>Ga0272441_10001071_pt1 | contig 58697 bp, 54 predicted proteins | sample SSMProp6N_FD_193582 | JGI IMG/M metagenome (GOLD analysis project Ga0272441, IMG submission 193582) | Marine sediment archaeal communities from Little Sippewissett salt marsh, Falmouth, MA, United States - SSM-Prop-6N | ecosystem: Environmental > Aquatic > Marine > Wetlands > Sediment ...
ATTGATACTTTCCGAAGTAAAACATCATTCGACAATGGAAGAAAAAAATATTCAGAGTAACGGGGTGGCGGCAGATACAACAGTGTGCCCTGCGTGTGGAAAATTATTTACATGCAGTCGTTCTGAAAACTGCTGGTGTGCCACTGTAAATGTTCCCGTTGATGTGAGAAAATATCTTGCTTTGCGATATGAATCATGTCTGTGCAGAAGCTGCCTTGAAAAGCTGATTAATAAGCCCGGCACCGGAAAACAGAGGTGAATTGATGAGCATTCTCTCTATAGATCAGGGGACGACAGGGACACGGTCTGTATGCTATGGTTCCGGGGGTGAAGTCATCGCCGAGAGCTATCGTGAATTTACACAGATCTACCCTCGCGAGGGATGGGTGGAGCATGACCCGGAAGAAATCTGGAAAACGGTTGTCGATACCATCGGAAAGGTAAAAACCGCTTTTCAGGGTGAGATTGCCGCCATCGGTATCACGAACCAGCGGGAAACAACCGTTGTCTGGGATAAAACCACCGGAGTCCCGGTTTATAACGCCATTGTGTGGCAATGCAGGCGCACCAGCGATCTCTGCAGACAATATGACACTGAAGCGGGCATGATCGCTGAAAAAACAGGTCTGCCGATCGATCCCTATTTCAGCGCGACGAAAATTCGTTGGATTCTTGATAACTGTCGTGTGGATAACCCTGAAAATTTGCTGTTCGGCACCATCGACACCTGGCTGCTCTGGAAACTGACCGGCGGCAGGGTACACGCGACCGATTTTACCAACGCTTCCAGAACGCTGCTCTACAATATTAAAGAGAAGCGATGGGACGATGATCTGCTGGAGCTTTTTAGTATCCCCTCATCTATGCTTCCGGAAGTGAAGATGTCGATGGATGAATACGGAACCGTAGCGTCCATCAGCGGACTTCGCGGAGTTCCGATACGAGCCGTCGCGGGTGACCAGCAGTCCGCCTTGTTCGGCCAGTGCTGCTTTACACAGGGTATGGTCAAGAACACCTATGGCACCGGCTGTTTTATGGTCATGAATACCGGGAATCGTTTCATTCATTCAAAGAACGGTCTTCTGACGACGTTGGCTATAGATGCGGAAGGGGAAGCCTGCTATGCGCTTGAAGGATCGATTTTTATCGGCGGCGCCGTGATGCAGTGGTTGAGGGATGAACTCAGACTGATTGATCATGCAGCGGAATCGGAAAAGATAGCGATGCAAACCCCTTTCAATGCGGGAGTCTATCTCGTGCCTGCCTTCACCGGCCTTGGCGCGCCTCACTGGAACGCGGACGCAAGGGGCACCATCGTTGGCCTGACAAGAGGGGCCAATAGAAATCATATCGTTCGTGCCGCGCTTGAATCCATCGCTTACCAGTCTCACGATGTGTTTCTTGCCATGATCGCGGATTCAGGGGTATCGCCGGAATCGCTTATCGTGGACGGGGGAGCGGTGGAGAACAATTTTCTGATGCAGTTCCAGGCCGACATCCTCGGCTTTCCGGTGCACAAGCCGACCAACACCGAATCGACCTCACTCGGCGCCGCATTTCTTGCCGGTTTGAGATGCGGAGTATGGAAGGACACTCATGAACTGCAGGCGTTGTGCCGTGTGCAGCGCAGCTACGAGCCTGCAATGGATGAGGAGGATCGGGAGGCGTGCCTTCAGGGATGGAACAAGGCGTTGCGACAGACGCTTACGCGCTAACTTTAATCCTTCCAACCAGTTCATACGCCGAGCTCTCCTCAATCGTAGCTATACAGAAATCACCTGGTCTGATATCGATCCCGCCGGTATCGAGGACGCATTCATTATCCACTTCGGGGGCGTCGTATTCGGTGCGGGCGAAGGCGAGGTTGTCTTCTACCTCTTCGATGAGCACCTTAAGAGTTTTTCCTTCAAACGCCCGGTTTTTCTTTTCGGAAATTTCTTCCTGTAACTCCATCAGTTCGCCTACTCGTTCCTGTTTTTCCTCTTCCGGGATGTCGTCCTCGAGGTTGTCGTAGGCGGTAGTATGCTCCTCGTGGCTGTAGGGGAAGCAGCCGAGGCGGTCGAAGCGAAACTCCCGGACGAATTGCAGGAGTTCCTCGAACTCAGCCCTCGTTTCTCCGGGATAGCCGACGATCATCGTGGTGCGTAGGCGTACTTCTGAGTTGCATTTGCGGATGGATTCCAGCAGTCTGATGGTCTCCTCTTTGCCGATGCCTCGCTTCATCAAGGTGAGGATGCGGTCACTGATGTGCTGGATCGGCATGTCGAGATAGTTGCAGATATTTTCCCGTTCCCGCATTGTGTCGATGACCTCGAGAGGGAAGTCGAGGGGGTAGGCGTAGAGCAGCCTGATCCAGTCGAAGTTGAGATCCGACAGTTCCTTTACAAGGTCGTTCAGGCGCGATGTGCCGTAGAGGTCCCGGCCATAGGGGGTGATATCCTGTGCGATCAGGTTGAGCTCTTTTACGCCCTTCACTTTCAGCTGTGAGGCTTCATGAAGCAGGTCTTCCATGCTTTCGCTCTTGTAGCGCCCACGCATTTTGGGGATCGCGCAGAAGGAGCAGGTTCGGCTGCATCCTTCGGCGATCTTCAGCCATGCGTAATGCGAGGGGCTGAGCAGTGAGCGTTCGAACCGTGATGCCGGATCGTATTTTGTTCCAAGGAGATCGAGGATTTCCTGCAGGTCGGCGGTGCCGAAAAAGCGGTCGACTTCGGGCAGTTCCGCCCGGAGCTCGGCAGCGTAGAGAGCGCTCAGGCATCCCATGACGTAGAGCGCTTCGATCTCGCCGATTTTTCGCTTTTCAGCTGCGGCGAGTATTTCGTCTATTGACTCTGTTTTTGCGTCAGCAATGAAGCCGCAGGTGTTGATGATCACGATATCGGCTTCGTCCGGCTCGTCGGTGAAGCTCAGTCCCTTAAGCCGTGCCTGGCCGATGAGCCGTTCGGAATCGACGGTGTTTTTTGAACAGCCGAGGCTCAGAAGAAAAATCGATCTGTTTCTGGTCATGGTTTCAGGACTGTTTTCCGGCATTGAAGGTCTTGAGAAAGTCATCTTTCCATTCTCTGAAGCTTCCGTTGATAATCTGTTCTCTCGCGGTTCGGGTGAGCCACATGAAAAAGGAGATGTTATGCAAGGTACAGAGCTTGAGGCCGAGGATCTCGCCGACATTGAGCAGGTGGCGGATATAGGCTCTCGAGTAGTTTCTGCAGACATGGTTGTTGAACCCCTCGTCGATGGCGGTGAAATCCTCCGCATACCGTGCTGAACGCAAATTGATATAGCCGTTTCTGGTGTAGACACGTCCGTTCCGCGCTTCACGGGTCGGTATGACACAGTCGAACATGTCGACTCCCCGCTCTATGGCGTTGAGAATGTTTTCGGGGGTGCCGACACCCATAAGGTAGCGCGGTTTGTTTTCAGGAAGAATGGTATGGGAAATCTCAAGTATTCTGTACATCTCTTCGGCCGGTTCCCCGACGGCAAGACCGCCGATGGAGTACCCTTCAAAATCAAGGTCGGCCAGCTCTCTGCTGATCTGTGTGCGCAGGTCGGCGTAGGTTCCGCCTTGCGTGATGCCGAAGAGCGCCTGAGAGTGGCCGTAGAGTGGTTTGGTTGCCGAGAGATGCTTTTTTGCCCGTTCGGCCCAGCGAACGGTCATATCGCCCGATTCTTTGACATACTCTTTTTCAGCAGACGAGGGAGGGCATTCGTCGAGAGGCATCATGATGTCGCTGCCGATGACCCGCTGGGTTTCGATAACGTTCTCCGGAGTGAATTGCAGCATGGAGCCGTCGAGGTGCGACTTGAAACGCACGCCTTCTTCACTGATGGTCCGGAGTTCGGAAAGAGAGTATACCTGATAGCCGCCGCTATCGGTGAGCAGCGGCTGGTCCCAGTTCATGAACGCATGAATCCCGCCGGCCTTGCCCATGATATCATTTCCCGGTTTGAGATAGAGGTGGTAGGTGTTGGCAAGAATAATATGAACCTGCTGTGCTTTCAGTTCTTCAGGTTCTGTCGATTTTACGCTAGCCCGTGTACCGACAGGCATGAAGACCGGCGTTGGAATATCTCCATGATCGGTAGTGAGAATCCCGCTTCTTGAAGCTGTTCCGGAATCTTTGTGGGTAACGGTAAAATTCATTATATCTGAATGGATGGATAATGGCTTTTTGTTGCTATGACCTCATCAAGGTAAGCAGCTTATTGTAGAGATTTCCGCAAAGAAATGAAAATAATTAGTGACCCGATATGAGTAGCAGTGATGAACAATGCTGGTATGCTGTTTATGTTCGTTCCAGATTTGAAAAGAAGATACATCAGTTTTTTGAAGACCAGGAAATAACCAGTTTTCTTCCACTTATCGACACTTGGAGAGAGTGGAGCGACCGGAAGAAAAAGGTGAGCATGCCTCTTTTCAAGGGTTACGTTTTCGTGAGGATTAACTTCAGGAAAGATCATTACACCGTTCTCGAAACTGATGGTGTCGTCAAGTTTATCGGTATCAGAAATGTTCCTTCGGTTATTCGGGACAGAGATATCGAGTGGATTAAAATTCTTGTCGGCGAACCTGACTCCTTGAGAGATGTTTTACCGGAGATGCCCGCAGGGCAGCGGGTCAAGGTTATCGCGGGCCCCTTTTTAGGGCTTGAAGGAGTGATTCGCAAAGAGGGAAGGGATGCCAAACTGGTTGTCTATTTCGACAGCATCATGCAGGGAATCGAAGTGCTCATCAACCCGGAGTATCTCCAGACGTTAAAATCATCTGACAATTAACCCCTTTACGCTATGAAAGTACTGGTGACCGGCGCTGCCGGATTTATAGGCTATACGGTGAGCCGCAGACTTCTCGAACGAGGTGACGAGGTCGTAGGCATTGATAACATCAATTCGTATTACGATCCGGCGCTGAAAGAGTCCCGCCTTGATCTGCTCAGGGAATATGAAAAATTCCGCTTTGTCAGGCTCGATCTGGCTGATCGGGAGGGGATGGAAGAGCTTTTTGCCGTTGAGAAGTTCAATCGAGTGGTGAACCTTGCGGCTCAGGCAGGGGTGCGCTACTCGATAGAAAACCCGCACTCCTATGTCGAGAGTAACATTACCGGGTTCCTGCATGTGCTCGAGGGTTGCAGGCAACATCATGTCGAGCATCTTGTCTACGCTTCTTCAAGTTCCGTTTATGGAGCCAACGAGACTATGCCGTTTTCCGTGCACGACAATGTAGATCATCCTCTTTCACTCTACGCGGCAAGCAAGAAGTCAAACGAGTTGATGGCGCACACCTACAGCCATCTCTACAGTATTCCAACAACAGGGCTTCGTTTTTTTACGGTCTACGGCCCCTGGGGCAGGCCTGATATGGCGCTTTTTCTTTTCACAAGAGCTATTCTGGAAGGAAAACCTATCAAGGTGTTCAACTACGGGAAACACCGCAGGGATTTTACCTACATCGATGATATTGCCGAAGGCGTTTTACGGACACTTGATCATATCCCGGTTGGAAATCCGGACTGGTCGGGGCTCAACCCGGATCCCGGCTCAAGCCGTGCTCCATGGCGAGTCTATAACATCGGCAACAGCGAGCCGGTAGAACTCATGGACTATATCAGTGCGCTGGAAAAATCATTGGGAAAAACCGCCGAGAAAGAATTCCTTCCGCTGCAACCTGGAGATGTCCCCGATACCTATGCCGATGTAGCGCAACTGGTTCAGGATGTGAACTACCACCCCCGAACTCCTGTAACGGAAGGGATACAGAAATTTGTCGACTGGTATCGGGAATATTATTGTTGTTGAATTGTTGAATTGTTGAAATGTTGAGATGTTGATTTGTTCTTTTTTCGTCATTTCCGTGCTTGCCCTGTGAAATAGATGCCCGGATTTCACGGGGCATGACGAGTTTCATCCTTTATCAGCTATCTATATTGCCAACTGCCAACTGCCAACTGCCAACTGCCAACTATACTTCCCCTATCCCTCCCGCAGACAGTAAAAGCTTTCCCTGCCTTTGGTGCAGAGCTTGATGGCGCCTGACCGGACCAGAGCGATGAGTGTCTGCATGGCTTTCTGCATCGGGATTCCTGCGAGCGAACTGAACTCATCGGCGGTAATTGAAGGATTCTTTTTCAGATAGCCCAGGAGCATTTTTTCATTTGTGCCGAAAGAGAGCTTCAGGGGATCCCGTATCGCTTTCATAAGGCAGATCTTGTCTTTTGTCGCGACCTTGTTGTGGCTCTCTTGTCGCGTATAGACTTTTTTTTGCATGATCATTTTCAGGGTATCGGGGTCACGCTGCTCTTCAAGGTGATAGTGCGGTTTGTCGTCGCTTTCCGGGACATGGACCGCAAGCACCAGACGTCTTTTGTATTCCAGAATTTCAATTTCTATGCCGACTGCCGGATCGATATGCAGTTTGACCGCATCGTAGACTATCTCGAGCATCTCTTTTTCGCTGTGAATGCCGACTATTCTTTTATCGTCATCCACTCCGATAAGGATGATACCTCCTTCGGTATTGGCGAATGCGACAATGGATTTTGCGATTTTAGACGGGGAATGCACCAGGCGTTTGAACTCGGTGTGCCTGGTTTCCCCCTGCCCTATCAGCTCCAGCAGGGGGGCATTTTCAAGCATAGGCCAGGTAAGTGACATGTCGCTTGAATTTAAAATTAGCAGGATCAAAAACAGAGCGGCCAACTTACCACAGTACAGCACGTATTCTTCTGAGTCGTTATTCCGGTTTCATGTGCGGGAAAAAGATCACATCCCGTATTGAATCCTGTCCGGTCAGCAGCATGACAAGCCTGTCCACCCCGATGCCAAGACCCGCACAGGGAGGCATTCCGTATTCAAGGGCGCGAAGGAAATCCTCGTCGACAATCATTGCTTCATCGTCGCCTCGCAGCCTTAGTTTTGCCTGGGCTTCAAGTCTTTCACGTTGAACGACAGGATCGTTGAGTTCGGAGAAAGAGTTGCAGAGCTCTTTTCCGCCTACAATAAGCTCAAAACGCTCGACAACACCTTTTTCTGACCGGTGTTCCTTTGCAAGCGGAGACATTTCGGTCGGATAGTCTATGATAAAGGTCGGCTGAATCAGTTTCGGTTCCACGAATTCGCCGAAAATTTCATCAATGATTTTGCCGCTGCTGATTTTAGGATCAAGTGAGAGGCCAAGATCCTTGGCCATGTTTCTCAGTTCTGATTCGGATTTGTCCCGTATATCCACAGCGCAGTACTCATGAATCGCCGCGGCAATGGAGATCCGCCTGTAGGGAGGTTTCAGGTTGATTTCGTGACCGAGAAACGTAGTGGACTCGCTTGCAGAGATCTCCAGGTTGGTCCGGTAGATCAGTTCCTCGACAAGTTCCATCATCCAGTAATAATCCTTGTAGGCGACATAGAGCTCTACCTGTGTGAACTCAGGATTGTGAAAGCGGTCAATTCCTTCATTCCGGAAATCTTTTGCGAATTCAAATACACCGTCAAAACCACCGACAATGAGCCGTTTCAGGAAGAGCTCGTTAGCAATTCTGAGGTAGAGCTCCATATTCAGCGCGTTATGGTGCGTGGTGAACGGTCTTGCGGCAGCTCCACCGTAGACAGGCTGAAGTATCGGTGTTTCAACTTCAAGGTACCCTCTTTCAGAAAAGAAGTTGCGCATGAAAGAGATGATGGCTGAGCGCTTGATGAAGGTTTCTTTCACCTCCGGATTGACGATAAGATCTACGTACCGCTGACGGTATCTGGTTTCTTTGTCACTGAAGGCATCATAAGTGACCTTTTTGCCGTCGACTTCCTTTTCCTTGGCAACCGGGATAGGCCGCAGTGACTTGCTGAGGAGCTGAAATTCCTGCGCATGAATGGAAATTTCGCCGGTTTTTGTACGGAAAGTGTAACCCTTTATGCCGACAATGTCACCTATGTCGAGCAGTTTGAACGTTTTGTAGGAATCCTGTCCGACTTCGTCTCTCTTGATATAAACCTGAATTTTACCCTCGGTATCCTGGATATGGAAGAACGACGCCTTGCCCATTTTCCGTAAAGTCATGATGCGGCCCGCAACAGCGAAGGTTTCCGGTTTTTCTTCCTGATATCCTGCAATGATGGTTTTTGAATAGCCGGTGACACCGAACCGGTAAGGATATGGACGGACGCCCTCTCCAGAAAGCTGGTTTCGTTCCTCCATTCGCCTTTTCATCTGGTCGTTCAGAGTTCGGAGCTCTGCTTCCTGATCAAAGGATGCGTCATGCGGCATGGTATTGTCTTGTACCTCGGTCATGAAAAAAAATCTTTTAACGATTATTGGGATGCTTTTTCTGCCCTCAACGTGCGTCTCTGTCAGGCGTCCACCTTCTTCACATCTAACCAGATATACGGAATGGTGCTTATTTTCTGGAAAAAAGACCGGTAAGCCCGTTGAGAGAAGACATCGTAGTTGTTTTCTTCTATTGCTTTGAGAATGTTGCAGTAGTTCAGGCTGCTCACCTTCACAGCGATCCGGCTCTTTTTTTCAAGCATGGGGATGCCCTGATCGGATGAGGCGTAATATTTTCTTGCCCGTTCGATCTGAAACCGGATAAGCTCTACAAAGTTATCATTAATTTCTTTCCGCATGAACTCTTCCTGGGAATAGTTGAAGCGGTCGAGATCTTCGAGCGGCAGATATATTCTGCCCCGGTCAACATCTTCGCCGATATCACGAATTATATTGGTAAGTTGCATGGCTATGCCAAGTTCAATAGCGTGGTCCAGCGCTTTTTTATCGCAGTAGCCAAAAATTTCAGAGCACATCAATCCGACAACAGAGGCGACTTTGTAGCAGTAAACATAGAGGTCGTCGAAGGTATTAAACGGTTTAAAATCAATGTCCATGGTGACGCCGTCCATAAGGTCCAGCGGCAGTTCAATTGGAATACTGTGACTGTCGAGGGTGTTCTGCCATGCCATCATGATAGGGTCATTGCTATGATTTCCTTCGTAGCATTCATGGAGGCGGGCCTTCCAGTCAGCCATCATGGAGCTCAATTCCGCACGGGTGAGCGTGCCGTTTGTGAGTTTGTCTTCCGCCGTGTCAACGAGGTCATCGACCGTTCTGAGCAGGGCATACATGGCGTAAATCGGATCGCGCTGTTTTTTCGAGAGAAACAGCGTTGCAAGGTAAAAGGTTTTGGCGTGATACTTTGCTATCTGACGACAGTATTGGTAGGCGTTTTCAAGTGTCAGTTCCCGGCCGGACCCTCGGACAATCGTTTTTCCATTGTAGCTGTAATTCATTGAAAGTGTCTGCTTTGAGAAGCGTGGCTCTCTCCGTTATCCGGTGAAAGCAAAGAAAAAAAATGTGTAACTTTTTACGGCCTGAATAAGTTGTAAGGAGTGTTGGCAAGATAAAATAAAGCGCATAATATAGCAATATGTAAACAAGCGCGCTATTGAGTGCAGTTTATTGAGTTGTTTAATCTTTTTAATTTTTGATCTGATATTGGATACGTATACCTCCTCAGAAGTAACAAAAGAGCGGGCGCTGCTTGTCGGCGTGAGCTCTTCCCCTGAACTGACCAGATCACTCGTTGAAGAATATCTTCAGGAACTCGCATTTCTGGCTGACACTGCCGGTGCTGAGGTGGTCTCAAGTATCATTCAGGAGCGAAAATTCAAAGATCCTGCATGGTTTCTCGGAAAGGGGAAAGTTGAAGAAATCGAACATATCGTCAAGGGCGGTCTGATAGATCTCGTTATTTTCGACGAGGAACTTTCTCCGGTTCAGACAAGGAATCTTGAACGTGCTTTCGACTGTAAAGTTGTTGACCGGACCGAACTGATTCTGCAGATTTTCGCTATCAGGGCAAAATCCTCCCAGGCCAAAATGCAGGTAGAGCTTGCTCAGCTTGAATATCTGCTTCCTCGGCTGACGCGCTTGTGGACTCATCTTTCGAAACAGAAGGGCGGTATCGGAACAAAGGGGCCCGGTGAAACGCAGATAGAGACAGACCGCAGGCTTGTACGCAGAAGAATTTCTTTTCTGAAGGGAAAGCTCAAGGGTGTTGCTCTGCAGCATGCGACACAGACTAAAGAGCGTGGCAAAATTGCACGAGTGGCATTGGTCGGTTACACAAACGCCGGAAAGTCGACGCTGATGAATTGGCTCTGTCCCGAGGCAGAGGCGTATGCGGAGGACAGGCTGTTTGCGACGCTCGATACAAAAACCCGCAGGCTTGAACTGAAAATCAACAAAGTCGTGCTGCTTTCCGATACGGTCGGCTTTATCCGAAAGCTGCCTCACCGGCTTGTGGAAAGTTTTCGCTCGACATTGGACGAGGTGCTGCAGGCCGATTTTCTGCTGCATGTGATCGATGCCAGTCATGAAGGTTTTGAAGAGCAGATGCGAGCCGTTATAGAGACACTGCAGGAGATAGGGGTGCAACACGGGAACATTGTCAATGTTTTTAACAAGATCGATGCTGTCAAAGACAAGGAAAAGCTCCGGTCACTTCGCCAGAAGTATCCTGAAGCTCTTTTTGTCTCGGCAGTTCGGGGGATTAATCTTAACGTTCTGAAAGAGGCTGTCAGTGAATATCTTGAAAGGGATTACAAGGTATCTACTATCAGAACGCACATTTCCAACTACAAGCTGATAGGCTATCTTTATGATCATGCAGAAGTGATAGAAAAGAAGCACGAAGATGAAGATGTTGTTCTGAAGTACAGGGCGCACTATAAAGATCTCAAACAAATCAATGCCAGGATTGCGGCATCAGAAAAGACGAACAGTCATGTCGCTTGAGCTGTATAATACCACGAAAAGGGTCATTCCGGAGGAAAAGCTTGAAAGAGTCATTCGACACGTTATTGAGACCGAAGGCTTTGTTCCGGACGTTGTTGTCGCTGTGTTTTGCGGAGACAGACTGATACAGAGGATAAACCGCGAGCATCTTGGACATGATTACGCGACAGACACGATCACGTTCAGGTATAACAGCGGGAGAGAAATTGACGGTGAATTTTATGTGTCGCTCGACGTGATCGATAAAAACGCCAGGCGTTTCAAAACCGGTTTTGAAAATGAACTTTTTCGTGTCGCGATCCACTCCGCGCTTCATCTCACCGGTTATGACGACAGCGGTGATGATGTTCGGGCTGTCATGAAAAGGAGAGAAGGCCGGTATCTGGCTCAACTGGCTTCCCTGTAAATTCATTTCCTTTCACATGGGCCGGGAGTATGCGATGAGAACGCTGCTATCGGCTATTTCAGATGAAGAGCAGCGCCAGCTTGCGGCTGTAATCTAAAAGATTTCCCGGAGTCAATTATAACAGCTCAAACAGGTAACGAACCGGTAAATTAATGCAAGAATTGCTTCCCTTGAGTTGGGCAAAAACCCGTACAGAAACCCCGGTCTACAGAAGCCTTTCTCTTCCTTTAAGCGGAACAGTTTGGGTGACCTTTGCAGATCTTCCCGACCAGTATTCCTTGTCAGCAGTCAAAGATGATCTTGAAATGCTCTTTCCTCAAGGTTATCTGATCAGGGGGTGTGGCCCGGAGGCGGTCAGCACTCTTGAATTGCAGGGAGGGGTGATTCTGAGAACAGGAGGAGAAGCGGTTTTACATCTTCAAAACGGGCATTTTGAAAAAAGATCTCTTCGTAAATTGCTGCATCAGGCTGAAAAGAATGGAAAAATCGTCGAAATGCCCCTGAATGATGAAAACAGAGCGCGTCTCACAGAACTGCAGCGTCATGCAAGGCATGGTAAGAGACCGCAGCTATCTCATGTTTTCAGGACCTATCCTTTTGACGCGTGCCGTTGCTTTGTGCTTCTTTCACCTGCCGATGAGTGGCTTGCCGCTGTTACGCTCACCATGCGTGACGATGGTATCGCACATACCGAACTTATGTTGAAACATACTGACGCACCATCAGGAAGTATGGAGCTGCTCCTTGCCGGAGTATTCAGCAGGCTTCGTGAAGAAGGGTTTGTTGAATGGAGCCTCAGCGAAGTTCCTTTTTATCATCTCGGCAGGGAAAATGCGGTTACGGCAGAAGAATGGATGATAGCCATGGGTGCAGGACTTTTCCGGGGCGCCTATGATTTCAAGGGTCTGTATGATTTCAAGAACAAGTTCAGCCCTGAATGGCGTGATGTTTTTCTTTACTCCAGGCGTGAGATATCACCGCTTATCCTTGCAGAACTTGCTGTCAAGACCCGGTTCACTTCCTTGATGGTTCACATGATTCAAAGGACGTTCATTAAACAGTTTTTCTGATATCTGCATATGGATACCTCTTTTCTTCTCGGGCTTCTTGCTCTGGTTCTCATCATTACAGGGATAGCAGGTCTTGTTTTGCCGGCTCTTCCCGGAATTGTACTGGTATTCGCAGGACTTGTTGTTGCTGCATGGGCTGAGGATTTTGCCTATGTAGGACAGGGGACTCTTCTGATTCTCCTGTTTCTCTGTTTTCTCGGATATGGCATGGATTTTATCGCGGGAGCTCTTGGAGCAAAGAAGTTCGGTGCAGGCAGGTATTCCATGATTGGTGCTGCCCTCGGTGCCGTTGCCGGTATGTTTTTCGGTTTGCCCGGAATACTGTTGGGGCCGTTTATCGGAGCTGTTGCCGGTGAACTCTATCAACGACCTGATCTTCCTGCTGCAGGGCGGGCCGGTTTTGGAGCATGGATCGGTCTTCTTGCCGGAACGGCGGCAAAAATAGCGATTGCATTTGTTATGGTCGGGATATTTATTCTGGCAAGATTTTTATAAAAAAAGAAACCAAAGCTATAAGCCGAATTCTGTTCCTTGCTTTGCAGCAAGACAGCAGTCATTTATCTAATGCGGCTCACCCGGACACTCATAGAGTTGAGCGGACAGCTCTTCTTCCTTTCGGAAAAGTATCCCTATTCAGCCTTGCATCGGGGAGGTTTTCATAGCACAGGTCATTACTGACATGTCTGGTGGTCTCTTACACCCCCGTTTCACCCTTACCCCGGTAGCCGGGGCGGTATTCTTTCTGTTGCACTCTCTGTAGCAGGAGCTTGCGCCACTACTCCCGGTCTTGAGCAGAAACTCTCGGCCGGCACCCTGTCCTGTGATGTTCGGACTTTCCTCCGCATATCCTCAAAGATATACGGCGACTGCACACTTTGGTTTCAAATTCTGTATAGCTACAAAAGAAACGGGATATTATCAAAAATAGTTTCTCCTGCAGATGTCGTATCCCTGAAGGAGTGAAGGGGGTAGAGCGGCGTTCGGTATGCGCTCCGGGCACCACATCAGAGGTGCCCGGAGCAGATATTCAGGACATGGTAGCAGCTTCTTCAAAAAGCCTTTCATGGACCACTATTCGTCCGCATGATTCGCAGAGATAGAATCCACCCTGAACGATGATGGTGTGGCGGTTAGTCGGAACACGGGTGTTGCAGCCGGAACAGGCCTGGCGATGCAGTTTTACAATAGCGTTCTGGACGTTGCCGTTTTTAAGATGGTCGTATTTTGAGAGAAGCCGTTTGGCATCTTTCTCTACTACTGCTCTTTGTTCGCTAATCTGTTTCTTCAGAGAAGTGACTTCTGCTGATGTTTCAACCACGATGCTTTCAAGTTCTTCTTTCTTTTGCTTGACCTGGGTTCTCAGGTCTTTGAGCTGCTGACTGAGCACATCGTCCGGCATCATGTTTTCAGAAATCTCGTCATAGCGGTTTTCAGCAATCAGCTGACGACCCTGATCCTGCATTTCCTTTGTCTTTTCTTCCTTTTGTGCTATGTCCTGCAACTTGATCTCGGCTTGTGCGATCTCTTTTTCTTCGTATTCAATCTGCTTGGACAGGGCATCATATTCCTTGTTGTTTCTGGCCAGAGTCTGCTTCTCTTTGAAGCCCTTGATCTTCTCCCTGGAATTTTCAACCGTTTCAGTCAGCTTTTTTAGCATTGTCTGCTGTTCTTCAGCGACTTTTGCTCTGGATTCGATTTGACGTGAGGTAAAGGCAATATCTTCTTCAAGCGCTTCGATTTCTTCCGGAAGTCCTCTTTGGAGACTTTCTATGCTTTCGATTTGATTGTCGAGATGTTGCAGACGAACAACAAGATTGATTTTTGTATGGTCCACTACAGCTGATATTTAGATTATAAAAAAACAAAAAAAGCACCTCCGCAAAAAGGTGCATGGTGTGTATGCAGATCGGTATATGTAAGGAAAAAACTGTTGTTGTTAATATCTTCGGATATTGATTTGAGCATAGTACGTAATTTCAGCTTTTTTAGTGCCCGAAAGGAGACTCGAACTCCTACACCTTGCGGCGCTCGTCCCTGAAACGAGTGCGTCTACCAATTCCGCCATTCGGGCAATAACCATTTTCGGCAAACCAGCTCTTTACCAAGTAAATTCTTTTTGCGGATTTTGCCAAAAAAACTGCTTACTTGATTTCCTTGTGCTCGGTATGCTTTTTCAGGTTAGGATTGTATTTCTTGAGAACAAGCCTTTCGGTGTTATTTTTCTTGTTCTTGGTCGTTGTGTACCTTGAAGGGGTCAGGCCCTCTTTTCTTGCTTCAGTACACTCAAGGGTTATGATTATCCTGTTTTCTTTTTTTGCCATCGGTATCTGAAAATGATTGATTATGAAGAGCAGCAAATATAACCCGAAAACGCTCAATATCCAAGGTTTAATATCAGAGACGGAAGGTATAGTGCGGAGACAAAGAGCGGATGATTTGCTTGCTTCCGGTAGAAACGATATTATATCATCCGCACTAATGCTAGTTTGAGGTTCTCCCGTAAAGCAGGGACGTGTTCGCGTCTCCTGATCGAGGCCTGTTTTATTCAATTATTAGAATTTCTAAAACGTGCTTGACAGTAATTTATTTCCGTTTTCCAACGGGGTTCTGTGTTGTGAAGGGGTTTCGCTTGAAAGACTTGCGGAAAAGTACGGGACCCCTCTTTTCGTGACCAGTCGAAACAGCCTTGTCAATCAGTACAGGTCATTTGAAAAGGCGTTTGCCTTGCTGGATCACATGACCTGTTACTCCGTGAAGGCTAATTTCAACCTTCATATCATTCGTACGCTTGCTGCTGAAGGCTGTGGCTGCGATGTCAATTCAGGCGGAGAACTTTTTCGTGCGCTTCAGGCCAGGGTTGATCCGGCAAAGATCATAATGGCCGGCGTCGGCAAGAGCGCTGCTGAAATTGAATACGCCATCAGTTCCGGTATCCTGATGCTCAAGGCCGAGTCTCTTTCTGAGCTTCGCCTGATTAATGAAATCGCAGGTCGTCTGGGCGAAAAGGCATCTGTGGGAATCAGGGTCAATCCGAACGTGACCGCTGAAACGCATCCCTACATTACCACCGGTGACAGTAAAGAGAAGTTTGGAATTGACGAGACGGATCTTGCCCAGGTGTTTTCCCTGATCGGAACTATGGCGCATGTCAATCTGACGGCTCTCGACATGCATATCGGATCACAGATTTTCGATACGGAATTCTATCACGCTGCTTCGGAAAAACTGCTTGACGTGCTTTCCGTTGCGCGCTCTGCCGGGTTTGCTATTCGATACTTCGACATAGGCGGCGGATTTCCGGTTACCTATGACCCGCAAAAAACTGCGACGCCGATAGAGCATTTTGCTGAAAAGCTTATTCCTTTGCTTGAAAAGACAGGGGCAACGATACTTTTCGAGCCCGGCAGGTTTATCGCGGCCAATTCGACCGTGCTCGTTACCCGGGTGCTTTACAGGAAACGTAATCACGCAGGAAAGGAGTTTGTTATTGTGGATGCAGGAATGACCGAGCTTATCCGTCCTGCACTGTATCAGTCCCACCATGAAATTGTCGCGCTCAAATCGCATGACTCCATGATGGTCGCTGATGTAGTGGGTCCGGTGTGTGAGTCAGGTGACTTTTTTGCCAGGGCGAGAACCATAGACGCCGTAGAGGAGGGCGAGCTTCTTGCCGTTCTTTCAACCGGAGCATATGGTTCAGTCATGGGTAACAACTACAATGGTCGCCTTCGCCCGGCTGAGGTTATGGTTGATGGAGAGGATGCAACGCTTACCCGCAAAAGGGATACATTCGAGCAGCTTATTCAGAATGAAGTATAGAACGGTCTACGTATTTGCTCTAACATTCACGAGAAACAGAAAGCAGGGATGTAGCATTACATTCCTGCCATCAAGCCATCAAGCCATCAAGCCCTCTCTCTATCCGCGATATTCATGAAAATCTTCCTGGTCGCTTCCGCGTTATTGAGGGTGTAAAAATGAATGCCCCTGATGTGGTTCTCGATCAGCTCTCTGGTCTGTTCGGTTGCCCATTCGATGCCTGTTTTTGCTACTTCTTCATCATTCGGCGCTTCAAGCACCTTTTTGAGGAGTGCGGCGGGTATCCTTGCGCCGAGGGCTAGTTCGGACATTTTGAGCAGGCCTTTTTTTGTGGTAACCGGCATGATTCCCGGTATGATAGGAACATTGATCCCTGCCAGTGAGCATCTGCCTGCGAAATCGAAAAAATCCCTGTTATCAAAGAACATCTGCGTGACAATATAGTCAGCGCCCTGATCGACTTTTGCCTTCAGGTATTCAATTTCTTTCAGTCTGTTCGGTGTCTGGGGGTGTCCTTCAGGAAATCCCGCGACACCAACCCCTATTTCTGGAAAATTTTCACCGATAAACTTTACAAGATCTATGGCATGGGGGAAATCCTTTGTCGCCTCTTCATAGGATGTTGATCCTGGAGGAAGGTCCCCACGAAGGGCGAGTACATTGGTTATGCCTTGTTTTCTGTAGTCTTCGAGAATATCTGCAACCTCCTTTTTGCCTGAGCAGATACAGGTCAGATGAGAGACGACGGTAAGGCCGGTTTTACTCTGGATTTTTGTGACAAGATCATGCGTGCGGCTTCGTGTGGATCCGCCTGCTCCGTAGGTCACACTAACATAGGAGGGATTAAAAGGAATGAGTTCCGAGATTGTATGGAAAAGTTTGCCCCAGTCGTCTGTTTTTTTCGGAGGGAAAAACTCAAAACTGAATACGGGTCCGGTCGCTGAGTTAAGAATCTCTTTTACTAACATGCAGGGTGCTTTTTTGCATCGATTTCAAAAAAGGTATAATATACAAAACAAAGCATAACCTCAACCATGCTCAACTTCTCCGGTTATGGCTCAGTTTCTGGCTCCATATCCTGCAGTGCGTCTGCTCGCGATAGCCTGTACGGGAATAGTTGCCGGAGCCTGTTTCCAACTCCCGCTTTTTTATTGGATAACTGCTGCCCTGATCTGTTTCCTGCTGCTTGGAATCTTTATGTTTTTATGCAGGGGAAAACCGCTCTCAAATGCTGCGGTCACGGTATATTCCCTTTTTGTTTTCTGCGGCTTTAGTCTGTACACCGGCTTTTTGTACAACTATCTTCCTTCTTCAACCGTGCTTAACTGGCTTGATAAAGAGGTACTTCTTTATGGCAAGGTTGTATCGAGGCCGCGCGTGTATGACAAAGGGGCAGGATGGATACTTCAGACGAGAGAGGTCTTTGCTGATGGTGAGGCTCATGAGGCGTCAGGTAACGTCAAGGTTTTTCTGCGCATGCGCCAAGGAGGGGAACCGGAAGTCGAGAAAGGGGACATGATCCGCGTCAAAGGGCGTGTCGGTTTGATTCCTCGTGCGGAAAATCCTGGTGACTTTGATCCGCGTGAATACTACCGGAAAAAAAGGGTGCATGCCGAACTGTTCTGTTACGGGCCTTGGCTTATGCACAACTACGGGATTGACGAGAGTGACTATTTTGAGGCTTTGCTCGTACGACCTGTCAGGCGGTATCTTTCCGGTACGATAGCGGCACTTGTTCCTCCAGGACATGAACAGCAGTTTATACAGGGAGTTTTTCTCGGTCAGAAGGAGTTGCTCGACAGGGAGGTGTACCGGACGTTTAAGGCGGCGGGAACCGCTCATGTGCTTGCCGTTTCAGGGCTGCATGTCGGACTGATCGTGATGGTCCTGCTTGTCGCGTTGCAGAGATTGAGAATAACGGTTGCCGGAAAATGGATCGTGCTTGTTCTGATAGCCTTTGTCCTGCTGGTCTATGCTTCAGTGACCGGCAACGCGCCGTCGGTAAGGAGGGCTTCGCTGATGGTTGTCGCTCTGACAGGCAACTCGGTTCTGTCGAGACAGTCTTTTCCCCTGAACTCTCTCGCAGTGGCTGATCTGATACTGTTGTGCATCGATCCTCTCGAGCTTTTCAATGCAGGTTTTCTGATGACCAATGCAGCTGTAGCCGCGATCATTCTGCTCTATCCGGTGTTGAGCTCGCCGTCGGAAGCATGGAAAGGCGTCGCGGGAGAGGTTTTCAGGCCTGTATGGAAAGCCTTCAGCGTCAGTCTTGCGGCAATTATCGGCGTGTCGCCTGTTATCGCATGGTTTTTCGGAACCTTTTCTGTCGTCGGGATCATCGCAAACCTGCCGGTTGTGTTTTTGGCAAGCTGCATGCTTTACGCGATGCTGCCTACATTTCTCCTTAACCCGGTTTTGCCTGGTCTGGCGCTCTATCCGGCCTCGAGTTCATGGCTTTTTGCCAGGATGACTCTTGGCGTTACGGAATTTTTCGGTGACCTTCCATGGGCTGTAATGCGGGTGCAGCCTGATGGCGCATGGATAACAGTCTACTATGTGGCTGTGGCCGCGGTACTTTTCTTTCTTTACCGTAAGAACCCGACGGGAGTGATGATTGCCTTTTTGTGCGCAGCAAACTATTTTGTCTGGGCGCCTGTTCTGCAAGCGGAACGTTCGTCGCCTGCTTTTGTTAGGATTGTCGCAGGCAACGATACCGCTCTGCTTTGTTCGATTGGCGGTTCTTCAATTCTGATCGATGCGGGATCCAAACCTTATCATCGGGAAACAATCAACCGCCAGATGCGCCGTCACGGGATTAAAAAACTTGACGCGGCCATACAATTTGTCTCGCCTGATTCACTTGTAAGAGCAATCGATGCTCAAAACTACATGCGTTCAGAAGAACACCATCTCGCACAATCCTCATTCGTTGTCGCCAGATCAGGCAGTGATGCACTGAAGCTGTGGGCAGGCGACGGATTATCCATGCTTTTTGTCGGTGATCCTGATGCGCTTAAGCGTCTCGACAGTGAGAGACCGGACAGAGTTGTTGTCAAGGTGAAGCGGTTCGGAATCGACGACTATCGCAGACTTGCCGAATGGGTGGACAGTGTGCACCCTGTGGAGTGCGTCGTCTTGTGTTCTCCGCAGATGAAGGATCACGATCGGAGGCTGCTCGCGCATCTTGCAGGGAAGCGGGAGGAGGTGACTATAGTCGAGTGAAGGGTGCCCCTCTGTTACGTTATTTCGTGATCCGAATACGTCATCGGGTGGTGAAGAATAATAACAGTGACGAGGCAAGAGGGGGCGGAATCGAGAGAAAAGAGACAAGAGACGAGAACTGTAGGGGCAGGCCCCTGTGCCTGCCCGGCAATGCGTATCACAATGCCACAGTTCAACAGTATCCGGTTTCTGCGTGCAGTCCACCTTGTTTTCAGGTCGCTCACGACAGTAATAGCGGTGCCCTATTTTAGCTTCACCGGACTACTGGTAATGGAAGAAATTGCATAACCAGTGAAAATTGAACGAAGTGTTTGACGAAAGATGCTCTGTCTGATTTGATTCCAAAACACAAGAGAACCAGAGATGAATCACGTGATAAAAAATATTATTTCACCTTTACCTGAAGACCTGTCAAAGGAAGTTATCGAAGATCTGGCCGGGTCTTCCACTGTACGTATCGAGCGGATCGTGTCGAACGGGCATTCCTCCCCGGAGCTCGGGTGGTATGACCAGGAGGAGTCGGAGTGGGTGGTCGTACTTCAGGGATCGGGGGCGATCCTGTTCGAGAGTGGACAGGAGGTCGTTCTGAACGTCGGTGATTCGATCAACATTTCCGCGCATACGAAGCACAAGGTGCTGCGGACAGACAGGCAACGGCCTACGATATGGCTCGCTGTGTTCTACCGGTAGAAGTCATGATTCGTTCTCCATCAGCGATAGTTGGTTGCCGGTGTTGAAACCGGAATCTTCGATGATTTTTTTGACTTCGTGAGGACAGTCCGCAGGGTTGAGTTTGTGCAGGACACGGGCGATGGTGAATATTTTCCCTTCGATCGGCAGGAACTTGTTGACCACGATAATGTTGTCTTTCTTCAATCGGCAGTCTCCGCCAAGAAAATTACCTTTTTCATACCGTAACTTGTACCCGTTTTCTGTGACGGTGTTTTCAAGGAGTTGCAGTTTCTTTGCTTTCTTCATGACGTTATTCCTCCGATTCCTGTTACCCTCGCATTCTGGGGTCAAGTGCATCCCGGACGCCGTCGCCGATCAGGTTGAAGCATACGACGGTTGTTAGAATCGCTATACCGGGGAAGGTTGAAATCCACCAGTGGTTAAGGAGGCTGTCACGTCCTTCGTTGATGATGTTGCCCCAGCTTGGTGTCGGAGGCTGGACGCCAAGTCCGAGGAAGGAAAGCCCTGCTTCGGTAAGGATAATGCTCCCGATACGGAGCGTCGCGGCAACAATAACCGGTGTCATGGTGTTTGGCATGAGATGCCGGAAAATAATTCGAAAATTGGAGAGTCCGAGTGATTTCGCGGCAAGAATGAACTCCTGTTCTTTCAGTGAAAGAACCTGGCTGCGAACAATGCGGGCCACACCCATCCATCCGGTGAAAGAGAGTGTGATGACAATGAGAAATATCGAATTACCAAACGTGGCGATGATGATGAGTATGAGGAAAAGCGCGGGGAAGGCTATAAGGATATCGACGATACGCATAAGCGTGTTATCGACTATTCCTCCAAAATACCCGGATGAAATACCGACGACGGTTCCGAGAGTGACAGAGATGAGAACAACAAGAAATCCGATGGAAAGAGAGATCCTCGATCCGTAAATGACCCTGCTCAGGATGTCCCGTCCGTACTGATCGGTGCCAAGAAAGAAAGTGCGTTTAACGATGAATTCGGGAGGTGACTTTCCATATACGCTCTCACCTGCCAGCTTTTTAAGAGGAATGACTTTTTCTCTGTGCCCCTGTTTATAGATAACGGAATTTTCCTCGATTCTGTAACTATCGATAAATCGAAGCTTTTGCGGTTCGTTGCGTGTCTTCAGTACCTGAAAATCGCTGATAAGTGTATTGGTGAGCCTGTCGCTCCGGGTGTTGCCTTTTCGCAACGGTATGGTGACGCCTTTTTGTTCATTCAGGACGAGGGCGTCGATTCTGGTGAAAGGTTGTTGGTATGCTGTAACGAGGAAGTCCTGCTGTTCAAAAGGGCTGAAAGGAGAGACAAGCGGGGCAAGAAATGCTACTGAGTAGAGGATAAAAGCAATGACTGAAGCGTAGAGCGCGATAGTATGCTTTTTAAATGAATGCCATCCGATCTCCCTGAGACTGAGCTCTCTCTCTGTGAGATCCTCTTTTGCAGCGCGGTTTTTTTTCAATGTTCTTGCAGAGAGCCAGAAAAAAAGGGCGGGAACAAGCAGTGCATAGAGTGACGCTATCCAGAGCTCGAGTACTTCATAGGTGAAAATCTGACGGAAACTGACGGGTGATGTTATCAGCAGGGCAATGCTGGTGACCAGAGAGCGCATGCTTACCAGAATCAGTTGATGACGCCAGAAGAGTATCGCAAGAAAAAGCGTGAAAGAGATGATAAAAAAAATGCCGAGCCCTTTCTTTTTTATGAAGAGCAAGCCGAAACCAGGCAGAAGCAGGTCGTATAATGACGGCCGGTCATTGTTTTGTGACTTTTTCACAGACGATTTGGATTATTATCAGGCCTCTACAGTCATAAAAAAAGCTGCTTTTTAAGCAAAAAGCAGCTTTTACTGAATATCTGCCGTAGAAGCTTATTCTTCCCCGGAGGCAACTGCCGGAGTTTCTTCAGCCTCTACTGATTCACTCACTTCAGCTTCTACCTTTGGAGCGACGATTGAGACTACCGAGCTGTCAGGATCGCTGATGATTTCAAATTTACCCTCGTAGATTTCCACAGGGAGTTCCCTGATATGCATGGTCTCGCCCAGCTCCATACCGGAAATATCAATGGTAATGTGCTGCGGGATGTTTGAAGGCACAGCCTTCACCTTCAGGGAATGAAGAATAACCTGTACATTGCCTCCGGCAACTACTCCGGGAGCTTCTTCTTCACCGATGAACGCCGTTGGAACATCCATTTCAAGAACTTCTCCTGCTGAGAATAACTGAAAATCCGCATGAATGATATTGTCTGTTACCGGATCAAACTGAACCTCTTTAAGAAAAGAGCGTTTTGCTTTGCCGTCGGGAAACGTGAGGTCAATGAGGTGTGATTCAGAAGAATGCACCAGTTTTTTCAGAGACCTTTCGTCAACACATATATGAATGGTCTCTTCACCTTTATGGTAAACGACTGCAGGGATTTTTCCCTGGTCGCGCAATTTTTTTGCTGCGTTTTTGTCGCAATCGCGGGGCTCTACGTTGAATACGATACTTTCCATGCTATTCCTTGATCTCTTTTATCGCTTGAGTATGATTATTAGTAAGTTTTGTGAGATTTTTGCTGTCGAAAAGGCAACTGACTGAATCATCATCGGATATTCTCTTGATCGCTTCTCCGAAAAGGTTGCTGACGGTGACGGTTTCAAGTTTATCTGACGGAGCGTGGCCGGTTACGACAGAATCGGTTATAATTACTTTTTCAAGTACGGAAGCGTTGATACGTTCAATGGCCGGGCCGGACAGAATGCCATGTGTCGCGGCAGCGAACACCTTTCTTCCTCCGACGTCTTGTATTGCTTTTGCCGCATTGACAAGCGTTCCTGCTGTGTCGATCATGTCATCTACCAGGAGAACGTCCTTGCCGTTCACATCACCGATGATATTCATCACTTCCGCAACGTTTGCTTTCGGGCGCCTTTTATCGACAATGACAAGATCTGTGCCAAGCGCTTCAGCAAATGCTCTTGCAAGTTTGACTCCGCCCACATCAGGGGATGCAACAACGAGATTTCCGTTGAGCTTCATGTTAAGCATGTGGTCTATGAGCACAACACTTGAGTAGAGGTGGTCAAAAGGAATGTCAAAAAATCCCTGGATTTGCGCTGCGTGCAGATCCATGGTGAGAATGCGGTTCGCACCGGCTTCTGTGAGCAGGTTTGCAACGAGTTTGGCGGTAATGGCGACGCGGGGGCGATCTTTTCGATCCTGACGCGCATAGCCGTAATAGGGGATAACTGCGGTTATTCTCGCGGCAGATGATCGTCTGGCGGCGTCAATCATGATGAGCAGTTCCATCAAATTTTCGGCCGGGGGATTGGTCGACTGGATGATAAACATATCAGAGCCTCTGATCGACTCAAAATAGTTTACCGAGATTTCCCCGTCTGAAAAATTCTGAACCTTTGCATTACAAAGTGACGTACCGAGGTAGGCTGCAATTTTTTCGGCTAACGCCGTATTGCTTCGACCCGCGAAAATTTTGATCGGATTACCCATGGCTCCCTGCTTTTTCAGATGAAACAGACTATATTAAGGCTGTGTTTGCATTCCCTCAGGATCCAGGCAGTGTACCGCGGACCCTCAAAAACCTCAATGCCGACGAATATAATAAAAATTGGCAGAAAATTAACAATGAAGATACACGAGATACAAGCCTACCTTGAACAGTATTTTGAGAACGTTGAACTTGTCGGCAGTGGTGATGTCACTATTGATGGCCCGGCAAAAATTGAAAATGCCACAAAAGGGACGGTGAGCTTTGTAGCAAATGAAAAATATAGCAGGTTTGTCGGAACTACCAAAGCCTCCTTGCTTATTGTCGGTGAAGAAACAAACACCAGTCAATATAACGACCACTTGAATTTCCTGAAAGTAAAAGATCCCTATACGGCATTTGTTTTTGTGCTTCAGAAGTATTCTCGGCCACGGCTGATTGCGGCTTCAGGGGTTGCTTCTTCTGCTGTTATCGGGGAACATGTAGTACTGGGGAAAAACGTTTCTATCGGTGAGCATACGGTCATCGGTGACGAATGTGTGATTGGCGACAATACGGTTATCGGCGCTAACTCGGTAGTGATGGCTCACGTGAGAACCGGACAGGACTGTACACTTTTTCCTCATGTTGTTTGCTATAACGGGACCATTCTCGGGGACCGCGTTACGATACACAGCGGCACGGTTGTCGGTGCAGATGGCTTCGGCTTTGCTCCCCAGACTGACGGTTCCTATATCAAGATTCCCCAGATGGGTATCGTTGAGATTGATGATGATGTGGAAATTGGCGCCAACAATACCATTGACAGGGCGACCATGGGCAGCACGGTTATTGAAAAAGGGGTGAAAATAGACAATCTTGTCCAGATAGGGCATAATTGCACCATAGGGGAGAATACGGTCATTGTCTCACAGGCCGGTATTTCCGGAAGCGTTTCGGTAGGCAAGCATTGCATGATCGGTGGGCAGGCTGGTTTTTCGGGTCATCTTTCCCTTCCCGACCGGACACGTGTTTCAGCAAGAGCCGGGGTGACCAAGTCTGTTGCAAAGCCTGGGCAGACATTGGGCGGATTTCCGGCCCAGCCTCTTCGTGACCAGCTTCGCCAGGAAGCGCTGCTGAGGAGCCTCGACAAAATGAAGCGGAAACTTGAAGCCCTGGAGGAGGAGTTCAAAAGTCAAAGTTTAAAAGTCAAAAGTCAAAAAGAGTGACAAGTAACAGGTGACAAGTGACGAGAAAGAAAAATTGTGGCATCCTGTAGGGGCAAGCCCCTGTGCTTGCCCGTCTCTTCAGGAAGTCATTCCGGAGGAGCTGAAAGACAAAGCAATCTCCAGGAATTTGTTGAACTGTCACGATCGCCGCACCTGCCCTGCAGGCTCACGATGACATGGAAAACAGTGCACACCGGCGAGTCATTGCAAGGAACGAAGCAATCCCAACTGGTCACTTGTCACCAGTCACTCGTTACTGCCCGAAGGCTCATTCGAGTGTGCTGTTGAGGTTCCAGTTATAGGGCAGATATTCGATCTTCAGTTTTGCGGGGTTCTTCAGTATGAACTGCCTGGTTTTTTCATTGGCGAATTCCGCGATATAGGAGAGTGCTTCGGTTTTGTCTTTCCCGAAATCATGTTGATACCATTTGAATATTTCCGAAAGACGGACGATGTTGTTCTCACTGTCTGTTTCAATGCCTCTCCGGATGATGAAGCTTCTCGTTGCGATATCGAGCTGATCGTCGATATGTTCCGGATCGTAGAACTCGATCGGAGGGCACGAGCTTGATGCGCAGACCAGCGCGAAATGGATTCTCGGGTCAAATGTTTCTACCATGAGCGGCAGCCGTGAATCGAATGGAGAGAAAGGCCGGAGCATGAATGCAGGGTGATGACGGTTTTTTCTGAGAATTCCGTGTTCAATGTCATCCGGAGTAAAAAACGTGTTGCCGATAGTGTAGCCTATTCTTCCGAAAAAGTTGATGATGTCAAGGACTGAGTTCCGGATATCGAATTCTATAACGCCGTGAATAATGAGGATGTTGTAGATGTTTATCCAGAAGGCTTTTTTTTCGTTATCGTTGCTGAGTGATTCGGGACTGAACGATCTGAGGCTCACAGCAAGTTGCTGGTATTCACGAAATCGTTCCGATTGCTTCATCGCTTGATAGTTTACCCTCCCCATACTGATATTGAAGAACGCTCCCTGCAGTTTTCCGAGAAGTTTTTTGAGACGGACCGCGATTTCGGTATCCGTGGCGTCAGCCGTTTCAGGGCCGTCATTGAGCTTGGCCTGAAAGGGGAGAATTTTGCGCAGCTTGTCGGCGAGCGTCGTTTGTGCCTCTTCCTTGAAAGAACGGCCCCGTGCATTCAAAATGGCGGATACGGCATTGATATACCCGATGTGGCTGAATGCCTGGGGGAAGTTTCCGAGCAATTCACCGGTGTTGCTGTTGAACTCTTCGGAGAAAAGACCGAGTCTGTTTGCTGATCGCAGGGTTTCCTTCATCAGCTTTTCGGCTTCCTCTATTCTGTCTGAACGCGCAAGGCACTCGATTAGCCAGAAATTGCAGAGCACGAATGCGCCCTCTTCTCCATCGAGACCGTCATCAGCAATATATCGGGAGAGAAAACCATGGTGCATCAATTCTTTTTTGCAGGCGTTGATGGTGCCCTGTACCCGTTCATCGTCTATCGGAAGAAAATTGACCAGAGGGAGCAGGAGCAGGCTTGCGTCGAGTTCCAGGGAACCGTAACGTTGAACAAAACTTTTCAGATCCCGGTTGAAGCCCTTCTCGAGGATATCGGTTTTAATGGTTTCCCGTTCTTCAATCCACTCTGCTACCGGTGCGTCGAAGCCGTATCGGTTCGCGATGATAATTCCCCTGTCGAGAGCGACCCAGCACATGACCTTTGAATAAACAAAATGGTAGGGGCCGTTTCTGACCTCCCAGATGCCGTCGTCAGGTTTTTGCCAGTTCTTCATGGCCATGGTGCAGATGTCACGGAAAAAGGGCCAAAGCTCTTCGTCGATCTTTCCGGCATAATCGGAGAGTCTGAGTGCCGCGTCCATGACTTCACCGTAGATGTCCCACTGGTTTTGTTTGTGAGCAAGGTTTCCGATACGGACGGGTGTAGAGTTTTTATAGCCTTTCAGATGGCTGAGCTCTTTTTCGTGGAGCATTTCTTCTCCACGGATCGAATACATGATTCGGATAGTTCCTTTTGCATGTTTTCGATAGGTGGCGTGCAGCCAGCGAATGAACCCGTCGGCTTCGGTTATATGGCCAAGTGAGAAAAAAGCCTTGAGGGTGAACGAAGCGTCACGCAGCCAAGTGAACCGGTAATCCCAGTTGCGTTCTCCACCGATTGCTTCGGGAAGGGAAGTTGTCGCCGCCGCGGCTATTGCTCCTGTCGGATGAAAGGTGAGGAGTTTGAGGGCGAGCAGTGAGCGGTTGACCATTTGCGTATACTCTCCGAGAAACGCGCAATGTTCTCCCATGCAGTTGTGAAGCCAGTTTTTCCAGAATTCAAGAGTGTTTTCAAGGCTGCAGGAGTCGCTTACGCTTTCGATGACATCGCCGTAGATCAGGCTGAACCGAGCGCTCTTTTCAGCTGAAAGTGAAAAATCGATAACGACAATGCCGTTTTTACATTGACGGACACGGTATTCCTGAAGAGAGTGAATGAGTGTGAGGGGCTGTTCATGGCTGAATGCGGAAATCCTGTTTCCCCGGCAGGTGACCACAGGTACGGTTTTTGCATAGTTGGGTCTTGGCATGAACGCAAGCTCGAATTCGAGAACTCCTGATTTCATTTCCAGGCACCGGTCTATCCTGTGTTCCTTTGAGGTAACAAGATGGCTGGTCGCCACAGGCATGAAGTCATAGAGATCGGCTTGGCCATCATCGTTTTTGAACGTAGATACCAGCACATTGGTATCCTGAACATACTGCTGTGAGGAGGTGAAAATTCCTTTTGGCCTGATACTGAAAAAGCCTCCTTTTTCATCGTCCAGCAGCGAAGCGAATACTGTAGGAGAGTCGAGGAACGGCAGAGAGCAGTAATCAATAGAACCGTCCCCCGAAACCAGCGCCACGGAATGCATATCTCCTATGAGCCCATAGTCGGCAATCTCTCTGTACATGGCAGTTATCCAGGTTTGGGTTGCAGTGTATGCTCCCTGCGTGTTCATACAGATGGAAAGTGACGTGTCTGTAAAATACGGAAAAATCTTACAAGAAGGGGTCAGCGCGATTTTAAGCGAAATTTAAGCTCATGTTCAGGCAGCTTTAAGGTTGCAGGTACTACCTTTTCTTCAGGCAGTATCAACAAGGACTGTTTCGTGTAATCAATTTTTAACAGGAGAGCAGGATGAATAAAGGAGTCGTGATCGCGATGTTTTGGCTGGCAGCGAATACGGGATACGCAGAGTATGTCGGGCCTGCAGAGGAAAATTCACCGCAGATTACCGTTGCTGAGGCAAAACTGATGAGAGACGATAGCAGGCTTTCGCTTGACGGTTTTATTACCGGGCATTTGCGTGGGGATCACTATCTCTTTCGTGATGATTCAGGTGAGATCGACATTGAAATTGACAAGAGCGTCTGGAGACAGCAGCCTATCGGTCCTGATACCGGAGTTCGGATTGACGGGGAAGTCGAACACGAGTCCGGGTCTGTCTACATTGACGTGCATCGTCTTGAAGTAGCCGGACCCGGAAGATGAGCGTGCCGGCAGGTGACGTAAAGTGAAAGAGTATTTCAAACGTATATTAAAAAGAGAGGTCATGATGAACACAACACTGAGAAGCCTTGCGACGCCCTTGATAGCAGCAGCCTTTCTTGTCTCGGCGTCAACCGGACTGATGATTTTTTTTCATTTTGAACCGGGAATCGTCGAACCTGTTCATGAATGGATGAGCTGGATTCTCGTGGGTGGTGCCGTGTTGCACCTGCTGGCGAACTGGAAAGCTTTTACGGGCTATCTGCAAAGAAAAACGGGCTTTGTTTTTATTGGCGCAGCGATTGCAATTGCATTGCTGTCGTTGTATCCCTGGGTGGAAGAAGGGGAAGATGGAAGAAAAAAAGCGGTCAAGTCCCTTGAAAAAGCTTCGCTCATAACCATTTCCGGCGTCGCGGGCACGAGCCTGGACCAGCTTCTGGAAACGATGTCCGAGAACGGCATTACCGTTCTGGATTCCGGGGATTCCATCGAGGAGATAGCGGAGCAGAACGATATGGAGGAGAAGGCGCTTTTCGGAGTTATTTTTGAATAAAAAAGGCAGTTTATGCGTATTCTCATTATTGAAGATGAACCGGGGATAGCCGATTTTCTCAAGGAAGGTCTTGAAGAGGAATGCTTTGCGGTCGATGTTGCACATAACGGCCGTGAAGGGCTGTCGATGGCGCTGATTAATGAGTACGATCTGCTCATTGTAGACTGGCTTCTCCCTGGCCTGAGCGGTGTGGAGGTGTGCCGGCAGTTCCGGAAAGAACACGCTCAGGTGCCGGTCATATTCCTTACGGCGAAAGATGCCCTTGATGACGTGATTTTCGGCCTGGAGTCGGGCGCCAACGATTATATGAAAAAGCCTTTTGCATTTGAAGAACTTCTGGCGCGAATCAGGGTGCAACTGAGGCTTTCCGGATCGGAAACCGTGATAATGCAGGCAGGCGGTGTTGAAATGAACCTCGCTGCGCACAGGGTTCTATGTAAAGGCAATGAGATTTCACTGACTCCCAGGGAGTTCGCACTGCTGGAGTACCTGTTGCGCAACAGGGGAAGTGTCTGCACCAGAAGCAGGATCATCGAACATGTCTGGGACATCCATTTTGATGCCGACACTTCAGTGATCGATGTGTATGTCAACTTTCTGAGGAAAAAGCTCGATGGAGCGGGTTGCAGCACGCTTATCGAAACGGTAAGGGGCGTAGGATATGTTATTCGGGAAGAGTAGGCGTATGCGAAAGAATACCGAGGAAAAAGACGGCCTGAGATTCGGCAGGGGGACAAGTATTCGCGACAGGCTTGCCGGTCTCTATCTCGTTGTGACCGCTTCGCTGATGGTCATGGTGTTTGTTCTTGTCTATGTTCTGGTTGAGCATGACGTATACCGGCACATCGATGAAGAACTTGACGAAGAGGCCGGTGAATTTGTCGAAAGTCTGAGGGTAACGGAAAACGGACTGTTGTTTGAAGACCAGACAGAGTGGATGGAACGTTCTCACATTACGGTCGATTTCTATCCCAAATTCGTACAGGTTGTTGTCGCCGATGCTTCTCCTGAGATTATGAAAAAATCATTCAACCTTTTCAGCGATACTCTCTGCTACAACCCGGTTCTCGAAAAAGCGGCGTTTTATAATTCCGCTATCGGTGGAGCATCCGTCCGCCAGGTTCAGGTGCCTGTTTTTCAAGGAAACGGGTCAGGTGTTGCCGCATGGGTGCTTGTCGCGGTTCCTCTCGAGGAATCACTTTTCGTGCTCCATGATCTGCGAATAGCGCTGTTTTTTTCCCTGGCGGTTGTTCTGTTGACCTTGTTTTTCGTGACCCGTTTTCTTGCAGGAAAAAGCATCGATCCCATTGAACGGGTTATTGAAACGGCAGAAACCATTACCAGGGAAAACCTCGACGAAAGAATAGTTCTTCCTTCGAGGGAAGATGAACTCTATCGTCTCTCGTCCACGATCAATAGCCTGCTTGACAGGTTGCAGGATGCTTATGTCAGGGAAAAGCAGTTTACTTCTGACGCTTCCCATGAACTGAAAACCCCGCTGACTTCAGTGATGGGTACTCTCGAGGTTCTGATAAGAAAGCCTCGTGATCCTGGTTACTACGAGGCGAGAATTGGTTTCTGTATCAATGAACTGAAACGCATGTCAGGATTGATTGAACAGTTACTCCTGCTCGCCCGATACGATGCCGGTTCGTTCAGGCCGGATATTGAGGTTGTCGATGCAGAACAGATAGTGGAAAAAGTCCTGGCAAGAGCTGAGGATCTGGTCAGGCAACAGCAGTTGCAGGTGAGCATCAGGAGTAAAAAGGAAGCCCTGGTCAGAGCTGATGCATCGATGCTTGGCGTAATGCTTGACAACATTGTTTCCAATGCGGTTAAATATTCCCGGAAAAGAGGGCATATCGTTGTTAAGCTTGAAAGACGGGGAGGCTCTGTTTTCTGTTCGGTTACCGACAGTGGCACCGGAATTCCTTCTGAAAAAATCGAACGTCTTTTTGAGCGTTTTTACCGGGTTGATGAATCGCGAAATTCACAGATAAGCGGGACGGGTCTGGGGCTTGCCCTTGTAAAAAAACTTGCCGATATGCAGCACATTACGGTGGGGCTTTCAAGCGTCGAGCATGAAGGTACAGTGGTGACTTTTGAAATTCCCGCAGCATGAAGCGAGGGCTCCGGGTGGTCGTCGGGTACACGTGCATGGTTCGAGGTTTATGATACCCCTTCGGATAGTTGCGATTGAATGATCGATGGAGATGTCTATGCTTGACTCACTTCTGATACGGCGTGTCTTACCGCTGCTGGTTTCCTTTACTATGCTTGTTGTTCTGGCTCTATTGTCAGACTATTTCCTGCATGTTGCAGGGCTTGTCTGGGTGGGGCGATACCTCGGGATAACCGGTACATTTTTTCTTCTCTTCTCCTTTATTTATTCGGCCCGAAAGAAGAAAATCGTCCGTTCAGGCCCGATCAAAACATTTCTCATGCTACACTGCAGGGGCGGATGGATCGGTACACTGATGCTTCTTGTTCATTCTGGAGTGCATTTCAACGCACTACTGCCCTGGTCGGCAACGGTGTTGATGCTCATTGTTACAGGGAGCGGTCATGTGGGGCAATACATTTACAGAAAAGCGAGGGATGAGATGAAGCGTAAAGGAGGGGATGAAAAGTTTTACTGGGATTCTCTGACCGTTAATGCTCTCGGAGAGTGGCGGAAGGTTCACATGCCGCTTGTCTCTCTGTTTCTGGGGCTTGCCCTCTTGCATATCCTGTCGATTTTCTTTTTCTGGAACTGGAAATAGGGTGCCATGAAGCAATTCTACATTATTTTTCTGGTCTTCAGCCTCATGGTGATCGCTGTTATGTTGTGGCCGGGACTTCTCATTAATCCCGGAAGTCTTTCGGAAGGGCATCAGAAGCTTGAGGGCGGCTGTCTGAGCTGTCATACGCCATTGTTGGGAACACCTTCGTCAAAATGTGTTTCCTGTCACATTTCAGAGGAAATCGGCCTGAAAGACGCTTCCGGAAGAGAGCTTGTCGAGCCCGATTCCGTCGCTGCCCTGCTGCACAGGGAGCTTCAGGCCTCGGAATGCATTGCCTGTCATACCGAACATGCCCTTCCGGGCAAAGGTCCGCTTCTTGCAGCTATGGGTCATGATGTTCTGGCAACTGAACTGCAAAAAAACTGTGCGGTCTGTCACGAACCTGACCGTCCTGAAGATGCGCTGCATGCCCGGGTGGAGACAAGCTGCAATGAGTGCCACGGAACAAAGCGCTGGGAACCTGCGGACTTCGATCACGAAAGCTGGTTGCGCGCCGACCTGGGTCGATCAGGATCCTGTGCACGCTGCCATGATCCTGATCGTCCGGATGATACAATGCACAGAGAGGCGAAAAACAGCTGTAGCGACTGTCACAGTACGAAGGCGTGGGAACCGGCGGAATTCGATCATGATCAATGGTTCAGGTTTGACCGTAGTCATCCGGGTGACTGCAGTACCTGTCATGACAATCCGGCGGATTACAAACGGTATACCTGTTACGGATGTCATGAGCATTCGAAGCGAGGAGTGGCGGCTGAGCACAGGGAGGAAGGGATTCGGGAGTTCAGCAACTGCGTCGAGTGTCACAGGAGCAGCAATGAAGATGAAGCTGAACGGGCATGGAGAAAAATCCGTCGGTAGGTTTTTCTCATGACGGATAGCGGAACAGTTGAACTCTTTAATTTGCTGTTATATTGTCATGGTGTGGCGATAGCAGTCTGATCAGATAACCTTAGAATATGTCAACCATGGAAAAGAAATGTGGCATGTCCAGGTTCGCTGTCGCTATCGTGTTAGCCGCAGCAATGTCTGTTACTTACGCGTGTCAGCAGGACAAGCCGGTTTCATCGGAAGTGCGATCACTGACCTCGATGGACTCGGCAGTTGCTGCAGAAAACACGACAGCGTCAGCAATGAGCGGGCAGGAGCTGTATACAGCAAACTGTGCGGTTTGTCACTCCATGCGTCCTCCGGCTAAAACAGCACCGCCCATAGTCGGCCTGGCTACACGTTTCAGAACTGTTTACGGGAACAAAACCGATGCTGTCGGCGCGATGGTATCCTTTATGAAAAATCCGGACGCAGAAAAGACTTCTCTGGGCCCTCAGGCCATAAAACGCTTCGGTTTGATGCCCGCGATGACCATGAGTGACGGAGATCTTGAAAAGGTTTCCGGCTGGCTCTGGGATCAGTATGATCCTGATTTTACTGGCGGAAGAAACTGCCGCTGACAACGCTATCGTGTCCTGACGGACTCTGTTTTAAGTGAGCGGTTTCTGCAATGGGGTCGTAAAAAAAGGGTGGCCGCTAATCCGGTCACCCTTTTTTTTAATAAAGATGTTATTGCTGTTCACATTCTTAATTCACCAGTTTCGGCCTGATCAATAAGATTGTCATTTGCATAAATAAGTACCTCGACGCGACGGTTGAGCTTGCGGCCTGAAGCGGTTTCGTTTGACGCTACAGGACGGGTTTCGCCATAGCCGATAGTTGAGATACGGCTTTTGCTCACGTTGTAGGCACCGAGAAGTGAAGAAACGGATTCAGCTCTTTTTTCTGAAAGCTGCTGATTATAGGTTTCGCTTCCTTGTGAGTCAGTGTGACCTTCAACAACGATATCCGTGTCAGAGTACTTGTTCAGAATATTCGCCAGTTTCTGAATGTTGTAACTGCTTGTGGATGTTAGTGTTGAAGAACCGGTTGAGAACAAAAGACCGGAGTCAAAAACAACTCTGATACCTTCTCCTACACGTTCTACCTGGGCACCATCGACCTGATTGTCGATCTCTTTGGCCTGGTCATCCATATAGTCGCCGATAAGAGCTCCGGCGCCACCGCCAATCACTGCCCCAAGTAGAGCCCCTCTTCCCCAGCTTCCTGTCTGACTGCCGATAATTCCTCCGAGAACCGCACCTGAAGCTGCACCGATACCGGCTCCCCTTCCTGCGCCTGTCGTCGTTGTACAACCCCACGTAAAGGTAGTCATGGCAAGAATCATAAGAAAAACAAGAGGCTTAGTCAATTGTTGTACATGTGTCATCGCATTATGGGATTTAGTATTAACCAAAACAATTATTGGATCTGCTGTTCAGAAATCCATTCAATACAATAGTAGTATAAATCACTCTAAAAAATTCCCTGATTTGTGACCTTTTCTTCACCGGACATCCATAGAGTACAATCCGTTGAGGTGGGGGGACAGAGGAATTATACACGGCTTCTAACTGTTGTTCACAATAACAGGTTACGGTTTACCCCGGACAATCATCTTTAACTGCTCATCAGCATCAAAAAAGTATAGTCATGATTCATTCCAGGGATACATGGGAAGCAATTGCCGAATCTTTTCTGCCCCCTTGTAAAGAGGTGGTGCAGAGAAATCGTGCGATTACAGCGCAGTATGCGCAATTCTATCTCAAGCACCATGAACTATTCAAATGGGCGGGTATGGCAGCTTTCGCGTCGAGCCAGGTTGGCGTTGCTCTCGCCTTTGTAGAACTGATGCAGACTCCCGGAAGAATGATGGAGAAGGAGCAGCACGAAACGCCGGCTGATATGCTACAGGGCATAGGGGATTTTCTTGCTGGAGCAACCCGTAGTGTGTTTTCTCTCCCTTTCATGCTGTATGATGTTGTCTCTAAAAACATTCTGCTCAATGATCTTGAAGAGATACGAAAAGGCAATAACGCTATCTACAAGGATATCGCGTGGGCTCATATGGCTTACGCAAAAGGCGGACTTGCCGAGATAGAAGGCAATATTTCCGATAATGAAAGGGAGTTTCTGTTATCAGGATTTCGTCAGATCGATGAAGGTGCTGCTCTTATGAAAACGGGGAAAGATTACCAACAGCCATCTGCATTGATCAGGGAGGGGAATATCAGGCTGTTGAGGCATGAACAGGTCAATACTCTCGGTCCTGTTTTCAAGGCGATAAGCCCACAGGGGCATATTGTCGTATCGTTCGGCAGTGAACTCAATTTTGGAGAAGCGGCTTCTCCGGGGCATTGCTCAAGGGCTTCATTCGCGGATCATTTCGGCTATTTCGAGGTGCTTTCAGGATTCAGGGATGTCACTGATACGCAACACCGGTGGCAGTGGATAGAGGAAAACGTTCTGCCTGTCTGGTATGCTGTCGATGATGGATTCGGCAGATGGTCCGGAACGGAAAGAGTTTTCAGGTCTATGGCAGAGGGGGAAGCCAACATGCTCCAGCAGATTGCGCATTTTGCTTCGACAATGTCATTTCTTCGCTGAAGAGTCAGCGGAGAATGTCAGTTTTTTCGCGGGTTATCAGCCAGTAGGAAATGCCGAGGCCAAGCACTACAGCTCCTATGCCAAGCAGATAGTCCGGTGTAAGCTTGTCCAGGTCAAGGATAATTACTTTACGGGAGATAGCCATCAGGGCTGTCGCGACGACCAGTTTCACCGGAACGATATTTGTTCCAAGATAGAGCCTGATATTGATGAATATTTCAATAGCGATAAGGACGGCTAAAAAGGCACCGAATGTTTCCAGCAGGTCATTGATGCTGAGGAGCAGATACGGCGGTTGATTCAGGCGTGTGTAAAGGACATGAATGACATCGCCTATTCCCCATATTATTACCAGTACCATAAGGACGGCAAGAATCTTGACGGCAAACCGAATGACTTTGTGAAGATATGAAATAAGCCTGTCTTCATGGACTGGCGGCAGTTCCTCGTGATATTGGATGGGTTTTTTGCTGTTATTTTCTTCCATAAGTCGTGTGATATATTTTCTCAATACAGTTCATTACTTCTATCGTGATCGTAGAGCCTCGACCGGATCAAGGTTGGCGGCTTTATAAGCGGGAAAGATACCGAAAGAGATGCCAATACCCGAACACACCGCGATTGCAATAATCATCCAGGTTATGGGAAATATCGGCGGCAGGTTGAAGGTGACCGCGACCAGGTTACCCGCACCGGTTCCGAGGATGATTCCTATCAGTCCACCGCTCAGTGAAAGAAAAAGCGCTTCCAGAAGAAATTGACGCAGTATGCTCTTTTTCGGCGCACCGACTGATTTTCTTATACCTATTTCCCTTGTTCGCTCGGTAACGCTGACCAGCATGATGTTCATGATTCCGACACCAGCCGTAACAAGAGCCATGAAGCTGATGATGAAAGCCCCTATGCTGATGGTTTGCTGGAATCCCCTGAAGGATTCGATCAAAGCCTCGTTGGTTCGGAGTTCAAAATTATTTGCGTCCCGTATTGTCAGTCCCCGTGCGACTCTCATTGCCCCTATGGCCTTATCTATGGTCGCATCATACTCTTGAGGGGAGTCAGCTTCAACGGTTATGCTGATGCTCGAGCGTATGTCGATCTGTTCGAGATAACGGGTTATCGGAATGGCGATGATGTTATCCTGGCTTTGACCGAATGCGGCCCCTTTCTTCATAAATACCCCGATGATGCTGTAGACTTTGCCATTGACCTTGATTGTTTTTCCCTGAGGGTTGCCCCCGTTCGGAAACAGCGCGTTCATAACGTCCTGACCGATAACAGCGACATTTTTCGATAAACGGATATCGTTTGTGACAAGGTTGCGCCCGAATTCTATATCGAAACCGTTTGCAGTGGCAAAATTTTCGTCAGCGCCGAAGAGGGTGATATCCGGATTTGTTTTCCTGTTTGCATAAACGGCCAGGTTTCCCGATCGGGAGACTTTCAAACCTGTTTTATCGCTTTTTCCACCCATAAGTTTTTTAAAGAGCAGCCCTTCCTCATAGGTGATATCCGGGCGGTTGATGAAGCGGTTTCTTCCGTGTCCGCCGAAAAGTGTTGCCGGATATTTCTGGATTTCAAAGGTGTTCGATCCCAGGCTCGACAGGCCGCTTGCCACTGACTGGTCAACGGCCTGCAGCGCGGTCATCACGGCGATAATCGAGAAAACACCAACCGCCATTCCCATGGTGGTGAGCCATGAACGAAGCTTGTTTGCCTGTAACGAGTAGGCTGCCTGTTTGATGGTTTCCCGAAGTTTCATGGAGTCAAAAGTCAAAATGGACATTGTGGCAAGACCTGCGTGACAATTCAAACAAATCAACAGCTCAACGATTCAACAAATCAACACTCCTTTCTCACTCATATCGCAACGAATCAGCGGGGTCGAGACGAGAGGCTGATATTGCCGGGGCAAGTCCGGAGATAATCCCTGTGAGTACCGAAACAACAAGGCTTATCGCGGTAAGCTGAAAAGAGAACTGGATAGGGAAATCCGGTAAAAGTTTGTCTATGGCTGTGGTTATGGAAACTGCGGTGGCAAGCCCTATAAGTCCTCCAAGCAGACAGATGCTGAGAGACTCTATGAGAAACTGCAGCAGTATTGTCCGTCTTCTTGCGCCGAGAGCTTTTCTCAGACCGATTTCCTGCGTTCTTTCCTTGACGCTCACAAAGGTGATGTTCATGATGCCGATTGCTCCGACAAAAAGGGACATGCCTGTTATGAAAATACCTGCGATAGCGATTCCGTTTTTAATAGGGTCAAGCTGGCTTTTAAACGCCTGTTGCTCATTGATTGAAAAGTCATCTGCTTTTCCTGGCGGAAGCCTTCTGAGTCTTCTCATAATTCCTCTGATTTCCTCTCTCGCATCGGCAACCTTGATCTTCTCTTTTGTTTTTATTCGCAGGGTGACATACCTCCTGTTGCCAAAGACCTTTTTGAAAGCGTTCAGAGGGGTGATGACCTGATTGTCAAAACTGAAAAGTCCGAGAAACTTTCCCTGTTTTCTGAATACTCCGATAATGCGAAACGTTCTGTTTTTCAATTTCAGCTCTTTGCCGAGAGCAGGTTCGTTGGGGAAGAGACCGGTCGCGATATCATCACCTATCAGACAGACCATCGACCCGCCATCGGATTCATGAGGAAGGAAAAACCTTCCTTCAGACAGGTCACCTGAAGCGGTCCGCAGGTAGTCGGCGTTTGTTCCCAATGCGAACACCTGCTGCAGGTTCTTGTCTTCATGGCTTACAGAAGCGCTATATGATGATATTTGCGGAACCGCTATTTCAAGCCCGGAATCAGGATTATCAGCAATGATCCGGTTAATCTGGGCTGCGTATTCCGTTTTCAGATCAGGACGGTTTTTGTACCGCCACCATTGCCCCATGCTGCTCCATGAACTTTTCTGAACGTAGATGACGTCATAGCCGAGCATGGAAAGGCTTTTTTCGAAACCGGCGTCAATGCCGTTTATCGCTGTTCCCATCATGGTGATGGAGACAATGCCGATGATGACCCCGAGTGCTGTGAGAAAGGAGCGGGTTTTATTGCCTTTGATCTGGGCAACAGCCATCAGAAGGCTTTCATATGTTTCATTCCGGAACCGTCTCATGAACTGTAGCTGTATTCCCCGGTTTCATGGCTTTTTTCTGCATGTGTGTTGCGCGAAAAGCCGGGTGGTTTCACTGCGTATCACGTTCTATTTTGCCGTCACGTAAACTGATGGAACGACGGGTATACTTCGCAATTTCCTCTTCATGGGTGATAAGTATGATGGTATTTCCCGCATCGGACAACTCACTGAAAATGGACATGATATCTTTGCTGGTGGACGTATCGAGATTCCCAGTAGGCTCGTCTGCAAGAATAAGGGAGGGCTTGTTGATGAGAGCCCGTGCAATGGCTACTCTCTGGATCTGGCCGCCGGAAAGTTCAGAAGGTTTATGGTTGACTCGGTCACCGAGTCCGACCCTGTCCAGCGCCTCGAGCGCCCGGTCGTAGCGTTCTTCGGCGTCGACTCCCGCATAAATGAGAGGAAGCTCTACATTTCTCAGACAGTTGAGCCGGGGCAGCAGGTTGAATGTCTGAAAAACAAATCCGATTTCGCTGTTCCGTATTCTGGCAAGCTCGTCATCATCCATTTCCGAGACACGTTGCCCATTGAGTTCATAAGAGCCCGACGAAGGAGTATCGAGACACCCGATAATATTCATCAGCGTCGATTTCCCGCTTCCTGACTGCCCCATGATCGAAACATATTCGTTGCGGTTGAAGGTGAGGTCAACGCTGTCAAGCGCCTTGACAATCTGGTCACCCATTTCATAGAACCTGCAGAGCGAGCGCATTTTGATAAGTATTTCGTTCATATCCTGTTACTCGTTTTTCAGGGTCACTCTGCTGCCGTCCTTGAGGAGTCTTGTTATGGCGGTGTAACTGCCCGAAACGACCTCTTCTCCCTCTGTGAGGCCGTCAAGAATAACGATATGGGTGTTATCGGTTGTTCCTGTTTCTACAGGTTTGAACCGTGATGCGTTATTCTCGATAACAAAGACTCCCTGACTGCTGTTTTTCCGGAAAGTATCCAGGGTCTCCTCTTTTTGTTCTGTAGTGATATCCTCTCTCTCTTTCGCGTCACGGGAAAAATTTCCTTCCATATCTTCTTCTCTGAGTGTGACGCTTTGAATGGGGACAACAAGCGCATTCTGAACCCTCTCCGTTTCGATATCCGCTGTCGCGCTCATGCCCGGTTTGAGCAGACGGCCATGGTTGAGTATGCGGATTTTAACAGAGAAATTAGTGACCTCTTCCTGGGTGCCTTCAGCCTGGGTTATCGCCGAATTTGATATTTCATTGACGATGCCGTCAAATTTTCGTTCACCGAACGCATCAACGGTTACAATGACGTTGTCGTTCCTGTTGACGTTGACGATATCATTTTCATTGACTTCGACTTCCACCTGCATGCTGTCGAGGTTGGCTATGCGCAGTACATTTGTTCCCTGAAACTGTCCGGTGCCGACGACACGTTCTCCAAGTTTGCTGTCAAGCGCGATAACGGTGCCGTTCATCGGGCTCGTGACCGTTGTCTTGTTGAGCTGTTCAAGAGATTGATCAAGAAGACTTTTGTTCTGCTCGATGGTGAACAGGGCGGCTTCATAAACAGCCCTGGAGGCTTCTGCGTTGGTTTTTGCGGTAAGGTAATCCGAGTCTGAAATGAGTTTGTCGGCGTAGAGCATGGATGCTTTCCGCAGTTCGTCCTCAGCTTTGATTTTTCTGGCCCTTGCCTCGAGACTCTGTGATTTTCCAAGGTTGAGCCGTGCCCTGTTCTGCTCAACCTGGTTGATATAGACATCCGGCTGGATCTTGAACAGAAGTGCGCCGTTTTCCACCGCTTCACCCTCCTGTACATGCAGCTCTGTTATTTCACCCGATACGTCAGGAGAGATGGTGACTTCAAGCTCGGGTTCGATTTTTCCAGTTGCCGTCACATAGTGAATGACCTCTTTTCTGAAAACCTGTTCCGTGGTGACTTCGATCTTGTCTGATTTCGACGATATCCAGAAAGCGGCAGCTCCTCCTGCTGTCAGAATGCTCAGAGCGATAATAATGACGCTATTGCGCTGTTGCTTTTGTTTGATTTTTTTCATTGTGTTTATCAGGATTCAGTCAGGCCAAATGCTGCCTGTGGCAAAGTCAAGAACGTTTTTTTGCAGTGCGAGATTATAGGTCGCCTGTGAATAGTCCGATTGAGCGCTGACAAGTGCTGCTTTTGCGCCATTGGATTCAACAAAACTCGCTGCTCCGAGGTCGTATTTTCTTTTGACGGTTTCAAAAGCCTTTTCAGCCGCCTGCAGGCCTTTTTTTGCGGTTTCAATCTGAGAAAAAGCAGCATCGTAACTGTCGGCCGCAAGCTGAATGTCGATAGCGATGTCATGTTTAAGGTCAGCCGCGTCGAGGCCCCGGTTCAGGTAGGCGATTTTTGCCTGTTCAACATTGTTTCGGGTAATGAAGCCATCGAAAACAGTCCAGTTCAAAGAAATGCCCAGCGAGTAACTGACAAGATCGGAGAGCTGGTCGGTAAGCGGAGGATAATCATAGCTGGAAGGCGGGACGGCGGCTGTTGTCGCATAATAGGGATACCCGCCGGTGAAGAGGTTGAATCTCAGGTCCACTTGTGGATATCGCTGGGCGGCTGCCCGTGTGATATCCCATTTTGCGGCACTGGTCGAGGAAAGAGAGCTTTCCAGATCTTTTCTCTGAGCAAAGCCTTTCGAAAGAAGGCTGTCCCGGTTCAGGTTTACAGGCAGAAGCAGAAGGGAGTCAACAGTGATCCCGGCTATGCTGATTTCTTCGGAGGGATCGATACGCAGTCTTCTGAGCAGTTCGAGCCTGCTTTGTCGTAACTGGTTGTCAGCTTTGATGGCTGCGAGCTCGCTGTTTGATGTTTCAGCCTGTTGCTGATAGTAATCCGTGACAGGTTTGATTCCAATCTCGTACTGACGTTTCGTGAGCTGAAGCTGATCCCGGGATGATGATAAATTCTCATTCGCGATCTTCAGAAGTTCTCTGTTGAGCAGCACTTGATAATACGTCTGGGTTATGTCATACACAATGATCTGTCTGGCCCTTGAGAGCGAGAGGCCGGCCGCTTTTTTTCTTTTGATGGCGGACTGAAGCGAGGCGTAGTCCTGAAAACCGTTAAACAGGTTGAGCGACGTCGTCACGCTGAGGTCGACACGCTCGGTTTGCGTCTTTTCAATCGACCTGATAGACGGGTCTGAGTAGGTCCTGTTGAGAGAAAGCGGTGTATAGTCCGCTGAAACCGAGAGTTTCGGCAAAAACTGGCCGTAGCTTTTCAGGAGTTCGCTCCCTTCGAGTCTGACCGCATATTCTGCTTTTTTTACCGAGGATGCGTTGGTTAGAGCAATTTCAATGCACTCGGAGAGCGTGAGTCGAGCTTTTTCCGGTACAGCACCGGAAACGGCAGTAGAGAAAAACAGTGCCGGAATGAGGGCTGTGAGAACGATGAAGGAGCTGAGTTTCCCGGTAGATGGTATCGTCACTTGATCTGAATAAATTTAATCTGCATCGAAATTCGCAACATATAATATAGACATATCCGCAAGGAGTCCGCATGCTGCTTTGCAGCGCGCAACGCTCTGGTATGAGCTAACTGTAAACACACTACAGGGGTTTAGAGTTTATCGAGAAGGGAAGATATCTCATTTTTATAGGCGTCAGCGTTCGACGGGTTTAGCTGGATAAGATCGGTATAGATCCTTATCGCCTTTTTATAAGCCCCCTGTTCTGAAAAAAGGGCGGCAAGGGTTTCGGTAGGAACAGGAATGCTCTCTTCATCTGAAAAAGGTTGCTTCTGCTCTTGAAGCGGTGTCGGGTCACTTGTTTCACTCTCTGTAGGCGGCTCAAAGCTGGCAAGAGCGAGCGAGAGCTCTTCAAGCTCCGAGGTAAAGTCGTCTTCAGGTGAGCGCAGCAGGAGAAAGTGGACTTCCAGCAACTCTTTCCAGGCTATCTGATTGTGAGGCTCTATCCTGCAACAGGTTTTCAGGGCCTTTTTGGCTTCCTGAAATCGTCCCAGGCCTTTCAGGGCCCGTGCATGAAGCAGGTTAAATGTGTAGAAATCCTGAAAGAGAGCGCCTTGTGTCTCAAGTTTATGCATTCCGGCAAGAAATTCTCCTCTGGTGAGATCAAGCGAAATATCGGCAAAAAAAAGATGTGGATCGGTTATCATGATAATCCGGTTGTCGAAAAGCCAAAAGGGGAGTACTTCCTGAACTCGTAGGCACTGTGATCTGGTGATTCTCGTTTCATTTTAGGTTATGCCGGAGTTTTTTCCAAAGCAAACCGCACTAATCTATCGACGAGTTCCGTAAAACCTATTCCAGCATGTTCCATCAGCATTGGATACATACTGATATTGGTAAATCCGGGGATCGAGTTGATTTCGTTGAGAATAATTCTCCCGGAGCCTGTTTCTACAAAGAAATCAATACGTGACATGCCGCTGCAGCCGAGGGCCCGGAAAGCCTTTATCGCTTCCTCCTGCAGGCGTGCGCTTGTGTCGCCATCGACACGGGCGGGGATATGCAGTCTGGCGGAGCCGTCGATATATTTATCTGTAAAATCATAAAAATCCCCCCCCGGCTCAATCTCTCCAGGTACAGAGGCTATGGGATGTTCGTTTCCCAGTACAGCAATCTCTACTTCGCGTCCCTCGATCGCTGTTTCAACAAGAATTTTGATGTCGAGTCTGCAGGCTTCATCAAGTGCTTCTTCAAGCTCATCGAAAGAGTGGATTTTTGCAATACCTACCGACGACCCAAGATTCGCGGGTTTTACGAAGAACGGCGGCACAAAGCGTTTCTTTATGCTTTCTGTTATTGCAGACCGGTTGTTCAGGTAATCCGGACGAAGTACCGTCATATATTCCGCTACGTGAATACCTGCCTGCACGGCACAGAGTTTCGTAATCTCCTTGTCCATGGTCATGGATGAGGATTGTACGTTGCAGCCGGTGTAGGGAATTGCAAATACTTCAAGAAGGCCTTGCACCTTGCCGTCTTCCCCATAAGCGCCATGGAGCACGGGAAACGCCACCTCGATGCCTTCTTTCTGAAAATTAAAGTCGAACAGGTCCTCAGCACGATTTTCAGTCATGGCAAGCAACTGGCGATGTGTCGTCTCGATCGTCTGGGATTTTAGCAGCCCTGTTATATCGAGATCAAGAACTTTTCGGGCGGTTGTGCCTTTGAACCATCGGCCGTCCCGGGAGATGTAGATGGGAAAGATTGTATAGCTATTCCGGTCTGCATGTGCGGAGACAGCTTGAGCTGAAATAATTGAAATTTCATGTTCGGAAGATTTTCCTCCGAAAAGAAGGGCTATTGTAACGTTGGGCATGTTTTTTTGTGATTCGTGGATTGATCACTGACAACAGGTCAGAATAATGGCTTTCTTCGTCCCTTTTCGGGTAAGCGCGTGAGCGGATGATATTATCCTAAATTGAGCGACAATCCCATAGGGTTTCAACACATGCGATTTTTCTGCATTATGGTCGCGCAACACATCGGGTGAGATGTTCGCTGTAAGAAAATCCAGCATAATGTATTATATAATATAAATTTGACACCATAAAGCATTTGTTGAAACGATCAACTTAGCCTGAATAATTCATGAGAGTTCAAAACCCTGAATTGTAGAAATATGCATTGAGCCGATCATGTGCCCTGATTCCCTCCTGAAAACCGGTAAGCAAGGTCAAAACCACATACAGTCATGCCGCCCCGTGTAATATTATTACACAGGGTGATCCGGCATCCATGCAGACCTCGACACCAACGATGGATTCCCGTGTAAGACCTGTGAAATAGATGCTCAGATTTCACGGGTCAGGCACGGGAATGACAGAAAAGGGAACGTTTCCCGTCCTGGTACCTTCCTTTGGTGAATTATTCAGGTTAGGATTATTATTACGTATCAAAAAGATGATGGTGTTCTGTGGCCATACACTGGTTTTCTACAACCTCAAGTCCTGCCTTACGAGCCTTGCTTGCCGCTTTATCATTGGTTATGCCAAGCTGCATCCAGATGACTTTCGCTCCAATTTCAATTGCCTCGTCAACGATCCCCTCAACATGTTCTGGTTTTCGGAAGATATCGACTATTTCAATGTTCTTTCTTTGCTCATCAGGTATATCGAGCAGGGAAGGGTAGCATGTGATACCGAATACCTTGTCCAGATTGGGATTTACAGGATAAATGGTGTATCCGGCATGTATGAGGTATTTGGTGACGTTGTGACTAGGCCGGTCTCTTTTTTCGGAAAGGCCAACAACCGCGATATGTTTATATGATTCAAGTATCTCTTTGACAGTCATGATCGGGTTTGTTGGTTATGAAAGGGCCTTTTAGTAAATATAACGATTCTGCGGGAGGCCGTAAGTGGTAGTCTGAACATTTGAAAATTACCGCTCAATGGTGCCGAAGAGAGGGAAACTTACAAAAATCAGGGCGTGTTAGAACGTTTAAAGGATGTGAGCTGTAAAGAACTGCCGAAAAATCGAACGCACGGAGGCTGTCATGAACAATAAACGTATTTTTCTATTCCTTCTCTTGATGTTTTCTCTTGCCGGATGTACGACGTTGTCAGTCGTCTCGGATTATGATCGTGACTTTGATTTTTCAGGATTTCATACATTCAGGTGGCCTGCCGAAAACGAGGGAATCAGAAAAGGGGATGTCCTTGTAGATAATCCGCTGGTGTACAAAAGGGTTCAGTCGGCTGTAATCCGGCAGCTTGGTGAGAAAGGGTTCCGTGTGACGGGTTCAAAAGAAGCTGATTTCATTATGTATGCTCATGCCGGCATCAAAAAACAAAAAAGCTACCATCACAATTTTGGCATTGGGGTGCCGTTTGGTCCTTACAGATGGTACAGGCCGTGGTGGGGCCCTTATGGCGGTTATACCTACGTCAGCTATTACGACGAAGGTTCACTTGTTCTCGATATTATAGAAGCCCGGACCAGAGATCTGGTCTGGCGAGGTGTTGCAACCAGATTTGTCAGAGAATACCGGACAGCAGAAGCTATGCAGCGGGATATCAATGAAGCCGTCAGGAAAATTCTTGAAGATTTTCCTCCCGGGGTTGAACCAGCGGCTTCAAGTCAGTAAACATGAGGGCACCTCTATTTATTGTGATGAGCGGTTCAAGTGCAAGGCGAACGGAGCGCAGAAGCCGGAGTGTACAGAGAGTACATGAGGATTTCGAGCACCGCTCAACGAAGCAATTGAATCGCGGAATAATTAAATAGAGGTGCCCATGAGCCGGTGACGGATGAAGTATCCTGAAAGCCGATAGATAAAAAGGTTGTCATGCAGTTAGCCTCTTTTTCCGGACCTGTTTTCGCTGTTTCCACTCCTGAACGTAGCGGGGAATGGAACATGGCTTTTGACAGGATCCTGCTGGAACTTTTCAGGAAAGGTACATTTCAACAACGATTCGGCAGCGGGAGTATGCTCTGGCGTTTTTATTCCTGGAGCCCTTCGACGGTTTCTCTTGGTTATTCTCAGAGCATCGAAGAGATTGATCGGGAAAAGTGCCGGAGTAAAAATATCGACATTGTCAGAAGGCCGACAGGAGGTAGGGCCGTTCTGCATGTTGATGAGTTTACCTATTCACTGCTTGCTGATATCGGTCATAAGAACAAGAACGCCGAAATCTACGCCGTAGTACACGAAATAATTCGTGAGGCATTGCTGACGTTGGGCGTTGAGGCAGAATTCAGTCGTACAACACCGGATATGAGAAAACGGTACGGCGCAGCTGAATCAGTAAGTTGCTTTACCGCTTCAGCAAGAAACGAGCTGCATGTGGATGGTCGAAAACTTGTCGGTTCGGCACAAAGGCGTTCGGATAGTGCTCTTCTCCAGCATGGCTCACTGCTTCTTTCGGACAGACATAAAATGCTGCGGGATTTGCTGCGATGCAGTGATGGCGGAGTATTGTCGAAAGTCAGCGGTGATCTGGACCGCAAGACAGTATCGGTTTGTGAGTTGACAGGTGTTGTCCATGATTTTACTTATATAGCGGACGCCATGACAGCCGCGATATCTCATATCTTCGGTCGTGATGTCACGATTCTCGATGAGCATGATCTGACCTCCCTGGATGCTTCTCTCCAGTCCATTCCTCTTTGATCTTCTTTGACAGGTGTAACATTCCTTATCCGAGGTATCATCAGATGCGAAGGTGAAAGATATGCATTATGCTCTCTCGCGGAGTGGGATTTTTTTTATTTTGTTTGACAGTATAACACTTTGAAACGCTTGATTCAGGGGGTTCTCAATGAAGAGAGACAGCGGGCAGAAAATTCCACATGTCACCACGCGGCGGCTTCTTGATATGAAGGGACAGGGAGAAAAGATTGCCATGCTTACAGCATATGATTATACGACAGCCAGAATTCTTGATCGTTCAGGCGTCGATGTCATTCTTGTGGGTGATTCCGCCAGCAATGTATTTTCCGGTCATAATACGACGCTCCCGATTACTATTGAAGAGATGATCTACCATGCCAAGGCGGTTGTTCGGGGGGTGCAGGCTGAAACCAGCCGGTCGATGGTTGTCATTGATATGCCTTTCATGAGCTATCAGCTTTCAAGTGAAGAGGCGTTGCGTAATGCGGGGAAAATCATGAAGGACAACGAATGTGATGCCGTTAAAATGGAAGGAGGAATGGTTATTGTCGATACGGTTAAACGTATAACCGATGTCGGCATTCCTGTAATGGGGCATCTCGGGCTGATCCCGCAGTCAATATACAAGTTTGGTAGCTACAAGGTGCGGGCCCGCGAGCAGATAGAGGCTGAAGAGTTGCTGCGAGATGCGGTTCTTCTCGAACAGGCTGGGGCCTTTGCACTGGTACTTGAAAAAATTCCTGCCGATCTTGCCGCAGAAGTTACTCGAACGGTCGGTATTCCGACTATAGGAATCGGTGCCGGTTCCTTTTGTGACGGTCAGGTTCTTGTCATCAATGACATGCTGGGACTGAACACAGAGTTTCATCCTCGTTTTGTCAGAAGATACGCTGATCTTGACGGCGTGATTTTCGATGCGGTAACCGGGTATGTCGATGATGTCCGGAAAGGGCAGTTCCCTACTGAAGATGAAAGCTATTAAGCACCCTTCTGTCATCAGATATGGTGCCAGTCTACACGTTGTTATGAGACACGATACAAAGGTTGATAACGCCGGTGACCGTAAAGCCGGTCTCCCGTTTGTTTCCCGTTCAATGGTCCCCTCCTTGTTTACGGTGATGAATATGGTCTGTGGTTATGTGTCCATAGTCATGTCGGGAGCTGATCAGTTTGTCGCGGCGGGAGGGTTTATTGTCCTTGCGGCAATATTTGATACTCTTGATGGCTTTGTCGCGAGGATAACCGACACAACCTCCAGATTTGGTGTCGAGCTCGATTCTCTTTCCGATCTTGTATCTTTCGGCGCAGCGCCCGCATATCTGGTCTATACGTTCGGCCTTGAAGATATCGGGGGTATAGCGGGGATTGTTCTGAGCTCCCTGCTTCTGGTCGGAAGCGGGCTGAGACTTGCGAGATTTAATTCGGTATGTCCCGGATATAGTAACGGCTCTTTTTCAGGACTTCCTACACCGGCTCAGGCTCTCACGGTCGCAGGTTTTGTCTTGTGGATGAGTTCGGATCCGATGCTTGAGAGTTATCAGTTACAAAACGCTTTGGCCATGATGACTATCGTTCTCTCCATTCTGATGATAAGCAGGGTGAACTATTATTCTCTGCCGAAAGTCTCTCTTGAAACGCTGAGAGAGAGACCGGTTCAAACCGTATTCTATGTTGCTGTCTTTTTTTGTGTCCTTGTCTATCAGGCAAAGGCTTTATTTGTTGTCATGTTATTGTATATTCTGCTGGGCCTTCTGAAGTCTCTTTCCATGATTTTCAGGGAGCTTGTTTTCCAGAGATAGCGGGGAAATGTTGCTATGCTGAACTGTTGATTTGTTGAATTGTTTGACAGGAAAGGAAGAGCACCGGAATGCAGCCGTGAGTTCACGAGCTTGACCTGTGCCTCGAATCTACAGCATGATCGACAATCGTTCAAATTAGGCTGTGACATGTTTTGCACTTCATTATGAATCGCTCCGGGAATGAGCGGGTTGTGTTTTTCACGATACTGAAAAGGAAAAAGAAAATATTATGGCATACAAGGCAAAAATCAGGGTTACTCTCAGGCAATCGATCCTGGATGTTCAGGGAAAAGCCGTACAGCATGCGCTTGAGAATCTTGGATATGCTTCCGTTGACAAGGCAAGGATCGGCAAGTATATCGAGGTGAGAATCAATGAAGATGATGAAGCAGAGGCAGAGCGTATCAGTGACCAGATCTGCCGGAAACTCCTGGCAAACCCTGTCATGGAGGATTATTCCATCGAACTGGAAAAAATCAACTAAAGAGACTGAAGGATGCAAACTGTTACTATAGGGATTGTTGTTTTTCCCGGTTCCAACTGTGATCATGATACGCAATATTCTGCGGCTTCTTTTTCAAATGTTCAAACCAGAATGTTGTGGCATAAGGAGCACGATCTGCAGGGGTGTGATATTGTTATTCTGCCAGGAGGCTTTTCATACGGAGATTATCTAAGGGCCGGATCAATAGCCAGGTTCTCACCGATTATGCGGGAGGTTATTGCCTTTGCCGGAAAAGGTTTTCCTGTCCTGGGTATCTGTAACGGTTTTCAGGTGCTGCTTGAATGCGGACTTCTTGATGGGGCCCTGTCGAGAAACCGCGACAAGAAATTTATCTGCAGGCAGATGCATGTGAAGGTTGAAAACAAAAGCACCATGTTTACCTCGCTCTATGATGAAGGCGAAGTCCTCACTCTTCCGGTTGCCCATGGTGAAGGAAATTATTATGCTCCCGCAGAGACGATCGAAAGACTTGAAGAAAACAGCCAGATCGTTTTCAGGTACTCTGATGCCGACGGGAAGATAACTGAAGAGGCGAATCTCAATGGATCAGTCTCGTCGATTGCAGGTATTTCGAACAAGGGGGGAAACGTTCTCGGTCTTATGCCGCATCCTGAAAGAGCGAGTGACATGCTGCTGGGCTCTGATGACGGCGCCCGAATGTTCGAGGGACTTGTCGGGCATGTTCTCGGATAGTATGATTGCAGCCCTTTGGTTTCGTATTCTGAATAGATAACTCATCGTATTACTGTGAAGCAAAAGGGTATCCGGAAGTATACACTCCTGACATGGCTTCTCTTCGATTTCGCCAATACATCGTTCAGCGTCATCATGGTGACGTTTGTTTTTCCCCTCTATTTCAAAAATGTCATATGCGGCGGTGATCCCTCCGGTGACGCCTTGTGGGGTGCAAGTGTCAGCATATCCATGCTGATCGTCGCGTTTCTTTCGCCTGTTCTCGGTGCATCCGCCGATTTTTCCGGCAGGAAAAAACTGTATCTCTTTATCTTTACCTTGTTAGCTGTCACGGCAACTGCGCTGCTCGGTTTTACCGGTCCCGGCTTCGCGATGCTCGCCGCTGTTTTGTTCATTATCGCAAATATCGGCTTTGAGGGAGGTTTGGTGTTTTATGACGCCTATCTGCTTGACATTGCTTCAGAGCGAAGTATCGGGAGAGTTTCAGGATATGGATTCGCAATGGGGTATCTGGGAGCCCTGACAATTCTTGTTCTGCTTTTTCCGTTGCTGCAGGGAGGGATTGTTGTCGAGAATATTCCGAACGTGACACTCAGCTTTTTTCTCGTCGCGCTGTTTTTTGCTGTTTTTGCAACCCCGTTTTTCCTTGTGGCAAGGGATGAAAAGCACGCTCCGGTAACCATGGGCTATATCGGAAAATCAATACGCGAAGTCAGTTATACGATACGCCATATCATGAACTATCCTGATCTTGCCAGATTTCTGCTCGCTTTTTTCTTTTATAATGACGCCATACTGACCATTATCGCCTTTTCGTCCATTTATGCCCAGAACACGCTTGGTTTCACGACCGCTGAACTGATTGTGTTTTTCATGATTGTTCAGACAACCGCCATTGCCGGGTCGATCGTCTTCGGGGTCATTACCGACAGAATCGGCCCTAAAAGGACTATCGTTCTGACGCTCTGCATATGGTGTGTTGTTATCATTATGGCAATTCTTACCAGAGATAAGTTCTTTTTCTACTATACAGGATTGCTTGCAGGCTTGTCGATGGGATCATCACAGGCTGCATCCCGCTCGATGATGGCAAAGCTTACTCCCAAAAAACATGTGGCTGAGTTTTTCGGGTTTTATGACGGAACATTCGGCAAAGCCTCCGCGATCGCAGGGCCTGTGATTTTCGGCTTTATTTCCTTTCAGGCAGGCGATCAGAGAATTGCACTGGGGTCACTGCTGCTCTTTTTCGCTGTCGGCCTTTATCTCATTCTCGGGGTTCGTTCAAGCGCTGCGATAGATGAACCAGATGCCGCTATGGCAGAGAGCGGGGATTATTCGTAAAAAACCGTTAGATTTACTGACGCAGGCAAGAATGGCGGCTTGTACTCTCAAGTGATCTCGACGGGTGCCGGGATTTCCGTATCAGGGGCATGATGATTCCTGATTGAGGTGAAAAGACGTTCTTCTCTGGCGTTTGTTTTCCGTGCATTGTGAAGTCATGAGTCGGGTGATATTCTGCTTACGCAGATGCAATTGATAGCGGTATATGAAAGCTTCTGATACAGGCATAGCCGGGCTAATCGCGGGTAGACTATCAGATCTTTTGAGTTATCTGCGCTCTTTTCTTCCGTTTATGTGGAAGAACTTCATGCAGGACAGGGTGCTTTTAAGTGCCGGTTCTCTTGCTTTTCAGACACTTCTTTCCATGATTCCGCTGATGGCGGTGGTCCTCTCGGTTCTCAGTGTCTCTCCCGTGTTCGAGACCTTTAAACGATATGTCGACGACTTTCTGTTTCAGAACTTTGTGCCGGCTTCAGGCTCGATGATTCGCGAGTATTTCTGGGAGTTTATAGGTAACACTGCAACAGTTCCAACTGTCGGGGGGATTTTTCTGCTGATTATAGCCCTGTTTCTCATTTCCACTGTTGATCACACCATCAACCAGATCTGGGATGTTCGTGCTCCCAGAAAGATCCTGCAGGGATTCACGCTTTACTGGACAGTGCTGACGCTCGGCCCTATTATCATCGGCAGTGGACTGGTGGCAAGCTCCTATGTCTGGTACACGGTATTCACCGAAGGACCTTTGCTTGAGATGAGAACCCGTATACTGTCATACCTGCCTCTGGTCAACTCCTTGCTGGCTTTTTTCCTGCTCTATATGCTGGTTCCCAATCACAGAGTGAGGTTTTTACACGCCGTTTCCGGAGCTTTTCTCGCTACAGTGCTTTTTGAACTGTCCAAACACTGGTTTTCGTTTTATGTAAAGACATTTGCAACTTTTGAGCATATTTATGGAGCCTTGTCGGTAATCCCCCTGCTTTTTTTCTGGATCTATCTGATCTGGGTTGTTGCTCTTTCAGGGGCTGAATTTGTCTATTGTCTCGGTGCTGTAAGGCAGGACGAAAAAAAAGAAAAAAAACAATTTTCTGCGCTGCACGGGCTGCGGGATGTGCTTGCGGTTATGGAGCATATATGGAAAGGCCAGCAGTGCGGTCAGTATGTCAGGTATAAAAAATACACTCTTTTCCGTAAAGGGATTGACGCCGCGCGAGTGCGGAGTATTGTTGCTATTCTCGCGGAAAACAGGCTTATTCATGTAACCGCAGATGGAGAGTTTGCATTACATTGCGATATACATGAGGTGACCCTTTTTGATCTCTATTCGATTATGCCGCCTGAAATACTTGCAGGGAGCGATTCGGCTGCGTCAGGAGAGCGGTATGAACAGCTTTATGAGCTTGAAGCGACTGTGGCATCCTGTCTTCGTGAGTCCCTTGACAAACCGCTCGCTCTCTATATAAAGCAGGAAGAAGGAGTGATAGAGTGACTGTCCGCTCATTGAGTCGGGCAGCTTTTATAGTACCTTGTAGTTTTTGACCTACGCATCAACAGAGGAATGCAATGAGTTATCAGGTTATAGCCCGAAAATACAGGCCTAAAAAGTTCGCCGATATAACGGCTCAGGAACATATTACCCGTACTATCCAGAACTCCCTTCGGCTGGGCAGAGTGGGGCACGGTTACATATTTTCAGGTCTCCGCGGAGTGGGAAAGACAACTGCGGCCAGAGTGTTTGCAAAAGCGGTCAATTGCAGCAGAATGATTGATGATCCGGTGTACCTCAAGGAGGTGACCGAGCCTTGCGGAGAATGCGAAAGCTGCCGCGATTTTGATACAGGAACCAGTCTCAATATTTCAGAGTTTGACGCGGCATCAAACAACAGTGTCGATGATATCAGGCAGCTCAGAGAGAATGTGCGTTACGGACCGCAGAAAGGCAGGTACAGGGTCTACATTATCGATGAGGTACACATGCTCTCGACGGCGGCGTTTAACGCTTTTCTGAAAACGCTGGAAGAGCCGCCGGCGCATGCTATCTTTATATTCGCGACAACAGAGCTGCACAAGATCCCTGCGACAATCGCTTCCCGCTGTCAGCGGTTTAATTTCAAACGGATTCCGCTTGAAGATATTGAAAAGCAACTTCAGGGGATCTGCGAAGCGGAAGGACTCGGTGTAGACAGCGAGCCCCTGCAGCTTATCGGACGCAAGGCACAGGGGTCGATGCGGGACGCTCAGAGCATTCTCGATCAGGTTATTGCATTTGCAGTCGAGCAGGATGATGAGCGGTCGATTCGCTACGAAAAGGTTGCAGAGCTGCTCAACTACATCGATGACGACCATTTTTTCTCGGTCACCGATGCAGTGGCTGAGAGGGACCCTAAGAAAATGCTCGATGTCGCAAGGTTTGTTATTGACAATGGGTATGATGAGCAGGATTTCCTTGAAAAGCTCATAGAGCATCTGAGGAATTTTCTTATCGTTTTCAATCTGCGTTCAACCAGACTGGTTGAACGGCCTGAACAGGTAAGGGCGCGCTATGAGCGCGATACCGCTCGCTTCAATCCCTCCGTCATCATGCGGATGGTGGACCTGCTTCTTCAGGCTCAGAAAGAGCTCAAGTTTCAGTTTGAGTATCAGTTCCGTTTTGAGCTTGTTCTGCTCAAACTCATCGAGATCGGTAACATTGCCGGAATTTCATCCGCTGCGACGTCCTCAGGAGGGACGTCTGAAAAAAAGTTGGCAGCGCAGCACTAACTGCGTCTTCTCCGGCATCTCAGCCTGAAACCACATCCGGAGCAGGCTCTCAAAAACAGCCGCCTGAGCCTGAAAAGAAGAGTTCTGGCGTAACGCCTGTGGCGCTCGATGCTGTAGCAAGCCCTGCGGCATCAGTGGATTTTTCTTCATGGCAGGACAAGTTTTCCAAATTTGCAAAAAGCGAGAAACGTCGTCATGTTCCCGCTGTTCCGGGCTTCACAGAGGTGCGTTCAGTCGCAGCCAGTCCCTATGAAGGAGCTGCTGAAGTGCAGAAGTTCAGGGTTGAGTGGAAACAGTTTCTCGATGATCTGCTTAAAAAAAATCACAAGGTCATTGTTACACATCTGCGTTTCTGTGAACTCGCGTCATTTTCTCAGGGAGTGCTTCATATGCGTTGTGCCAGAAGGTTTTCCTATGAGGAATTGCTGCATGACTCAGGACTTCTTGCACGTGAGCTGGAGGCTTTCTACAACTTGTCGATAAAACTGCATATCAGCTACGACGAGGAGAAAGATGCAGGAACAAAGGAGCAGACAATCTTTACGCTTTTCAAAGAGTTGTCTGAAAAGAATGACATTGTGAAATATCTTGTCAGGGAGTTTGGGGGAGAGCTCATCTATTAGCCTGAATAATTCATGAGAGTTCGAAACCCTGAATTGTAGAAATATACATTGAGCCGATCAGGTACCCGGATTCCCTCCTGAAAACCGGGCAAAAAAGCTCAAAACCAAAGACAGTCATGCCGGACTTGATCCGGCATCCATTGCAGATCCAGGCACCAAAGATGGATTCCCGTGTCAAGCACGGGAATGACAGGAAGTGGGGAGGAGTCATGACGACCTGTGTGATATTCAAGTTATTACACGGGGTGATCTGGCATCCATCAATGAAGAAAGTCAAAGGTCAAAAGTCAAAAAGAAGATTAAAAAGAGCTCTGCATTTTTTGATGATGCTTCACTTGCCTCGAAATAAAGGCGCTGGATTCCCGTGTAAGACCTGTTAAATAGAAGCTCAGATTTCACGGGTCAGGCTCGGGAATGACAGAAAAGGGAAAGTTTCCCGTCCTTGTAAACCCTTTTATTCTTCCTTTGGTGAATTATTCAGGTTAGCTGCTTTCCGAAGGGTTTCGATATTCACTAAAAATTCATCATATTCAGTTCTTTCATTTTTTCAACAATGTTCTATTCAACACCATGAGTGCAGTTGCAGGAACCGCGGATTTTTTGCAGAACCGTTTTCGATCGCATTTTTGCGGGCGTTTACATACAGAATTTGAAAACAAGACGATAGCCGTAGCCGGCTGGGCCCATAGAATACGTGACCATGGAGGTCTGATTTTTATCGATCTGAGAGATCACACAGGCATTTGTCAGCTGATCATTCAGCCGGAAAAGGAGGAGTTATTCAGAAAGGCAGAAGTATTGCATACAGAATCGGTTATTTGCGTTACCGGCGTTGTGGTCAGGCGTTCTGAGGAAACAGTCAATCCCAGGCTCGCTTCCGGCGAAATCGAGGTAGTTGTAGAAGATATCCGAGTTGAAAGCAATGCGTCTCCCTTGCCTTTTCCTGTTGCCGATGAATTGCAGACTTCAGAAGAACTACGTCTGAAGTATCGCTTTCTTGATCTTCGCCGTGATAAGATCCATGAGAACATTCATTTTCGCAGCAGGTTGATCAGCGAGGTCCGACGGTATCTCGAAGAGCGGTCATTTATGGAAATCCAGACCCCGATTCTTACCTCGAGTTCACCTGAAGGCGCCAGAGACTTTCTTGTTCCGAGCAGGCTGCATCCGGGTAAATTCTATGCCTTACCGCAGGCGCCGCAGCAGTTCAAGCAGTTGTTGATGGTGTCCGGGTTTTCACGGTATTTCCAGATTGCCCCTTGCTTCCGTGACGAAGATGCCCGTGCTGACCGGAGTCCCGGCGAGTTTTACCAGATCGATATGGAGATGGCTTTCATCGAACAGGATGACCTGTTCGAAATCCTCGAAGGTATGTTCAAACACCTGACGGAAAAGATGAGCAACAAACGCATCACACAGTTTCCGTTCCCGAGGATCAGCTATAAAGAGGTGATGAACCGTTACGGATCAGATAAGCCGGACCTTCGAATTCCCATGGAAATCGAGGACGTTACCGAACTTTTCGTCAATTCATCGTTCAAGGTGTTTGCCGGAAATACAAAGGACGGAAACTGCATCAAAGCGATGGTGCTTAAGGGGCGCGGCAACGAGTCCCGGCAGTTTTACGACAAGGCGGAACGGAGAGCAAAAGAACTCGGGTCGGCAGGTCTTGCCTATATTCAGTATAAGGAAGAAGGGCCGAAAGGACCGATTGTCAAGTTTCTCTCGGAAGGTGAGATGAACGAACTGAAAGAGCGTTTGCAGATAGAGGCAGGTGATGTCGTGTTCTTCGGGGCCGGCAAGTGGGAGCGTACCTGCAAGATCATGGGTGGTATGAGGGAGTATTTCTCCGATCTTTTTGATCTCGACCGCGATGAGCTTTCCTTCTGCTGGATTGTCGATTTTCCGATGTATGAATACGATGAAGCAGCAAAGAAAATCGAGTTTTCCCATAATCCTTTCTCCATGCCTCAGGGTGAAAAGGAAGCGCTGGAAACCATGGACCCGCTCGATATTCTGGCCTATCAGTATGATATCGTCTGTAACGGCATAGAGCTTTCCAGCGGCGCGATCAGAAACCACCGGCCGGACATCATGTACCGGGCGTTCGAGATTGCCGGGTATGACAAGGAGGAAGTCGACAAACGGTTTGGCCACATGATAGAGGCTTTCAGTATGGGCGCGCCGCCGCATGGCGGGATCGCTCCCGGTCTTGACCGGCTGGTGATGATCCTGCGTGACGAGCAGAATATCCGGGAGGTGATCGCCTTCCCGATGAACCAGCAGGCTGAAGACCTGATGATGGCGGCACCGGCGGAAGTTTCTCCCCTTCAGTTAAGAGAGTTGAGCCTGAAACTCGATCTGCCGAAGGAGGAGAAGAAAGAGAAGAGGTGTTGATGTGTTGAATTGTTGATTTGTTGAACTGTTGAGGTGTTGGAAGGCTCGACGATGATCTGGTTTGTTTGAAAGAGGCTGTCTCAAAAGGGCGGCCTCTTGTATTTTGAGCTGAAAATCGGCGGCATCCCTCCTGGTTGTCATTTCCGGGCGTGACTCTTCTATGAGGCCTATGCAGGTGATACGCTATCGTGCCACGATATGCCCTCAACAGTTCAGCAAAAACCAGCGTATTTCTGCGGTTTGAACCACCCCCTATGGCGGAATGCATAGCGGCCGCTCCGCAAGAGATCGGACTGACCTATGGGCCTGTTCAGGAATTTCCTGGCAGAATATCCGGTTATAGTGAAATGAGCCGAAGAAGTAAAGACGTAATGGGCATGGCCGGCAGATGTTCTCATTGTCGGCTTTTTTTTTCTTGAGAGGAACTTTATTTTTTAGTGTGGTTCTGTCTGTAAATTGCTTAAACTCTTATAGTAAATATGCTTATATAATCAGGTTGATATGACGAAAAAAGCACTATCCGCGCAGAGCAAAAAAACAGAGCATCCTGAATCTGCTGAACCGGTGAAACAGAAGGTTATCAGTTTTCCTGTTGTCGGTATTGGAGCTTCTGCCGGAGGGCTGGAGGCTCTTGAGGCATTCCTGAAAAATGTCCCACTCAAGAGCGGTATTGCTTTTGTGATTGTTCAGCATCTTGACCCGACGCACAAGGGTATGATGGTGGAACTGTTGCAGCGGGTTACCACTATTCCGGTCGTTCAGGTCAGCGACCGTATGAGAATCGTGCCCAACCATGCGTATGTTATCCCCCCGAACAAAGATATGTCGTTGCTGCACGGAACGCTGTACCTGCTTGACCCGGTAGAGCCTCGAGGGTTACGCTTGCCCATTGATTTCTTTTTTCGCTCGCTTGCTGACGATCTGGAGCAGCAAAGCATCGGAGTGATTCTTTCAGGCATGGGGTCCGACGGCAGGCTGGGTCTGCGCGCCATAAAGGAAAAAGGCGGCGGAGTTTTTGTGCAGGATCCTTCAACCGCGAAATTTGACGGTATGCCACGCAGCACCATAGATTCCGGTCTGGCGGACATCATTGCTCCTGTCGAAGACCTCCCGGAAAAAATTATAGCATACCTTGGTCATGCTCATTTTGCTTTGAAAGACGATCTTCCCCTGGAAAAGAAGTCGCAAAGCGGGTTGGAAAAAGTGCTGATTCTCCTGCGAACCCAGACAGGTCAGGACTTTTCGCTCTATAAAAAAAGCACGATTTATCGTCGTGTTGAGCGAAGAATGGGTATTCACCAGATTGAAAAGATAGCCGACTATGTGCGTTTTCTTCAGGAGAACCCACATGAAACAGAGCTGCTTTTCAAGGAACTGCTGATAGGGGTAACAAGTTTTTTTCGCGATCCGGAAATGTGGGAGTTTCTGAAAACAAAAGCAATACCCGCTCTTCTGGCTTCGAGGCAAGCCGGAGGAGTACTGAGGGCATGGGTTGCAGGATGTTCTACAGGGGAAGAGGCCTATACCCTGGCGATTGTCTTCAAGGAGACGATTGAAGCGCTCAAGCCTTCAGGGAAATTCAGGCTGCAGATCTTTGCGACCGACCTCGATAAGGATGCTATTGACAAAGCCCGTGCCGGATTCTACCCTTTGAATATTGAAGCGGACTTGTCAAGGGAGCGGTTGCGCCGCTTCTTTGACAAGGATGAACACGGCTACAAAATAGGGCGGGAGATCCGTGAGTTGGTGGTCTTTGCACCCCAGAATGTCATCATGGATCCTCCCTTCACCAAACTTGATATTCTGGTGTGTCGCAACCTTCTGATCTATATGGATGCCGAGCTGCAGAAAAAGCTTCTGCCGCTTTTTCACTACAGTCTTAATCCCGGAGGTATTCTCTTTTTGGGTAGTGCGGAGAGTATTGGCTCGTTCACGCATCTGTTCAAGCCTCTTGACAGAAGAACAAGACTGTTCATCAAGGTCTATCAGGGAGGGCGTCCCGAACCGCTTGATTTACCGGCGTCGTTCTCTCGTGATCTGCCATCTTTTCAGGGTGTTGCGATCAGCCAGTCCAAAGCGGAAACGTTTTCACTTAACCTGCAGACACTGACCGACGAGCTCCTTCTTCAGCACTATGCCCCGGCGGCCGTGCTGACTAACGAAAGAGGCGATATCATCTATATCAGCGGACATACAGGCAAATACCTTGAGCCGGCGGCCGGAAAGGCTAACTGGAATGTTTTTGCCATGGCCCGCGAAGGGCTTCGCTATGAATTGAACACCATTTTCGAGAGAGTGCTTCGTCAAAAAACGACGGTTACCAGAAAAAGACTGCGTGTCCG
>Ga0272441_10001072_pt1 | contig 58682 bp, 57 predicted proteins | sample SSMProp6N_FD_193582 | JGI IMG/M metagenome (GOLD analysis project Ga0272441, IMG submission 193582) | Marine sediment archaeal communities from Little Sippewissett salt marsh, Falmouth, MA, United States - SSM-Prop-6N | ecosystem: Environmental > Aquatic > Marine > Wetlands > Sediment ...
AAAATACATATATTTTAAATATTTCATGAGTTATTGCCTGAAAATGAAAATGGCCCGAGTAGTGTAGCTTGGTAACATATGGGACTGTGGATCCTCTGTGGCGGGTTCAAATCCCGCCTCGGGCCTGTTTTTTTAAAGTATATATTCCATTTTTAATTAAATATATTTATCAAAAGTATTGGTTAACAACCAATACGTTAATATATCGAATAATTATCACGGTGTGGGTTGGTTATCTATGGTTCAAAAAGGATTTAATGCATACAAAATGGCACAGGAACAATTTAAGAGGGTTGCCGAGTTATTAGAACTTGACCAAGCAACTCGAGACTTGTTAATTGCACCAATGCGAGAATATCATTTTTTAATACCTGTAAGAATGGATGATGGCAATATTAAAATATTTAAAGGATTTAGAATTCAGCACAATGATGCTAGAGGCCCATGTAAGGGAGGGATCAGATTCCATCCTCAAGAAACTGCAGATACAGTAAGGGCTCTTTCTATGTGGATGACCTGGAAATGTGCAGTAGTTGATATTCCACTTGGTGGTGGAAAAGGTGGAGTTATTTGTGATCCTCACGATTTATCGGAACGAGAACAGGAAAATTTATGTAGAGGATGGATTAGACAAATATCAAGAGATATCGGACCTGTTAGAGATGTACCGGCACCAGATGTAATGACAAATAGTCAACACATGCTTTGGATGATGGATGAATATCAAACAATTTCTGGCGGTCAATATCCTGGAGTGATTACTGGAAAACCTGTTGGGCTTGGTGGTTCTCTTGGACGGCCTGAAGCAACAGGTTATGGATTAATATATATTCTAAGAGAGGCACTTAAAGAATTAAATACTTCAATTGATAAGTCAATCGCATCTATTGAGGGATTTGGAAATGTTGCTAGATATGCAGCAGAGTTGTTGTTAGAGTACGGTGGTACTGTTGTTTCAGTTTCTTGTTGGGACCAAAAAGATGGTTGTTCCTATTGTTATTATAAAAAAGACGGTATTAATTTTGAAGAACTTATAAAAATAACAGATCGTTTTGGAACCATCGACAAGAAAAAAGCTGAAAACCTTGGTTATGAATGTTTACCGGGTAAGGATTGGATCAAACATAAAGTTGATATTTTAATGCCTAATGCATTAGAAAATTCCATTACCAAAGACAATGTTAATGATATAAATTCCAGTGTCAAATTGATAATTTGTGGCGCAAATGGCCCCATAACACCCGAAGCTGATGAAATATTAGATAAGAAAAAGATAATTGTAATACCTGATTTTCTGGCAAACGCAGGTGGTGTGGTTTGCAGCTATTTTGAACAAGTTCAAAATAATCAAAATTATTACTGGAACAAAGACGAGGTACTTGGTAAGCTCGATGATAAAATGACAGATGCGTTTCATAAAGTTTGGGAACTTGCTCAAAGAAAAAAAGTTAATTTAAGAGATGCTGCTTACATGATAGCAATCTCAAGGGTTGTTGATGCTTGTAAATTGAGAGGATGGATCTAATTTTATTTAGAAGATTATGAACATAATAGATAAAGAAAATAAAATAAAATCAACTATTGAAAAGATTACTGGTATTAAATTAATTCAACAAGATTCACAGCTAAATAAAGATAAAAAACAACAAAAATTTAAACTTATCATTAAGGACGATAAAAATAAAGTAATTGCTGTTATACAGAACTTAAAAGAATTAGGAAATATTTTATTATCCATTGATAAAAATATTATTTTATATTATGCAAAAAGTTACGAATTTTCAAATTTTATAAAAAATATTGGAGAAAATGAACTTTCTAACAAATTTCTCAAAATTGAACAAGAATTCAAAGACGGGGAAAAATTAAGGAAGAAAATGATAGATACACTGGAAGATTACAGATATTCTATTAGTAAGAATTTTATTTCTAGCTTCCAAAGACAAGATAAATTACAACATTTAAAACTAAGTCATATAGGAACAGGTTCTTTAGGAGGAAAGGCAAGAGGGATTGCATTTCTTGCAAATATACTTTCTAAATATATATCAGATGATATGTTACCAGGTTTAAGAATAACTATTCCTAGAAGTATAGTTTTAGCAACTGATGTATTTGATTCTTTTATTGGCCATAACGATTTATCTAATTTGGATTTTTCTAATCTTTCAGATGAAAGAATTGCCTCAAAATTTATGGTTGCCAACCTTCCTGCAACAATCATAGGTGATTTACGCTCGTTCATAAAAAACACTAGAGGGCCGTTAATTGTTAGATCTTCAAGTCTTTTAGAGGATTCAATGCTAAAACCATTTGCAGGAATTTATGCTTCTATGTTACTTCCTAACGAATCTTGGGAAACAGAGTTGAGATTTAAAGATGTTTGTAATGTCGTTAAATATGTTTATGCCTCTACTTATTTTGAGAAAGCAAGAACTTACATTAAATCTACCTCAAAAACTATCGGCGATGAAAAAATGGCGGTATTGATACAAGAAATTGTAGGAAGCAAACATGATAATTATTTTTATCCTATAATTTCAGGGGTAGCAAAATCCTATAATTATTATCCATCAGGACCATGTAAACCTAATGATGGAATTGCATATCTTGCTCTTGGTTTAGGAAAATCCATTGTTGATGGGGGAAGTAGTTACTGTTTTTGTCCTGAAAAACCAAAAGTACCTTTATTTGGAACCCCAAAAGATTTTATCAATTATTCACAAAAAAGTTACTACGCATTGAAACTGCAATCTACTTATTCTGTTTTTACGAAAAATGAAGAGACAACTTTAGAAAAATTGGATATTGAAACTGCAAAGAAACATGGTGTATTAGATAAGATTGTATCCACTTACGTTTATAGTGATGACAGATTTTATCCTGGTTTAAGCGACGAAGGTGCTTTAGTTATTGACTTTAGCCCTATAGTTAATTTTGATGTAATACCTCTTGCAAAAGCATTGAAACTACTTTTAAGTGTTGGTCAATTAGCTTTAGGTTATCCTGTGGAAATAGAATTTGCAATTAATTTTAGCAAAGATGAATCAATACCTGCAGAATTAATAATATTACAAATAAGAAGTATGATTCCTCCTGATAAATACATTGATATTGATATTGATAAAATCAATAAGGATGAGGCTTTGTGTTATAGTGAAAATGCATTAGGTAATGGTTTAATTAGTGGAATTAAAGATATTGTATATATAAAATCAGAAAATTTCCACATGTCAAATTCACAAAGAGCAGTTAGCCAAATAAGAGATATAAACACTAAATTAATGGATAAATTAAAACCATATATTCTTATTGGGCCAGGTAGATGGGGTTCAGCAGATTCCTGGCTTGGCATTCCAATCATTTGGAGTGATATTGCAGGTGTAAAGGTAATCGTGGAAACCCCATATGGTGAAAGACCAATAGATCCTTCCCAAGGTTCTCACTTTTTCCATGACATGATCTCCTCGCAAGTTGGATATATTGTTACAAAAAAAGATAAAGGAAATATCGATTGGAAATGGTTGGATTCACTTAAAATATTAGAGGAAAAAGAAGATGTAAAACATGTTGAAACACCAAAAAAACTAGAAGTACTGATAGATGGGAAACTTGGTAAAGCAATCATCAGAGAAAAGTTATTTTAGGGAAAAAATAATTGGTTGATATAATATGAATAAAAATAACAAACAAAAAAATCACCTAGAGATTTATCCACACTATAAAAGGGATGAATTAAAGGAAAGAGTCAAAGAACTAGACTGTCTTTATGGATTAACTGAAATAGTTAGTGATAAATCCCTTACTAAAAACGAAGCTTTGCAAAAAATTATCGAATTAATTCCTCCTGCTTGGCAGTACCCTGAAATTACTTGTGCCAGGTTAACTGTCGAAGGAAAAGAATTTAAAACTAAAAATTTTAAAGAAACTAAATGGAGTCAAGTTAGTAATATTATTGTAGATGATAGGAAAATAGGAGCATTAGAAGTTTATTATTTAGAAGAAAAACCTCAATTGATAGAAGGTCCATTTTTAATCGAAGAAAGAAGATTAATTGATGCTATTTCTGATCTCTTAGGAAAATATATTGAAGAAAGTAGAATAAAAGAAGCTCTTTCAGAATCAAAAACATCAGACAATAAACACGATTGGGAGGTAATTATTGATTTACTTATTAAAACAGATCCTAGAACCTTACTAAGGATGACTAGAAAAATGACTTATTTTCTTTATAGATATGAAAACGAAAAAATCACTGCCCTGCTTTCCAAGCTTTGCCCCGTAGATAAAGGATCAAGTCAATGGTGTGGCATAAATATGCCAAATCCTCGCCAAGATCTTGATTCACTAAAAAAAATCCAAAAACAAATTTTTGAAATTGCTAAAAAAAATATCTCCCCTCAAGAAATATCTAATTTATTTCAAAATTGGATGAAGCAGGATAGAGCTCGTCCATTGGTCTTATCCTCTCAGAAAGAAGGTGTATCATTATCTGAAATAACAGATGAATTAAATAGATTTTTTAATAAAGACAACGAAGAAGCAACTTTAGCTCCAGAGGATAATATTGCAGTTAAAACTGCATTGATTAGACGTTTTTTTACTAACCGGCCAGAATATGTTAACATAGCGAAAACATATTTCCAAACTGAAGACTTTGTTTTATTATTAACAAACACAATTGGACCCAGTAACGGTTCAGGTAAATTTGGGGGAAAAACCTCAGGGGTTTTTTTAGCTGAAAAAATCATAAGACAAGATATGGAGAAAAATGAAATAATTAACAATATATCTTTTCCAAAAAGCTGGTACATCACATCAGATACTATGTTCAATTTTATCCATTATAACGATTTAGACGAAGCATTTCAAATTAAATATTTGCATCCCGATCAAATACGTCAAGAACAACCTTTTTTAGAGCAAGTATTTAAAAATGCTACATTCCCACATGAAATAGTTGAGGGATTTCGAAGAATAATCAGAGACCTAGATGGACGACCAATAATTGTTCGTTCATCTAGTCTACTTGAGGATAGCTATGGTGCAGCATTTTCAGGAAAATATAAAAGTCTTTTTGTTTCAAATACTGGAAGTGAGGAAGAAAAGTTATATTCTTTAATGGATGCAATATCTGAAGTGTACGCATCAACATTTGGTCCAGATCCAATTGAATATAGACGTGAGCGTGGACTACTTGATTTTAGTGAGGAAATGGGTATTCTTATACAAGAGGTTGTAGGAATAAAAGTAAGAGATTATTATATGCCTGTTTTTGGCGGTGTAGCCTTTAGCAAGAACGAATTCCAATGGTCCTCTCGAATTCAAAGAGAGGATGGAATGATAAGATTAGTTCCAGGTTTAGGGACAAGAGCTGTTGATAGGGTGGGAAATGACTATCCGATTTTAGTTTCTCCCAATAAACCTAAATTGCAGGTAAATACTCTTATCAGTGAAAGAATTCAATATTCACCAAAATATATGGATGTCATTAATCTAAAATCTGGCGCTATTGAAACTGTTGATGCTATTGATCTATTAAAGGAACACTCTGACGAGTTTCCAAACCTAAATCAAATAATATCTATACATAAAGATGGGCGACTTGTTAATCCTCCAAGCATTTTACTAGATCCTAAAGAATCTGACCTAGTAATAACATTTTCAACTCTTTTTGAAAAAAGTGATTTTTTAGCGAAAATGAAACATATTTTGTTTTTACTCGAGGAGAAAATTGGAACCCCTGTTGACGTAGAATTTGCTTCAGATGGAGAAAAATTATATATACTTCAATGTCGCCCTCAAAGTCAATCTCAAGGTATGGAACGAAAACCTATACCTAAAAATATTTCAAATGATAAGAAATTGTTTTCTACTAAAAAGTATGTAACTACCGGCCAAGTAGAAAATGTCGATTATATAGTGTATGTTGTACCAGAAGAATATGTAAATTTAGAAACAACAGAAGATATGCAAAAAATTGCTTCAATAATTAATGAGTTAAACAATAAATTACCAAAAAGAAAATTTATACTAATGGGTCCTGGAAGATGGGGTAGTAGAGGCGATATAAGACTAGGTGTCCCTGTTAAATATGGCGATATTAACAACACTTCTCTTCTTGTTGAAATTGCAAAAGGAAAAGAAGAATATACTCCTGAACTTTCATTTGGTACTCATTTTTTTCAAGATTTAGTTGAAGCTGAAATAAAGTATTTACCACTATATCCAGATCAATCAGAAAATACCTTTAATGAATCTTTATTATTAGGTCAAGAAAATATTCTACCTAAAATTCTGAAAAAATATCAAAAATATGAAAATGTAGTTCGAGTAGTTAAAACATCAGAGGTTTATTCAGGAGACTCTCTTTCAATAATTATGGATGGGGAAGCAGGGGAAGCCTTAGCTTATTTTAAATCACCCGATCATTGGAGCTGGCGAATGAAAAAAGTTGAAGAAATATCTGAAAAAATTGACTCAGAAGTATATGGTGTTGAATCATTGTATTTAATAGGCAGTACAAAAGAAGGAACGGCAGGACCTGCGAGTGATATTGATTTATTAGTTCATTTTAAAGGTACTGAGGAGCAAAAAGAAAAACTTATTGCTTGGTTTAATAAAATTGGCAAAAAGATTGATGAGGAAAATAAAGAAAGAACAGGAATTAAAACAGGTGGTCTTTTAGATGTTCATATAATAACGGATTATGACATCAAGAAAAAAGACTCTTGGGCAACCCATATAACATCATCTTACATGAGCGTGAAAAAAATACCTTTAAAAAAATAAATTAAATTAGAACTCTTGTTGCCTTTTCCAAATCTTTAGTATTAAATCTTATTACAGCAAGTTCAGGTCCATCGTGGGCTGCGCCGAATGAATATGTTTTCCCTGTTTTTTCTCTCCAATGACCAGTAATTCTTGCAGATTCATGCACATGCCCATGTAGAGTTAAAAAGGGTTGCTTTGTCTTTATAAACCTTTGAATAGCAATACTACCAACATGAACGTCAACAGGAGCATAATCAACAACTTTTCCATCTAGTTTTGCTCTATCAAGTGAAGATTTATATGGGGGCGAGTGAAATAGAAATATAGTTTTTTCAACGGGTGAATTTTTTGATAATATATTCAAATCATCAGCAATTGTCTCATATAATATTTTATCTTTAGAGATATTTATTGTTCTTACTCCACTTTCAGGAGATAATGCCCCTACATCGACATATCTAGAAACATCATATTTTTCCCAATCTTTGAGTTGAAAAGGAGTTGGTGGTATATATGAGTAACCTGTTACATACAGATTATTAAATGGTACTGTTTTGCTATTAACATAATCAATTAGACCATCATTTGCAGCTTCAATTAGAGTTTTCTCATATATCCTAGGATCATCGTTACCTAGTATTGTAAAAAATTTGGTATTAATATTTGAATGTTTTAATTTTTTAATATTTAATAGAAAAACATCTTCTATGAATTGATCAATATCGATATCTAGACCAAATCCACCAGGGAGAAGATCACCACCTAAAAAAACGCTATCTGGTTTTTCTTTTTCAATAATTTTAAATAGTTGATAATAACGCTTTTTTATTCCATGGAGATCTGAAACAAACAAACTTTGCAATACTGTTCACCTACTAATACAGAAAAAAACAGTAAATTATGATGGTATTTATTAATTTTCGATAAATGCCATTTCATTTTACAAAATTTGTAAAAAAAATTCAAAATTTGAAATATGATTAAAAAGCTATGATTTTCTCAATTCACGTCTTAATATTTTTCCAGAAATTGTTTTTGGTAATTCATCAAGATATTCAATTACCCTTGGATATTTATATGGTGCTGTAATTTTTTTTACATGTTCTTGTAGTTCTTTTGTAAGTTGTTCATTTGGGGTATAACTCTTTGATAAAACTATAAACGCTTTCACTACAATTCCTCTTATTCCTTTTGGATCATCTATACCAACAACTGCACATTCTGCCACTGCATTGTGTTCCATTAATGCTGATTCTACCTCAAAAGGACCTATTCTATACCCTGAAGATTTTATTATATCGTCATCTCTTCCTACAAACCAGAAATACCCATCTTCATCTTTATAACCTAAATCGCCAGTATAGTAATAATCTCCTTTGAATGATTTCTTCATTATTTCGGGATCCTTCCAATACCCTTTAAACAACCCTGGTGGTCTCATATCTTTAACATAAAGAGCAATGTTACCAATTTCACCCGGCTGTAATTCTTTTCCATCATCGTCTACAATTCTTACATCATGCCCTGGTGTAGGTTTGCCAACTGAACCATATTTAATAGGCATAAATGTATAATTAGAAAGTACACTTACTGTTTCGGTCTGGCCATAAAAATCATAAATGTCCAAACCAAAAGCCTCTCTCCAAACTCGTATTACTTCTGGATTAAGGGGTTCACCCGCACTCATACAATGACGGAGTTTAAGATTATATTTGGATAGGTCATGTTGTATAAGCATGCGATAGACAGTTGGGGGTGCACAAAATGTTGTAACACCATATTTTTCCATTGCCTGAAGAAGTCCATCAGCATCAAATCTTCCTGGAGTTTCCCATTGTATTATTGCAGCACCGACAATCATCTGACCAAACAACTTTCCATATGCTGCCTTTGCCCAACCAGTTTCAGATATAGCCCAATGAAGGTCACATTTTGTAAGAGCCTGAGCAAAACGAGCAGTAATTTCATGACCTAAAGGATAACTTTGCGTATGTAAAACCATCTTAGGGTGTCCAGTTGTACCCGATGTAAAATAGATAAGCATTGGATCGGTTGATAATGTTTTTTTAATATCTTTTACAGACAAGTCACGAGGTGCTTTTTTAATTTCTTCTTCAAAACTTATCCAATTTTTTCTTTTTGCCTTTACTAAAATAAAATGTTTTAAAGAAGGACATCTATGACCAACCTCTTCAACTCTATCCACATGATCTAAATCAGTAATAACCATACAAGCCTTTGATCTATTAATTCGATATTCAATATCTTTAGAAGTTAAAAGAACGGTCCCAGGCATCGGAACGATTCCTAATTTGAACATGCCAATAAGGGCAATATACCATTCAGGAATGCTTTGCAAGATTACAAGAACACGGTCTCCTTTTTGAATACCAATATTTCTAAGAAAGTTTGCAAACTGGTTTGATTGAACTTTTAGATCATAAAATGTATGATATCTGTCTCGTTTACCACTCCTGTCTATTGATATCAAAGCTAATTTGGTTCTATCTTCCGCCCACTGGTCAACAACATCGAAACCAAAATTATAATATTTTGGCAATCTCCATTCAAAATTTTTATATATTATATCATATCTATCTTTTTTCTGCAATCTTTTTTTACCCATATCTTTTTATAACCCCCATTTTTTTGTATAATTATTAATCTTAGTAATCTGAAAAATAATTTTAACTATCATCTTATAAATTTCACCACAACCATTCTATTCTTCAGGAAAATGCATGTAGGGGGCATAAATTTTAATAATATTTTTCAACTTTTCAGTCTCATTATGTATTAGAACTTGTTCTACCGCAATAATTGCACAAACAGAAACTTCATCCTTTCCGAATCCGCCAACAATATCATCTGTAATAGCTAAAATTTCCTGTTTTGAAATTCCTGCATTCAACCCATTTATCACACATTTTCTAAGTTGGATTCTGGTCGCACCACACTTTTTAAAGCATTGTTTCAACTTGTTTTTGATAAAAATTTTTGTTTCATCATCAATACCAAAATCTGCTGTTTTTTTAATTTTTTCTTCATATCTAAGTGCTTGACCAATTGCAGTAACAGCACATAAATAAGCCTCATTCCTTAAATTTCCCTTAGCCATTTCATTTGCAACATCTAAAACATCTTGCTTGGTTAAGCCTGCATCCATGATATCAATAACGCAGTTTCGTAATTTTGTTCTCCCCAAAGCACAGTTTTGAAAACATTTTTTAAGTTTATTTCTTATTTCTTTTTTATCCATTTTTTAAAACTCCAATAATCTTATATTAAGATGTTTTAATTTTGATTATTTTATTTTCTAAGGAAATCTTAATTTAAGTAAATGGATTCAAATTACTCAAAACATTAACCTATCATTCATGCAAGCTATCAAATCCTGGATTTATGTTACATCATCCTTGTTTACGCAAACGCAGAATTCACCACCAGCAACACAATATGCCATATGGTTGCCCCAATCTATGTTCACTACACAATTACATTTCTTACAAAAGAACTGTCCTGTTAATTGGTCTATGTAACAACCATCCATCAATTTTGATAACAAGAGAAGATTGAGCTTTTTTTCCTCTTTTGAGATATTTTTTAATTGATTCATTTTTCCTCTCCAGTAAGAAGAATTTTTCCTTTTCAAGTGCCCTACCCTTCCAGTTCCCTTTCTTTAACGATATCTATTGATTTTGCTCTTGCGCTTTCCTCATATTTTAAAACCTGATCCACAGCAATTATTCCGCACAATGATATATCATCTTGTCCTAAACCACCGACTATTTCATCTGTAAGACCTAAAATTTCCTCTTGTGATAAACCTTCATTTAAAGCATTTACTATGCATTTTCTTAATTGTCTTCTAGCTAACCCGCATTTATTTAAACATTTTTTTAGTTCAACTTCAAAATTCTTTTTTTCTTTATCAGAAAAAGATTTTCTCTTAATGTTTGGATATTTTTCTTCATATCTTAAAGCTTGACCGATTGCCACTATTGAACAAAGCGATGCCTCACTTTGATCTATTGTGGTTCCTACTTTATTTATCATCGATAAAATCTCATCTTTTAACAAACCCTCATCCATTAATCTTACAATACACTCTCTTAGTTTTTGCCGTCCTGCAGCGCAGCTTCTAAAACATTCCTTGAGTCTGTCTTTAATTTCACTTTCTTTCAATATCTCTCTCGCACTTTTTGTTTTAATCATTTTTACGACCTTTTCATATTTAGCATTATTATCAAATAATTATGATTTGAATCACATTATTGATAAAAATATTAAGAAAGATATTATTAAAGTATATGTACAGAGAATTAATAATTTATGATAATAATGATAGAAATAAAATAAAAAATTGATATTTATGTACAAAAATTATTAAATTTTTGTTGATAATTGATAACAATAATGATTTAGTATATTATCAAAAATGACATAAATTTTTAAAAAAAAGTATAATAATTAATACTATATTCAAATTATTATGACAGATTTACTAGACGATGAATTAAATCTCAAATTATTAAATTATCTTGTTTCAGGTAAAGGTGTTGAAATTAATATAAGTGAACTATCAAAAACCCTCAAAAAGCATCGTAATACAATAAAAGATAGAGTTGATAAATTATTTGAACGTAAGATAATAAACCCTCCTAAATATCCATTTCCTCATTTATTTAGAGAATTACCTTTGATGGTAATATCAAGAAACAATTTTCTAAGAGATGAAAAAACAAAACAGTTTATCGAATATGCTGATCCAATTTTTGCAGCATTTTTTTTCAAAGAAGAAGAATACAACACTCTTATGATATCTTTTCATAAAAATGTTTGTGTACATCAACAATGGAGTGAGGAAATAATTAAAAGAGGGATAATCCCATATCGAGAAGAAGGATATCACTCACAAGTATTACACTTAGGTACAGGTTGTTTTCAAAAGTATTCCCCATCTATTGTAATTAAGTTAATCGAACAAAATATTAAGGATGAAAGGCAGAAATCAATTCTTGGATATGAATTAGATGATTTATCATTAGATATTTTAAAAAAACTTCTCAGAGGAATAGGAATAAGAACTAATGAGAATTTCTTAGCAAAAGAAATTAACATCCACAGAAAAACAATTGAAAGGCGCATACATAATCTTATTACTAACGGAATTATTAATAGACCCGTTTGTAGATTCCCTAGCTTAATCGTTCCTCCAGAGTATATTTTAGTAAAATCTTTAATACAAGTAAAAAAGGATTCTGAAAAAATATCGAAAAAATTTTTAGCTGATCCACATGTAACTTGGATGATTAAAGCAGTAACTGGTAGGGGTGGATATAATTTAGTAATTTTTAGTTCTTATTATAAAATTGAAGATCATTTAGAATGGCAGGAAAAATTGGATCAGGAGTTTCCTAACTGTATTGGATCTATTAAAAATACTTATCTTTCACCTTCAATGACCTTTTCAATCTCACCAGAATATGTATCTATTCGCATAATAAAAAATAGATTGAAACAGATTCATAAAAAGGAACTAATTAATTAAAATTAGTTATTTTAAATTTAATTTGAAAAAATTGTTGGTCATAAAATAATAATATCTCCTAATCAAAAAAACATAAAAATAAAAGCTATCTCAGACTAATATATTCTTCATTTCTTTCGTAAGTAATTTATATAACGATATTGTTTTTATTAAAAATCTTAAAATTCGTTATTTTTAAATTAATAATGAATTTTTATTGTAATATTGTAAAGGTTTTTAAATATGCAAATGTTATATGAACTTAGCTTTGAGGAGATAGGAAATGAAAATATTCAATTGCCAACGTTGCGATAAAAGACTTTGGACCACTTATCATAAATTACCTGAAGGCACAGTTGTTTGTAATGATTGTTATTCAATATATTTAATGCAAATTTTAGATAAGATAAATGAAAATAAAGCATATGATATTTTATATAACTTTGTTGAAAAATACCAAAAGAAATTTCCCCATGAACTAATAAAAGAACTCGTGCGTTTACTCGAATTAAAATATAATATAAGCGTTGATATAGTAAGTCTAAATGAAATCTTGTATATTATTAAAAATAAAATCGAAAAAGAAGAAAATATGAAAAAATTAGCAAAATTTGAAAGAGAGCTAATAAAGGATTTTTCAAGTTCACATCATTGCGAAGTATGTAATGTTAAACTCCCAAAATCAGAATTTGATTACTCCATGGAACATTATGGAAAACCTCTTTGTTTAACTCATCAAAGAGAAAAAAGAGCTTCACCTCATGCATTAAAATTGTATGAGGCTTTGAAGAAGCGAGGGGTCGACTGCGAACTTGAATCTTTTGATGGCTACAAACATTTTGACATATCAATAAAACCGGCAAAATTGAATATTGGTATAGACGGTGAACATCATTCCCTAGATCCAGAACAATTACATCTAGATTTAGTGAGAGATGAAGATGCACTGAAAAAAGGTTTTGCAATAAAACGTTATACATTGAAAGAAATTGATGATAATTTAGAAAGCATTGCTGATACATTGTCACAAGTTGTAAATCATAGAATAAAGAAAACTCAAAAAGATGAATTTTTAGACTTAAAAGAAACTAGAGATATAAATTCAACCTCCAATACAAACGATGATAAAAAAAGTGATGAACATGTTGATGGTGAAAAACACCTAAGCAAATTAAAATAATAATCAAGATAAATTTTTTTTTGTTTATTGAATATATGACACTAAAATAATCTTACTATTTCTGTGTACAATATTCCTCATATTCTACAATTGCTTTTGATAAAGTATTATGAGCTATATAGTTTAGTATTAAACAATTGTCACGAGCTAAGCCATTTATTTTACACTCATCTGAATTTTCAGTTTTTTTAACTCTTTTAGTCCAATGTATAATATATTGATTTAAAGTTGTATTTTCACCAACTATACAAACATTGTTTGAATCTGTTCCCACAATGTCATATTCAATATTTTTGTATTTAATTTTCTTACCTGCAAGATTTACAATAGGTTTACCCATTTTATCATCAACCAAAATTGTTTATTGCTTTATAATTCTATTTTTTTCTAAGAAATCTAAATAAATATCATTATATCTGGGACCAAATTTAATTTCATAATTTTGAATATAGATCAATATTCAATTTTGGTATATTTTAATTTGAATAACAAAATAAAGAAAAAAAGAGGAAGATTGCAATTTTTTAGGACAATTTTAATAAATATTGTAAAAAAGCAAAGAGATTTGAAAAGCGTTCAAATAATGCCTTTAAAATAATTTTATACATATTAAACGCTTTGTTAAAGGGCATTGAAACTTGAAGATATCCCCAATCCCCTTCGGCTTCTTTAACGTCCTTTGCTTTTGCTTTAATAGTGTATTTACCTTCTTCCTCCCATGCATGACTTAAGGTAATCTCTTCTTCGGAGTCATAAGGTCCTAACCATTCTTCAACATTCCCATCTCCCCAATCAATCCACAAATAAACTTCATTATTTTCAGGATCTTTGGCTGAAAAGATATAATCATATTCTTTGCCATTTTTACCATTTGTTTCTCCTGATATATCAGGTGCATTTGGTTCATTGTTTGGTTCTAATTCAGTAGTAAAAGACCATATTTCCCCAGTTTTAGATAAGCCTTGACTATCTGTAGTGATTATTTGCCAATAATAGATGGTGCTTAAATCCATTGTTCCAGGATCATACGCATCTTGATTTATATCTTCTGCAACCAAATCAGGGGGGTTAGTTGTTCCAAAATACACATCGAAAGTTAATTGGTCACCTGGATTTGGATCATAACCAGTCCATCTAAGCATCTTTTCTATTGAAACATCAGTTGCGCCATCCTCAGGGTCAGGATCGCTTGGTGGTTCTGGAGGCAGATTTTCTTGGGTAGTAAAACTCCATGTTGGCCCAGTAGAGGAGTAACTGAATTCATCCCATGCTACAATTTTCCAAAAATATTCGGTTTCAAAATCAAGGACACCGGTATTATAAGATGTACTTGTTTGATTACTTTTTACCTTTGGAGGAGGATTACTATCGCCAAAGTATACATCATAAGTTACAGTATCATTATCAGGATCTCCTCCAGTCCAACTGCAATCTTGATTTATAGCAACATCAGTTGCTCCATCCTCAGGTTCTGGATCACTTGGTTCATTTGGCGCCTCATTACCTCTAGTTGTGAAGCTCCATATTGGGCTGGATATGGAGGATCCTAAGTCATCCCATGCTACAATTTTCCAAAAATATTCGGTTTCAAAATCAAGATTTCCAGGATCATAAGTTAATTCAGATTGATTACCTTCTACTTTAGGAGGAGAACTACTTGTACCAAAATAAACATCATAAGATTTTGGATCTGTGTCAACACCTGCTAGACATCCTGCAGTTGCATCGACATAATATGCATTAAAAGGATTTCCATTAGGTGGATTTGAGTATCCTTGATGCCATTCATCATCAAAAACGGCAGCAATAACCATAGTATTATCCTGTGTTATTCCTCCAAAATCATTACCATATCCATCGTCATAATCTTTTCCATTCCAGGTGGTACTGTCATCCCAACTACTTCCAGAACTAATTTCGATATCTTCATTCCAAGCATAATCTAAAAAAGGGAAGGTATACGGAACTCCTCCAGAATCAATCCAACCCATGCTAGTTTCAACTTCATTTACATATACGCGAAGTGTCCCCCCATAGGTGCTTCCTTCATTGTTATCAATGGATACCGATATGTCCATCTCAGAATCTGTCCAACTTAGCTCAGCATCAACTTGTACATCCTCCCCACTATCTTCTGGAATGGGATTATTTGGACCCATCCAATCGACATCCAAAAATAAATCTATGTTATTAACGGATCTGGAGCCGCAAGTGTTTATACTGCTTGTGTAGGCTGTTTTTGCACTTTCAACGCTACCAGCACCTACATCTACTTCATAACCTCCATCCCACCATAGAGTTGGATATCCATACAGATTATATTCACCACATCTGGTGTTTGCATTGGTATTTTTATCTGCTACCATAGTAACATAAAAAAAGTCTAATTGTCCTTCTCCATAAAGTTCAATTAAGGCACCATGCGCATATTTACAATAACCACACCAAGTTGCAGTTCCAAACTCCCCAAAAACAGTATGGGTAAAATCTCTGTTTTCATTAAGTATTATAATAGGTTTTTTTACTATATCTGCAGAAACTAAAGTTCCAGTAAAAATAGAAAACACCAGCATTAAACCTAAGCATAGAGAACGTTTTTTCATTTTTTTATCCCCCTAATAAAGGTGTCAATATTATCAATATTCACCTATATAAATATTTATGTTTCTTAATTATAATTCGTAGTTAAAAGGTCGCAAATCGCTTTTTAAATAAATATTTGTCAAAAAATAATTGATTATTTACTAATAATACTACGATTTTTTATAAAATGTAAATTTTATCGACAATATCAGAATGAATTTGGGAAAAATTATTTAAGAAAAGGATTGGATTAATGAATATAAAAAAATATAGGAGGCAATATAATATGAAAAAGATTTTAATAACCTTAGGCATTTGTATAATACTTTTATCTACGCCTATGATTATTGCAGTACCAAATGAATTGCTTGATAATACAATAACAATTAAACCTTCAATGCCCTTATCAGAAAAACAACCTGAAAATTTTGATGATCCACCTGTGTGGGCTAATGGTAATTTTACTGGAATTTGGGGATTGAATATTTTAGGGATTCCTTTGGAACCTATTGGATGGATTACCGGTTATTATCAAAATATTGGTCTTGGTAATTTTGCAGCTGTTTTTGGAGAGTTCAATGAAACAAACGCTTCTGGAGCCTTGATAGGCATAATGCTTTGGGTATTTTTCTTAGGCGGGGTTGGAAGTACTGAAACTGGCAATGGTACTTATATTACAGGTCTTGGAATTGCAAATGAAACTCATTACTACGTGCGATTACATGCAATTATTGGCCCAAGCTTCTACATTCATGTAAAATACACAAAGTTTGAATAAAATTCTTAAAAGGTTGTAGAAATGAAGAAAAATCAGAAATTAGTGATTATTGCTACTTTAATGTTAATTTTTGTAGCTTTTACTGCTGGGTGTATTCAGAAAACAACAATAATGATTGAAATGGATGATGGGGTAAAATTGGCTACAGATATTTTTTTACCGAAAAATAATAATCAACCACATGGTTCAATTTTAATAAGGACTCCATATAATAAAAATTTACTTTCATTAATAGGTAATGCATGGGCACAAGAGGGATGGCCGACCATTATTCAAGACATAAGGGGAAGATACGCTTCAGAAGGAAATCATACTGTATTTAGAAATGCTCATACGGATGGGCCTGATACCCTTGAATGGATTGGAGAGCAAGGTTGGTCAAATCAAAAGGTAGCCACTTTTGGAGGATCAGCTCTTGGAATATGTCAATATTTTATGGCAGGAGCAGATCCGCCTGAATTATCATGTCAATACATTCAAGTCGCAACACCAAATTTACACAAACACGCTGTTTATCAAGGCGGCCAGTTCAGATATCAATTAATATACAAATGGTTACAAAATCAAGGCAGTTTAGATGTATTGCCTGAGTTATATGAACATGAAAATTACTCACTTGAATTTTGGACAAATGTATCTTTAGAAGACAACTGGCAAGATATAGATGTTCCGGCAATACATATTGGAGGTTGGTATGATTGTTTTGCACAAGGAATTATTGATGGATTCTTAGGATATCAATATCTTGGTGATGAGGGCGCCCAAGGAAAATCAAAATTAATAATGGGTCCGTGGACACATGGTGGAGCAAAATCCATAAAACAAGGCCAGTTAGAATATCCCGAAAATTGTAAAGACACATTTTCAGAAAGCTTATTTTGGGAAATGGTAAATCAATATACAATGAACCAATCAGGATCTTATGATGATTGGCCATCAGTTTATTACTATGTAATGGGTGATGTAGATGATTCCTTAGCGCCTGGGAATGAATGGCGATCTGCAGAAGATTGGCCAATCCCATACAATGAAAGTAAGTGGTATTTCCATGAAAATGAAGTACTTTCCACTAATATTCCTTCTGATTATGACCCACTTGCTTATAATTATGATCCCTCAAACCCTGTTCCAACACTTGGTGGACAAAATTTGAATACGCCTCCAGGACCTTATGATCAAACATCAATAGAAAATCGTACAGATGTTTTAATATTTACTAGTTCAGAATTAACTGAACCATACGAGGCAACTGGACCGATAAAAGCAATTCTATATGTTTCATCAGATTGTCCGGATACCGATTTTACAGTAAAGCTTACAGATGTCTACCCAGATGGGCGGTCAATGCTTATTACAGATGGGATATTAAGAGCAAGAAATCGAAATGGTATAGATCATTGGGAATTCATAGAGGAAGGAGAAATTTATAAATTAGAAGTAGATCTTTGGAGTTCTTCATATATATGGAACGCAGGCCATAAAATCAGAGTTGCAGTTTCCTCATCAAACTATCCTAGGTTTTTAAATAATCCAAACACAGCAGATCCTATTACAAAAAATACAACTTACAACATAGCTCAAAATACGATATACATTGACAGTGAAAATCCCTCATGTATAGTTCTTCCTGAAATTAACCAACAAAATATGAATATTGACAATCAAGTTGTTATCAATAATGTTAAATCTATAAGAGAATCTTTAAAAAATCGAATAATAAAGTTCATACAGAATTCAAGTTCTATTTTAGATGATAAAATAATTGATCCATTTGTACCTTTTGATGCTAGTGATTAAAAATATATTTTAATTTCTTTTTATTTTTATCTAAACTGCGAAAGAGACCTTAAAACAGTAGTTCCGAATGTAAAAAAATGAGAAAGAATCGTCATTCTTATGGGATGAGTCCTCTTTTTGTACGTTCTTATTTTTAAATCCACCAGATCGTTTTTTTGAGAATGAAATCATCTTTCTCCCTTTTTGTAAGATCAATTCCGAATACTTTAGTAACTTGTTTTAACTCTAGATAACTTATAATTTTTTTATTAATACGGTCTAAATAAGCTCATGCTGCAACTTCTTCTTGACCTTCCATATAAAAAATTATTCTATTATAAATACTAATTCTTTTAATATTAGGGAAATATTATCTCAATAATAAGTACTGGACATGTGAATTGCTTTTTTGGGGATAGGAATATCCTTTAGTTATTATTTCTTGGAGTAATATTAATGTCCTTCCTCTAATACCCGTCCATCCTTGATCCTCGCTTAATAGACCTTTTGATATTTTGTTTATTGTTGTTACTGAAAGATTATATTTTTTGCGATATATGGTTTTGTCTTACCGAGTTGAATTTCTTTTATTATCAATTTTTTTTGTTCATTTATATATAGAAAAAAGCTATGCTCAGTCTCATAAATTATACTATTTTTGTTCATCATAATGAACAATCAATCTACTTTCGGAACTACTTTAAAAATACAAAGATTTATAAATCAAATGTTTTAATATATATGATGGGGCAATATGAAGAAAATATTTTTAAGCAAAATTTTTACCTTACTTGTTATAAGTTGTTTTTTAATTACAACTATATCTATAGAAGCTAGAGATGTAAATCATAACAACATTTTAGGTGATGAAGATTTTGATCCACTGGTAGATTTAGAGGTTACAGTAGAAATTAAAAAGATACGTTCTTTAGAAAAATTTGACCAGCAAATACCAACTATAGAAAAAATAGATTTGAATAGCGATCCAGATTTTTATGTAAAGATATTTATTAATGATCAAGAGTTTATAAGTGATGTTTGGGCCGATACAAAATATCTATATGATATTGGATGGTGTGCAACTTCTGATGTACCTGATAATATTGAATTTGTAGATATTAGAATACAATTATGGGATAAAAATTCTCCTAAAGATAGACTTTGTGATATTAGTAAAAATGGACTTGATGTGAACCTTAAATATAGTTTAAAAACTGGACATTGGACGGGTGATGATGAACAAACTGGATCTGATTTAAGTGGATATGGAAGATTAAATGGCTGCGATGATGGAAGCATTTACCGTTTAAGTCGAGATTGTGAACTATGGTTTGATATTTATCATAATGATTATGATGGGGATGGTATTCCATATTTTACAGAAATTAATTATTTTTCAACAGATCCTGAGGTAAATAATAAAGGTGAGGATGCTGATGATGATGATATACCTATAGAATGGGAGTGGAAATGGGGGTATGATCCTAATATATGGGATAACCATAGAAATATTGACCCAGAAGATGATGGTATTGACAACTATGAGGAATACTTAACCTCGCAATGGTATTCAGATCCGTTTATCAAAGATGTGTTTATTGAATTGGATCAAATGGATGCAGGACCAACTGGAGAACCTCTAAGTCTTTTACCTGAAGGATCAAAGGAACTTCTTTACACTGCATTTGATCGTCAAAATATTATTTATCACCTTGATGATGGAAAATGGGGAAATACTGGTTCCGAAATTATACCTTTTGATAGTGAAACTAGTGATGGTGAATTATATGCTATTTATAATAACTATTTTCTTCACACGGGAGGGAATTGGCGAAGAGGCGTATTTCATTACGGGGTTGTAATATACAATTATCCAGATGTTAATGGACATTGTTTTAGAGCAAATAGTTTTCAAATATCGAGTAAGGGTGTGGAAAAAAAAGCTAATTTTCCTTTTGTAGATAGGGATACTGCATATGCTAGTGTTTATATGCATGAAACTGGTCATACATTTAATTTTAGACCTATACCTGGACATAATAGATTGAGTATATACCCCTGGCAAATAGGATGGTGGATTAACCGACCATATAAAAGCTGCATGAATTATGGCTATGTGTATAAAGTTGTTGACTATTCTGATGGTTCTCGTCCAGGTGTCGATTTAGATGATTGGACCAGAATGGATCTAACATATTTCCAACGGGATTGGGTGTAATATAAATAGTTATCATTTATTATTCCTTCATTCAAGATAAAACATGAGTAAAAATTATAAGTATTAATAATATTGTATTCTCAAAAAAAAATTATGGGGGAATAAATTGAGATGAAAGATAGATTATTAAGAAAAATATTGGTTTTTATATTGTTTTTTTTATTTTTTGGAGCGAGTCTAGGTTCAGGTTTTGTCACAAATATTAGCATTAACTCTAATAAGCAAAAATCCGAACATCAAATTTTACCGGTTTTACCACGATGGCGTGAAGAAGGAACTCCATATGATGAAAATCAACCATTATACCCATATATGATAAAATCCAGAGATGTACCTACATCTGGAAATATCAAATCTCCTCCTGAATATAACCCTGTTAAAGGAGTTCTATTCTGGTATAATACTGGTCATTGGAATGAAGTAGTAAGTGATTTAGTTGTTGCATTAACTCAGGATAGTGATCATGATGAAATTGCTTATGTAGTGGTTACAAGTGAATATCAAAAAAATTCTGCAATCACCGAATTCACATCTCAAGGAGCAGATATGGATAAGGTTGAATTTTTTATAGAACCAGGTAACTCGGTATGGATTAGAGATTATGGCCCACATTTTATTTTTCAAGATGATGCAATTTGTATTGTAGACAGTCATTATTATGCTCAACGTTATCTTGATAATTTTATTCCAACTCTTCTAGGAGATGATCATTTTATAATGCCTACTTATGATATGGGATTATTTTATTCTGGTGGCAATTTTCAACCTGGTCCTGATAATTCTGGTTTTGTTACTTCATTAATTAACACTGATAATCCACCGTCCCAAGGATTTGATGAAGCATACATCGCAGAGCTTTACAAAACTTACCAAGGAATTGAAGAATTGCACATTCTTCCACAATTGCCAGGTGGTGTAGATGGAACAGGACATATTGATATGTGGATGTATCTTGTTGATGAAGATACAGTAATTATTTCTGAATTTAAACCCGGTTCAAATCAGCAAGCAATTGATATTACAAATAATGCTGTTGATTACATGGAAGATTTGGGATTTGAGGTATACAGAACTCCTGCTTGGAATTCAAACCATCCAGATAATAATTATTGGACACATTGGACATATACAAATTCTTTTAGGGTTAACGATCGAATTTTTATACCAACATTTGGTGAAACATACCCAGATTATGCAGATGAAGACCAATTAGCCTTAAATGCATTTAGTATTGCAGCTGGCCCTGGAGTTGAAATTGTTCAGATTGATTGCTTCCCTATAATTTGGGCAGCAGGAGCCATTCATTGTATAGTAATGCAGGTACCTAAGAGTACAAAATCTCATCCAGTTGTACACGTTATTCATCCAAATGGTGGGGAATTATTTGCAAGTGGTACAGCCCAGAAAATTCAATGGGTGGCAACTGATACTAATAATAATGAAATTCCACAATTTGATTTATATTTTTCAGCTGATGGCGGTAACTCTTATGAGTTAATTAACACGACTCTAAACACAGGTTTTTATGATTGGGAAGTTCCAGAAATTGATACTAAAGAGGCGAAAATTAAAATTGTTGCTATTTCACAAGATGATGATGAAGGTGAAGCAGAATGTGATGATTCTTTTGAAATTTCTTATGCTGTTCAATCTGTTTATGATTATAGTTTTGATGCTGGAACAAATAAATTTTGTCGTGGTTATCAAACAAGTGGTTGGAGTGAAATTGAAGGTGAAAGAACTCCTGTTACTCAACAAATAAGTTCTGGAGATTATGAAAAAATTGCATATTCAGACGCAATCGGTGGTAATAGTGATACCAATAGATACAAATCCCCATATCCCTCGGGCTATTCAACTCACATATTTGAATTTAAATTAAACGAAGATGCTTCTGATATAGGAGATATAGAATTTCTATGGGAGGGTTATGCTGACTCATGTACTCAAGTTGAACTGTATGTTTGGGATTACATTCAACAACATTGGGGGAATGCTGAGGGACTTTACAATCAAAATCGTTACATGGATTGTTGGGCAGGAAATAGAGATGGATATTTAAAACAAAATATTAGATCTAACTTTTATAGATATGTAAGTAATAATAAACAGATGACTTTTTTAGTTCAAACAGATCGACCACATTATAGTACTTTACATGATTATGCCAGTCTTACAATTACGAATCCTCTTGATTCAGCAGAGCTATTCATAGATACAATAAAAGGAGGCTTTTTCAAAATTAATACTGCAATAAAAAATATTGGATACTTCAATGCAACAAATGTCAGTTGGACTATTACTTTAAATGGGGGCATAATTTTTACAGGTAAAGAAACTTCAGGAAAAATTACAAATATACAATCAAATGAAAGAATTGAAATTAGTTCAAAACCAATAATTGGTGTAGGTAAGACAACTGTTGAGGTTAATACTGATTTGGACGTTGGAACACCAGATACAAGAAACCAGGATGCAACTCTACTGCTATTTCTAATCAATGTTAAGCCGGGAGGATAGTGTATTATTTAATATTTTTTTCTGATTGATCCTTGATTTTTCTTCGTTTTTATTTTATTTTTATCAAAATTCAATTGAATTGTAGAAAAGTATAAATACTTAATGTTATATATATATAACATAATGTTAGAAATAATAAATATTAAGTTATATATAACTTATAAAAAGTTATTGCTAACTAATATAAAAAAATGGAGGTAAAAAATATGAAAGATAAATTAGAAATTTTAGTAGGCATAGGAATAGCTGTAGCAGTAATAGTGACATTGTATTTCTTCCTGATAAATGCAGGAAATATTGATTCAAGCGAAATTATTTCATCAGGGGTTGTAATAATCCTAGTGGCTTCTGCATTGTACATATTATGGGATAGAATAAAAAATGTTAAAAGAGGTCTCCCTGCCCAGGATGAAAGACTAAAAATAACAAATTATAAAGCTTGTTACTATGGATTCATTGCCTCAATTTGGAGTGCAGTTGGGGCGCCATTAATCTCAGGAATTATCTTTGATTATGAACTTCCTGGACACTATGTCACCGCTGTCGTTGTACTTTGTGGAGGATTAGCATTTATGCTATCTTATTTCCTGCTAGCTTGGAAAGGGAATTAAGATGAAAACGAGAATAAAAGAACTAAGAGCTCGACACGATTTAACACAAGAGGACCTTGCAATAAAGGTAGGTGTAAGAAGAGAAACAATCTTATTTATAGAGAAAGGAAAATATAATCCTTCACTTAAATTGGCTCACGATATAGCTAAAGTTTTACAAACAACAATCGATGAATTATTCATTTTTGAGTAATGAAAAAGTTAGGGGAGGAAGGAGGGGGGAAAAATATGAAGAAAAGACTCAAAATTTTTCCCTTCCTCACCACTTTACACTCTTTTTCTCTAAATATTTAAAATTTTTTAGGTAAAATTACAATATGAAAAATTAACAGTGATGAAATCATTAACCAATGTTATTTATTTTTTAAGTTAATTTTTTAAATAGGTTGATTGTTACATTAATGAGGTAGTGGGAGAGCTTAGATATGGCAAAAATAGATAATGATATACATAAAAAAGTGGATGAAGTTTTAAAAAAATATCAACCTAACAAAAAAATAGATGATTTTGCTTCTAAAAAGATTGTATCTATTACCATAATTGGAATTATTCTTATTGGCATATTCTCCTTATATCAAACGGGTTGGATTAAAGATACTGACGGAGATGGAGTGTTTGATAATAATGATTTTTTCCCTTACGATTTTAGTGAATCAATGGACTCTGATGGAGATGGAATAGGTGATAATTCTGATAATTTACCTAATGATTCAACACAATATTTAGATACAGACAAAGATGGCTATGGGGATAACCCATATGGAAATAGTCCTGATAAATTTCCAGATAACCCACATGAATGGTTTGATTCTGATAATGATGGAATTGGTGATAATTCTGATATTTATGCTTATGGAAATGGTGGAATTAAAGCCTCGATAACAAAATATGAAGGAGATGAAATAAATTCTTACAGTCCTGCCCCTTATTTTATAATTAGTTATTGGTATTGCAGCAGTAACGGTGATGACTTTGTATTTGCAGGTAAGAAAAATAGCTCATTTTTTTATGATGAATATGAAATTATGAATCCTTTTTCTACTTCATTTGATGTGGCAGAAAACATATATTCTGTTAAAGTTGAAATTGAGTTGATCGATTATAATTCCGCAAATCATGAAAAATTTATTGATATTAATGGAGATTCAGTCACAAATTATACTATTGTCGATTATTTCTATCCTAAAAAAAGTGTTAATCCACAATGGAATATTGTAGATGGGAATCTTGATTTAGCAGATGAATATGATGCTACTATTCATTATAAAATTGAAATAATTGAAATCTAAATATTTACTATAACATCGACGTCATTCCATTTTATACACAACCAATCCAGACAGCATCTTTGGAAGGAAATAAGTTGATTTTTGAGGCATATGCTCATTTGCATCTGCAACCGCCTTTAATTCATTTATTTTCGTTGCGTTCATTAAAAATGAAAAATCAAATTTATTTTCTTCAACTAATCTAATAGCATCACTGTCAACTCTAGTATATTTTACATGATCTTCAATATTTTTTTCATTTATCCCTAATATTTTTTCCAAAATTATCTTATGAAGAATTGAAACATCAAGTGTTCTCCAAGTTTTGGAACGATCTCCTGCAAGTTCGTCCATCACCTTTTCACTTTTCAGAGTCAAAACATATAATTTATCTTTAAGATACAAAACAAATTTATGTTCATCTTTTGTTTTTATTTCTTTCATAACTGATTTGCCTATTGTTGAATAATCAGATTTACTAATGTTGATGGTTTTTTCTTCTAAAATAAAGTATTTTCTTAATTTTTCAATAAAATTATTAATGTCAAAATCAGGCATCATAATTAATCTATGAGTAGGCAAAATACTAAGGCCTTCATCAAACATATTTACCAAAATGACCATTCGATAGTTATATGGTGCAGAATCATTTTTTTCCCCAATTTTTTTCTTCAATTCATTTGAATAGTTAATTGCTGTTTGGTATCTATGATGTCCATCGGCGATAAATAAATTTTCATCTTTGAGTCTTGATTTTATAAAAGAAATTATGTCTTCATTATCCATTTTCCACAATTTATGATTAAAATCGTCATAACCGGTTATGTCAACCAAGGGTTCATTTAATTCTCGATCGATTTTATTTCTTATTACATCTTTCTCATCAATGTATAGGAGTTGAATAGGTTCTAAATTTGCATGACAAGCTCTGATAAGATTTAATCTATCAGCCTTGGGTTTTGAAAGGGTTCTTTCATGAGCTTTAACTTGTTTATATTCTGAATCTAACTTAAGCAATACGAAAAAACCATTCATTTTTCTTAACTCCCCATCTTGACAATATTCAATTTTATATGGAAAAATTGCATTTTTTTCTGTTTTAATTAGAACGGATTGCTGTTGCCATTTTTCAAACAATTCTTTGGCTCGGGTGTATCTATTATTGTTTTCTGAATCATTTGGAAATTGTTTTCCAAGGATTAATTGAACAAAATTATAAGGGCTTTTTTTATAAAGTTCATTTTGCATATCTTCCGATATAATGTCATAAGGGGGAGATACTACATTCTCTAAGTCTTTTATCTTTTCACTATTGTATATTATTCCTCTAAATGGGGAAATCTCTACCATTTTAACTGTCTCCCATTTTTAGATGGGATATAATATACCATTTTAAAAGATTTGTTTATCGCAATTTATAATTCTTTTTTATTTAAATTTTATACAAATACTTGCAATCAATAATTCTTTTTGAAAAATCTTGTAATTACGACTAATAAGTTGATATTGTCAAAATATAACATTTAATATATTCCTTTTAATTCTATATTATATTATAACTATGAAAGATATCATGAAAATTGATATAATAGGGGGAAGTATCAGTGGCTTAAGTACGGCAATTTCTATTAAAAAAAATGATAACAAAATTAAAGTTACTGTTTATGAAAAAAATAAAAAAATTGGCTACAATCATGAGGGTAGAAATTGTGGTGAAGCTCACACAGTAGAAAAACAATGGAAAGAATGGATACCAGAAGAAAATAGTTATTTTAATACGATCGCAAAGGGCGAAATTATTATTGGTGATAAAAGATGGATATATCATAGAAATCCAGGCGTTGGTTATATTCTCAATAGACAAGAGTTTATATGTCAACTTTCGAGAAAAGCAGAAAAACTAGGAGCATTAATTAAAACAAACGTCAGAATAAAAGCTATCAGTGAATTAGATGGTAACTATATAATTGATGCATCTGGATGTCCTAGTACAGTTAAGAAAATATTAGGAAATTCAAAAGGTCCCAAAGGCATAGCCTATCAGCAGACTTTGGAAAATTCTAGCAGTTTTATTAAGGATACAATAAAAGTTTATTTTATTGGTGAGGGTGGGTATTATTGGTTATTTCCACGTAACCCTGATAAAAAAGAGGTTAATGTAGGGATTGGTTTTTTAAAAAAATCAAATTATAATCTAAAACTATTGCTGGAAAAATTCAAAGAAAAACATAAAATTGAAGGAAAAGTAAATTACACATCAGGAGGACTCATTCCAATAGGATTACAAAGACCATTACGTTATAAAAATATCCTATTTGTTGGAGATGCCGGTGTTGGTTGTTTTCCCTTCTCCGGTGCAGGTATTTATCGCGCTCTTTTAAGCGGTGAAATTGCGGGAAAATGCATTGCAGATAAATGTCATAATAGATACCCACATATTATAAATAAAGAGTTTATTAAATGGGATGTTATAGGTAAAGGTTTTTTTTATTCCTGCAGCATATTTGAAAAAATTAACAAAAATCTAGGATTATATTTTTTAAATAAGTTGATGAATTATAGTGCTACATTGTCCCATTGATATTAAAAATTTCTTAAAAAATATAATTAAAAATACTATAAACTCAAAAATTTTTATAAAATTATTATGTTAATTTAATAAATTCAAATTAAACTTTAGGGCATTTATATATGAATAGATTATTATCTGATTTTTTTTACATCCAAACTTTTAAGTGATTTATAGTATTAGGTTAATAAAATGAAAACAGAAAATATCTTAGATTTAGCAAAAAATTCAATGAATAAATATCAACTATGTGACAGTTGTTTTGGTAGAATTTTTAGAGAAATAAAAAAAGGTATTTCAAATAATGAAAAAGGTAAACTAATCAGAAAAAAATTAAAAAATGAAAGAGAAATTAGCTCAAGTAATTGTTGGCTATGTCAAGGTTTGATTGAAGAAATTAATCACTTTGTATCATTAATTATTAGCTCCCTGGAAGATCATGAATTTGACACCTTTTTAATTGGAACAAAGGTAGATGAAGATATAATAAAAAAAGAACAAGAAATATGGGATTTTTTAAAAATAGAAAATCCTGAACCAATAAAAATGGAGTTAAATAGAGAAATTGGAAAAATACTAGAAGAAGAGCTAAAAAAAGAGGTGGATTTTCTCAATCCAACTATAATGGTTATTTTAGATACATCATATGATGTTATTAATCTACAAATAAAATCTATTTTTATATATGGGCGATATCGAAAATTATTAAGAGGGTTGCCCCAAACAACGTGGTATTGTAAATTGTGTAATGGTATTGGTTGTAGATTTTGCAATTATAAAGGTAGATTATATGATTCAAGTGTTGAGGAATTAGTATCTGTAGAAGGATTAGAAATAACTAAAGGAACGGATGCCTCTTTTCATGGTAGTGGCAGGGAAGATATAGATGTACTGATGCTTGGAAATGGTAGACCATTTGTATTAGAAATTAAAAATCCAAAAATTAGGAAATTTGATTTGTCTATTTATGCTAAGAAAGTCAATAAATTTGGTAAGAATAAAATTGAAATTAGTAATTTACGTTTTACAGATGAAAATGAAATTAAAAGAATTAAAAGTGCAGAGTTTAATAAAATATATAGAATTACCATTGAGAGTGAAATTATTTTAAATAAAGAAAAACTTAAAGAAGTAGCCCAATTATTACGAGGAAAAACGATAAAGCAGTTTACTCCTACAAGAGTATCTCACCGTCGAGCGAATAAAATTAGAGAGAGAAAGATATATAACTGCGATATTGAATCAGTAAAAGGAAATACTGCTAAAATAATAATCGAAACAGAATCTGGAACGTATGTAAAGGAATTAATATCCGGTGATAATGGAAAAACGAACCCAAATCTAAGTGATATCATTGGTATTCCCTGCATAGTGAAAGAGCTTGATGTAATAGAGATCAAGGGGGAATAAATGTATGGTTAAACGATCCAAAGGAATAAGAAGCAAAAGTAGACATATATTAAGAATAAAACCAAGAGATAGAGGAGTTTCATCCATAACTAGAGCCATTCAACAGTTTGAAATAGGAGAATCTGTGAATATTGATTTAAATCCTTCAGTTCATAAAGGCATGCCTCATCCAAGGTTTCAAGGACATACCGGTAAAATAGAAGGCATGCAAGGAGAAGCATATTTAGTTGGAATAAATATTGGTAAAAAACATAAAACATTAATTGTAAAACCGGAACATTTGGGGAGAGTTACTAAATGAATGAGGATGAAAATGTAAGACTAGTTTCCCTAGCAGAAGCTAAAAATATCCTAAGAAAAGTTGAGAAAGAACGAAAAGAATTAATTTATGAACAAAGAATAGCTTTAGATCATGCTCAAAAATTTTCTGTATTACCCTTAAAAAAAATAAATGAACTTGTAACCGATTTGATGAAAATAGAATTTATAAAAGATATCCATGCATATAAAATCGTAGATATTCTTCCTACTACTGAAGATGAAGTAAAAGCAATTTTTGCCAAAGAAAGAGTCACACCCGCTGAAGGTGATATAAAACAAATACTAAAAATAATTGAAAAACATTACATAAAATAATTGTGGGGGCTTAAAGTTGGAGGATTATGTATATGTTTTAGATTATTTGCCAAACGGTAGAGGAGACCTACCCACTTTTAAAAGAAAGCCTATTGTTTATGGAATTGGCGAAAATCAATTTACAATTTTAGAACTAATACCTAAAAATAATGCTACTTTTGAAATTGGTGAGAGAATTTATGTTGGTAAAGATGCTGTTAAAAGAAAAAAAATTGAAAAGATAAAAGGTAGAGCAAATTATGAAGATTTAACAGCTACAGCCCATGGTGAATTTCCATATGTATTATTAGACATAGTTAGAAATTCATCGCAACGGTTTGTAAAATTTTTTAATGAAGCATCGGCAATATCAACTAGATTCCATGTTCTTGAACTACTGCCAGGTCTTGGAAAAAAAATGATGCATGAAATCTTAGATGAACGTAAAAAGAAACTTTTTACTAGCTTTGAGGAAATGCAAGAACGCATAGACTTTTTAAGATCACCTGATAAATTAATTGCAAAAAGAATAGAATTAGAATTAACCGATCCAACTCAAAAATATCGTATATTTACTCGCCCTCCTTTAACAAAAAGCCATCATTTTTGATAAAATGGTTGCTAAAAAAATTGGACAGAATTTTTTAATTAACACGCAAGTAGCTAAGAGAGAAATTAATTATGCAGATCTTAACAAAAAAGATATTGTGCTAGAAATCGGGCCCGGAAAGGGAATTCTTACAACAGAGATTGCTAAAAAAGTCAAACAAGTTGTAGCTGTGGAAATTGATACCAAGCTTGTAAATTTTTTAAGGGAGAAAGTTCCAAATAATGTACAAATAATTAATGCAGATATTTTAAAAATAAATTTTGAATTATTGCCTAAATTTAATAAAATAGTTGCTAACTTACCTTTCCAAATTTCATCTCCTTTGACTTTCAAGATACTTGATTATCCTTTTACAAAGGCAGTACTAATATATCAAAAGGATTTTGCCGAAAGAATGATTGCAACAAAAGGAAAAAAATATTCTCGTTTATCTGTTGGAATATATTATAAATCTTATTGTAAAATTTTAGAGTTCATATCTAAAAATAATTTTTTTCCAATTCCAAAGGTTGATTCTGCTATTGTTGAAATAATACCAAGAAAAGAATCCCCTTTTCTAGTTCATGATGAACAATATTTTTTTAACCTAGTAAAAAAACTTTTTAATCATAGAAGGAAAAAAATAAAAAAAATTCTTGATATTAATATTGAAAAATATCCAAATATCCAAAATTTATACAGACGAGTAGAAGAATTAAGCCCCGTTCAGATTGGGCAGTTAAGTAACTCTTTGTACGAAATCGATTTTGAATTATAAATTACTTTTCTAAATCAATAGATTTATTTTTCTTCTTATGACATTATGACAAATTGTCAATATTCTAAGATATATTTAAATAACAAAAATTTCAAAGTATAACAAAATACATCAATAGGAAGATGAAAAAATGAATAAGAAAATAATGATTGTTGACGATGATCCAGATATTTTGATTACTCTAAGAAATTTTCTTGAAGTTCAGGGATATGAAGTTTTTACTGTTGATAGTGGAGAAGATTGCATTGAAGAGTTAAAAAGAGGCTTTAAAGGCATTGTATTAATGGATCTTATAATGCCATTTATGGATGGAATAGATACCCTCAAATCGATTGTAAAAAAAGGACTAGATAAAGATAATGTATTTTCAATAATTACTGCTAATGGTGATCCTGATACAGATAGAATAAGTGGACTAGGTCCCTATATTTATACCTATATCACCAAACCTTTTAACCTGGAAAAATTGATTACCGATCTTGATAATATTTATAAGTAAAGGGCAATTTTTTCAATAATTTATTTAGTTTTTTAAAAAAAAGTAGTTGTATTACTAGATTCACAAAAATAAAGCGATTATTTCACTAATCCAATCAAAAACACCGACTACATCAAGACCAATTAATATCACAAAAAATACAACCACTATTATCAATAACTTTATAGCAAATTTTATTAGTTTCCAAAGAACAATTACTGCAAGTAAACCTATGATAAAAAGTGCCCATAAAGGAATAAAAAAACCAAATATTTCCATTATTTCACAGTTTACATATCTTTTTTAAATAATTAAATATTGTTAAATAATTACTACGCTGCTATACAATCAAAAATTAAACAAATGGTATTTTATCCCAAATATACTAAAACCCAAATTATATTTTGATTTTTGTGTACATTAAACACGAATTAATTAAGCCTAATTCCCTTGAGTATAGAAAATATCAGGTTAATATTGCAAATTCTGCAAGTAAAACCAGTACATTAATAGTTATACCAACCGGTTTGGGAAAAACTGTAATTGCACTGTTGGTAATAGCAGATGAATTGAAAAAGAAAAATAATAGAATTTTATTTCTTGCCCCTACTAAACCACTGGTCAATCAACATGCACAATTTTTAAAAAAATTCATAGTCTCTAAGGCTACAATTGAGATATTTACAGGGGAAGTTTCACCTGAAAAAAGAAAAATGATTTGGGATGAAAATAAAATAATTGTTTCAACTCCTCAGGTAATTGAAAATGATTTAATATCAAAAAAAATTAATTTAGAAGATGTTTCAATAATTATTTATGATGAAGTGCATCGAGCGGTGGGAAATTACTCCTATGTTTTTATCTCTGAAATGTATATGAAACAAAAAGAAAAACGTATATCCCTAGGAATGACTGCCTCACCGGGAAATGATATATCTAAGATACTTGAAGTCTGTAAAAATCTAGAAATTTCAAATATCGAGATTAGAACAAAGTATGACCCTGATGTAAGACCATATGTTTACGATTTAAAAATTGAATGGAAGGAAGTTAATCTTCCTCTAGAATTCTCCCATACGTTACAATTACTGCGAAAATCACTATCTGAGAGACTACAAATATTAAAAGATATAGGAGTATTAGATTCGTCTTCACTAACTTTGATTAACAGAAGTAAACTTTTAGACATTCAAAAAAGAATTCAAAGTGAGTTAAGATCAAGTCCTCATCCTGATAAAATTTTATTTAAAGCAGCATCGGTACAAAATGCAGCATTAAAGTTGTATCACGGCATAGAATTGATGGAGACTCAAGGTGTAAATGCATTAAAAAATTACTTTCAAAGAATGGGAAGCGATGCTTTATCAAAAGGTGGGAGCAAAGCATCAAGAGATATATTAAAAGACAATAATGTTTTAGAAGCAATTGCTTATGCAAAAAACATTGAAATAGAACATCCAAAAATACCTGAAATTTTAAAAATAGTAAAGCAACAAATCAACTCTAAACGAGATTCAAGTATCATAATTTTTACTCATTATAGAGATACTTCAATATACGTTCTTGAAAAACTTAAAGTGATTGATGATATTCGCCCAGTTCGTTTTATTGGTCAAGCTGGTAAGGGTGTAGATAAGGGATTAACTCAAAAAGAGCAGATTGAAATAATTAAGAAATTTAAAGATGGGACGTACAATGTTTTAATTGCAACATCAGTTGCTGAAGAAGGCCTAGATATTCCTTCCACTGATTTAGTTGTATTTTTTGAACCTGTTCCTTCTGAAATTAGATCTATTCAAAGAAGGGGAAGAACAGGTCGTAAAATGCCTGGGAAAGTTATTATATTGATAACAAAAGGAACATCTGATGTAGGTTACTATTGGTCATCAAGAAAAAAAGAAAGGAACATGCGTAGTGAACTTGAAATTTTACGATCATCTCTTGATAAGAAGTATGAAGATGCTAAATCGTTTTACAAAAAATTTGAAATAAAGGATGGGCAGAAGAAACTTGATGATTATTCTGTCAAAAACAAAACAAAAATAATTATTGATAATAGAGAAAATCGATCAAATGTTGCAAGATATCTCTCCCAAAAGAATGTTGAAGTCGAGATACAACAACTTGATGTTGGGGATTATATTATTTCATCAAGAATTGGAGTTGAAAGAAAAAAAGTTGATGATTTTCTAAATTCCTTAATTGAAGGGAAATTATTTGTACAATTAAAAAAGTTAAGAGATGCATATTCAAGACCAGTTCTAGTTTTAGAAGGGGAAGGATTATTGACAAAAAGAAATATCAGCCATAATGCTATATTTGGGAGTCTTGTTTCAATTATAGTAGATTTTGGCATACCAATAATTAATACAAGTTCACCTCAAGAAACAGCTGATTTATTATTTATTATGGCAAATAGAGAACAAAAGCAAGGGAAAAGGGCAGTTGCTATTAGAGGTGAAAAATGGTCTATGTCTACAAATGAACAACAGCAATTTATAATCGAAGGACTACCTAATGTTTCAGCTGTTTTAGCAAAAAGATTGCTTCAGAGTTTTGGCAATGTTAAGGCAATATTTAATGCATCAGAAGAAGATCTGTGCGAAGTACCAGGAATTGGGAAAAATATCGCTAAGGAGATCATAAAATTGTTAAATTCTGAATATTCACATAATTAACATACCAAATATTTTTATTGCACATCGTAATTATCCTCCTCTCATTATGATAGCATAAATGGTGATATCTATGTCAACGGATGAAAAAATCGAACAGGTTTGTGATGGTTTAAATGCCATTAGTGAAGACAACTCTATACCTAGAAATATCAGAAGGGGAGCAGAGGAAGTTAAACAAATGTTAAATAACGAAACAGACCCGATCGATCTTAGAGTTGCATCTGCAACTTCAAAACTTGATGAATTAGCAAATGACCCAAATATTCCTTTACATGGAAGAACACTTATTTGGAACATTATGAGTAGATTGGAGGAGTTGGCTTAAATCACTCTTGCATAGTACTCAAATTTATTATAAAATTCTAAAAATATTGGGAGAGTTAGATTTATGATTAGAATAGGACCTGCAGGTATACCTTTGTCATGTAAAGGTCGTACCAACAAAGATGGTATAATCTATACTCATAGGGACCTTGATTTAAATACTATTGAAATTCAGTTCGTTAGAGGTCTTTATGTAATGGCTGAGGAGGAAGCTCAAATTATCAGAGATTATTCAAAAGAAAATGATATAGAGATCCACACACACGCTCCATATTACATTAATTTAGCTGGTGATGAAGATGAAGTATCAATGAGTTTTGATAAAATTATGAAATCAGTACAGATGGCTGGAAACATCGGAGCGAAAACAGTGATCATTCATCCTGGATTTTACGGAGATAAAAGTGAAAAAAAGACAATGAAATTGATAATAAAAAATGCTAAGAAATTAACAGGTATGATAAAAAAAGAAAAATTAAAAGTAGAAATTGGTATAGAAACAATGGGCAAACAAAAGGTATTTGGTACACTAGATGAAGTAATTGAAGTTTGTAAGAATGTAAAAGGTATCGTACCTGTTATTGATTTAGCTCATATTCATGCAAGAGGCAATGGCTGTCTTAAAGAAAGGAAGGATTTTGAGGAGATTTTTGAAAAATTAAAAATATTAAAACCCAAACATTACATAATTCATATTACAGGGGTATTGTATGAAAATGGAAATGAACTTTATCATTTACCAATTAAAAAAGGAGATATGCCAATAGCCCCATTTATTGAAATAATACTTGATAACAATTACAATGTAACATTGATTTCTGAATCTCCACTTCTTGAGCATGATGCAGTATATATTCGCTTACAAGTCGAAAAGGCCATTATGAAAAGAACTGGAAAAGAAGAAGCTTATTATAAAGATCTTTCAGAAGTAGTATGAAGAAAGAAACATATAGACAATCTTTAGATTATATCCAATTTAAAATAAAAGATATATTAAAGGATATTACCAAAAAAAATATTAATAGTATAATATCTTATTTTTTTAAAGCAAAACGTATCTTTGTATATGGTGCAGGAAGATCAGGTTTAGTTTCAAAGGCATTTGCAATCAGATTGGTACATCTTGGATTCCAAACATTTGTAATTGGCGAAACAATAGGAGCGCCCGTAAAAAAAGATGATTTGGTGTTTATCATATCTGGTTCTGGGGAAACAATACCTGCGGTGATGACAGCTGAAATTACCAAAAACATAGGTGCGAAACTAATTGTTATAACAGGTCGAATAGATTCATCCATCGCTAAATTTGCGGATATTGGTATTTATCTATCAGCTGACTGCAACGATATTGAAAGAAAACAGCTTGCTCCACTTGGAACTTTATTTGAAGCAAGTGCATGGATACTGCTAGACAGTATTATTGCAGAACTGATGAAAAATAAAGGAGAAACTGAAGCTTCGATGCGTTCACGTCATGCAACGTTAGAGTGATTTTGATTTATATTTATGATTTATATCCTTTTGCTAAAATTGAAATACCAGATACGAACAAGAAACCCCCTGATTCACCTGTTGGGATATTAATTGTAATTCCAGTAAATCCTGCTAATTGTAATTGCACTGATGGGGAATTGACCTCCATGTTTTGATTTCCTGATAATCCAACTGTAGTGATATTTCCACTATCCATAGTTATTATTCCGATAGGGAGTAAAACTCTTACTGGAATTAAATGAGTAAGAACTAGTATTACAACATAAATTGGGATAAGCAAAGATAATATTTCGCCACCAAAAATAGAAATTAGCACCAAAGTTGGTAAGGTAAGTAATGCACCAATTGTGAAAATCATTAAACCTTCACCGACAGCATTAATATAACAAAATGAATTAGAGATATTTTCATCCCTTTGATGATTACATAAAAATTTTATTAAAGGGCTATTTTTAATAATTTTTTCATCAAAAGAATGCATATTTGGTTTTTCATCTAGCAATCCTTTTTCATAAAGAATAGAACCAAATTTTTGGATATTTTCCTTATTATCATTTATATAAGCGTCATTTAAATTAATAAGACATTCTTTAAGATATTCCAATTCGTCCTCATCAAACTCACAATACTTTTTCTTTAGTGAATTATTGTCATAGAATCTTGTTTCTACGAGAATCTTGTTTTTTTTATCTAAAACATTTGAACCTACTATGTGGGAAAAACTAGTAGTTATTGTAATTATCGTAATTAAAACACAAAAAACCTTTGTTATACTCTTCTTATTCCTTCCCTATTATTCAAATCAAATTCTCTCTATTTAAATTTATCTTTTTATACTATTTAAACCCATAAATTTTTAAGAGATTCCTCCATGTAAGGCCTGAAAAATTAATTAAAGTGATCAATATGACTAATTTATCTAGATACACTAGACAACCAATAATAAGTGTTTTAGGTCATGTAGATCATGGTAAAACAACCCTTTTGGACTATATTAGAGGAAGTTCTGTTGTTTCACGAGAATCAGGTGCAATAACTCAACACATTGGAGCCACTGAAGTACCAATCGATGTAATATATAATATATGTGGAAAACTTTTAGGTGGAAAAAAATTTTCAGTACCGGGCCTACTTTTCATAGATACTCCTGGCCATCATGCGTTTACTAATCTACGAACAAGAGGTGGATCTCTTGCAGATATTGCGGTATTAATTGTTGATATAATGGAGGGTTTCAGACCTCAGACTCATGAATCAATCAGTATATTAAGACAATTCAAAACACCTTTTATTGTCGCAGCAAATAAAATTGATAAGATTTCTGGATGGAAAAAATATGAGGATATTGCTAAAAATAGATTAGAAAATCAAGTTGTCTCAACTAAAAATTTCTTTGATGAAGAACTTTACAAATTAATTGGTAGTTTGTATGATAAAGGATTTGATTCTGATTTGTATTTTAAAATTAAAGATTTTAAAAAAGCATTACCAATAATTCCTATATCTAGTAAAACTGGGGAAGGTATCCCAGAAATACTGATGGTTCTAGTTGGTTTAGCTCAACGTTTTCTTGAAGAAAAACTTTCCATTGAGAGTGGATTAGGAAAAGGCACAGTACTTGAGGTAAAAGAAGATATTGGATTAGGAACTACGGTTGATGCAATAATATACAGTGGAACAATAAACAAAGAAGATACTATTGTTTTTGGAACAAAGGATGAACCTTTGATAACTAAAATTAAAGCATTACTTAAACCAAAACCACTTGATGAAATCCGCGATCCTAGAGAGAGATTTGATAGTGTTAAAGAGGTTCATGCAGCGTGTGGCATAAAGATATCCGCATCAAATCTAGATAATGTAATCCCGGGGGCACCTTTAAGGGTTGTTAAAGACAATTTAGATGTAATTGTTGATGAAATAAAAAAACAATCAAAAATAGACATTAAGTTAGACAAAGATGGTATTACTTTAAAAGCAGATACAATAGGTTCTTTAGAAGCTTTAGTTAAGGAGTCAAGGGATAAAGGTATACACATCAGAAAAGCAGACATTGGAAGTGTCTCAAAAAGAGATATTGTTGATGTTGATGCAATTGTTGACCCACTTGATAAGGTAATTTTTTCATTTAATGTTAAAATTCTTCCAGAAGCAAAGGACGAATTAGCAAGTGCTGATGTTACAATTTTCAATGAAGATGTAATTTATACAATAATGGAAAACTATGATGTTTGGTTAGATAGGAAAAAAGCAGAACTTGATAAAAAACGTCGAGAAGATTATATTCATCCTGGAATGATAAAATTTCTCCCGGAATATGTATTTAGATTAAGTCATCCAGCAATTATTGGAGTTAGGGTGTTATCTGGACGAATAAAAGATGACATGAAATTAATGAGGGAAGATGGTAAAACAATAGGTACAATCAAAGGAATTCAGTCTGAAAATAAATCAATTAAGGAAGCAACTCAAGGCCAAGAAGTTGCAATTTCCATTGAGGGAGTTACCGTAGGTCGTCAGATTAGAAGAGGGGATATTTTATATACTGATATTCCAGAAGATGATGTCAAAAAACTCAAAGATTTAGACGTACTAAACACAGATGAAAAAGACGTACTAAATAAAATAATTGAAGTTAAAAGAAAAAAAAGCAAATTTTGGGGAATGTAACTACATAATAATAATATACAGTATCAAAATATCTGGTAGTGAAAATGACCTCTATAAAACTAATAAAAGAAGCTGAGATTAATGCAAAAAAATCAATAGAAAAAGCTAAAAAAGATGCCGATAAAATCATTGAAAAAGCAGAAAGTCTTTCTGAAAAAGAAAAAGAAAAAATTCTTGAAGAATCTGAAAATCAAGCAACACGTTTGATACAAAAAGTTGAAGAAGAAACAAAAGAGGAAATTAAAAAAATACACGATGAGGGTAAAGAGGAAATTGCAAGAATTAAAAAAACAACGGATAAGTTAGTTTCCAAAGCAGTAAATATGATAGTTACAGAAGTAAAAAAGGGGGAGTAAATAATATTATTTCCTGCTGAAATGAAGAAGGTTTCAATAATTATACATAAAGACTATCTAGAAGATACTATAAAAAAAATTCATGAAACTGGAATTTTTGAAATAGTAAACATAGCAAAAGAAGATCCTGCTACTTTTGAAGAAGCTGAAAAAACAGAGTTGCACCCTGAGGTCCCAACTTGCACTAGCTATGAGTTGAGAATTACAAGATTAATTGACATCCTTAAAAAAAATAAAAAAAATCCAAAGGGAATAAAATCAATATTAAATCCTGAACAACATGAAAAAACAATAATTGAAGAGCACTCTCTTGAAGATATATATTCTTATTCAGAAAGTATTCTTCATGAAATTGAAGAAAAAGTAATTGATTTTGAGAATAAATTAAATGAAATTAATGATAGATTATTAATTGTTGATAATGAAGCAGAGCAAATATCATATTTTAAGGATTTTGAAATAGATTTATCCAATATTAGTGAAACTGAATTTTTATTTGGTATTGCGGGAATAACTTCTGATTTATCATTATTAAAAAATGAATTGGATCCGATAGATTTAGTTGCGATTTATCATAAGCAATTTGGTTCAGGTAAAAAACGTGAATGGGCAGTTATCATAATCGGTCATATTTCTAAAAAAGAACAAATTGAGAAAATAGTTAGGGAAAAAATTACTCCTTTTGATTTCAAAAACCAAACTGGAACCCCTAAAGAGGTAATTGTTAGTCTTGAGAAAAATAAAAATGAATTAATCAGGGAAAAACAACAAATTCAAAATAAATTACAGGTATATACTACTGAACATCTAGATGACCTATTGGTAACAAGAGAAGAAATATACATCCAGCGAATTCGTAAAGAGATTTTAAAGGATTTTGCACAAACTCAAAGCACCTATATTTTAAAAGGATGGGTAATGGAAAAAAATGAAAAAGAACTTAAAGAATTAATAACAAATATTTCTAAAGACAATGTAATTTTCAGTTCTTCATCACCTTCAATTAACCCTGATGATCCTCCAATTTATTTTGAAACACCAAAATGGGCATCATCGTTTCGAACATTTTTAGAGTTGTTTGCCAGCCCAAAATACAATGAACTAAATCCTACAATTTTCATGGGAATTTTTTTCATTATTTTTTTTGCATTGATGCTGGGTGATGCTGGTTATGGTCTATCAATTCTTTTTCTATCTTTGTTTGGGTTTTTCAAATTAGGAAAAAATAGTAGTATGATTAAAACCTGGTCATTTCTCGGTATATTACTAGGTTTTTCAACGACAATAATTGGTTTTTTAATGAATAGTTTTTTTGGCGATTTTATACCGCGGTTCTTTGGTCGTCCAATTTTTAGTGCTACAATATTTGGAATTAAACTTCCTCTTGAACCATTACAAGATCCTCTTACAATTCTTGCTATTGCATTGATATTTGGAATTATTCATTTGAATCTTGGAATTATTCTAGGAATAATCCAATCATATCATAGACGGGATTTTAAAACACTTATTACCAAACATTTCACATGGATTCCTTTACAGATTGGAGGAGGTATGTTAGTTGGTAATTTCTTAATGGGTTGGAAGGTAGAAGGAGTTTTGTTTTACATTGCCGCAGCTTTAACAATTATAGGATTAATTCTTCTTTTTGTACATGCAGGACCAATTGGTTTCTTTGATATAACAGGTTATGTTGGAGATTGGTTGTCCTATGCTAGATTACTTGCCTTGGGGCTTGCAACTTCTGGTATGGCCCTTGCATTTAATGTTATTTCAGAATTAATTGGTGGAATGATTCCTTTTGTGGGAATAGTAATTATGGCAATAGTACTTGTTCTTGCTCATACTGTTAATCTTGGTCTTCAGGCATTAGGGGCAGGAGTTCATTCACTCAGACTTCAGTATGTTGAATTTTTCAACAGATTTTATGAAGGAGGTGGAAGACAGTTTTCACCTTTTAAACTTAAAAGAAAATATACAAAAATAGAAGAAAAATAAAATATTTGGAGGAAATCTAAATGAAAATAAAGAGAAAAGCAGCAATAATGGCACTGGTTTCAGTAGTACTTTTTTCATTATGTACAGGAATTGCTAGTGCCCAAGATGAAGAAACTGACCACACACCTTTGGTTATCTTAGGTTGTGCATTAGCAATTGGAATAGCTGGAATTGCTTCAGCAATTGGACTTGCATTGGCAGGTTCTTCCGCTGTAGCAGTTACTGCCGAAAAGCCAAATTTGTTTGGAAAACTACTTGTTTTACAAGTATTGCCAATGACTCAATCTGTGTATGGTTTATTAACTGCAATACTTCTAATGATGGGCGTTGGGATTCTAGGCGGAACACCAGCAGCAACATTATTACAGGGAATGGGAGCCCTTTGGATTGGATTGGCAGTAGGTTTAACCGGTTTATCTGCAATAAATCAAGGCATGGTGGCTTCCTCTTCTATAAGTGCTGTTGGTAGAAATCCAGATGTAGCTGCTAGAGGAATCATTTTTACAGTAATGCCTGAGACAATTGCAATATTTGGATTGTTAGTTGGAATTCTTCTTATGACGGGTTTAGGTCTATTGTAATTAGGTACACATGTCAGCTGAAAAAATTATAGAACGGATTAAACAGGATTCAGAAAAGGAAATTGAGAATATATTAACCAATGCCAAAAAACAAGCAAATTCCATAATAGAAGATGCAAAAAACAAGGCTAACCTAGAATCTAAGAAAATAATTTCAGAAGGAAAAAAGCAAGAAGAGAATATGCGTAGAATAATGATTTCTAAAGCAAAACAGGATATAAAAAGAGATATCATGAATGCTCGCGAGAAAATTATCGAAGATTGTTTTACAAAAGCGCATCATCAATTATCAATTATGGATGATTCAGAATACATTAAAATTGTAAAGAATCTCATTGAAAATGGCTGTAAAAAAATTCAAGGCAAATGTAACATTTTAGTATCAAGAAAGCTTGATAGAGACATTGCAGAAAAGATGAACCTAAATATTACAGGAAAAGTAGAAACTGCTGGAGGAATCATAATTAAATCTAGTGACAATAAAATTTCATTGGATTATACATTTGATGGAATTTTAAAACACAAAAAAGATGAAATTAGAAGAAAGGTAGGGAAGCTGCTTTTCTCAGAATAAGGTGCAGGTTGTGTTAGAAGAATTTTTAAATCCTTATAGTCCTTTCTTCTGGATTTTAATAATTTCAATCTTATTATTTGTAATAATAATTATTTCTAGACCATTTTTAACTTATATTAAATTTGTATATCCAAATGCAAAATTTGAGGCAATAGGAAATCCATTCATACAAGAAAAGAATCTTAATAGTATTGTTGAATCTAAAGATTTAAATTCTTTTAAGGAAACCCTTAACTCTTTAAAAGATTACAATATTGTTGGGGAAGATACTTCTTCTATTCAAAATTCTATAGACAAAAATTTCATTCAATCTATTGAAATGATGAGAAAAGATTGCTCACCAAAATTAAATGATTTCTTTAATACTTATCTTGAAAAAATTGACATTTACTTAATTAAAAATGAAATAAAACGAATAATTTTTGATATTTCTTATTCAACAGATATTGAACAAGCTATACTTCCAAATACAAAAGAGTTGCTATTTAAGTTGAAAGATGCAAATAAAGAAAATGCATTGGAAATTCTAAATTCATATAATTATGATGAAAATATAATTAATTCAATTTCTGTTGAAAAGCCAGATATTCTACAAATTGATATAGCATTTGATAGATATATAATAAATAAATTAAAAAATATAAATGTTCCTTATAAATGTGAACAAGCAAGACAAAGCTACATTAAGTATATGATGGATTTATTAAACATTAAAAATGTCCTTAGAGCATCTCAATTTGGTTATAACATTGAAAGTAGAAAATCTTTATTTTTTGGTGAAGGACAAGAAATTGCAGAATGGAAATACAATGAATTGAGTGAATTACAACAACCTTCCCAGATGATCATGTCACTTGAAGGAACGTCTTATTTTAATGTGCTAAAAGACGCTATCGAGGAATATAATAAAGAAAATTCAGTTCAAGTTTTTGAAAATGTACTTGACAGTTATTTATTAAAAATTGTTAGAGATATATCTTTACAAAATTATTTGAATTTAGGTCCAACAATCCGTTTTTTAGTTTCAAAAGAGTTTGAGACAAGAAACCTCAAGACAATTTCAAAAGCAATAGGTGAAAACCTTTCATCAAATATTTTCAAGAAGTTTCTTATAAAGGAGGTAAGTTCTTGAAACTTGCTGCTCTATGTGACAAGGATACGGCTGTTGGTTTAAGACTTGCAGGAATCACTGAGATATTTATCTCAAATGGAAATTCTACTAAATATTTTGATGAGATTGCTGAAAAAACAGATATTGGTATTTTATTTGTTACCGAAAAAATTGCTAAAGAGATTAGTAAATATTTAAAGGATTTTAGATTGCAAAATGAAATCCCAATAATTATTGAAATTCCTGATAAAAAGGGTTATTTAGAAGATCATACAGACTTTGTTTCGCACTTAATAAAAAAAGCAGTTGGTATAGATGTTAGTAAGAAATAAAAATCATTTGGAGGCATTAAAATGGCAGATATAAAAGGTAAAATCGTTAAAATTTCTGGTCCGGTAATAGACGCAGATGGTATGCGCGGCTCAAAGATGTATGATGTTGTTAGAGTTGGAGAAGAAAATCTTATTGGTGAGATCATCAGATTGAACAGAGATATAGCAACCATTCAGGTTTATGAGGATACTAACGGTTTAAAACCTGGAGAAGTAGTAATATCTACACAAGAACCTCTGTCAGTTGAATTGGGGCCAGGACTAATCTCCAATATTTATGACGGTATTCAAAGACCTTTACCAGCAATTAACAAAGAAACCGGTGATTTTATTTCACGTGGAGTGCAAGTAAGTGCTCTAGATAGAAAAAAGAAATGGCATTTCAAACCTTTTGCAAAATCTGGAGAAAAAATTCTTGGTGGTGATGTTCTTGGTGAAGTGCAAGAAACTTCCATCATTCAACATAAAATAATGGTTCCTCCAAATTTAAGCGGTAGATTACTGTCGATTGAAAAAGAGGGAGAGTATACAATTGAGGATCGTATCGGTGTATTGGCAACAGATAAAGGCGATGTTAAATTAAAAATGTTTCAACGATGGCCAGTAAGAAAAGAAAGACCTGTATCTAAGAAATTTGATCCGTCCTTGCCTTTAATCACAGGCCAACGTGTTATCGATACCTTTTTCCCGATTGCTAAAGGCGGAACAGCTGCTATACCCGGTGGATTTGGGACAGGAAAAACTGTGATGCTTCATCAACTTGCCAAATGGAGTGATGCCAAAGTTGTTGTTTATGTTGGTTGTGGTGAACGTGGTAATGAAATGACCGATGTATTGCGTGAATTTCCTGAATTAATAGATCCAACAACAGGGGAGCCCTTGATGGATCGAACTGTTCTAATTGCTAATACTTCTAACATGCCTGTTGCCGCTAGAGATGCCAGTGTTTACACTGGAATTACCATAGCTGAATATTATCGAGATATGGGTTATGATGTTGCCCTAATGGCAGATAGTACTTCACGTTGGGCTGAAGCTATGAGAGAAATCTCTGGACGTTTAGAAGAGATGCCTGGTGAAGAGGGTTATCCTGCTTATCTTGCTTCAAGACTTGCTGAATTTTATGAACGAGCTGGAAGGGTTAAATTACTTGGTACAAAAGACAAAGAAGGATCTGTCTCAGTAATGGGTGCAGTTTCACCTCCAGGAGGAGATTTTTCCGAACCAGTTGCTCAAAATACTCTTAGAATAGTCAAGGTATTTTGGGCACTCGATGCTGATCTTGCAGATAGAAGACATTTTCCGTCAATTAACTGGCTAAAATCTTATTCATTGTACATGCAAGATGTGGGTATTTGGTGGAATAAAAAGGTTGGAAAGGAGTGGTTAATTTACGGAAAACGCGCGATGGCTTTACTTCAAAAGGAGTCAGAACTTCAAGAAATCGTTAAGCTTGTTGGTCCTGATGCTTTACCCGCTAGAGAAAGAGGTTTACTTGAAAGTGCAAAAATGATTCGTGAGAATTATTTACAACAGAGTGCTTTTCATGAGGTAGATACATATTGTCCTGGTAAAAAACAGTTTGAAATGCTTCGTATTATGCTCAAATTTTCAGACTTGGTTCAAGAAGCAATTTCAAAAAATGTTCATATTGATGATATTATTTCAATTAAATCAAAAGAAACTCTTGCTAGATCAGGAAAGGTTTCCAATAAAGAATTTGATAAACAGTTTAAAAAATTAGAACAAGACCTTGAAAAAGATATTGAAAATTTAATTAAGGAGAGGACTAAATGAAAAACAAGGATATAGAGTACACAACAGTTACAGAAGTTGCAGGACCGCTAATGATTGTCGAAGGGGTCAAAGATGTTGCCTACAATGAAGTGGTGAAAATTCGTACATCTTCAGGGGAAGAAAGAACGGGTCAAGTTCTTGAGGCATATGAAAATAAAGCAATTGTTCAAGTATTTGAAGGAACAAGAGGGCTTGATACTAAAATTACATCTGCCAGGTTTATTGGAGAAACTATGAAATTAGCTGTTTCAAAAGATATGGTTGGTCGTGTTTTTGATGGAACCGGAAATCCACTTGATAACGCACCCCCAGTTATCCCTGAAGATCGAAGAGATATTAATGGAGAACCAATAAATCCTTGTGCTAGAGAATACCCTAGAGAATTTATTCAAACAGGAATCTCGACAATTGATGGATTAAACACATTAGTAAGAGGACAAAAATTACCCATTTTTTCAGGTGCTGGTTTACCTCATAATGAAATTGCCGCTCAAATCGCTAGACAAGCAAAAGTTTTGGGCAAGGAAGAAAAGTTTGCAGTTGTTTTTTGTGCAATGGGAATCACTAGTGAAGAGGCAAATCTATTTATCAAGGATTTTGAAAATACGGGGGCCCTTGAGAAAACTGTGATGTTTTTAAATCTTGCAGATGACCCAACAATTGAGAGAATTATTCTTCCGAGAATGGCCCTAACTTGTGCTGAATATCTTGCATATGATTTAGGCATGCATGTATTAGTAATTCTTACAGATATGACGAATTATGCAGAGGCGCTCAGAGAAATTGCAGCAGCACGTGAAGAAGTTCCCGGAAGAAGAGGCTATCCTGGATACATGTATACTGATTTTGCCATGAACTATGAAAGAGCAGGTCGAATAAAGGGTAAAAAAGGAACAATTACTCAAATACCTATGCTTACTATGCCTGATGATGATATTACTCATCCGATTCCTGATTTAACAGGTTACATTACTGAAGGACAGATTGTTTTAGATCGAAGTCTTCACAAAAAAGCAATTTATCCTCCTATAGCTGTTTTACCTTGTTTATCGCGTTTAATGGATAGAGGAATAGGTAAAGACAGAACAAGAGAAGATCATGCTGATGTATCAAACCAATTATATGCAGCATACGCAGAAGGTTCTGATCTAAGAGACTTGGTTGCTATTGTTGGTGAGGATGCTTTATCCGATAGAGATAGAAGATTTTTACAATTTGCAGATGAGTTTGAACAAAAATTTGTTTCCCAGGACAATCATGAAGATAGAACCATTGAACAAACACTAGAAATTGCATGGGATTTACTTTCATTGTTACCTATAACCGAACTTAAAAAGATTGATGAGAAATTTATAGATAAATATCTTCCTAAGGAAAAAAAAGAGAAGTAAAATGGTTGAGCAAATTCTTGAAGGAGTAAATCCAACACGAATGGAACTTCTTGAGATACGTAAAAAACTATCCTTAGCTGAAAAAGGACATAAATTATTGGAAGAAAAAAGAGATGCACTAGTAGAAAAATTCTTTGAAATAATCGAGAAAAGAAATGAACTGCGAAAAGAAATTGGAATTGATTCGCAAGTTGCATTTAATTCACTAATTCAAGCACAGATGATTCTAGGTGAGCAAAAAGTAAGCAATGTTGCACAACTTTCAAAAGACATTGGAAAAATATCTTTAGAAAATGACAATATTATGGGTGTAAAAATACCTAAATTAGACAAAAAAAATATTACTACTTTAACAAAACCTTCTTATGGTTTTCTTGAAACATGTTCTAAACTTGATGATTCACAAAAGAAATTTAATGAGTTAATTGTAAAATTGCTAGATTTTGCAGAAATTGAAAGTGGAATTAAATCTTTATCTATAGAAATAGAAAAAACCAAACGCAGGGTAAATGTTCTTGAAAATGTTTTAATACCAAAATTATTTGCAACAATTAAATATATTGAAATGCAACTAGAAGAAAGAGAAAGGGAAGATTTTTTCAGACGTAAAAGAATAAAAGCATTAATGGAAGCAAAAAAGTAAGATGTTGTCTATAGAAGATGATCCAGTAATAGGTAGATTTTTTGATACACCTGAAAAAAAGGCAAAATGGATTGCTAGAGTTAAAATTATCTATATCTTATGGATAGTGTTTGTAATTATTGGAATTATTTTTATTACAATTTGGTATTTTTTAAACATATAATGAATAAATTATTTTACCAAACTCACCCCTGGTGGCTAACTAAGTTTTATAAACCAAATCATCATTATAAAGAAATGCGGGAAGGTAATATATGTATAAAAATAATAATCTAAAAAGACCGCTATATTTGATTAATTCTATTATAAAAAAATTTTTTAAGGAGAATCTTTAGTTATGAATTTTTTGCTAATAAAGACTGTTGGAATGATGAGTCCTGTCACTGTTGGGACACTCTATGGCGGTTATCATTCTGCAATTGTCTACCCTCCTCTAGGATTAGAATATATTGGTGCATCGTTGGAAAACATAGGTCATAAAGTTGAAATCATCGATCTAAATAAAGAAAAATCAACAATCGAATCCTTAAAAAATTCTCTTTCCTCATCAGACGCCGTTGGAATCGGTGTGTATACTAACAACTACAAATATGTATCAGATGTTGCAAAGACAATTAAGGAAATAAGACCTGAAATTCCTTTAATTATTGGGGGTCCACATTGTACGTTTTATCAAAAACGCTCTTTAAGTGACATTCCTTCAGCAGATATAAGCCTTATCTGCGAGGGAGAACATACTATTATTGATATAGTACACTATCTACAGAAGAAGAAGAATCTTTCAGACATTAATGGATTATATTATCGTGAAAAAAACAAGATTAAATCAGGTAAGCCTTTTAAGATAATTAAAGATTTGGACTCTATTTGTTTTCCAGCTAGACATCTGGTAGAAAAATATGAATATGGTAAGTTTAATAATCGATATATTTACAAGCCAAAATTTACTACTATGATTACTAGCAGGGGATGCCCATCAAATTGTCGATTTTGTGCAAGATATGGTAATGTTATTAAGAATTGGGGTTTTAGACAAAGATCAGCGGAAAATGTTGTTAAAGAAATACGAGAAATTGATGAAAGATATAATTCAGTTATGATTACCGACGATAGTTTCCTATTTGATAACAAACGAGCCCATAAGATTTTTGATGAAATTATTAGTAGTGGAACAAATATTGATTTATTGATTGAGGGCACTCGTGTTGATAGAGCAGATCGTGAACTATATAAGAAAATGAAGAAAGCTAACGTTAAATTTGTGGTATATGGAATAGAATCAGGAAACCAAGACGTCCTTGATTTTTATAAAAAAGGAATAACCTTAAATCAGATTAATAAAGCTGTTAATCTTAGCAATGAAATGGGTTTTGTTACTATAGGTTCGTTTATATTAGGGGGCCCAAGTGAAACTAAAAAACATATTGAAGATACAATAGATTTAGCTTGCTCTCTTCCTTTAGATGGAGCGCTTTTTTATCCTTTTTACTATCAGATGGGATCGCAACTATGGTCCGAAGCTGTAGAAGAGGGAAAAATCTCAAAGGAAGAAGATTTTGTTTCCCCTGATGTTAATCGGGGGCTCGGAAATTTCAAAGCAGGCGAACCTGATGAATATGTAATTAGAGCAATTAAACGCTTTTATTTAAGACCTAAATACCTATTCAATCAAGTTTATAGAGCTATTTTAAGAAAAGATTTCAAATTATTGAAATATGGTTTAGAAATGATAATGTCTATTCTGACAATAAGAACAATATTCTTTATATATGATTCTCGAGATATAATTTGATAATTCATCCTATAAATTTCAAGATGTTAAGTTATATTTTTAAACAATAAGGAGTTATATAAATACGTTTCTGGAGTAATAATTGATATGAAAAATAAAATAATATTAATACTTGTAATAATGGCTATTACACTAGGGTTTCTATCTGGATGTACCGAAACAAAAAATCTTTCGGAAGAAGAAAAAAGATTTATTGGAACATGGACTGCAAATAGTGAAAATTTTCAAATATTAATGACCTTCAATCCAGATCGTACATTTAAACAAAGTTTTATAGAAAGAAATTGGGAAGTAAAGGATGGATTGTTAGTATTAACGGGCGAAACTGATTTAGAAACCTCATCTTATAATTATTATTTTTCTGAAAATGATACTATATTAAATCTTCAGACAGTAGGAACAGATGTGTATGTTCCTTATACAAAACAAATCGAATAATATTTAGTAGATTGTGAGTGGAAAAATGACAGATGAAGATCTATTCTTTTTTCTTAATTGGATGAATAAGTGGAAAAAGCAATTAAAAAAGATTGATAAAAAGAAAAAAGAAGAAAAGGATTAGACTTCCTTTCCTATGTCCCATATGGATTTAATAGCCAATATGCCAACAGCAGGAGCCACGAAAATTGATAGACTCATTGATACGCCTGATAATAAGGCTCCAATGAATGGTTCCAAAAACGTCCAGTAATCATTGAATACACCGCCCATCACAACTAACGCAATCCCAGCCATTAAGAATGCAGGTATTTCTTTTGCAGTTATTGTTCCTCTGCCCATGAAAGCTAATACTCCAACGATTGCTCCAAGAATTGCTAGTAACCAAGCTATCCAACCCCCTACATCTGTACCAAAAAATGGATCAGCTGCAGATACAAGAGTATATGCCTGATAAAGACCAACAATAATTGCAATTATTATGCCTATCAGAAATGCCCAGCTTCCTAACTTTAGCATTGTATCAATTTCTTTTGCCATTTTCTCCTCTTCACCTTTTTTAATTATTTGAAATATTTCTTTACTTATAAATATTCCTATTAATGAATAACAGAAGGATAAGGATACAAAAAATGCTACAATTATTCTATTAACCAGGGTTCATCGATACGTTTGTATCTAATAATTTCTTCAGGTTTAAACCACAAATTTATCTCAAATTCTGCAGTATCTTTTCCATCAGAACCATGTACAATGTTTCTACCAATAAATTGACCGTAGTCACCTCTAATTGTACCCATATTAGCTTGTTGAGGATCTGTTTTACCCATCATTCCTCTAACCATATCTATAGCATTGATTCCTTCCAAAACCATAGCAACAACAGGCGAAGATGTGATATAATCAACAGTAGGTTTGAAAAAAGGTTTACCTTTATGAATTGCATAATGTTTTTCTGCAAATTCCTTACTAACATCCACCATTTTCATAGCAACAATTTTAATCCCTTTTTTTTCAAATCGTGAAATAATTTCTCCAATCAATCCTCTCTGAACCGCATCTGGTTTAACCATCACAAATGTTCTTTCTTTTTCCATAAGGATACACCTTTTGTTAAAGAGGCATGTGTATTTGATTTATAGAATTAACGATTCAAGATTTACATATTGCCCAAAAAAATAAAATGTAATACTAGTAATATTAAACAAAATGTGTGCAATTATAGAAGTATTAAGATTTTTAGTTTTTATAACAATATACCCAAACAATATCCCAAGTACTGCAGTCATAATCGCTGGATATATCTTTGCATAAGACAAATGGGCAATTCCAAAAATAATTGCTGTGGTTATTATAGCAACTTCTTTTCCTGCAATTGACTTTATTTTATCTAATAAGAAACCTCTAAAAAATATTTCTTCTCCAACTGGTTGAATAACAAGTAAAATAATTATTGATGGAAGGGAAAAAATCATTTCAATGTCAGGAATGTTGCTTGCTTGAGATGCATCAACGCCAAAAAATGTAAGAATAATACCCGCGACAAAAAAAATTCCAAATCCAAATATTACTACAATAATTGCCCATAAGAATGCCTCATCCATTTTTACAAAATTTAAATTTATTCTTGATAGCATCTGTTTAAATGACAGATTATTTACAAATGCATACCATACCCATGGTACGCCAATAAATATCAATATTACAAGAAGGAATATTTGTATTATTAAGGCAATTATTTCAAATAAAAATTTTATTCCAATTGGTATATCATCAATTGGGACAGATTGAACAGAACTAAAAATCCCAAAAAAAGACATTATTGGCACTATAACTGTTATTATTAGTGCAATTATTACGCCTATTAAAGCAAACAAATGCGAAGGTTTTTTAAAGGAAAAATTCATGGAACCTCAGAACAAGAATTCCTACATAAATTTTTTTAATAAAATAAACTAATAATTGTTAAGATATGTTTTTAAAGTGATAATTGTTATGCTGTCTTCAGGGTAAAGGGACACTATGAAAGATATTATTAAAAAGGAAGCTCTTGAGTGGTACGAAAACGTAGAAAACCATAACAATGAATCAATAGAAAACTTTGTTGAATTAGTTATGGACAAAACAACAGATTTGTTATTTGAAGTGATAAAAAAACAATTCAAAGACGAGTTTCTGAGTGGAAACTTAAAACATAATTTTGTAATATCTCCAGATTATTACATTGAGCTTAAACTCAAAGCAGTAAAGGAAAGTTTTTCAAAAGATAAAATAATCAATTTACCCAAAGAAGAATTTTAATTGTAAAAATTCACCAATTTCAATATTTTTGGACTAATTTCTGATAAAAGTTTTAAATAAGAATAATGTTACCCTGCTCGCTTAGGGCCCGTGGGGTAGCTTGGTCCATCCTTTTGGCTTTGGGAGCCAGAGACTCCGATTCGAATTCGGGCGGGCCCACTGTTTGCTTTTTTTTAATTAATTATAAATACCTAATTTTAAACTAAAAAATAAAAGAAGAAATTGAGATAAATCTAAATTTATCCCATTATGTATTTAAGTAAGGGAAAAGCGTGTGGAAATTTCTCAAAAAACCAATTGAAATAGTTAAAAATAATAATTTTATTTTTTGGAATGGTTATTCTTAAAGTTGCATTTGGACCAACTGCACCTAGTTCATCTCTAGCCCAAGCATTTATTAAAAATTCATCCTTTTTAGTGTATGTGTGCGATAACTCAATTTCAGCAGGTGATTCATAAGGTCCAAAATCTTCAACAACAACACCATCACCCCATGAGACCCACAACCATACGTTATCTCCATCAATATCTGTAATACTAAAGATAAATGTTGTTTCTTCGCCAACTTTTCCAGATGAGGGACCAGTAATTGTTACCTCAGGCGGGTCATTTCCAATAATAACTTCATAGGGATCACTCCAATCGCCTTCCCCAATTGAGTCCTTTGCTTTTGCTTTTATTTCATATATATCTTTCTCATCCCATGAATGACTTAATACAACCATTTCACCAGAACTATATGGACCAAGCCATTCTTCCACCTGACCATCGCCCCAGTCAACATAGAGCTCAATATCACTTCCTTCGTAATCATTGGTTACAAATGTATAATCTAATACTTCATCTATCTCCCCATCCTGCGGTCCTGAGATAATGGGTGGATCCGGAGGTTGATCACCAATTCTCATTTCATGAGTTGCTGGGGGACCATCATCCCATAGATCCATAGATCGTGCTTTAATATAATACAATCCGCCCGTAGACCAAGTATGATAAAGAATTATTTCTTCACCTGTTGTATAAGGACCAAGCCAGCCAGTGTCAATTCCATCTCCCCAATCAACGTAAAGCCATACATCATCTTCTTCGGGATCATTTATAATAAATGAAAATTCATATTCTTCATTTGCATTTCCGTCTGATGGACCATCAATAATTGGAATAGCTTGTTGATTTCCTCCAGGGTATTTTACTATTTTAAATTCATCAAGTTCTCCTTCATAAAATACTGTTGAATCATTACTATTTCTCCCCATTTTGATTTTTGAAAAATCATAACTGGAATGGCATATCCATTGAGTTAGTTCAGCATCTAATTCATCATCAACATAAATTTGTACAGTTGGATTTGAAGTAATGCCATTGTAATAGATTTTAACAAAATGCCATTCACCATCATTATAAGTTCCATCAGTTGTAACTGTAACTCCACAATATTGAACATGATAATGAAAGGCAATAGCCCCTGAAGTATTAAGCCAAATGTCAATATCTGGATAAACTCCATATATATTACTACAACTAAAAATCGTTCCTTTCTGTGTTGAAGTAGTTTTCATGTAAAATGAAAATATCATATCATCAGTTTTATTAAATCCCATATGTTCATAGTCATCAAAGTCTATATAATCATTAAAACCATCAAAATATAATGAATATCCTGAACCATGGGGAACCCAAGTAGCTCCATAAATTGTACCATCATATTCATGATCAGAAGAATCATATGCGATATTACCACTACCGGTATCAAATTTATAGTATACATTTATATAATCGTCTTCTGAGAAGTTGACATCTTTTATTTCATTTTTATAATTGGTAGACATGGTTGGTGAAATGCTTAAAAAAAAGAACAAAACAAAAATTACTATACCTATACATTTCCTATATACGTTTCTTTTCATATTAATCCCTAAATTAATATTATAAACCATATTTATAAGCATTTGCTTTTTCGGGTAAAAATATATCGTAATAGAAGTTTAGATTCTAGAAAAATTAATTAAAAAAATAAAGAAAAAAAATTTTACATTCCCAATAACATTGATAGAATTGGAAATGCGTTTTGATATCTTTCTAGCAACCAACTTAGTGGGTACCAATAAAAGTACATTGGTTTATTTTTTGGCATGGTTACTTCTAAAGTTCCTTCAGGACCCCAGCCAAATGGATCTTGAGCTTTTGCAGTGATAATATATGTGGCTTTTTCGCTCCAAGAATGTTTCAAAGTAATCTCGTAGCTACCAGCATATGGCCCAAGCAATCCACTGCTTGTGTCATCTCCCCAGTCAACCTCTACGTATACTTCATCGCTATTGGCATCAGAACCAGATATTACATAATCATACTCTTTACCTGCTTTGCCATTTGTTTCACCATTAATATTTGGTGCATCTGGCAGAACATTATCTCTACCATAGGTTCTAAAGCACATGTCCCAAGTTACATTCTCCTCAAATAATTGTTGATATCCTTGGTAAACAAATTCCTCAGGGTTGGATTGATAAGAATTTAATGATTCATTTGTCCAAGTATCTCCCTCATCCAGTGAGATCCACATACATCCATATGGGTAAGATTCTGAAATATTGTTTGCGCCCCATGCATAGAAATTATCTGTTACATTATCTGTTAAAGTAACAATATAGTAAGTAGTACCAATTTCTAAAGAAATATCATTAAAATTACATTCAACCCAGTCGTAATCTTCGGTAGGGACATCCTCAGGATATATCTCTACCGAGATTAAGTCCGATTCAGTTAGTTCTTCTCTAATTGAAACAACCAGGGGTAATGTGGCAGTTGAATTTTTTCCAATGTACAATTCTACCTTAGATATTACATTTAATGAAGGTACAAATGATTGAGCAGCTTGTATGTACACTGGGGGATTTTCAGGAACTGGAAAATTCCCTACGGGTATTGCAGCCTCAGTCATTGTTTCCTGGAATTGATCTAATTGATCCTCGTTAAACATTAATTCTTTTTGAAGATTGTTTTCATGCGAATATGTTCCACCTGCTCCAAGTCCACTAAGGACAAACATAATTAGAGTTGCTAATACAATTATTTTCTTCATTTTTTTCCTCCTTTCTTATTCAAATAGACGATATAATATTTAAACTCTGTTATTGTGCATAGATAAAATCTTATATATCATCTACATTATAATTATTTGAAAATAGAATGAAAAAGAAAATAATTATTGGCTGCCTTCTTATAATTTTAATAGTATTATTACCTAATGTTAATGCAATAAATGAAAATAACATCCAAAGTACACCAGATAAAACAAAATTTTTAGTGGTTGGATTTTTTCCAAAAACAACCCAAGAATTATGTCTTTATTATATCATCCCAGGCATTATTTGGTCCCAGGTGAGTCAAAATAATTTAATTATATTATGGTTAGGGGATTTTTTTATACTTGGTATTACCAATGAACGTCCAGAATTTTGGTTAGGAAAAATGCCTTGATACTTTCATTTTAATAGATGTAAATTAAAATTAAATTAATTCTAAAAATTAGAAGGTTAAAATCCTTAAGAGGATTTTCACCTAGATTTTATTATTTATAAATTTTTTAAACTGGAGGCCATGGATAAGGATCTGCTACTGGGTATAAATCAAAGTTTGGAAATGGGACAAAACCCCATCTTCCCCACAGTATATACCACCAGTTAGGGATTATTGGATCGTAATCGTCCCAATAATTCTCTCGCCATCCATTGAGGAAACATGACAAGTAGCTTACATGTGGATTGTAAAATAGGCTCTTTTCTCCGTCATTACCTATGAAATTATTCCTAGTGAAAGTATTTCCATCACATTGGAATTTCAAGAAGATACCATGGTCACCGTTACCATTTATATCATTACCCATTAGGGAATTTCCAACACAAAAGAATTCAAAGAATAAACCATAGCTAACACTGTTACCGATAAAATTGTTCTCAATTCCATTTAATCTAGCTCTTTTTAAATGTATGCCTATATTGTTACCTGAGATGTTGTTTAGTTGAATAACACTGCTATGGCCTCTTAATATTAAGATTCCATCATTGGCATTGTCTATAATATCATTTTCAGAAATTATATTTGCTCCTGATGCAATTGAAAACAAACCAATTCCATCTATTCCATTGTTTGATATTGTATTCTTTTTTATCTCATTACCTGCGGAATTTGAAACGTATATCCCATCACCCAGATTATTTGTTATAGTATTTGATGAGATATGATTTAAACCAGAAAGTACGTGTATTCCTGCATTATAGTCATGTTTATCAACCAGATTTCCGCTGTTAGTTACAGTGAATTTCTCAAAAACCACATTTGGTGCAGTTCCAATTATCTTAACAGTATTTCCTATTCCTCCGCCATCGATTGTGGAGGTACCATTAAATCCGCCAGTTATTGTTAATTTCTTGTCAACAACCACATTTTCAGTATAGTATCCCTTATAAACTCGAATTTCATCGTTCAATGCTGCTGCATCTATTGCTTCTTGTATTGTATTAAAATCAGCACCTGGATAGTCAACTTCATCATCGTCAACATACCAAATTTTTCTCATAGATGATGCTGGATCATTGGTTATACCTATAGCAGTTGGAAACACACTAGCCCCAAGGAATATTAACAATATTCCGACTATTGCTATTTTTTTTATCAAAATTTGTCCCCCCATTTTATTAGGTATAGTCTATAATAACATTCTAGAATTTAAATGTTTGGTTAGAAATAAAAAAAATAATTAAAAAAAGTGCTGTTTTTACTTGAAATAAGGAGAAATATTAAATAGGGAGTATTTACATTACATCCCGGAGGAATAAGAAATGGCATATACCTATGAAGGATGGACATTATACAAAAGAGATGTTAATCTAAAAGGAGGCCGAAGACAGACTATTTATTACTTCAGCAAAAGATCACCAAAGAGCGGAACTCCTTGCGATAAACCAGCCAACATGACCGTTGGAGTTAATAAAAGAACAGGTCTTCCATATTTAAAGAAGAAATAATCTTATTTCTTCCTTTTTTTTATTTTTTTTAAACAAATATTAGGGTTTATTTTTTATATTACATTTCAATATGTTGTTAACGGAAATAATGCTATGAAGGTTACATGTCCTCAGTGTAAGCGTAGAGTAAATATTAAGCGTGGGGAGGAGTACACTTGTAAATGTAATCAGAAAATTAATTACATGAAATTTTTCAAAAAAAGAATAAATTACATTGTTTATCTGGCAGATGCAAATATTTTCATCTATTCTGATAATGAAAAAGATTTTCGCCATGGTATATGTAAAAAAGTGTTTAAATTTGATAATCCCAGATTAAAAATTGGTACAACAGATGTTATTATTGACGAAATAAAAGAAAATCAAAATATAAATATCCCTGATGATTTCTTAATATTTAAAATAGGAAAAATATCAGATTATATTAGAAATTTAAAAACAAATTATTTAAAACAACCTTCAAAAGCAGATTTATCATTGTTACAAGCTGCAATTAATCATCCAGAAATCAAAGGTATTATTACTTATGACCGAGATTTTGGTAGAATTGCTACTAAAGGAGTAATTCAAAAGAAATCTTCTTCAGATTTTTGGTTGGGCAATGCCGCTGAATTTTTAAGAAAATATAAAGTAAAGATGGATAGTAGAATGTAGGTTATTCTACTTTTCCAGGTACTATACCTATTATGTATTTTGTTAAACCCATTGGACCTATATCAAAAGTGCGTAAAAAAGGGCTATTTCTAAATTTTACTCTTTGTAATTTTGTAACACCTGAACATCTAGATAAAACCCCTAATTCTGTAAAATGAAGACGTAGGGCACGAGTGTAAACCATATTTCCTACATGATTAAGATTCAAAACTGTTCCTCTGACCAATGACCATGTAAAGGGTGATACAATTTGTTTTAGCATTAAAAAAGACCCTAATAATAATAAAATTGGGTGCATTCTCCATTTCAAAACAGTCATTTCATCCTCACTAGATTGACCATCAGTATCTATTGCAACTACTTTAATTTTATAAATTGAACATATCGTGGGTGACCATTCATAGGAATATGGAGCTTCAAAATCCTCAACTTTTAATTTACCGTTGATAAAAAATTGTACTTTTTCAATTTCTGTATCTGAAATGACATTGGCTTCGATAGTTATTGGACCATAAATAAAACAATTAAACAACAACGAAAACATTCGTTTATTTTTAAAATAAAATGATTTTACCTGGGGTTTTGATATCTCTACCACTGGTGTAAGTGGATTTTCAGTTGTAAACTCCCATACAGGTCCTTCAGTTGACTCTTCATTAATATCAGTTGCAACAATCTGCCAGTAATATGTAGAGTTGTAATTAAGTTTTCCTGGATTAAAAGTGGTGCTAGATTGATCATTTGAAACCAACACATCTGGTGTTGTATCATTTTCTTCTAGATAAACATCAAAAGTTAGTGCATCATTATCAGGATCTGTACATTGCCAACTTAAATCTGCATT
>Ga0272441_10001073_pt1 | contig 58675 bp, 64 predicted proteins | sample SSMProp6N_FD_193582 | JGI IMG/M metagenome (GOLD analysis project Ga0272441, IMG submission 193582) | Marine sediment archaeal communities from Little Sippewissett salt marsh, Falmouth, MA, United States - SSM-Prop-6N | ecosystem: Environmental > Aquatic > Marine > Wetlands > Sediment ...
CACGGAATCCCGTCAACGGCAGCCGTGAGGACCTTGGTGACTCTCCGCCCAGCGAACTTCTCCATGGCGTAGTTGCTCAGTATCTTGAGCCAAGTGATCTCGCTGACCAGCGGCGTGTTGTCGAAGTAACCGTCCTCGTCGAACATGATGCGCTTCTTCAGCGCGTCCTTGATGTTGGTGATCTCCGTGAGCTTCTCGTACAGCCCCTGAGCTCTGGAGTAGCTGGGGAGGACGTGGCCACGCATATACCTGCTCAATATCGGCGGGCTCAAGCCCAGGACCTCCGAGAGCTCCTGATAAGTGTGAGACTCGCTAGCCACCTTCAACAGGTCGGTGATCATCATCCTGTACTTCAGTTCCCGGACTCTCGTTTCAGCCATGCTTCCCCTTCCCTTGATCCTCGTGGCGGGCCTGAGGGGATTCGAACCCCTGACCAACGGCTTTCCTCGACCCTGGAGTCTTAAAAGGCCGATGCTCTACCTTGCTGAGCTACAGGCCCACACGTCTAAGGCGTTAACCAGTTTACATCAAATCCCTATATAACTTTTTTTCGATTTGCTCTATTCATTTAATATATACGTCTATTAGTTAAAGTAGCCGTAGATAACGCTTATTAAACCGGTTTAGTGCATTCTGGTGCAGAGTTATGCGGCTGTGGTCTAGCCTGGCAAGATCTCAGCCCCCCAAGCTGATGACCCGGGTTCAAATCCCGGCAGCCGCACCAACTACCCCCCGAGTAAGCAGCCTACAGCCCCTTAATTGGTTCTAGTCCACGCATGGTGGACCAGTACACGAATTCAAGTAAAGTCCAGTGTTCTCCCTCCACAACCAAAACCCCATGTCGCTAGCGATACGTTTTAATAATCGTCTGCAAAACTATCAGACATGCAATACTGTAGAAGATGCGGAAACGAGATAGACGAGGAGGCGAGGTACTGCCCCAACTGCGGCACCGAGACGAGGGGAACCCACTGGGAGGAAGTCACGGTCGCCGCCGACGATCTGGTCGGACGCGTGCGGCAACTAATCTCCGAGGGAAACGTTAGGAGGATAGTCGTCAGAAACGAGAAAGGGGATCTTCTGTTGGAGATACCCGTTACGGCCGTGGCCATAGGGGCTTTGATAGCGCCATACCTGGCTGCGCTGGGAGCCATCGCCGCGATAGCGACCAGGGCTACTATTCACATAGAGCGTAGAGACGTCGAAGAGTAGCCCATTATTTCAACCATTTTTATGCTGTGATTCTTGGCTTCTAGTTAGTTGGCATCTTGATCCAGCGGTAACTCGGGTATTAAGGTTATTTGATGGAAACATGATCTTGCATGTATCTTGTAAAATAACCTTTTCGTGTTAAAAAGTTGTTTCGTCGTACCGTTCAATGTTTGAACGTCCCAGAGCCATGAGACAAACTTAACTAAGATGTTACAATAATGGGGTCTTAATGGGGACAGTACGGAGAGACATTGACGTATTCTTACAAGGCAACGAGTAAATAGTATATATGTATACTATAGTTTTGCCCGGATGGGAGCGGGAAAAAGGCCGAAGAAGCGAAGGGCCTGAAACCGCTGAGCAGCAGGGATGGGCTTCAAAAGAGCAGGGCTTTGGCTCTGAAAACTGCATCCCCGCAGCAAGAACATCCGGGCGCTTTTCATTTTGGAGAAAAACTACAGCGAAAAACTGCTACATATAATTAGGTCGGCTCATAGAATAGATGAGGTATAGCAGAGATGTGGTTTTGGTTAGTAGGAATCCTAGTTATCATACTAGCAGTCATAGTGGTTCCATCCTTCTACGTCGTTCCCCAGTGGGAGCGGGTAGCCGTGATCAGGTTCGGTAAGATCGAGAGCATAATCGAGACAGGCCTGCACATGCGGATACCCGGAGTGGACAAGCTGCAGCGCATCGACATCAGGACGCAGACAATAGACCTCATGGGCCAGTCGGCCATCACCAAGGACAACATCAGCGTGGTCATCGACGCCGTGGTCTTCATGAAGATCGAGAACCCGGAGAGGCTCATACTGCAGATACAGGACTACAGGATGTCGGTCAACAAGTACGCCCAGACCGCCATCAGGAACATCATCGGAACCTATGATCTGGATGTCCTGCTGGAGAACAGGGAGGAAGTGGCTGTGAAGCTCAAGGAGGAGATCGATCTCCTGGTCAAGGACTGGGGCATCGACATAACCCGCGCCGGCCTCCAGGACATCAGCCTGCCCCCCGACATGAAGCGCGCCTTCGCCGTGCAGGCAGAGGCCGAGCGTGAGAGCAGGGCGATACAGATAAAGGCGAACGCGGAGCTCCAGGCGAGCGAGAAGCTAAAAAAGGCCGCCGTGAACATGAGGGACCCCAACGCCATGCAGCTACGTATACTGTCGACCATCAACGACGTCAGCAAGGACCAGAGCAACACCATCATCCTTGCGCTCCCCTTGGAGACGCTGAGGGCCGCCAGTATCGACGGGATAGCCGCCATGGCTGCCATACAGAGCAAGGAGTACCCTAAACAAGAAGGCTAGGAGCCCAGGCCAGCAAGGTTAGGGCGCCTAGACCTACACATATTTTCCAGAAACTCGTCTTCTCGGCGTATCCTATCAGGACACCGATAGACATGTAGCCTACGACCGCTGAGACGACCACAGCCATCACCGCGCTGGTGGTCACTTGGAAGCCGTCTATCAGCATCAAGCCAAAGCCAGCTGCGAAGCTCGCGGGGATGCTCATGAGGAACGAGAAGTTGAACGCCTCGTCGCTTCTGATCCCCCTCAGGAGCATGGTCGACGTGGTTATCCCTGAACGAGACAATCCCGGTATTATCGCCAGCCCCTGTATGATGCCCAGGGCCATCGTCTCAGGCCAGCTGAGGTTGGACGCGTCCCTCTTCCTGGTCACGTTCACCCGTTTCTGCATGAGGCCTGTGGCTATGAGTGCCAAACCTGTAAGTGCGAGGAGGGCCTCACCGACTGAGGTCGAGACGTGTAGGTAAAAATAGATTGGTAAACCCACGGCGCCGGTGAGCCCGGTAATCACCAACAGCTTCAGCCTCGTATCCCTGTCCCCCTCTGTTACCCCGACGAGGATGCCCCAAGATTCTTTCCTGTAGTACACTAGGGCCGCCAGCCCCGTGCCTATATGAAGGAACACCGCGAGGCCCAGGGTCTCCGAGGGGTCTAGGCCAAGCACCGAGACGAGAAAAAGCGTAAGGTTTCCCTCGCTGGAGACCGGGAGCCACTCCAGGATGCCCTGGAGCACGCCTACTACGGCTGCCTCGAGTAGAGAGACCATGGCTCTAAGGTCGTCACGCGTAAATAAAAGTGAATCATACCCGCCACCTGTACCGCGTGTGGTAGGTCGTCTGATTCACCAAACCAGCATGACGGCCATGAGTATGCTTAATTACCCCGGCATTGTGAGTATTCAAGACTCTAGTTGAAGATAGTAGTACTGTACGGGTCCAAGCCCAGCTCCAACAGCAGGGAGCTGGTGGACACCTCGGTCAGGCTCGGGCACACCGTCGTGGACGGCCCTACCGAAGACGTCTCCTCATGGGTGAGCAACGAGGGGTCGAGGTTCTGGGTCGGCCGCGAGGAGGTGACGGACGCCGACATCTGCTTCCTCCGCAGCTACGGCGGCGGCTCATGCGAGCAGATAACCCGCCGCATAAGCCTATTGGAGCACATGGAGTTCGCCGGCATCAGGGTCATCAACAGAACCTACCCTTTCAGGCGGGCCCGGGACAAGTACGCAACACAGTACACACTGCAGGCGAACGGGTTGCCCGTGCCCTCAACCTACATGACCGAGAGCCTCGCCCGCGCCTACGAGAAGACCACTGAGATGGGGGACGTCGTATACAAGCCCATCCTCGGCAGCATGGGCAGAGGCAGCATGATGTTCCAGGACACCGACCTCGCCTACAACGCGTACCGCACCCTGGACAGGCTCCACCACCCGCTGCTCATCCAGAAATACGTCCATAACCCCGGCAGAGACATAAGGGTGTTCGTCATAGGCGGGAAAGTCGCGGGCGCGGTCTACAAGTACCTGCCCGAGCTTTCATGGAAGAGCAACGTTGCTCAAGGCGGCAGGATGGTGGAAGAGTCCATGAGCGACGAGGTTCTGCAGCTGGGGTTACGGGCGGCGGAGGTAATCGATCTGGACTACTGCGGAGTCGACATACTGGAGGGACCCGAGGGGCCTGTGGTGCTCGAGGTAAACGCCTCCCCCGGGTGGCAGGGCATCAAACGGGCCACCGGCAGGGACTACGCCAGGCTGATAGTGGAGTACGGAGTATCTCAGGTTGAGTGACAGCCTATCCAAGATACCCATAAAGATCACCGTGATCGACAGAGGGGAAGCGAAGGGCCACCTTAACAGGCTCACCGCCCCCCTGACGGTGCAGGAGATACTTAAGATTCTGCCTCTCAACACCAGGACCTCCCCAGCCATGGGGTTCGTCTCCATAATCGTCGGCATGAAGAGGGGGGCCGAGAAGCCCGTCGATGAGGTTAAGGCAGGGACCATAGGGTACTGGCCCCGGGGCGACGCCATAACCATCTACCCGAAGGACATGAAGCCCTATGGGCCTGTGAACAAGATAGGCGTCGTGGAGGAAGGCCTGGAGCTGTTTGAAGGGCTTAGAAGCCGCAGCAGGGTAATAATAGAGAGGACCTAGTCCATCTTCAAGGCGTAGACCTTGAGGTTCTGGCTTCTAGCGGCCAGTTCGAGGGTCCCGTTCTCCTCTAGGTCCCTGAGCATCTTCTTGGCGACGCTCACCTTCAGGTTGAACTTTGAGGCGACTCCCGTGGGCGTTATGGCCTTCATGCCTCTAAGGGCGCCCATCACCTCGTCGCTAGATGCGTCGGGTATGTCGACGACGCCGATGATCTTGTCCCTCTTATCCTTGGCTTTCTTGTCTTCCTTGCCCTTCGCCGCCTGCTGTTTCTCCATCTTCTTCAAGCTTTTCTTGCCTGGCATGTCGTTTTCACCGTTGAAGGGGCTGAGTGTCCCTGATAAACCCTGCGTCTAGAAGTACTTGTTGAGCTCCTCGACGGTGAGGATCTTGGATTTCTGTTCCTTCGTTATGTGGAGGACGTTCAGGTCCTCGGGTGTGAGGGTTTCGTCTGCCGCGTCTCTGAGGCTCTCCACGGCGAGGGCCGTGGCCTCGTCGAGGCTCATGCCTTCTCTGTACTGGTCTTGGAGCACCTTCATGGCCTTCTCGCTGTTGCGTCCTATGGCGTGGGCCTTGTGGCCGCGGTAGCTTCCGCTGGGGTCCGTGGAGATGAGGCTTATCCTGTGGCTGTCTACGCCCCCGAAGATGAGGCTGACGCCGAAGGGTCTTACACCCGCGTTCTGGGTGTAGGTCTGGAGGAGGTCGCCGACGCTGCTGGTGAGGCTCTCGATGTCAACAGGCTCGTCGTAGGTCATCCTGTTTCCCTGGGCCACGTACCGGGCCTGCCGTACCAGCACCCTGGCGTCGGGGCTCAGGCCGGCGATGGCCACGGCGACGTGCTCGTCGATCTGGTATATCTTCTTGCTGTTTATCGGTGCCGCGAGCCTGCTCTGTTTGGGCTCGATGGCGGCCAGGACGACGCCGTCGGGGCTCTTGACGCCCACTATGGGGCTTCCCCGTTTCACCAGCTCCAGCGCGTACTCGACCTGGTAGATGCGTCCCTCGGGGGAGAATATGGTGATGGCTCCGTCGTACTGTCTTCCACGTGACAACCTGCTCAGCCCTGTTTTACCTATTGGAATGTAGCCGGCTATTTAAACCCGAGGCTCGGGGTCACCGTCAAGTAATGGGGCTTGAAGTATCGCTTTTTTATGCAAAAAAGGGGAAGAGTTACTTCTTGTTCTCCCAGTAGGCCTCGGCTTCGTGCTCCAGCTTCAGGAGCCTCGTGTAGTAGTCGGGGAACTCGTTCAGGTGGGCTAAAGCAATCTTACCTGTCTTCATGGGGTCGTCGTCGGTGACGTTGGTGTGGGGGTCCACCTTTCCGTGTTCCAGCTCCACGTCCATTCCGACCCTGAACTGTTCCACGTCATACTTGCTCCAGTCGACGCCCAGTTTCTCGCCTACCTTCTTGGCCTGTTCGGCCGTGAATACCTTCTTCGTAGACATGGTTACCGATCCTCTGGAACGGATATAGGGTTTCTGATGGTCAGGGCTTCTTGACCGTGTGGTAGTTCCAGTTCTTCTGGATCACGGGCCTCGCCTTTGTGAGGACGAGGTTGCCGCTCCCGTCTAGGACGTCCGCGTCGGCGCTCCCGGCGACCACCTCGCCCACGATGAGGGTGTGGTCGCCGCATGTGAGGGTCTGGACTACCTTGCACTCTAGGTGCCCGTAGCACTCCGCTATCAGTGGGCTCCTGATCTTCTTGGCTGGGACGAGTGTCAGCCCGGTGTCCTCAAACTTGTTCACGTCGCGGCCGCTGACGACGCCGCACCTGTGCATCTCCTCAATGATCTCCGTGGTGGGTACGTTGACGGCGAACTCCCTCTGCCCCACGATGAGGTCGTGGCTGTACCGGGGCGGGGCCACGCCTATACAGACCTGCGGTGGCCTCTGGCTGATGTACATGAACATGCCCAGCGTGATTATGTTGGGGTTACCCTCTGAGTCCACGCAGGTGGCCAGCACCACCGACGTTGGGGGCCCGCCCTGCAGAAACTTGCCTTCCTGAAGAGCTTTCTTCATGAATAGAAGCTGGCGTCCAGGGTACTTATTCCATGTGGGCGGGGAAGCCTATCCACGGCTCGAAGAGGGCGCCGGGAACGTGGTTTCTCTCCCGTCCGTACCGTGTCAACGGCTTTGTCAGGTGCCTGTGCGCGTCTCTGTCAGGCAGGTACATACCGGGATTAAGCTCTCTGGGCTGGACGACTCGTATCTTCTCCAGTTCTCTGTCCCTGTAGCCGCACTTTTTGCACCTGTAGCCCTGTCCGGAGCCCATGGACTCTGTTCCGCCGCCGCACTCCGGGCACCTGGGGTTCTTTCTCTTGACTTTCTCCGCTAGGCGCAGGACCTCCAGCTTCTCCGTGTTCAGCGTCAGCCTGGGGTTCATGGGGCGGACGCCGCCGTAGACCTTGACCTCGTCGCCGGGTATGAGCCGCCGGACGATGTGCCTGAAGCTCCCGGTGGGCTCGTAGGCGGCGCAGTCTGCCTCGCCTGAGCCGTCCTTGACCTTGAAGATGACGTGGCTCCCAGTGATGGTCTCTGGCTTCGATGCTACGGCGCCTTCGATTATCGCGGGGTTGTACGGCGTGAGGCTGCTAATCGGCGCCGTGGACGCGAAGTGGGCGTCTGTTCCCTGGTTGCTCCTGTAGATCATCCACCGCTCCACAGGCTCCAGCTCCTCGACCACGTTGAAGGCTTCGTAGACGGCTTCGGGAGACTCGCCTCTGACTCCGTAGAGAACCGGGTCAGGTCCATGCGGCATAATGAGCGGCTTCCCCTTCTCGTCTACGTTGTTGAACGTGCTGCCTCTGGTTGCCTCGTCCATCCTCCTCACGGACGACGCGTCCACTCTCCGCGGGGAGCCCCAGTTTTCTGGTTTGCGGTAGGTGATAAGCTCGTAGGTGTGGTCCCCTTGAAGGGTTCCTCCAATCGCCGCGAGGGCCCCGATGATGCCTCTGCCGTTCTTCCATGCGAAGGCGTGCATCCCGTGATCCCTGATGAGTTCCTCGGCTTCCTCTCTCTCGACTATCTGCCTGACGACCTTCTCCGAGAAGCTTTTTACTTCCTCCGGGACCTCACCGAAGTGGAAAACGGCCCCCGGGTTCGTGTTCTCGCACCCAAACCGCCCGTGCTGCTCCACGAGATCCAAGGTGCATTTTATCGCCTCGTCCTCCTGCCTATCATCGGCCTCCACCCTGAGGCACACCGCGGCGTTCCCCCGGGTCTTCCACGGCGTGTTGGGGTTCAGCCTCAGCAGTATGGGGTAGTCGATGAACCGGACTCCCAGCCCTAGCAGACGCTCCGCTAGCAAAGCCGCCACGTAGGTGGTGCATCCGCCCTCGGGGCTGTCGGTGTCGTCCAGGCCGATGTGGAGCCTCAACTGGGTTCGAACACTGCTATGGGCTGGATTGTAAAAAGGTTGCTAAAAATAGGGTGGGGGTTAGACTACGATCATGGTCAGAGTGCTTCGCACCTTGTCGAGGCGACGGATCTTCCAGCTTATGATGTCCTTGAGTTCCTGCATCGTATCCGTCTCGATGCGGGCGATGATGTCGTATACGCCGTAAACCATGTGGGCCTCCTTGACTTCTCCGATCTCCTTCAGCCCCTTCAGTACCTCGCTCTCTGCCCCGATCTCTGCGTTAATTAGGACGAACGCCGTGGCCAAAATCTGCACCGTGATAGATTGAGTTTTAGGGGATTTAAAAGTTATCAGAGACAACGACTCTAAAGGCATGGGAGTTGCATAGATTTGCCGATGCTGAGGATAAAGGACGAGAAACTGGATGCCGAGTTCATACTATTCGACTTGGACGGGACCCTGATCGACGACAGGGAGAGGAGCAGGAGGCTCGCCGAGAACAGGATGGAAGCCATGACCAGTAGGGTCGGGAGGGAGGCGGCGGAGACATGGGCACGCCTGTCGGGGGTCGACCCGGACAGCTTCGCGGTCGACATGAACGGCCCCCTGAGCAAGGCGCCGAGGAGGGAGGACCTCACAGTGGCGGCGGTAGCCCTCTACCAGCACGGCCACCCGTGGCACAGGGCCCGGGAGCTGTCCAAGGCCATCTACGACGAGGCCGACGAGATACAGAGACAAAACTACGGCCCCCGGTTCTTCCCCGGAGCCAGGGAGACGCTCGAAGGGCTGAGGTCCACCGGCTTCAGGCTCGGGGTAGCCACCAACGGCGAGGCGGGCCTTTCCCGGCTGGTCTTAGAGGCGCTGGGCGCCCTCGAGCTTTTCGACGTGGTGGTGGGGGCAGACGTGGTGAAGGAGGGGAAACCCGCGCCGGACATGGTACTCAAGGCATGCGAGCTAGTCGGGGTTCCGCCGGAGAAGACCGTGTACGTCGGAGACCAGCCGACGGACGCTCAGGCGGCGAGCCGCGCGAGAGTGGCGTTCGTCGTGGGCGTGGGCGGCGTAGAGTTGCTGGACGCCGGGGCCGACGCTGTCGTGGACTCTGTGTCCGAGATAAAATTTGCATAACCGAAGTAGGTTGAACGGTTAAAAAATCATGGGAAGCTCTTAACGGTTTAAAATAGGGGAGGGGTCATGCTTCCCATTTTTCGCTGGTGTAGTAGGTGTCAGGGGTCTTTATCCTGAAGGGCTCCTTCCCCTCCACCACCCGCATCACGTTGTCTATGGCTACCTCGAGCATGTACCTGAGGGCGCCGGGGGTCGAGCCTATGTGGGGCGTCATTACGACGTTGTCGAGGCTCCTGAGGGGGTTGTCCTTCTCCATGGGCTCGGTCTCGAAGACGTCGAGGCCGGCGCCGCTGATCTTTTCCTCCTTCAACGCCTTGATTAGCGCTTTCTCGTCCACCACGGGCCCCCTCGACGTGTTGATGAGTATGGCCGTGGGCTTCATGAGGCTGAGCTCCTTCTCGCCTATGAGGTGACGCGTCTCCTCGTTGAGGGGTGTGTGCGTCGTCACCACGTCTGACTCCTTCAGCAGGGTCTCCATGTCCACCAGCTTGCCGCCGAACTGCTCGGCTCGGTCGGGTATGATGTAGGGGTCGCAGGCCAGTATCCTCATGTTGAACGCGTTTTTACCTATCTGGGCTACCCTGCTCCCGATGGCTCCGAGGCCGATGATGCCCAGGGTGCCCCCGCGGATCTGTACCTGCCGTTCGACGTGGTACCTGGCCCAGCCTCCGTCCCTGAGGAGACGGTCGTGGGCGGATATCCTCCTCGCCACGTCCAGTGTGAGCCCGAAGACCAGCTCGGCCACGCTGTTGGCGTTCGACTCGGCCACGTTGCAGATGATGACCCCGTTGGCGGCGGCTGCGTCCACGTCTATGCGGTCGTAGCCGACGCTCGTCGTCTGGATCATCTTGAGCCGCTTCGCCCCGTTGGTCACCTTCGCGGACACGGGAGCCCCCGTGATGATGATGTCGACGTCCTTCGCCTTCGCGGTCAGGATGTCCTGATCCGTTTCGGTCGTCAGATGGACCTCGGCCTTCTTTGCCAGCGCCTGGTAGTTCTTGGTTTCTTCGATGTTCTGGGCCCATCTTCCTGCTATGAATAGAATTTTCATAAGTATCCTATAGTCTGATACTAAATATATTATCTTAGATTGTAGAGACTGTTAAGTCAGGTACGTGATGGGTTATGGTGTTGCTGGGTGAGTACCTCTTCGTCTCTGAGATGATCGCAGTGGAGATGAACTCGGAGCATCTCGGCGTCTCGACGCAGATGCTCATGGAGGCCGCGGGTAAATCAGTCGCCGATGAGACGGCGAGGCGCCTGAAACCGGGCTCCAGGGTGGTCGTCGCGTCTGGGCTCAGCGGCAACGGAGGCGACGGCTTCGTGGCCGCCCGCCACCTCGCCGGCATGGGCTACGAAGTCGAGGTTCTCGTCCTCGGAGACCCCGCGGACATAAAGCTGGAGAACACCCGCGTCAACTACGAGGCGGTAAGGAAGATGAGCTCCAGCATCCAAATCACAGTCATCAAGGACTCCTCCCTCATACCCGAGATCAAGGCCGACGCCATCATCGACGGTTTGATAGGTACCAGCATGCAGGGGGCTCTGCGGCCGCCGTATCTACAGATGGTCCAGGCGTTGAACGGAGCCAAGGCTTACAAGGTAGCCATAGACGTGCCCACGGGGCTGGTCGCCGACACCGGCGCCGCCCACGGGGAGTGCCTGCAGGCCGACCTCACCGTGACCTTCCATAAGGCCAAGAAAGGGTACGAAGGCAAGCCTAGGCAGGCAGGTGAGCTAGTTGTTGCGCCCATAGGCGTCCCCCCCGAGGCGGAGCTCTACACGGGGCCGGGGGACGTCGCCATGGTCCACCCCAAGAGGAAGCCGGACAGCCACAAGGGAATGCACGGCAGCCTCCTCGTGGTGGGGGGCAGCGAGACCTACTCGGGCGCCCCCGCGCTCACCGCCATGGCCGCGTACGCCGCCGGCTGCGACCTCGTCTACGTCGCGATCCCGGAGACAGCCGCCCCGGCGGTGGCCGGGTTCAGCCCCAGCCTCATAACGGTGAAGCTCGACGGGAAAAGGCTGACCACTAGCAACGTGGAGGAGATCAAGCCGTTCCTCGAGAAGGTGGACGCAGTAGCCATCGGGCCCGGACTGGGGCAGCACGAGAAGACCGTCGAAGCCTACACGAGGCTACACGAGATAATCCAGGGGCGGGGGCTACCCATGGTGGTCGACGCCGACGGCTTGAAGGCGTACGCCCAGACGAAGCCCGGCGTGAAGGCGCCGCTGGTGTTCACTCCCCACGGCAGGGAGTTCCAGCTCCTCACCGGCAGGAAGGCGGAGGGAGGCTTCAAGGAGAGGGGAGCCGTCGTGGAGAAGGCGGCCAAGAAGCTAGGCGCCGTGGTGCTGCTGAAAGGCAGCGTGGACGTCGTGAGCGACGGCAGGGTCACCCGGTACAACTGGACCGGCAACCCGGGCATGACCGTCGGGGGCACAGGCGACGTACTCACGGGCCTAGCCGCCGGCTACATAGCCATGGGCGCTGAGCCCTACTACGCGGCGTGCGCCTCCGCGTTCATCAACGGCGCCGCCGGCGACAAGGTATACGAGATGAAGGGGTACCACCTCCTGCCCGAGGATCTCGTGGAGGAGATTCCCTACGTGGTCGAGGGCTGCCTAAGGAAGTAGGGGCTGGACGTTCCTGTCCAGCATCCCGGATATCCTGTCCAGGGGTATCCGTAGGTCCTCGTGGGTGGCGTACCTGTTGAGGTTCATGAGCATGTCCACGTAGGGCCGCTGCCTGACGCCGGGGTAGTCTGTGCCGAAAACCATCCTGTCCATGACGCCGAGGTTCAGCGCCACAAGTAGGTCCCTCCACAGCATGTAGAGGTAGCTGGGGTGGTTGACGTCGCCGTAGGGCCAGCTTATGTCGCACCAGACGTTCCTGTGCTTCCTGCAGACGTAGAGGGTCTCCTCGACGCGGGGGTAGCCTAGGTGGGCGAGAATGATCTTCAGCTCCGGGAAGCACTGGGCCACCACGTCGATCTGAGCCGGGTCCGTGTGCTTCATGTAGTCGTAGGTATCCGGCATCCCGGCGTGATGGAACATGATGGGCATCCCCATGCTTGAAGCCGCCTCGTAGACCTCGAATGCGTGGGTGTCGTCGGGCGCGTAGCCGTCGCTGCAAGGGTACAGCTTCAGGCCGTGGAGACCCAGCTCGCTCCTCTGCCTGAGCACCTCCTCGGCGGCGCCTTTCCTCGTGGGGTCAACGTACCCGAAACCTATGAACCGCCCCGGGTCCTGAGAGACGAAGGCGGAGACCTGCTCGGGGCTAGTGCGCCGGTCGCTGAGGACCACCGCCTTGTCGATTCCCGCCTCCTTGAGGTCGGCCTGGAACTCTTCAAGGCTGACCGTGACGACGGTGGGGTTGGCTGGGTCGCTGTACTCGGTGATGCTGATGTGGCAGTGGTAGTCCACCTTGGGCAGAACGGGGCGTGACGCGTCCATCTTCTCTCGGTTCATGAGAAGCGAGCCACTGTGGGAAGACATACTTTGTGATCGTGTTTCATAAATAAAAGGGGCTCAGCTGTTCCCCCATAGACGCCCGCAGCGAATATGGTTGACTTCGGTTTTCGTCTCGTCGATCTGGTTAGAGGGCGTTCTCGCGTCATGGCAATAGTTTTAACAAATACTTCGAACAAGACAGTCTCGGTCATAGACGTGGTCGATGAGGAACCCGGTGAGTCGCCGTTCATCAAGACTTACCGTGAGATGCTTGAAGAGATGTACAGGGCAGTGGGCGAGGACGACGGCAGGTTCCTGGTGCTGGCGCTGGCCCTCCAGAGGGATATCATCGACGCCACGCTTGACACCGTTCTATCCAAGATGAAGACCCAGGACAACCAGGAGATGGTGAGGAGCCTCATCCAGCAGTTCATCGAGTTAAACAAGGACGAGCTGTAGCCGGCTAGACGAAGTACGTGACGATCATGTAGAGCCCAGCCAGGATCAGCACCGCCGCGTTGATCTTCTTAATCCAAGGCAGGACCCCCATGAGCCTCCCGTGCACGTAGTCCTTCGAGTAGGTGAGTGCCAACGTGAGAGGCACCACCACGGCCGAGGCGCCCAGCCCGTAGACTAAGAACGCCGTCAACACCTCTAACGGGTCGCCCGCCGTCGAAGACTGAAGAACCAGCAGTATGAAGACGGGGAGGCTGCAGGCGAGGCTCGCCGCGCCGTAGCCCACGCCGTAGATGAAGAAGCTCCCGTAGCCAGCCTTCTGCGGCGCGGAGAAGTTGACGGCCGGCATCCTGTTGAAGACGCCGCTGAACCCGGACGCCAACCCGATGAACACCAGCAGCGCCCCGATGAAGGGCGCGACGTACTCGAGCCTCGACGACACCTGGTTCAACGCGAACGACGGGAGCAGCCCTATGACCAGGAAGACGGCTAGGAACCCCGCGACGACGGTGAAGGCAAACCCGAGGGAGGCTCCGACGCCCCTATCGCCCTCGTCGAGGTTCATGTAGTACGCTATGTAGGACGGAAGCATGGGCAGCGCGCAGGGCGCCAGCACCGCTAGCACCCCCGCGGTGAAGGATACGCCGAGTCTTGCTAACTCCATGTCCATCAGCCATAACTCTGCATCAACTGCTCAAATTGGTTTAGGGTCGTGTAGAAGCCCCGGTACCTGATGACCCCATCCTCGTCCACCAAGAGTATGGTGGGTATGGCGTTCGTCTGGTATATATAAGCCGCCTCGCTGGAGCTGCCGACGCTCCATGTGATCCCCTCGGCCTCCGCCAACTGTCTCAGGACGCTGCTGTTGTACCTTGAGTCTATGTTGATGGTGATTATCTCGATGTTCGGGTACTCGTTCAGCTCCTTCAGCACCTTGAACTGTTCCCAGCAGGGCGCACACCACGGCGCCATGAAGTCCACCACCAGTAAACCACCCTCGTAGTCGCTGAACCTGACCGATCCGCCGTCCACCAAAGGGACCTCGACGTCCGTGACCAGGTAGCCCGTGGTTATGCCTTCCTCATACGTTGAATCGTCGCCGCGGCTGAAGTAGAGGTACGAAGCGGTTGCCCCGACCATCAGCACGGCGACCATTATGAGGACGTGTCTCTTGGATAGACCTGACATTCCTAGTGTTCTCGCGGCACCAAGGCTAAAAAAGGTGATGAAACCAGCCTACCTTCTCTCGGCGGCTCCCCCGAGGTATATCCCGGCTCGGAGCGCGTTCATGGCCGTCTGGTAGTCAGCGAACTCGCCCCTCATGGTGCGGCCCTCCACGCGCTTGAAGCTGGGGATCAATGAGACCAAGTCGCACATGGTCGAGGACGTGAACCTGATCTTGACCTCGACGGGCTCCTCCACGCGCCTAGGCGGGGGGAACGGCTTGGACAGCGCCTCCTTCACCTTGGCGGTTATCAGCCTCCTAGACTCGTTGGGGTGCAGACACTTCGCGGAGTATCTGCCCACCGCCCACTTGACGGCCGCCGTGGTGATGCCGGGCACGAACGCCTCAGCCTCCTTGGTGGCCGCGTAGTCGCCGGCGAGGAACACCGACGGGACTCCGTAGAAGCCGGCCAGCGCCGAGTTCAGCCCGAACTCCCCCGTCTCCCGCCCGTTGATGAAGACCCCGTCCACGGCGCTCCCCGAGATGGTGTGGCACATGACGCCGTTCTCGGTGCCCTTCATGCTGTGGTAGCCCACGTATAGGGCGGCGTCGAAGCCTTGGTCTATGCCCTCCATCATGCTGTTGGGCTTCGGGCTGCCCCTGACGAGGTACGCCGCCTCGTGCACATCCTCGGGCCTCATGTTCCGCATGCCGCCGTGGGCGTCCGAGACCAACACCTCCTCGACGCCGGCCGCCAGCGCGCCCTCCACCGCAGCGTTGAGGTCCCCCACCATCAGCTTGCGGGCGAAGGCGTACTCGCTGTTGTTCCTGTCCACCTCGGCCCAGTCGACGATCCCGCTTATGCCCTCCATGTCAATGGAGATCAATACTTTACCCGGTTTTGACATGGATAACACATATCCCGCGCGCTTGTAAGACTTGCTAGTCGAGGCTCTGGGGCCGGGGAAAACATGAACCAGTGTTCTGGTTCATGAATCCGTTTTCAATATAAATTTACCACAACGACTCTGTCTCAACAAAGGCGATAGGTGTCAGACATTTCCACGTTTCTGGGGATCTTCGAGGACGAATCCGAGGGCACGCAGACACCAGAAGGTAAGCCGCTCGCCGCCTTGAACAACGAGGAGGAGTTCTTCCTCCAGCAGATGAAGGACCTCAACGTAAAGAAGATACTCCCCAAGTTCACGCCCGACGGCATAGCTTACGGCGAGCTCGCTTCCCTGCTAACCTACTACGACAGCGAACAAATGAGGGCGCTTCTCGAGTCACTGGCCCAGAAAGGGTATATAAAGAAGATCAACTACGGCACCGTCGCCCTGTGCCCTAGCTGCTACAGCCCGGTGATGATGATAGTTCTGTCCTGCCCTAGATGCGGGTCCATGAAGATCACCAAGAAGGAGGTCATCAAGCACAGGACCTGCGGCTACACGGGTTACGCGGAGGACTACTTCGACGGCATAGACTGCCGCTGCCCGCTCTGCGGGACAGAGTATGACCCGGCGGGTTACCATGACCCCGACGCCGAGGACGAGTCCGGCTTCACCGTAGCCGAGTCCATGTACGAGTGCGACGGCTGCGGCGCTGTCTCCGGGAAGCCCTCCGTCACCTATAACTGCATCAAGTGCAAGACCAAGTTCCAGAGCAAGGACATCTGCTTCGAGAACCCGAAAGGCTACGAGATGATAGACCCGGACGAGGTTGTTCCACCCGAGGAGGAGGTCCAAGAATCGGTGCGCCTCGGAGCCGAGGAGGAGCCCGTCGACACGCCAGATGAGGCATTAGATGCTGAAATAGAGCGGCTTGAGAGCCTCAAGGACAAGTTTCTAGAAGAGGAGTCTGAGCCAGAGGATTATCCGGAGGAGCCTGAGCCAGAGGATTATCCGGAGGAGCCAAGCTACGAGGAACCGGACCCCATGCTTTCCCCGGATGAACCGGCGTACGAGGAAGGCGAAGCTGAGGATTTCCAGCTGGAGTACACGGAGACCAGCGAGACCACTGAGCCTGAGCAGGAGCCGGAGCACGAGGTTGAAGAGGAGGAGATGGAGGAGCCTCCCGAGCTGGCGGCCGAGGAGAAGCCCCAAAAGAAGAAGAGGCTCTTCGGCGGCCTCTTCTCGAAGAACGAGAAGAAAAAGAAGCCTAAACCAGTCGAGAAGAAACCCATGCGCGTCGAGCGTGAGGTGGTGCGGAGAAACGGGACCTCGATACTCCTCATAGAGCAAAACGAGGAGAAGGCGAAAAAGATACTGGAGAGCCTTGAGAGAACCAGGCTGCATAACGTGGAGGTTCGCCACGCCTTCACGGGGAGGCTGGGCCTCAGAGAGCTCCGTAGAGAACACGACGCCATCATACTGGACGCCGAGATAGACGACATAGACCCGAAGCTGATACTCTTGGAGATGGTGCGGTGGAACATCGAGACCCCCGTGATAGTGATCTGCGGAGATATGGCGAAGCTGAAGAGCTTTAAGAGTTATAAGCTGAGCAGGGCGGAGTTCATAGAGCCGTCCGACGAGTCGATGAAGCGGATATCGGTGATAATAAACGAGCTGCTATCCCGATAAACCTATTTTTTCATGCCCTCGGGCATCTTGAAGAGTATGGGGGAGCCGCAGTAGAGGCAGAGCATCGTCTTGGGTACCACGTGATGACAGTTCTCGCAGACGGTGAGCGCCCCGTCGTCCTCTTCCTCCTCGGGCGTCTCCGTGGAAGCCTCGTACACTAGTTCCTGTGTCATGTTCATCGAGGTCACGACGGGTTTCAGGCTTTTAAGTGAAACGGATCGATTTCACCGACAGAGATCGGTGAAAGTGAACACTCACTCATGTCAAACACTCTTATAACCTGACATAGAGATGAACCACACATGAAACCCAAGCCCCTCCATGACCCGGCTGAAGGCAGTATGCGGGTCGCCTGCTTTGCCAGCGGCTCAGGCACCAACGCCCGGAAGATAATCGAGAGGAGCCTGGAGCCAGACAGCCTCTATGAGGTCGTTCTCGTTTTCAGCGACGTTAGGGACTCGCGGACCCGGAGGAGCGGCGGCAAGATGAGCAGGGCCAAGGACATAGCGGTGGAGTACGGCGTAGGCTACGAGTGTGAGGACATCAGGGACTTCTACGAGGAGAAGGGCGTCCCCCGGAGGGACCTCAGCGTCCGACCCGAGTTCGATGAACGGGTGATGGAGAGGATAGCGCCCTACGACCTGGGCCTCATCTGCAACGCGGGGTACATGACCATCATGACCCCACCCATCTTGGAGACCTACTCGGGGAGGATAATCAACGTTCACCCCGCCGACCTCACCGTCATGGAGGGCGGTGAACGCAGGTACGTGGGCATCCACGTCGTCGAGGAAGCCATACTGGCCGGGGAGAATGAGCTCAGGTCATCCACACACATCGTACGGGAGAAGGTGGACCACGGCGAGATACTTGTGCTGAGCGAGCCCCTGCCCGTAGAGCTGCCCCCCGGCGTAACGCTGGAGCAGCTAGAGGAGGACAAGTCCCTGCGGAACCGGGTGGTCGGCGAGCACCAGGATAGGCTCAAGAAGATGGGCGACTGGGTCATCTACCCGCTGACGGTCCAGCTCATGGCCGAGGGAAGGTTCAGCCTCGCCCCAGACGGCGTGTACTTCGACGGCGAAAGGGCGCCCCAAGGGGTAAAGCTGCATCTATAGCACTATTTCGCTATCGAGGCCACCACGGCCCCCGTGGCCTCCTTGACTTGGTCGCTTCGAAGCTCCACCAGCCTGTCCCTGGACCCGCCTCCGCAGTAGAACGTCTCCATAGCCGCCGTCTCGGCGTCTATTACCGTCCGCAGCTTCTCCTTCAAGCCCACCGTGGGTGTGCCCCCCGGCGGGTAGCCGCTGACCTCGTGGGCCCTGTTGAAGGGATACAGCTTCACGTTGGTTACGCCCAGCGCCTTAGCCGCCTCCTTCAGGTCCACCCTCCTGTCCCCGGGGACCACGAGGAGCACGCGCTCCCCCGCGCTGGTCTCGGAGATGAGGTTCTTGGTGATGCTGTGGAGCGGTATCCCCGTGGCGTCGGAGGCGTCGGCCGTGTGCACCGTCTCGGCCTTGTCTATGAACCGGTGCCAGATGCCCAGCTTCTCAAGCTCTGCCTCAAGGTCCATGTCAATCCCTCAGTATGGGGCACGTCATGCAGTGGGGGCCGCCGCCGCCGACGCTCAGCTGGCTGCCGGGTATACGTATGACGTCGAGGCCGTGGTCCTCCAGCAGCGGGATGATCCGCTCGTTCCACTCGTAGCTGACGCATTTGCCGTCGCCGAGGCCGAGGATGTTGCTGCCGAAGACCCTGATCTCGGTGTCGTTGCAGTAGATGAGCTCCACGCCTCGCTCCCTGAGGTAGTCCTCCAGCCACATGAGCTCGACGCCGTCACCGCCGTACACGTACGCGGGGAACAGCCTCAAGGCGCCTGGGTAGAAAAGGGCTAGATCCGGCGCCATCATCATGAGGGCCCCGTCCATGTGCACCCTCCAGCTGGGGAGCGGCTGAGCCACGAACTCTTCCACGCATCTCCCGAGCATGCTGTCCCTCATCTGGTGTACGCCGTGCTCGTTGCTTCTGGTGCCGAACCCCATTATCGGGGTCTCCTCGTCGAACCAGACGAAGTCTCCTCCCTCTACGACTCCCGGGGGCGTCACCCGGTGGGCTACTGGTACCCCAAGCTCGTTGAACGCCCTCTCCATCAGCGTGGGCTCCACGAAACGCGCAGGGTAGGTCATCCTGAGTATGTTGGCGCCCAGTTTGTTCACCATGGCCACGTCCCTGGTGTAGACCAGGTTCGGCAGGGCGTCGGCGATCCGGCCGTGAGGCTCGTCCAGATGGTCTGTGAGCAACACGACCTCCACGCCCTCGGCCTTCAACGCGTCCGTGAAGGCGTCGTGCTCCTCCTGGAAAGCCTTCCAGTACACCGGGTCCCTGAACAGGTAGTCGTCCTTGTTGCCGGCCGTCACGGCCCTCATCCCCTCCCCGGGGCGGTGCATCAGCACCTTGCGTAGCCTACCGTACTCCGTCTGGGAGCCGAACTCCATGGACATCACCAGATAGGGCTCTGCCACTCTATATAACGCTATACACCTGCACCTATTCTAACCATAAACTGAACAGACGGTCTCAGTCTATGGATTAGTCATCTATGCTTACAGAACATGGAACCATGTTGTTTTTATTTCGGGCAAACGAAGACTTCTAGATATGTTGTGACTCTGAGGAGAGATCTGACAGACAGCGACGTCCGACGGATCGTCCGAGACTCACTGGAGATGATCTCCGAGGCTCAGAGTCAGCTCGACCTACCCGTCGCCCCCAACATCTCCCAGACCAAGGACATTCTCAGCCGAGGCTCCTTCAAAGCCTTGACCATTAACTCCAGACGCGTCAACAGGAACTCCATGGAGTACGGCTCCTTCCTGCCTCCCGCCACGATAATCCTGGACAAGCGTCTCCCCAAGTCGGACCACCCCATGGACATGCCCGACTTCGTGGAGACCCTCACCATGTACACCGCGGTCCACGAGGTCTTCCACGCCGACGACCACGTCGGCGGGAACAAGCTTCTCATGGCTACGCGGGAGCACATCCTGGACCGGCACGAGGACAAGCTGGAGAAGAGCATGAGCATAATAATGGAGGAGGGGGGCTCGCCTGCCATCAAGGACTACGGCGACCTCGCCAGCCTATGGGCGGTGCAGTACACGGAGATGGTCGCCCACTACAAGAGCTACGTGGTCATGAGGCAGATGAAGCGCCCCAAGCTGGACAGGCTCTGGTCGAGGCTGAGGAACGACTACTTCCCTCCCAACCTCCTGACCTGCATCGAGGTGAGCAGGGGCACCGACTACGTCTTCAGCCTCTTCACCGAGAGGCTGGGCGATTACTGCCTCATAGAGGCGCTGAAAGAGTACAACGCCTTGAAGGAGAAAGACGCGGGCAGCTACACCGTATAAATACGTGGTCCACAGAAAGGTATCTGTTCAGAGATGCTCTACGATACCCTCGTCGACTGCTACAACAGGCTGGAGTCCACGACCAAGCGCCTGGAGATGACGGACATCCTCGCAGACCTCTTCAAGGAGGCCACGGCGGACGAGGTGGAGAAGATAGTGTACCTGACTCAGGGCAAGATCCACCCCGACTGGAAGGGTGAGCCCGAGATAGGGATGGCAGAGAAGATGGTCGTCGAGACCCTTACCAAGGTCTCGGGGCTCAGGAAGGCGAAGGTGGAGCGGCTCGTCTCGGGGCTGGGCGACATCGGGCTGGCGGCCGAGGAGACCCTCAAGGGCAAGAGGCAGGGCAGCTTCATGCAGCGCAGCCTCACGGTATCCGACGTATACAACGGCTTGGACAAGATAGCCAGGCGGGAGGGGCAGGGCAGCGCCAAGCAGAAGGTGGACGACCTGGGCAGCCTCCTCGCGGACGCCTCCCCTCAGGGCGCCCGCTACATCGCCCGCACGGTGGTGGGGAAGCTCAGGCTGGGCATAGGCGACATGACCATACTGGACGCCCTGTCCCAGGCCCACACGGGCTCAAAGGAGCAGCGAGGAGTTCTGGAGAGGGCGTACAACCTTAGCAGCGACCTCGGCCTCGTGGCCAGGACCCTCGAGGAGGAGGGCCTTGAAGCCATCGAGAACTTCCACGTCAGGGTGGGCTCCCCGATTAGGGTCATGGCGGCCCAGAGGCTGTCCACTGCCGAGGAGATAGTGGAGAAGCTCGAGGGCCAGTGTAGCGCCGAGTACAAGCTGGACGGCGAGAGATTTCAGATACACAAGAAGGGTGACAGGATCAACATCTTCAGCAGACGCCTGGAGAACATCACCTACATGTACCCCGACGCGGTTCAGCTGACGAAGACCCAGGTAACCGCAGAGGACGCCATCATCGAGGGGGAGGCGGTTGCATACGACCCGGACACGGGTGAGGACCGTCCCTTCCAGACGCTGATGCAGCGGCGGCGCAAGTACGGCATAGAGGAGATGATGGAGAAGATACCCGTCAGGGTCTACCTCTTCGACTGCCTCTACGCCAACAGTAGGGACCTCACCCTGAAGCCGTACCCCGAGAGGATCGGCGTCTTGGAGAGCATAACCCTGCAGAGGGACGACTACAGGCTCGTCGAGCGGCTCGTCACCTCGGACCCAGCGGAGATCGACAGGTTCTTCCAGCAGAGCATAGCGGACGGCACCGAGGGGCTCGTCGTCAAGTCCACAGGGGAGGACAGCGTCTACAGGGCGGGCGCCAGGTCGTGGCTCTGGGTGAAGCTCAAGCGCAGCTACCAGAGCAAGATGCAGGACACGGTGGACCTTGTGGTGGTGGGCGCGTTCCACGGCAGGGGCCGCCGTGCAGGCACCTACGGCGCATTGCTGGTGGCCGCCTACGACCCCGAAGAAGACGTCTACAAGACGGTGTGTAAGGTCGGATCGGGCTTCACAGACGAGAACCTGGAGCAGATCCCTAGTATGCTGGAGCCTTATAGGTTTAATCACAGGCATGCGCGCGTCAAGTCTCTGATGGAGGCCGAGGTGTGGTTCGAGCCCGTCGTCGTCATGGAGGTGCTCGGCGACGAGATCACCTTGAGCCCGCTTCACACGGCGGCCTTCGACGAGATAAGGGAGGGCTCGGGGCTGGCCATCAGGTTCCCCCGGTTCACCCGCTGGAGGGAGGACAAGTCAGCTGAGGAGGTCACCACGGTACAGGAGATCGTGGACATGTATAGATCTCAGCTCAAGACGCTGAGCTAGCCGCCGGCGATGGGTGGGAAAAGAGCCACCCTGTCGCCGTCGGCGAGTAAATGATTTTGGTCTCTTCTACGCCCGTTTACTATTACGTTCTTTACTTCCTTCTCGGGGACGCCAAGCTTCTCAAGGATGTTTTTAACGGTCTCCGCTTGGTCCATGTGGATCGTGCCTTCGCCGTTCGTGTATTTTCTCAGCGTCGCGTAGACCTTCACAAGTATAGCCATGTGTGTCACTCCTTGTCGAAGTGCCACTTGTAGAGTAGGTTCATGTCGTCTGGGAACACGCCCAGCCTCCCCCCCTCGTCTATGACCCGGTCCAGCGACGAGTACCTACCGTTGAGGAATATGTTGGTGCCCACCTCGTCCGTGGGGACGCCAGCCTTCTCCAGGGCTCCCCTGATGGTTGTGCCGCCGGGCACGTCGATTTTTATGACTGAGGGCTTCCCGGGGGTGGGGTTGTCCGTGAACCTTCTGAGCCTGCCGTAGAGGTGGATCTCAAGCTTCATCGCATTAAAATAAAAAGGGGGTGGGTTTACTTGAAGACTTTGTCTAGCTCGCTGTCGGGTACGTTCCAGGTCTCGTTGAGGGGCGGCAGCTTCTCCAGCTTCATGAACTCGGGCATCCTGTCGTCGTGCTTGGTGAAGCCAGCGGCTTTGTTGAACGCCCTCTCCATCTCTGTGATCTCCTTGCCTATTCTGGCAACGTCGTCGCCCGTCCAATTGGTGCCAAGGACGCCGTTGACGCTCTCCACCATTCCTTCGAAGCCCTCCTGGATGTCTAGGATGGCGAAGGCGATGAAGAGGCAGTACCCGGTGGAGTCTAGGAACGCGGTGGTGTCCATGAACCCGCGGGCCAGCTCGGCCTTGTCGGTGTCTAGGGGGTCGGCTGAGCCGCCTACGCCGAGGATCTCGGGCGCGATGGTGTAGCCGGACGTGTGGTCTGCACCCATGGTGCTGGTGGCGTATACGTAGCCGATTCCCTTGACGGCTCTAGGCTCGTATGCCGGCATGTTCTGGCCCTTGCACGCGGGCACCCTCGTCACGCCGAGAGTCTTCCCTGTGGTGACCGCACCCGATGCTAGGATCTTGCCCAGCGGCGATCCCTTGTGGATCTCCTTCATCAGCTCGATGGCCTTCTCCCCGTCCCCGAACTCGGCCAAGCCTCCCTCCATGGCTACGGCGATGGTTCCGCCCATCTCGATGGTGTCGAGCCCGTACTCGTTGGTGAGTTTCACAAGCTCAGCGATGTGATCAAGGTTGTCTATGCCGCAGTTGGGTCCGAACGCCCAGTCTGACTCGTACTCGATGCAGCTCGCGTGCTCGGTGCCGTCCTCGTGGGGGTAGACGTTGCTGCACTGGATGATGCAGGACGGGTGGCACGGGTGGCCCATCATGCCAGCTCCTCCGCGTTTCTCGCACGCCTCCTTGATGGCCTCACCTGAGACCTTCTCGGCGCCTTCGAAGCGTCCCTCACGGAAGTTCCGTGTGGGTAGGCCGCCTGCCTCGTTCATGACGTTGATGAGGGCCGCGGTGCCGTAGGTGTTGAGGGTGCCTCCCTTCTTGGTGACGTCGTGGGTGGTCAGAGCCTTGGCCAGCTTCTGCCTCCCCTTGTTGAAGAGGCTCTTGTCCTTGATCTCGACTTCCTTGGCGCCCTTGTCGTCCACGATTATGTACTTGAGGCCCTTGCTGCCCATGACGGCGCCGAGGCCGCCTCTGCCGGCGTACCTCGTGGCCCTGCCGTCGATGTCGTTGAAGCAGATGCCCGAGGCGGAGAGCTGCTGCTCCCCCGCCGAGCCTATGGACGCTATGCCCACGTGCTTGCCGTGCTTCTTGAAGAGCTCCCCGTACGCCTTGGATAGCACGTCGCCTATCCCCGTCTTCGCCTCGTTGAGCTTGACGCCTTTCTTATCGATCTCCAGCTGCCAGTACTTGCCCTTCTCCTTGGGCACACCCTCTACCACTATGGCGCTGTATCCTAGCAACGCAAGCTGCTCGGCGAAGGGCGTGCCTGCATTCGCCTCCTTGATGCCGCCGGTGAGAGGCGACTTCGCCCCTACGGATATCCTGCCTGAGCTCGGCGCCTTGGTCCCAGTCACTATGCCTGGCGCGAAGACGAGCTTGTTGTTGGGCCCCAAGGGGTGGCAGTTGGGGTCCACTTCGTCGCACACGTAGCTGTCGGTGAGCCACCTCCCTCCCCTGTTCTTGTACTTGTCTGGTAGGTTCATGGTTTCGGTTGTGAGTTTCTCCATGTCTACTCGAATTACTTTACCCAATTTCCTTCCACTTTTTCCTTCATAGAAACCTGAATTCGATGGGCTAATAAAACCATGATATGAACCGCCGTTCAACTCGGTGGGACCTGAGATGGGAAACGATATAGATTACCGCCCATCTCTGTTTGTCTGCCATGATTGAAGACGTCCTCAAAGAGCTTGACGAAGGCTACGCGGTCGAGAAGCTCAAAGAGATGATAAGGATACCCTCGGTGGTGGGGGACGAGGGGGAGCTCGCCCACTATCTCCAAGACGAGCTGGACTCGCTGGGATTAGAGACGGAGATACACGAGGTACAGCCCGGGAGGCCGAACGTGTACGCGAGGCTGGAGGGGGCGAGGCCGGGGAAGAGGATGAACTTTAACGGGCACATGGACACGGTGCCGGTGGTGGACGGCTGGGACACGGACCCGTTTGAGCCGGTGGTGGACGGGAACAGGATCACCGGGTTGGGCTCCAACGACATGAAGGGCGGCATAGCGTGCATACTCAACACGATACGAGCGTTCGTCGAGTCTGGATACGAGTTTCCGGGGGAGATCAGCTTCAGCGGCGTCATCGACGAGGAGGCGTACGGCGAGGGAGCCAAGGCGATGCTGAAGACGGACTACGGTAAGGTGGATGCCATCGTGTTGGCAGAGCCGCATTCGGCTGACGAGCGTAAACCAACGGCCCTGGGCATCACGGGGAAGATACTCTACAACATCCATGTCAGGGGCAGGGCGGCGCATGGGTTTCACCCCGAGGACGGTGTTAACGCCGTGGAGCAGGCGGGCGTCATCCTAGCCAACCTGGACAAGCTCAGCATACAGGAGCACCCGCGGTTCAGGGGCAACTACTCGACGCTGAAGATAGAGGGAGGATACGAGAGGTACAGCGTCGTGGTGCCGGCGTACTGCAGGTTCGAGGTCAACAGGCTCACCGTGCCCGGCGAAACAAAAGAGTCGGTGATCAGGGACATGGAGGAGCTGATAAACTCCTTAGGTTTAGAGGCCGAGGTGGAGGTTGGAGTCAAGCCGCCGTACTATGCTTCATACGTCATGGACGAGGAAGAGCCGCTGGTCCAGGTATTCAAGGAAGCTTACACCGAGGTTATGGGGGTGAAGCCTGTCTTCGAGTACAAGAGCAGCATAACCGACGCCAACACCTTCGCCGGGGAAGGCGGTATACCTTGCATACACCTCGGCCCATTCGATGGAGGAGCGCACCAGAAGAACGAGTACACCCTTCTGGACTCGATGCCGCCCGTAAGCAAGGTATACGCCCTGATGGCGGACAGGTTCCTCGGCGGATAGCCTCCACCAATCACGTTAAAGCCCCATCCTTCGATATTCTTCACCATGATCGGTGACGCTCTCAGGCGCCTCGACGACGGCTACACGGTGAGGCTGTCCGAGGAGATGATAGCCATCCCCTCGGTGACGGGGGACGAGGAGGCCCTAGCTCTCTATATCCAGGAGAAGCTGGAGAGCTACGGCATGGAGACTGAGCTCCAGTACGTCGCCCACGGGAGGCCCAACGTCTACGGCGTGATGAAAGGCAGCGCGCCGGGGAGACGCCTCAACTACAATGCCCACACGGACACGGTGCCGGCGGGGGACGACTGGGACACCGACCCATTCAAGGCTGTCATCAGGGACGGGAGGCTCTATGGGCGCGGAGCCTGCGACATGAAGACTGGCATAGCCTGCAGCCTCAACATGTTCAAGGCGATGGCAGACGCCGGAGCCGAGTTCAGGGGCGAGCTCAGCTTCAGCGGCGTCGTGGACCAAGAGGCCACGGACGTCGGCGCATGGGCCATGATGGAGGACCCTAGGTGGAGGAGCCTGGACGGCGTCGTGCTCACCTACAGCTACTGCGGCGACGAGACCAAGCCCATCCCCTTGGGGCTCACAGGCAAGATACTTTACAACGTCAAGGTGAAGGGGAAGGCGGCCCACGGGTTCAGGCCCCACCTCGGCATAAACGCCGTGGAAGATGCCGCAAGGATAATCGCAAACTTGGACAGGCTTCAGCTCAAGGAACACCCGGACTTCGGCACCGGTACCGTCTGCACGCTCAAGACCGAGGGAGGCTACACCAAGTACAGCGTGGTGGTGCCTGAAAGCGCTAGGTTCGAGGTGAACAGGCTGCTGGTGCCGGGGGAGAGCATACAGTACGCGTTGGAAGACATGGAGAGGCTCGTCGAGGAGCTCAACTTGGAGTCCACGGTAGATGTAGGGGTCAAGCCCCCCAGGTACGAGCCCTACACGGCGTCGAAGAACCAGCCCCTGATGAAGACCCTGGACGACGCCTACAGGGCGGTGATGGACCGGCCGCCGCTCTACGAGCACGCCTACGGCATCACCAACGCCAACATATTCCAGGGGGAGCAGGGCATCGAGTGCGTCCACCTCGGCCCCCAGCGGGGAAACGCCCACGGCCCCAACGAGCACGTCAAGCTGGAGTGGCTGCCACCGGTGAGCGAGATGTACGCCAGGATCGCAGTCAGCTACCTCACGTAAGGCTAAAAAGTAGCCGAGATGAAATGAGCCAGTGAAACGAGATGAGTGAACAGGTATCCTACAGGGACTTCAAGAAGCTGGACATACGCATAGGCACCGTCAAGGAGTGCGTTCAGGTGAAGGGCTCGGACAAGCTCTACACCCTCTACGTCGACATGGGCGACGAGGTCAGGCAGATAGTCACGGGCCTCGTCGACTACTACACCGTGGAGGAGCTCGCAGGTAAACGCATAGCGGTGGTCATGAACCTGAAGCCGGCTAAGATATTCGGCCAGATGAGCTACGGGATGCTGCTTGCCGCCGAGACGAAGGAGGGCGACCTCGCGCTCATCACCACGGACAACCCCATCGCCGACGGCGCAAGGATCACCTAACGGTTTTTATCCCCCCAAAAGGGAGCATATCAAGATTCCATGGCTGACAAGGTTCTAGTCGTCATAGCGACGGGGGACAAGGCCAAGGCGCTCACCGGCCTCATGTACGCCAAGAACGCGTTGAAGCGCGGCTGGCTCGAAGAAATGAAGGTGGTCTACTTCGGCCCCAGCGAGCGGCTCATGGTCGAGGACGCCGACGTCGCCAGCGCCGCCATAGAGGTGGCGAGCCTGGGCGAAGCCTACGCCTGCAAGGCCATCAGCGACCGTGAGAACATCAGCGAAAAAATCGACGACATGGGCGTCAGGGTCGAGTACGTGGGCACCATAATAAGCGACTACATCAAACAGGGCTACGTCCCCATGGTCTGGTAGAAAGGGGGAGAGAGGCGAGAGGCTGTCCCCGTTGGTCGCCCCAACTCAAGTCTAGATGGCTTAGTCACGTGTCTTCTCGACGGCTACGGCGCAGACCTTGTACTCGGGTATCTTGGAGTAGGGGTCCAGCGCCGCATTCGTCAGCCTGTTGGCGGCGGCCTCCGCGAAGTGGAACGGAATGAACACGGAGCCGGGCGCAGACTTTTCGGTGATCCTGGCCTTGGCCTCGATGAGTCCCCGCCTAGACCTGACACGGACAGTGTCGCCATCCTCAACATCGAGCCTGGAAGCGTCCACCGGGTTCACCTCGACGAGGCACTCCCCCCTGAGGCCGTCCAGCACCTCCGATCGTCTGGTCATGGTCCCCGTGTGGAAGTGCTCCAGAACCCGACCAGTCGTCAGCATGAACGGGTAATCCTCGTCAGGCTCCTCGGCCGGGGGCCTGTACTCCAAGGCGTGGAACGCTCCTTTTCCCCTCGTGAAACTTTCGGCGTGGAGGAACCGTGTCCCGGGGTGGGTCACGTCGGTGCACGGCCACTGCAGGCCCTCCCTGCCTAGGCGTTCATAGCTGACGCCACCGTAGATGGGGGTGACGCCGGCTATCTCGTCCATGATGTCTGCCGGCGACTCATAGACCATGGGGTAACCCATGCGCGTGGCCAGTTCGCATATTATCTCCCAGTCAGCCTTAGCCTCCCCAACCGGCTCGAACAGCTTCGTGACCCTCTGAACCCGTCTCCCGGTGTTGGTGAAGGTGCCGTCCTTCTCTGCGAAGGATGCCGCGGGGAGCACGACGTCCGCGAGTTCTGCGGTCTCGGACATGAATATGTCCTGCACCACGAGGAACTCAAGCTTCCCTAGTGCGTCCTCGACGTGGTTCAGGTCCGGGTCGCTGAGCATGGGGTTCTCCCCCATGACGTACAGCCCCTTGAGCCTTCCCTCGTAGGCGGCGTCCATCATCTCCACGACCGTCAGACCCGGCTCCGCGGTCAAGTCAACGCCCCACGCCTCCTTGAACTTGGCCCGCGTCTGCTCGTCGCTCACAGACTGGTAGCCGGGGTAGACGTCTGGCAGGGCCCCTAGGTCGCAGGCTCCTTGGACGTTGTTCTGGCCCCTTAGTGGATTGACCCCCGTGCTCTCCCTGCCCACGTTGCCGGTGAGCATGGCTAGGTTGGCGACGGACATGACGTTGTCGGTCCCCGTGGTGTGCTGGGTTATACCCATGCTGAATACGAAGCTGGCCCTATCGGCCTCTCCTATGGCGACGGCCGCCTCCTCCAGGTCCCGGCTCGGCACCCCCGTGATCTCCTCCACCCTCTCGGGCGTGTACTTTTCGACGGTGTCCCTGAACTCCTGGAAGCCCTCGCAGCGTTCTTCGATGAACTCTGTGTCTTGGAGGCCGCGCCGGAGGATGACGTTCATGAGGCCGTTGAGGAGCGCCACGTCTGTGCCGCCTCTCTGCCTCAGCCAGATGTCCGCGTGATCAACCAGCCCGATCTTTCTGGGGTCCGCCACGACTAGCGTCGCCCCGTGGTCGACCACGGCCTGCCTCATGTACTTGGCTATCACCGGGTGGTTCTCCGTGGTGTTGCTGCCCGTGACGAATATCAGATCGCTGCCCTTGAGCTCCAGTATGCTGTTCGTCATGGCCCCCGACCCGAAGGCCTTCACAAGACCCGCCACCGTGGGGGCGTGGCACAGCCTGGCGCAGTGGTCCACGCTGTTGTTGCCGAGGCACGCCCTGACGAACTTCTGGAAGAGGTAGTTCTCCTCGTTGGTGCACTTGGCCGAGGCCAGGCCGGCGAGGGCCTCCTCGCCGTGCTTCTCCCTGATCTCCCTGAACCTGGAGGCGACATGGCTAAGCGCCTCGTCCCACGTCGTGGCCTCGAACCCATCGTCGCGCCTGATGAGGGGCGTGGTGAGTCTCTCGGGGGAGTTGACCCAGTCGTACCCGAACCTCCCCTTGACGCAGAGGCTGCCCATGTTCTCGACGCCGTCCTCGGCACCCCGCACCTTCACGATCTCGCCGTCCTTGGTGTAGACCTCTAGGGTGCACCCCACGCCGCAGAAGGGACATGTGGTCGTCTGCCTCTCAAGCTCCCACCACCTGCCTTTGAACCTTGAAGGTTTCTCCGATAGGGCGCCGGTTGGGCAGACCTGGACGCACTCGCCGCAGCTGACGCAGCCTGAGTCGATCAGTAGCTCTCCGAGGCCGGCGATGACGACGGTGTCGTATCCGCGGTTCCGGTAGTTGAGTACGCCGTGGTTCCTGATCTCGTTGCACGCTGCGACGCATCGGCCACAGAGTATGCACAGGTCTGGGTCATAAGTGATGGCTGGGCTGGACTCGTCGACCATTCTATCTAGGCGCTTGGACTCGAAGGTTAGGTCCTCCATCTCGATCCCCAGCTCGTAGGCAAGGTCCTGGAGCTCGCAGCGTCCGTTCTGCTCGCAGGTCATGCAGTCCGCCGGGTGGGCGGATAGTATGAGCTCGACGACGGTTCTCCGCGCCTCTCTCACCCTCTCGTTTTCCGTCTCAACGTTCATGCCGTCGGAGATGGGTAGGGTGCACGAAGCTTCTAGGCGGTCTTTTCGCCCAACATCAACGACGCATACGCGGCAGGCGCCGGAAACCGGCAGCAGTGGGTGGTGGCATAGGGTGGGGATGTGTATCCCGTTGGCCTCAGCGACCTCGAGGACCGTCTGCCCTGATTCCCCCCTGACAACCTTGCCGTCTATGGTGAGCTCGACGCTCATCACCACACCTCCTCTATCGCCTGGAAGGGGCATGCGTCTACACAGATGCCGCACCGTGCGCAGACGCAGTCGTTTATCACCGCCCTGCCTCTGTCCTCTGTTCCAGTGAACGTGATGGCGCCGTTGGGGCACTCGCTCTCACAGACGCCGCATCCCATGCAATCCTCGGTCACGCTGTATCCTTTGAACAGCGCGGCGCACACGCCCGCAAGGCACCTCTTATCCTGTATGTGGGCCAGATACTCTTCCTTGAAGTACCTTATCGTGGTTAGAACGGGGTTGGGGGCGCTTCTCCCTAGGGCGCAGAGGCTGGTGTCGAGTATAGTCTTTGACAACCGCTCCAGCGTCCTGATGTCCTCCAGTCTTCCTTCGCCTCGGGTTATTCTGACCAGTATCTCGCTCATCCGTTTCAGCCCCACGCGGCAGGGTGTGCACTTCCCGCAGGACTCCGCTGTGGTGAAAGAAAGGAAGTACCGGGCCAGGTCGACAGTGCACGTGGTGTCGTCCACAACTACTATGCCGCCTGACCCCATGATGCTGCCCGCCGACTGCAGGCTCTCGTAGTCCAGGGGGAGGTCTAGATGCTCAGCCGAGAGGCATCCCCCTGACGGACCCCCCGTCTGGACGGCCTTGAACGTCCTGCCTTCCAGTGGGCCTCCCCCGACGTCGAACACGAGCCTCCTTATGCTGGTTCCCAGGGGCACCTCCGCGGCCCCGGTTCTCTTGACAGCCCCGGTGAGGCAGAACACCTTTGTGCCCTTGCTTCTCTCGCTGCCCACCTTGGAGAACTCCTCCGGGCCTTTCCGGAGGATGGTGGGCACGTGGGCGAGGGTCTCCACGTTGTTTATGACGGTGGGCTTACCCCACAGCCCCTTGGTTGCTGGGAACGGAGGCCTGGGCCGCGGAGTCGCCCGTTTTCCTTCGATGGCAGCCATGAGCGCCGTCTCCTCGCCGCACACGAACGCGCCCGCGCTCAACATTATGTTTACGTCGAAGCTGAAGCCGGAGCCGAAGACGTCGTCCCCGAGGACGCCGTGAGCCCTCGCCTGCTTCACAGCCGTTTCGAGCCTGCTCGCCATGAGGGGCTTCTCCGCCCTGACGAAGACGTAGCCCTCGCCCGCGCCGACCGCGTAGGCCGCTATTATGAGGCCCTCAAGCACTTTATGGGGGTCCCCCTCGGCGTTGAGCCTGTTCATGAAGGCCCCCGGGTCCCCCTCGTCCGCGTTGCATATCGCGTACTTCTTATCTCCCGGTGCCTGTCTGGTGAACCTCCACTTCAGCCCCGTGGGGAAGCCGGCGCCGCCCCTGCCCCGGAGACCCGCCTCCGAGACAGTCACGATGACCTCCTCCGGGGTCATCTCGGTCACCGCCCTTCTGAGCCCCAGGTAGCCTCCCTTGAGGACGTACTCCTCTATGGATTCCGGGTCTATGACACCGCAGTTCTCTATCGCGTCCCTTGTCTGGTGCTTGAAGAAATCCAGATCATCTAGGAGCGGGACCCCCTCCTCTCCCTCAAAGCTCCCCGTTCTCCCCCGCACAGCAAAGGCCCCAGACACGTTTCCAGACAGGCATCCTTCGACGATCTCCTCGACCCTGCTCTCCGTGACTCCCCCGAATATGACGCCGGGATGCCCCCGGGCTATGAACTCCACTAGGGGCTCTGCGTAGCAGGCGCCGATGCAGCCCACGTTCACCACCTTCGCCTTGACGCCTCTTAGGGCCAACTGGTTTTTTATCTCGCTGTAGACTGGCCCAGCTCCGGCGGCGAGGCCGCACGTGCTCATGCCCACGTTCACCCTTAGGTCTCCGTCACCGAAAAGCACTGAATCCTCGCTTGGAACCTTGATGGCGTAGTCATTCATCTCTATGCGCCTCCTTGAACGAGTTCAAGATATTCTTGAGCTTCTCTTGGTCGAGTCTACCATAGACGCTTTCATCCACCTTGATTACAGGGGCTAGGCTGCATGCTCCTATGCATCTGACTTGGTGGACGGTGAACATCCCATCGGGGGAAGTGTCCTCCGGAGGTGAAATGTCTAGCAGCTTTATTAACTCGTCATAGATCTTGGTGACGCCGGCGACGTGGCAGGCCGTACCCCTACAGACCGTTATGATGTGTTTTCCCTGGGGCCGCAGCCGGAACTGGTGGTAGAAGGTTGCCACACCGAAAACCCTGCTCGGTGGAACCCCGAGCCTCTCAGCCACCGTCAACAGACTTGTCTTGGTGAGATAGCCGAGTGAGTCTTGTATTTTCTGCAAGAGCGGTATTAGTTCCGCCTCCGGGTTCCCCCCATTGCAGTGCTCAACACATAGCTCCTCTACTAGCTCGATCTCCGTTTCTAAAGTGTGCCACCTCTTCCACAGATTGTCTCATGCCGTTATGCGACGCGTTAATGAGGGATCGCCGTCGTCAGCGACACGTTTTCCTAAATTCTGTTCTTTCCTGTATTATACATATCCGTGAGTTACTATTTTTTTAATGATTTGGTATTCAAGGTGTAGAAAACCGAACTCATGTCATTTTTGGTAAAAACTAAACATATTCCGGCGTCATAGTTTTAGCTGAGCCTAGTTGGCCGCGTGTCGTGCTTGTGTCGTATCACGGCGGAGAGAAAGCCAAAGGCTTCATACAAAGCTACTGAAAAGGGGGCGTCACTTCTTCTTTTTCAGGTACCACGTCTCGCCTTTGGGGCTGGTGGTTATCTCGAACTCGGGGTTATAGTGGAGCATCTCCTTCACGAACTCCCTCATGGTGGCCTTGGTGCCGTCGCTCCGGGTGATGACCTCGTCCAAAGAGATCGTGACACGTTTACCCTTACTCTCATCGACATCCAATCTGATCAATGATTAAACGGCGCAGCACCCTTATTATCTTATAGGGTGCCGGGGCCGACGCGTGTGGTTGTGTGGATGCATGGCACAGACACACCGTTTTAACGTGAACGACCGGTATCCACGGGTGGAAGACGGGCCCAGCCATACGCAGGGCGCTCTTCACGGTGCGTGTATCTAGTTGGCGGAAGAATGGAGTGTATCCGGCAGATGCCCCGAATGCGGCGCCGCAGTCACCTGGGTGCCAAGCTACATCGTGATCCAGGGAGGAGACACCGTGGAGATCGGGAAATACCGTTGCCTGAGCTGCGGGGCTGAGAGCGATAAACTTGAGCGCGTGGTAGAGCGCGGCAGGGAGTCGATTGAGCCCATGACGAACCTTGGGCTCGGCACGCCGGCGGCTAACCCTGTCATCGGGAAAAGCAGAGTCACGTTGGACGAGATCATCAAGAGGATAGCCAAAGAGGTTCATGAAGGCAAGTTAGACGAGAAGCGATGACCCGATTATTAAATAAAATACAAATGTAACTTATATTTTCTATAGTATCAGTTATGTATTCCGTAAATAATTATCATGATAATAACCTTATTACCCTATAATCATGGCATCTGATCATGAATAAAATATCACATTATCGTGTTTATTTACAATTGGTTGTGGAAATTGAGATACTCAGATGGAGTCTGCATGTTTTCTCTAGAAAACACTGTGTTTTCAGTAAGTACAAGGTAGAATTTATAAAGCTGGTGCGTGACGTAGATTGATGGATAAAGATAACTTCTCTTTGAGATTGAAATGCCCGTACTGCGATGAACACTTACCCTCGCACAAAGCCCTTAGAGTCCACATAGGTAAGGATCATAAAGAGAAGACAGACGAGTTCATGGAAAAGTACTTCGGGGGGCGATGGATCGAAGTAGATTTCATCTCGCTCATGCTCAGAAGATCGGTGGGGGCCCTATCCGAGGAGGACTGCATCGAATGCGGTGGCTGCGACGTAGCATGCCCGGTATCCGTTATCCATGAAGGCTTCCGCCCCTTCGATGTCTCGCTCCAGCTGCTGGAGGGCAAGGTCAGGGAGATATTGAGCTCGGACGTGATCTGGTGCTGCACTTCTTGTTACGCGTGTGGACAGAACTGTAGGGCGGGGATGCCTCCTTTCGACGTAATCGAGACTCTCATGAACCTGTCGGCTCGCACCGGCTACCACTTTCCCAGGAGATACAAGGAGTACGACAATAGCATACTTAGGAGCGGCGTCATACAGCGGCCTGGCACCCTGAAGACAGCGGACATCACAAGGCTGGCGAGGGAGGACGTGGGCTTACCGAAGCTCCCGGCGCAGCCCGAGAGCGCCCGCTTCAGGGAGGCAGTAAGGAAGCTGGCCGACATGAGGGGGCTGCAATGAAGTACGCCTTCTATCCCGGCTGCCTAGCCCAGACGGAGCAGTTCGGATGCCTGTTGTCCGCCAAGGAGACGCTGGGGAGGCTGGGGCTGGAGCTGGAGACGATGGATGGGTCCAGCTGCTGCGGCTACCGGTCATACAGGTTCTCCTCCCCCATCACCTGGCATTTCCTCGCCGCAAGGAACATGGCGTTAGCCGAGAGAATGGGTCTAGATATCCTGACCCTCTGTAACGAGTGCAACCTCTCCTTCAAGCAGGTTAAGGATGCGCTGTCAAAAGACCCCCAGCTGAAGAGGAACGTGGATGAGGCCCTCAGGGTGGAGGGCCTGGAGTACAACGCCAGGAACGAGACGTACCATGTCGTCGAGGTTCTGCACGACGAGATAGGCGTGAAGCGCGTCTCCGATTCGGTCGAGAATCCTCTGGAGGGCCTCAGGTTAGCGACGCACCCAGGGTGCCACCTGTTCAGGCCCAAGGAGCTGGGTATGCCTGACGAGGCGGAGCCGCATAAGCTCGATGCCCTCGTCGAGGCTCTGGGGGCCGAGACGGTGGATTACCCCGGTAAGCTGGACTGCTGCGGGTCCTCCATGTACACCCCAGACGAGGGGTCTAAGCTGAAGGTGGCGCGCAGGAAGCTCAGATCGGTGAGGGAGAGCGGGCTCGACGGCGTCGTCACCGTCTGTCCTCACTGCTTCAGGATGCTGGACACCGCTCAGGATGAAAGCCCCGGCCGTGAGAGGCTGAGAGTGCCTGTCATCCACTACACCCAGCTGCTCGGGTTAGCCATGGGGGTCAGCACGACGAGGCTCGGGCTGCAGTTCAACGTGAGCCCCGTTGAGCAAATATATCGGCTTTGAGGACGCAGGCAGGTGAGCTTGTATCCCTCCAAGTTCGTCGGAAAAGGGTGAAATGTTTGTCACCTGAAATCAACGAAACAGAAGTTCGGTTCATCTCGAGGATGCTGACCCGGCTCGTCGGGGAGATGAACGCCACGGTCTGTGAGCAGTGCGGGAAGTGCTCCTCCGCCTGCCCTGTCTCGAAGATGATAGAGGGCTTCAACCCTCGACGGTTGATAGCCAAGGTTTCTTTGGGCAAGATCGATGAGCTGCTCAGGGGCGACGCCATTTGGACGTGCACCGCGTGTCTCAAGTGCAGGGAAAGGTGCCCGGAGGACGTCTCCCCGTACGACGTCATACTGATACTGCGGAATCTGGCCTACCGCGCTGGGTACGGCTACCCCGCGGGGTACGACGACTTCATCGAGGGCGTCATAGGGAGGGGGTTCATCTCCGAGCCCCAGGCGGTCAGGACCCGCGACGGCTGGAAGGTCAGCCGCGGAGACTTGGGGCTGCCCGAGGTCTCTGGGCCCGGAGACATGGCGCAGTTCAGCGCCGTCGTAAAGGGGATCATAAAGGCGGGTAGACAGGGTTGAGGTACGCCCTATACCTCGGATGCACCATCCAGTCGGAGCAGTTCGGCTACGAGGCCTCCGTCAGAGAGACTCTGCCCAGGCTCGGCGTAGAGCTCGCCGACATGGAAGGCGTTAGCTGCTGCGGCTTCCCCGCCCTCAACAGCGTGTCCAAGCTGGGGTGGCACTACCTCTCAGCCCGTAACCTCGCGATAGCCGAGAACATGGGGCTGGCTGTGCTGCCCCTGTGCAACGGGTGCCACCTCTCCTTCGTCGAGACAAAGCACGCCCTGGAGAAGGACCCTGAGCTAAAGAACGTTATCAACATGAACCTCGATAAGGAGGGGCTCAGCTACAGGGGAGACGTACGGGTCGTACATCTCCTGGAGGCCCTCCACGACGAGGTGGGGACGCAGAAGATAAGCGAAGAAGTCGTCAAGCCGCTGGAGGGGATGAAGATAGCCTCCCATCCGGGATGCCACGCGATACGGCCCAGCGACCTGCAGAAAGTGGATGACGCGGAGAACCCTAGGAAGCTCGATGACCTGGTCAGGGCCCTGGGCGCCGAGACCTTCGACTACCCCGAGAAGATAGACTGCTGCGGGTCTCAGCTGGCCTTGACCTCGGGCAGGGTGACCCTCAGGATAGCCGGCGAGAAGCTTCAGGCGGTCAAGTCGTATGGCTTCGACGGCCTAGTCACCACGTGCCCCTTCTGCTTCAAGATGTACGACGGTAGGCAGAGGGCCATAAAGGCCGCCCTCAAGGATGATTCCCTCAGCCTACCCGTGTTCTACTACACCCAGCTGCTGGGGCTCGCGTTGGGCCTAGAGCCAGCGAGGCTCGGCTTACAGATGAACCGGAGCCCCGTCGACGGCCTGGTGAAAAGTGTTCTGGAGTGATGGATGATGGATAAACCAGTTCTCGTCATAGGAGGAGGCGTCGCAGGAATACAGGCCGCCCTCGACCTCGCCGACAGGGGGCTCAATGTGCACCTGGTGGAGAAGTCGCCCAGCATAGGCGGCGTGATGGCCCAGCTGGACAAGACGTTCCCCACCATGGACTGCAGCATCTGCATACTGGCGCCGAAGATGATCGAGTGCTCTAGGCACCCCAACATCACCATCCACACCCTCAGCCAAGTGAAGGAGGTGACGGGCAGGCAGGGAGACTTCGACGTGAAGGTGTTGAAGGAGCCCCGGTACGTGGACGAGTCCAGGTGCACCGGCTGCGGCCTATGCTCGGAGAAGTGCCCCACAAGGGTGAGTGACGGCTGGCAGAAGGGGCTGACCGAGAGGAAGGCGATATACGTCATGTTCCCCCAGGCTGTGCCTCTCGTCGCCAAAATAGACAGTGAACACTGCCTCTACTTCCAGAAAGGGGTGTGTCAGGTCTGCAGCAGGGTCTGCCCCGCGGGCGCCATAGACTACACGCAGCAGCCGGAGGAGATCAGCCTCAACGTCTCCTCGATAATCGTGGCGACGGGGATACAGGAGCTTGACCCCAGCTACATCGGGGAGTACGGGTACGGGCGGTTCAAGGACGTAGTCACGTCCCTGGAGTTTGAGAGACTGGTATGCGCCTCGGGCCCGACGGGCGGCCACCTCGACAGGCCCTCAGACGGGAGGCACGCCGACAGGATAGCCTTCGTGCAGTGCGTCGGCTCTAGGTCCCACAAGAACGGCTACCCGTACTGCAGCAGCGTCTGCTGCATGTACGCGACGAAGGAGGCCGTGCTGATCAAGGAGCATGATCCCGGCTCGGAGGTGACGATATTCTACATGGACCTCAAGGTCTATGGTCAGGGGTTCCAGCAGTTCGTGGACAGGGCGAAGCTGCACTGGGGCGTCGAGTACGTCAGGGGCAGGCCCGGCGAGATTAGACGGAACCCCATCACTGGGGACCTGGTCGTCTGGTACGAGGACACGATTACCGGTGACGTCTACGAGAAGACGGTTGACTTGGTCGTCCTCTGCACCACGCTGATCGCGAGGCCCGAGAACAAGGAGCTCGCTGATGTTCTGGGCCTTAAGCTGGATGAGTGGGGTTTCTTCAAGTCCAGGGACCCTGTGAGGGGCCATATAGAGACGGACGTCCCGGGTGTCTTCGTCTGCGGTTGTTGCCACGGCCCCAGGGACATCCCCGAGTCCGTGGCCGAGGCAAGCGCAGGCGCCGCATACGCAGCCGAGGTATCGAGGAGGTGTACCCCATGACCGAGGAGATCAGGATAGGGGTGTTCGTCTGCCACTGCGGCGTAAACATAGGAGGCTACGTGGACGTCCCCAGCGTGGTGGAGTACGCGGAAAGGCTCCCCGACGTGGCCTACGCCGAGCCCAACCTCTACACTTGTTCATCCGACGGGCTGCAGAAGATACAGGAAGCCATAGAGAAGCACGGCCTCAACAGGGTGGTAGTGGCCTCGTGCACCCCCAGGACCCATGAGCCGCTGTTCCAGTCGGCCTGCGAGGAGGCGGGGCTCAACAGGTACCTGTTCGAGATGGCCAACATCAGGGACCAGTGCAGCTGGGTCCACATGCGTGAGCCCGAGAAGGCGACTCAGAAGGCCAAGGACCTCGTGAGGATGGCCGTCGCCAAGGCTAGGCTCCTCGTCCCAGAGGAGGAGCCCGAGATCGATGTGCTGCCGAAGGGGCTCGTCATAGGGGGCGGTGTTTCGGGGCTCACAGCAGCCCTGTCTCTTATGGACCAGGGCTTCAAGGTTCATCTGGTGGAGAGGGAGGGCAGGCTAGGAGGCACCCTGCTCAAGCTCGACAAGCTGTTTCCGTCAAACGTCAAGGCGAGCGAAGTCATCGACCCCCTCGTTGAGAGGGTCGAGGAGTCAAACGACGTCACCGTTCACCTCGACTCCAAGGTATCGGACGTAAAGGGGTTCATAGGCAACTTCGATGTGGTGGTCGATACCCCTGGAGGACCCGAGAAGCTCAACGTGGGGACCATCATCGTCGCGACGGGGGCGGGCTACCTGAGCCCCGAGGGACTATACGGGTACGGCCGTGTTGAAGGCGTCGTGACGCAGCTGGAGCTTGAGCAGACGTTCAAGGAAGTAGGTGGGCTGGAAGGCGTAGAGACGCTTGTGATGATCCAGTGCGTAGGCTCCCGCAACGAGGAGAGGGCCTACTGCAGCAGGGTCTGCTGCACCGAGGCCATGAAGAACGCCATAAGGCTGTTGGAGAAAGACCCTAGGCGCGACGTGTACATCCTTTACAGGGACCTCCAGACCTATGGCATCGAGTTCTCCGCGATGGAGTTTGACGCCAAGAAGAGGGGCGCTAGGCTCGTCATGTACGACAAGGATAGGCCTCCAGAGGTCACAGGGGAGGAGAAGGGGCCGTTGGTGAGGGTCTACAGCCCGTTGCTCGACGAGGAGCTCACCATTGAGGCAGACATGGTAGTCCTCGCGGCGCCCATCGTCCCCAACGTGGACAACGAGGCGCTGTCGAGGCACCTGAAGGTGCCCCTCAACTCAGACGGCTTCTTCATGGAGGCCCACGTCAAGCTCAGGCCCGTGGACTTCGCCACCGACGGCGTCTACGTCTGCGGCACCGCTCACAGCCCCAAGGAGGTGGGTGAGAGCGTCTACCAGGCCAAAGCGGCGGCATCCAGGGCCGGCATACCCATGGCGAGGGGCAGCCTCAAGGCCGCGGCCATCACGAGCGTCGTAGACGAGGACAGGTGCTGCGGCTGCGGCACCTGCATCGAGATGTGCCCCTACAACGCCATAACCAAGAACGAGAGGGGGCTCGCCCAGGTAGAGCCGGCGGTGTGTAAGGGCTGCGGCGTCTGCGGGGCGAGCTGCCCAGAGGGGGCGATAACCATGAGGCATTTCACAGACGAGCAGCTGGAGGCGCAGGGCCTCGCAGCCATAGGGGAGGCGTAGATATGAGCGATTTTGAGCCGAAGATCATAGGTTTTCTCTGCAACTGGTGTAGCTACGCGGGGGCGGACCTCGCCGGGGTCAGCAGGATACAGTACCCCAGCAACATAAGGGTGATACGCGTGATGTGCAGCGGCAGGGTGGACCCCGTCATGCCTCTGGGGTTCCTCGCGGAGGGCGCCGACGGGGTGATGATCACGGGCTGCCACATCGGGGACTGCCACTACATCGACGGCAACCTCTACGCCAGGCGAAAGTTCGGGCTGCTAAGGAGGCTCGTAGAGAAGGCTGGGCTGGAGCCGGAGAGGGTCATGCTTGAGTGGGTGTCGGCCTCCGAGGGCCAGAGGTTCGCGGAGATCGTCACCGAGTTCACCGAGAGGATACGTGGGCTCGGTCCTGTCGCCTGCGACGAAGAGACTAGGCTGAACCTCCGAGCCGCCAAGGCAGCCGCCGAGGAGTACAGGCTACGGGCCCTCGTCGGCAAAGAGGAGAAGCTGGTGGAGAGGGGAAACGTCTACGGAGACGACGTTACCCAGGAAGAGTTCGACCGGATCATGGATGAAGCCGTCGAGACCGAGTACACGCGGAACAGGATCAGGCTCATGCTAGCGCGTGAACCCATGTCTGTGAAGGAACTCGCCTACAGGATGGGGGAGGAGCCGGGAAACGTCCTGAGCCATGTAGCGTCTCTCAGGCAGCGTGGCTGGGTAGCCCTGCTGGAGCTGCAGGGCAACACGCCCATCTACCACGCTATGGAGGCGTCCTAGATGAAGGTGGGATCGGTGCTGGTGGTCGGCGGAGGCATCGCCGGGATACAGGCCAGCCTGGACCTCGCGGACTCCGGGTTCAAGGTCTACCTCCTAGACAAGGAGCCCACCATCGGCGGCGTCATGACCCAGCTGGACAAGACCTTCCCCACCAACGACTGCGCCATGTGCATCCTGGCTCCCAAGCTGGTGGGGGCCGGGCGTCACAACAACATACAGCTAGTGACCTACAGCGAGGTCATGGGCCTCAGGGGCGAGGAGGGAGACTTCACGGCGCATATCAGGAAGAAGGCGCGGCGCGTCGACCCCGAGAAGTGCACGGGCTGCGGCGACTGCACCCTGAAGTGCCCGGTCACGGCCATCGACATGTACAACGAGGGGCTGGGTGAGAGGGGGGCCGTCTACATCAAGTACCCGCAGGCGGTGCCTCTCTTGGCCACCATCGACAAGGAGAAGTGCATAGGCTGCGGCATCTGCGCCGAGGTCTGCAAGGCGGACGCCATAGTCTACGAGGAGGCCGACACTGAGGTGGAGCTCAACGTGGGCTCGGTGATTCTAGCCCCCGGCTTCCAGGCCTTCGACCCCAGCGGCCTCACGGAGTACGGGTACGGCAGGTACCCCAACGTCGTCACCAGTATGGAGTTCGAGAGGATACTCAGCGCCACCGGCCCCTACAGGGGAGTGGTGATGAAGCCCAGCGACGGCGAGACGCCCCGCCGCGTGGCGTTCCTCCAGTGCATTGGCTCGAGGGACGAGAGGGTGGGCAACCCTTACTGCAGCGGCGTCTGCTGCATGTACTCCATGAAGGAGGCAGTCATCGCCCAGGAGCACAACCCCGGGCTAGAGGCAACTATCTTCTTCATGGACATCCGGGCCTACGGCAAGGAGTTCGACGACTACTACACGCGCGCCGAGGAGGAGCACGGCGTCAGGTTCATACGGAGCAGGGTGGCCAGCGTGCGGGAGGACCCCGAGACCAGGGACCTGATGGTCAATTACGAGCAGGGCGGCGAGGTCAAGGAGGGCGTCTTCGACATGGTGGTCCTAGGCGTGGGCTTGACGCCGCCCGAGGACGCGGCTAGGCTCGCCGAGTCATGCGGGATCGAATTGAACCGCTACGGCTTCGCCGAGACCACGCTGTTCAAGCCGCTGGAGACCAGCCGGCGCGGCGTCTACGTCTGCGGTGCGTTCCAGGGCCCCAAGGATATCCCCGACAGCGTGGCCCAGGCGAGCGGAGCCGCCGCGAAGGCCGCGAAGGCGATAGCCCAGGCCCGGGGCACCATGATCACGAGGGTGGAGTACCCCGCGGAGAAACAGGTCCTCGGCGAGGAGCCCAGGATCGGGGTGTTCGTCTGCCACTGCGGCATAAACATCGGCGGAGTCGTAGATGTGGGCGACGTGGTCGAGTACGCGAAGACTCTGCCCAACGTGGCCTACGCGGAGGAGAACCTGTACACCTGCAGCCAGGACACCCAGGAGAAGATCAAGAAGACCATCACGGAGCACGGCCTCAACAGGGTGGTCGTGGCTTCGTGCACCCCCAGGACCCATGAGCCGCTGTTCAGGGCCACCCTGCAGGAGGCGGGTCTGAACCCGTATCTCTTCGAGATGGCCAACATCAGGGACCAGTGCAGCTGGGTCCACATGCACGACCACGAGGCCGCCACCGCGAAGTCCAAGGACCTCGTGAGGATGGCGGTCGCCAAGGCCAGGCTGCTGGAGCCGCTGGAGAAACCCGTCATAGAGACGACCCCATCGGCCTTGGTCATCGGGGGCGGGTTGAGCGGCATGACCTCTGCGCTCGAGATCGCGGACCAGGGATACGAGGTTCACCTCGTCGAGAAGGAGCAGGAGCTCGGGGGCAACCTGAGGCGCATCAAGTACGTCGTCGGAGGAGAGGACCCGCAGGCCGAGCTGAAGAAGATCACCGAGAGGGTGAGAAGCCACCCGAAAATCAATGTATATCTAAACACGCGGCTAGCCGAGGTGGACGGATATATAGGCAACTTCGAGTCCACCCTCGTAGGCCCCGGAGGGGAGACGAGTGTGAAGCACGGAGTCGCAGTAATCGCCACCGGCGGCGTCGAGTACAAGCCCACGGAGTACCTTTACGGGAACGACGGGGTGATGACCCAGCTGGAGCTGGAGGAGAAGCTCCTGGGCGGCTACAAGCCGGACACGGTGGTCATGATCCAGTGCGTGGGCTCCCGGTGCGAGGAGAGGCCCTACTGCAGCAGGGTCTGCTGCACGGGAGCCGTGAGCAACGCCCTAAAGATAAAGGAGGTGAACCCAGACGCCGACGTCTTCATCCTGTACAAGGACATGAGGACGTACGGCTTCAAGGAGGAGTACTACAGGGAGGCCGCGGACAGAGGAGTCATGTTCATCAGGTACACAGACGAGGACAAGCCTGTCGTCGAGGAGGACGGCGGCCTCAAGGTGGCCGTCACCGATCCCGTCCTAGGGGACAGGGTGGTCGTCAGGCCGGACGCCGTGGTGCTGAGCGCCGCGGTGCTGCCCGGCGAGGACAACGAGAGACTCGCGGGCATGTTCAAGGTGCCCCTCAGCAAGGACGGCTTCTTCCTGGAGGCCCACATGAAGCTGAGGCCCGTGGACTTCGCCACCGACGGCGTGTTCCTAGCGGGCCTCGCACACGGGCCCAAGACCATTGACGAGTGCATAAGCCAGGCGTCGGGCGCCGCCGCGAGGGCGTTGACCATCCTAAGCCAGCCCACCATCGAGGTGGACGGAGCCGTCGCCGAGGTGGACGAGGAGAGGTGCAGCGGCTGCAGGGTGTGCGAGCACGTCTGCGAGTTCAACGCCATCGAGATGATGGAGGAAGAGGACGGCAGGGTCCGCAGCCACGTCATACCCGAGGTCTGCAAGGGCTGCGGGGTATGCGCCGCCACGTGCCCCTCGGGGGCCATAACGATGGGCCACTTCACCGACGCGGAGATACTGAGCCAGGTCGTCGCGGCGTTGCAGGAGGTGAAGGCGTGAGCCACGAACCCAGGATCGTTGGCTTCCTCTGCAACTGGTGCAGCTACGCCGGCGCGGACCTGGCGGGTGTGAGCAGGTTCCAGTACCCGCCGAACCTCAGGGTCATAAGGGTCATGTGCAGCGGCAGGGTCCACCCGGCCCACATTCTGGAGGCTTTCAGGAACGGAGCCGACGGCGTGCTGGTGGCCGGGTGCCACCCGCCCAACGACTGCCACTACATCTCTGGCAACCTGAAGGCCAAGAGGCGGGTCGCGTTGCTGAAGAGGCTCATGGCTCAGATGGGGATGGACGAGCGTCGGCTCAGGCTCGAATGGATCAGCGCGGCCGAGGGGGAGAAGTTCGCGAGGGTGGTGACCGAGTTCACGGAGCAGCTGAGGGAACTGGGTCCAGCCCCCCTGAAGGCTGTAGCGGTCGCGGAGGACGACTAGGATGACGATCACTGTCACACGGGAAGCCAAGGATTTCAGAAGGAGGGTGATGGAGACCCCTGGCGCGGAGAAGCTTATGCGGTGCTACCAGTGCGGAACCTGTACGGCCGACTGCCCCATCGCGAAGCGGGTCCCAGAGTTCAGGCCCAGGCAGATCGCCCGGCTCGTCATGTACGGGCAGAGGGAGCGGCTCATGGAGGGCGACCTCCTGTACCTATGCGCCGGGTGCTACACCTGCTACGAGCACTGCCCCCAGCAGGTCCACGTATCGGAGATAGTTTCGGCCCTCCGCAAGATAAGCCTCCAGGATGGCCACCTGCTCCCAGGCTTCAAGGCCCTCATGGAGGCCGTGGCCGAGACGGGCTACATATACGAGATAGACGAGTTCGAGAACGAGATGAGGGAGGACGACGACCTGCCCCCGGCGCCAACGCCGGACACGAACGGCATCGAGGCCGTCATGAGGGCCACCGGGTTCCTCGGAAAGGTGGAGGCGAGCAAGCGGTGAGGTACGCGTTCTTCGTGGGCTGCACCACCCTCTCGAGGCTCCCGGGCTACGAGAAGTCGGCCAGGAGGGTCGCCGAGGCGCTGGGCGTCGAGCTCATGGATATGCCCGGCTCAGGCTGCTGCGGCACCACGTACCTAGAGACCCTCGACCACAAGACGGGGCTGGCCGTCGCCGCCAGAAACATAGCAATAGCCGAGGAGATGGGCCTCGACATAGTCACCATATGCAACGGGTGCACCGAGGTCCTCACAAAGGCCAACAAGACGCTCAAGGAGGACCCAGCTTTCAGGAACGAGGTCAACGAGGTCCTGGCCGAGGCGGGTAAGGAGTTCAGGGGCACCGTGGAGGTCAAGCACTACGTCAGGATGCTCAAGGAGGACGTGGGCCTCGACGCAATAAAGGAGATTATGGGGAAAAGCCTAGGAGGCCTCAGGGTGGCCAGCCACTACGGTTGCCACATGCTGAAGCCCCGCGAGGTGCTCATGAGCGACGACCCGGAGAACCCCACGGTGCTAGACGACCTGGTGGCCACGACGGGTGCCGAGCCCATAGACTACCCCAACAAGCTGGAGTGCTGCGCCGGCCCGGTGATGGGAGTCAGGGAGAACGTGACCTGGAGCGTCGGCCTCGACAAGGTCGAGACGGTGAAGCGGCTCGGCGACGCCCTCGTGACGGCATGCCCCTTCTGCTACCTCACATACGAGAGGTGCCAGCTCATGCAGGACGAGAACCCCAACCTGCCCATCCTCCACATACCCCAGCTGCTGGGGCTCGCCATGGGCATGGACACGGACGAGCTGGGCATAGGCCACAACAAGGTGCCGTCAACGGTCGTATTGGAGAGGCTGGAGGGATGACCACGAGTAAACTAAGATTCGGGTTCTACTGGGCCGCGAGCTGCGGGGGCTGCGAGATCGCTGTCCTGGACATGGACGAGGCCCTGCTTGAGGTACTCGAAGTGGCCGACGTGGTGTTCTGGCCCGTGGCCATGGACGTGAAGTACAGGGACGTGGAGGCCATGCCTGACAGCTACATGGACGTGGTGTTCTTCAACGGCGCCGTGAGGAACTCGGAGCAGGAGCACCTGGCCAGGCTCCTCAGGAGGAAGGCGAAGAAGATGGTGGCCTTCGGCTCATGCGCCCACACCGGCGGCATACCGGGCCTGGCGAACATCGCGGACAGGGAAGAGATATTCGACAGGGTCTACCATTCGTCGCCTTCGACGGTCAACCCGGGGAAGACGGTGCCCCGGACCGAGGTCGAGGTGCCCGAGGGAAAGTTGACCGTGCCGGCGTTCTACGACGCCGTCATGCCCCTGGACAAGGTCGTCGACGTGGACTACTACCTGCCGGGCTGCCCTCCACCCTCGACGCTGGTGCTAGAGGCGGTGAGAGCCATAGCCTCCGGGCGGCTGCCGCCCAAGGGGTCCGTGCTAGCCCCTGAGCTGTCGGTCTGCGACGAGTGCCCACGCAAGAAGGAGAACAAACAGATCACGGAGATCAAACGGATAGTAGACCATACCCCAGACCCCGACAGGTGCCTCCTGGAGCAGGGCTTCATCTGCATGGGTCCCGCGACGCGCGGGGGATGCGGGGCCAGGTGCCTCAACGCCAACATGCCGTGCACCGGCTGCGGCGGCCCCTGCCCAGGGGCCATGGAGCAGGGATCGGCGATGATCTCAGCCCTCTCGACCATACTGTGCTTGGCGGCCGAGAAGGAGGAGGGCTTCGACTTCGATGAGCTGCTGACGCAGCTCAAGGACCCCGTGGGCACCTTCTACAAGTACTCGCTCGCGGGAAGCATAATCAACAGAAGGGTGAAGCGATGAAGACGGTTACCATAGACCCGATAACCAGGCTTGAGGGCCACGGAAAGATAGAGATATTCCTCAACGAGGACGGGGATGTCGAGAACGCGTATCTCCAGATACCCGAGCTGAGGGGCTTCGAGCGGTTCTGCGAGGGCAGGAGAGCCGAGGACATGCCCATAATCACGCCCCGCATCTGCGGCGTTTGCCCGGTGGCCCACCACCTAGCCGCCGCCAAGACCCTCGACGCCGCCTACGGCGTAGAGCCCACGGAGACGGCCAGGAAGCTCCGGGAGCTCATGAATTGCGGGTACTTCATCTACGACCACACCCTCCACTTCTACTTCCTCGGTGCGCCTGACTTCGTGGTGGGCCCGGACGCCCCGCCCATGGATAGGAACATCTTCGGCGTACTCAAGAAGGTGGGCCTCGACGTGGGCAGGGAGGTCATAAGGCACCGCGCCTACGGCCAGAGGATCACGGAGATCTTCGGCGGCAAGGCCACCCACCCCACCTGCGGCGTCCCTGGGGGCATGAGCAAGGGCCTCACTGAGGAGGAACGGCAGAGCATCGAGGACATGGCCAGGAGCTGCGTCGAGTTCGCCAAGCAATCCCTGGGCATCTTCGACGACGTGGTGCTCTCGAACCAGGACTACGTGGACCTCATCCTCAGCGACACGTACCAGCTGAACACGTACAACATGGGCCTGGTGGACGAGGACAACCGCGTCAACTTCTACGGCGGCGAGATCAGGGTGACCGACCAGAGGGGCAGGGAGCACACAAAGTTCGGCGAGCAGGAGTACCTTGACCACGTCTGCGAGCACGTTGAACCGTGGACCTACAGCAAGTTCACCTACCTCAAGGACTTGGGGTGGCGCGGCTTCACCGACGGCCCGGGGAGCGGCATATTCAGGGTCGGCCCCCTGGGGAGGCTCAACGCCGCGGAGGGCATGGCGACCCCCCAGGCGGACGAAGAGTACAGGCGCATGTACGAGACGCTGGGCGGCCGGCCGGTCAATTCCACGCTGGCGTTCCACTGGGCGCGCCTAGTGGAGCTGCTGTACGCGGCCGAGCGCGCCGTGGAGCTGGCCACGGACCCAGGGATCACGGGCACCGATCTGAGGAACCCGGTGGGGGAGCCGGGGGAGGGCGTCGGCGTCGTGGAGGCGGCCAGGGGCACCCTCATCCACCACTACAATCTGGACCGTGAGGGATTGGTGGAGAGGGTCAACCTCATAGTGGCCACCACGAACAACTACGCCGACATCTGCATGAGTGTCAGGGACGCCGCCAAGGGCCTCATCAAGGGCAACAAAGTGGATCAGGGCCTCCTGAACATGGTGGAGATGGCGTTCAGGGCCTACGACCCGTGCTTCGGGTGCAGCACCCACTCCCTCCCAGGCCAGGCCCCCCTTCAAGTTAACGTCTACGATGCGGGGGGGCGGCTCGTAGAGACGGTCCAGAGGGGCTGACACCCCGTGAAGACTCTAGTTATGGGCGTGGGCAACCTCCTCAGACGCGACGACGGCGCCGGTGTCCACGTCGTCAACAGGCTGAAGAGGCTCGCCCCCCAGATCGACGCCGTCGACGTCGCCATGGGGGGCGTAGAGATCCTTGAGGCCATGAGGGGCTACGACAGGGTGATCATGGTGGACTCCATCACGACAGGCACCGAGCCTGGGACGATCTACCGCGTGAACATAGCCGGCGGCGAGGAGGCTCCCCGGTTCTCGTCGAGCCACGGCGTGGATCTGGTGACCACGCTTGAACTCGGGAGGATGCTGATGCCCGGGGAGATGCCCCCCGAGCAGTTCCTCATCGGCATCGAGGCTGAGGACACCGTGAATTTCAGCGTCTCATGCACTCCACGTGTGGAAGCCGCGGTTGATAGAGTCGTGAAAGATATACTCATATTTTTGGGACAGCGAAACGATTTTGATCTATAGCTACAGTCTAAGATTGTGAGGCATATTTCTAGTTCCCGTTAGTTCATGCTTAGGCTTGTCCTATAGCCGCTTTAGGAAATTAATGGTGGACTGGGGGGGATTTGAACCCCCGACCTCCTGGTTGCGAACCAGGCATTCATACCCCTGAACTACCAGCCCCAACCACAGAGAAACCGACGCCCACGATAAAAAGCATTCCCAAACCACACGAAAAACCACAGGCTACACGATACACACGTGAACCGCGGGCCACATCATACGTCTACTGGAAGATCCTCTTTCCCTTCCTGCCCTCGTCCCTGACCCCCGGGAACTTCTCGCCGTCATAGTCCGGGCAGAACCCCGAGAAGCTCATCCAGTCCAGCAACGGCTCACAAGCCGAGTCGATGCCACACTCGCCGTCCTCGTTGTGGCTGCAGTCCCTCAGCTTACACTCTGTTCCCTTGGCCATGACAACCCGAAAAACATGGGACATCTGTATATATAAAATATATACTGCTAGCCTCTGAGGCTGATGGAGCGCTCCTCGACGCCCCCCGGTCTGACTATCAGTATGTCGATGCCGTCGCCGCTCACCGCGTCACGGGCCACGGCTGCCTTCACCGCCTTGATAGCCAGCTCCGCCCCCGCCTCACAGTCCAGTCCCTTGCTGTAGTCAGACTCCAGGACGCCCATGGCTATGGGGGCGCCGCTGCCGGCGGAGATGAAGTCGTCCGGGATGAGGCTGCCCATGAGGTCCATGCTGTAGAGGCTGGGCCCGTCCTCGTCCACGCCCCCCACCACCGTCTCCATGAGGAGGGGCATCATCCTCCTGTTGAAAAGCATGTTGCTTATGAGCTTGCTCATACTCTTCGTGGAGATGGGCCTCCCCTTCTCAAGCCTAAATAGGTTGGCGTAAGCAGACGCCTCCCGGACCAAGGCCTGCATGTCGCTCATGAGGCCCGCGAAGGCGAGGCCGATGTTGTCCGTGAGCTTGAAGACCTTCTTGCCGTGCCTGCTGCTCACCAGCCGCCCCCAGCTAACCCGTTTCTCGCTGGCCAGAACCACGCCGTCGCTGCATACGAGGCCCACCGTCGTCGCTCCCTGTATCTGCTGGTAACCCATCTCTGTTCACTTTCCATCTCTCTGTACGGTAGGCGCGATATATACGTTGCTTTACAGCCTGTAGACCCTGCTCCCGTCTCTTGGACGCCCAGGCTCAACCTGGTAGCCGAGCGCCTCCAGCACGGGGATGACGCTGCGCACCCCTTCTCCTCGGAGCACCTCCTTGGCCTCCCCGAGGGTCTCCACGCCGCCGAGGGCGCCGCTTATCTCTTCGAGCTTCCTCGGCGTCACCAGGACCCCCCCAAGATCCCGGTACTCGTGCCCTTCCTCCCTGATCTCCTTGAGCAGCTGCTTCTCCGTGACCCCCAGCCGGTGGGCTAGCCGCTCCACCACTATCACCTCGCCGTGGGTGGGCTTCCTAGGCTCCTTGGAGGGTATCTCTATTATGAGCTCCTCCCTGTGGGGGTCCTTCTTGAGGAGTTCGCCGTGCTGGTCGCTGCTCAGATCCATCACCGCCGGGTCCTTCCTCCTAGTGGGGTAGACTATGGACGCCTTGAGGGACCATGACCCGGCTTCGAGGAGCCGGGCCGCGAAATCGTCTATCCTCGCCCCCCTCTGGGATAGCCGTCTCGTTGGCTTGAGCTTGATGTATGTCGAGGCGCCTCTCCCGCGGCCTTCTATCCTCGTTTCGCCTATTCTTTCCGCCAGCCGGCTGAGGTACTCGTCCCGTTCCGTTGTCTCGGCGTAGATGCTCCTGGAGTATGATAGCAGGGCGACGGTATTCGCGTAGTTATAGTAGCGGTTGAGCTCCGCGGGCTCGGGCTCGCTGAACTCGGCTAGGACCTGCTCGTCCTCGAGGTCTCCGTACAGGCTCGCGTCCAGCTGCTCGACGGTGACGCCCAGCCTCTTCGCCACCGAGGCGAGGACGGCCACTCTCTCTTTCTCCGTGGCCACGACCCTGCCCGCTGCCTCCCTGAACACCATGGCCCGGGCCTCGATGGGGGGTATGACCGCCTGGCTCTCGAACAAGCACCGCCCCTCCAGGACGGAGGACAGACCCCTGACGAGCCTGTAGTTGTACCCCAGCTGCTCGCAGTCGGAAAGCGCCTCGGCTAGCGCCCCCCGATTCTCGCCCACGTGGCTCCCGATGGTGGCTATGAGGGTCTTCGAGAGGCTGACGTCTTCACCGAGGAACACGGGCCTTATGACGCTCTTACGTCTGTAGACCCTTATGTGCTCGGTGGGCAGCGTCAACGTCTTCTCCTCCGTGCGCTGATGTAGGTCTCAGCCGTCCCCTCTGAGACCAGCTCATGGAGCACCGCCTCCTTACCGGGGGTCTTGCGGAGTATGCGGCCGAGGCGCTGTATGAACTGCCTGTTGCTACCCGAGCCGCTGATGATGACCGCCATGCTGGCGTCGGGTACGTCCACCCCCTCGTCGAGGACCCTGCTCGTCGCTATCCGCCTATAAGTCCCGTCCCTGAAGCCGCCCAGTATATCCTCCCGCTCCGCCTGGGGCGTCTGGTGGGTTATCGCTGGGATGAGAAGCTCCCTGCTGAGCCTGTACACCAGCTTGTTGTGCTTCGTGAATATGAGCGTCTTCTCGCCGGGGTTGGCCTTGAGGAGGCTCTTCAGGTACGCTACCTTGTTGCCGCCGTTGAGCGCGACGTCCATGGCTCTGCCCCGCGCCTGCACGGCCTTTCGGGCCTCGGGGTCCCTGCCGCTTCGGCGGACAAGCCTAAGGTAGTCTCTGGCGCCCCTGATCCTGATGTTCCGCCGCCTGAGGAAGCCCCTGTAGATGTCGTACTGTCTGTCGTACTCGGCTCTCTCCTCTGGGGTGAGGGGGAGCTTCACCGTCTTCACGGTGTAGTCTGAGAGGTGGCTGCCCGCGAGGCTGTCCACGCCGAGGCGGTATACCGTGGGGCCCACGAGCTCCATGTAGAGTTCCTTGGTGGCCTCGTCGCTCTGGAGGGTGGCCGTCAACCCTAGCCTGTAAGGCGCGAGGTACTGTGTGGCTATCTTTCTGTAGGTGGGGGCGGCCAGGTGGTGGACCTCGTCGAAGACCAGCAGCCTGAACCTGTTGCCGAGGCGGCCGGCGTGGAGGCTCGCGGAGTCGTATGTGGACACGGTCACCGGCTGGATGTCCCTCTCTCCGCCGCCGAGGGCGCCCACATTGACGCCGAGGGACTGCTCTAGCACCTCGCGCCACTGCTCCACGAGGACGATGGTTGGCACCGTTATTAGCGTCGGCGCCTGAAGGGCCTCTATGGCCTTCACGGCGATGAACGTCTTCCCGGCGCCCGTGGGGAGAACCACGACGCCCCTGTATTCGTTCTGGCTCCACTTGGAGAGGGCTTCGGACTGGTAGTCCCTCAGTTCTATGTCGGCTTTCATGGGCGGCGGTGACGGGGCGTTCATGGCCTCGTCCCGGTACACGGTCCCTGACGCCTCCAGGTGCCTTATGATCTGGGGGTACATGTAGCCGGGGTACTCGTCGGAGGGCTCTACGGCGCCCAGATACATCTGTCCGCCTTCCACCCTTACCCTGCCTTTCTCGTAGCGAAGCGTGATCATGTTTTCCCAGTCATATCATCTTTGTAAGGGTCATGGATAAGCGCATCTAGCCGCGTCTGTGCCCCGTCCCTACGCAGGTTATCGTCGCCGGCTGGCCCCTGCTGCCCTGGACGCTGAACCCGGCGGCCGTGAACGTCTTGGCCAGCTCCACGGCGGTGAGCGTGTGAAGCGTCAGCCTGCTCGTGGTGAACCTTGACTCTCCGTCGGCGAGGGAGCACGGGAGTATCATGTGGTCCGAGGTGTGGAGGTCTACCGTGGCCCCAGTCCCTATCTGCTCCACGAGGCTCGTTGCGGCCTCACGCCCCACCTTCTCCGCCGGCTTCCCTCGCTCTCCGAGGGAGTCGGAGCCGAGAAACATGTGGTCCGCCCAGAGGCAGACGAGGCTACCCGGAGAGAAGGGCGACTCGTCTCCCTCCAGGTGAGTGACGGAGATGCTGGATTTGAAGCCTGACGTTCTCAGGGCCTCGGCGGCTGACGCCGCCTGCCGCTCGGCGACGTGTCTGGGCAGACGCCCGCAGAGGGACACTCCGTGGATCATGCCGATGGACTCGTGTATGGGCGTGAAAGGCTTCAAGGTTTCAACAGGCTCCACGTGCGCCGCGGCTTCTCCTCCTCCCTTGGGGTAGAACCCGTGGCGCCTCGACTTCAGGCTGCAGCTTAGCCCCATGGATTCGAAGGCACGCCAAACCACGTTTTCTAGGAACGGTGTGGGCGGCGACCATTTGACCGCGGTCCCCCCGGTGACGAGTATCTCCACATGTCTGTCCGCGTAAGCCGCGATGGGAGCCAAGCACTGTAGAAGCATGGTCACGCTGCCAGCCGTCCCTATGTCGAAGCGGTACCTGCCGCCTCTGATGTTTCCCGGCTTGTACGTGATCTCAGTGGAGCCTAACTCTGCGCCTCGCACCTCGGCCCCCGTAAGCTCCGCCGCTGCTCTCAGAGTCGTCAGGTGCTGGGGCCTGAGGCCGGGCTGGCTGCGCCCCGCCCTGACGCCGTGGATGGTGAAGGGCTCCCCGAGGATGGCGCTGTATGCGGTGGCCATGCGGAGCAGCTGCCCGCCTCCCTCCATTATGGAGCCGTCTACGGTTATCATGGCCTTTACTTTGAGTTAGTCCCCCCGCAGAAACGGGGGAGGACCCTTGCGGCTAAGTCGGCGCTCTCCTCCAGCTCCTCCAGGGTTATCCCCGGTGCGCCGCACATGAGCATGATGACGCTGCTCGTCTTCATGGTCACCTTGCTGTGGTCGGCGTCCCTGTACGGGTAAATGGCGGCTAGGCGCCTCCCGTCCTCTATCACGGCCTCTCCCCCGCTCAGTACGACGGGCTTCTTCATGCCTATCCCGAGGAACTCCTCGCCCTCCTCCGCCTCCCTCATGAGCAGCGGGCCCTCAAGGAGGTCGGAGTCGAAGCTGGCGACGGGGATCGCGGACTCCATGGAGACGAGGTTGTAGGCGTCCACCCACATGTTTATCTTTGGGATGGGGTTGCCTCTGAGCACCCGCCTTATGAGGGCCTCGGCTGCGGGCCTGGTCTTGGTGGGGTCGATGTCCATCCTCCAGAAGAAGTCTCTATAAGCCCTGAACGTGGGGTGCTCCCTCAGCTCCTCGACATCCCACCGAGCCCGTATCCTGTCGGCGACCTCTTTCTTGTACCTCTCCAGCTCGGGGCTCTCCCTGGCTACGGTGACACCGGTGAACCTGACGATCTGGGCTGCAAGCCCGGGGAACCTTTCCCGGAGCTCCGGGCTCAGCTTGATATACTCCGGCACCTTAGCGCCTCCCCGCGTTCACCGAGTCCGTCTTGGCGAGGTCCCTTACCCTTTCCTCGCCGTCTATGTCATCGACTACCCTGTAGACCTCCGGGGGCACCAGGTCGCTCCAGTCCTCCTCCTCGAGCATCCTCCGCCTTATCTCTGATGCCTCGTACTTGCCGCGATGATACATGGGTATGTGCTTCACCTCGTACCCCGCCTCTATGAGGAGCCGTCTGGTCAGGGGCTGGTTGCTGTACACGAGGTCGAAGCGCGGGGTCTGGCTCTCCACGGCGCTCACCCACACCCTGTGGGCGGGTGCGTCGGGTATTGGTATGATCATGTACCTGTCAGCCGGCACGTCCGCGGCGTCGAGGGCGGCGCGGATCATCTCGATGCGCTCCCCGGCCGTGAAGGGGTTGTCGTGCTCGTGGCTCATCTGGGCGCTGCCCACCACAAGCACCAGCTCGCCGCACTCCTCCAGTATCTTCTCTATCGCGTACAGGTGCCCGTAGTGGAAGGGCTGGAACCTGCCCACGAATAACGCGCGTGTCACTTGCTTCTCTCCTTTGTTTGAAAGAGATGGGGAACCGGTTTATGTGTTTCCCCTGGCCGTTCTACGGGTTGGAACACCTGTTCTAAACGGTAGCATTATACTCGACACCGCTCATCAGGGGATAGTGAACCAAGATGAACACAACTAAGACATGGTTGATCGCGATCCTAGTCATCGGGGCTCTTCCAGCTCTGTCCATCTACGCCTGGCAGACCACGCCGGTTTTCAACGAGAAAGCGGCGGTGAAGGCGGCTACCAGTTTCCTGTCTGAGGCGCCGACTTATAGCTGGGACGGAGTCGAGGGCTCCAGGCGGGTTCTGGACTCGTATAAGGCCCAGACTCCGGACGCCGTCTGGACGGTCGTCATAGGGTTCACGTGCGCCCACGCTGGCTACGGCGACAGGTCCGACCAGATGGTGGCCACGGTGGTCACCGACCACGTGATCACAATCACTGTGGAGGACGGCTCCGTTGTGGAGGCCGTGATAGACGACGAGTGGGATGAGCTTCGACAGACTCCTGTGATACACGACGACACGACGCCCGCGGAGGCGGAGGAACTGGCCATGGAGTTCGTCATGAGCTCGCCGACCTTCAGCTTCGACGGCGTACCCGGCTCGATTGAGGTCGTGGACATCGTGGCGGCCGAGAGCTACCCCGTCCAGTACTTCATCACCGTCGCGTTCGAGTGCAGCCACGCGGGCTACGGTGACCGGACCGGTCAGGCTCTGGCTCAGGTCATCACTCGTCACGTGATGAGGGTGACCGTAAGCGACGGCCGGGTGCTTAGCGCAGTCATCGACGGCGTCTGGGACGAGGTGAACCAGAGGGAGAAGGTCGTCTCCGAGCTCCTCCCACCCGAGATGGCCAGGGACGCTGCGGTCGCCTACGTCATCGAGCGCTACGGGCTTTCAGGCTTGACTGCACCCGTGGAGTGGGCCGAGATACACGAGGGTGGACAACCACCGGTACTCGGGTACACCAAGCTGATCTATGCGGCGGGAGACTGGACCGTGCACGTGGGCCACGCCGTCGTGGCGCGTCCAGTGTACGAGGTGGAGATCGAGTTCAGCGGGGAGCCCGCATTCAACTGGAACGGCACGGTCGACCAGAGCTCAACTGTGACTGAACAATCCACCAGCCTAGCGCCAACCCAGACGGATATTCTGGGCCCCGAGGAGGCCAGGGACATCGCGGTGGAGTACGTCAAGGCCGGCCACCCCGAGCTGACGGAGCACGGCTCCTGGGAGATGGAGAACCTGACACCCGAGGGGCTGCTGGGGTACAGCACGCTCCAGTACACATCGGAAGGCTGGACAGTCAAAGTCAGCTTCCCGGTTGTCTGGAAGCCCGTCTACAGCGTGGAGATCACCGTGGACGCCGACCCGGTCTTCCAGTGGACTGGCTCCGTCGAACAGGACGGCTCAGTCACCCCAGAGACCAATTAGAGTCTCTTTTTCCCCCGTTTTTTCCGTTAACAACTTTTAGGTATGCCTGACTCGCATGGCACGTCTGTCTGGCAGAACCCGCACCCGTACCCCTTGAACCCGTAGTGTCGGCGCACGTACTCCCGGGTCATGTCCACATACAGACGGCAAGCCTTCTTGTCGTGCCCCTCCTCGGTTATGGCTCCTATGGGGCACCGCTCGATGCATCCGCGGCAGCCGCCGCCCGAGTAGAACAGACAGTAGGCGTGATGGTCCGTGTAGGGCCTGGGCGTGGGCTCGATCACTATGTTCGCCACGACGCTCCCCGTCCTCATGGCCATGCCCCGGGGCGTTATGAGGCCGTCGCTGAGCCCGAAGGTGCCCAGCCCGGCGGCGTACGCGGCGTGCCTCTCGGACCAGGTGGAGGCGTAAAGGTACTTCTCGGAGGTGGCTCCCCTCCACAGCGGTGAGAGCATGGGGGCGACCGCCTCGACGCCTTCTTCTCTGAGTCTCTCCACGACGTGCTCCCTGAGCCTGACGTTCACCTCCTCCCCGAATATTCTGGACCGCGCCCACCGCTCGCTGGGGAAGTGGGTCTCCTTCCTGTGGTCCCTCTTGGTGGCCTCGGTCTGGGGCAGTATCCAGCTCACCACCGTGAGCCCCTCCGCCTCGAACTCCCTATCCGGGTAGGCGTGGCCTATGAGCTCCAGCGGCGACAGGTAGAAGCCGCCTATGTCCCGCTTGTAGAACTGGTAGAGGGGGTCTGCGCCGCTGCTGTAGCCGACGAGGGGCTCGGCCCACGCGGGCTCGCCGCCCCACTTACCCATGCTGTTCACGGGGCCCGCCATGAAGCCCTTGATCGCGTTCTCCATCCATCGAGCCGGGTCGTCGCTCAGGTTCGTCATACGGTGGATACCGGAAGCGCTTTATTTAAAACAGGCTTCATGAAGTTAAAGGGCCCGCGGGGGCGAGGGTTTGACCAACGAGGCGTACCTCTATCTCACCTGGATGGACGTGCAGCGTCTGTCCGAGGATCTCGCAGACCAGATAGCCGAGAGCGGGTTCACGCCTGACATCATCGTGGCCGTTAGCCGGGGCGGCTTCGACCCCGCCAGGATACTCAGCGACGAGCTTAACATCCGGAGCCTGGCGAGCCTCCAAGTGATATACTACGCGGGGGTCAACGAGAGGAGCGACGAGCCCCAGGTGAAGTACCCGCTGAACGCGGACATCGCTGGCCTCAACGTTCTTGTCGTGGACGACGTCGCCGACTCGGGTAGCAGCCTCAGGGTGGTGAAGGAGTACGTGGAGGGCCTCTGCCCAAGGGAGGTGAGGATAGCCACCCTGCACCACAAGCCGTGGAGCAACTTCAAGCCGGACTATTACGCCGAGTCTGCTGACAAGTGGATAATATACCCTTGGGAGCCGCGGGAGAGCATCGAGGACATCAGGGAGAAGCTGCTAGCGGAGGGGGTGCCCGAGGAGGAGCTGGCTGTGAAGCTCACGGAGATAGGGTTCACCGGTAAGCAGGTGCGGCGGTTCCTAGGGCTTAAAGACGTATAGCGTCTCGTCGTAGGCGCGGCCCATCCACTCTGCGCCGGGCTCGTACCTGGTCAGCCTCCTTTCCATGATCATGCGGCGCAGCCGCGCGTTTGCCTCCTCCAGGCTGATGGACTGGTCCCTGAGGAGTCGCAGTGGCACGTTGACCTGTACGGGTCTGGCGGGCAGCCTGTGCCGGGTCGCCTTGGGGGTGAAGACCTTTCCCTGCATCGCGGTCTCCACGACCTGCCTCTTCTCCACCTTGGGGGGGAACAGCGCCGCCTGGTATTCGCCCGACTCCAACCCCCTCTGGGCCTCGGCCTCCGTCAGGTGGCGTATCCGGTGCCCCCTCGCCGCCAGCAGCTTCTCCAGCTCGTGGCTCTGCTTGAACGTCTTGAGCAGGTCGTCTCCGCCACGGTCCAGCCTGTACGTCTGGTCTTTACAGACTATTAGGAGGCTGCTCTCTTGGTCGAGGCTACCCGCCGGTTCGATGGGCTCTAAGGTTAAGCCGACGGCGGTGATGGCTTCATCCATCTCACCTACGCTGAAGGGGCCTTTTATGGCTCGGCACCACCGCTGCACCTTTATCCTCGGGTCACGGTAATCGACGAGGCAGACGCAGGTGAACCTGCAGCCCAGCTCCGCCATTATGGCGGTCCTGTGCATGCCGTCCAGCACCACGTACGTGCCTCGGTCGACGATTATGGGGGCTGACTGGACGCCGTCGCGCTTGATCCGGTCGCCCAAGCTGCGTATGCGCGTCGGTATGGTCTCCTCGTGGATGAGGAGCCTCCCGGTGGGGGCCAGGGCTACGTCTAGTCTGAGCCCCTCGTGGTCTATCATGTATGCGACGGGCTGGCTGGACATCCAATTTGAATTGTTCGCCTTTGTTAAAATCTTGTCGGAGGTCGGGCTACTGGATCTCTTCCAGGGCTTCCTCGGCGGCCTCCTGGGCCTCGGCGAGCAGGTCCGACTTGACGACGGTGGTTATGTAGCCGGCGATCCAGTTGCGTAGCTTCTTGGAGACGTCTAGCCCTATCTCCTTGAGGAACTGTTTGTTGGGCTCGAACTCGGGCTGGAAGCTGTACGGGTACATGTCCAGCAGCTCCAGGCTTATCCGTTTCACCATCTCCGTGCGTACCTTACCCAAACAACCGCACCTGTGCGCCTTAATCACCTGTGCCGTGCTTTTAAACGTTTACCCTCACCTCTGCGTGAGGCGCACACGGTCCAGGAGCACGTCTGTGTAGCCGCTGAGGAGTATGCCCCTTAGCTCGAGGTCCGTGGACACGGCGTCGTTGCTGAACTCGAGGATTATGTCGTGCCACCCGCCCTCGGGGAGGCGGCTCGAGTCCACGGTGGTGTTGGCGAGGGTCTCGCCCCTGGTTCTGGCGTCGAGGAGTATGACGCCTGTCAGGGTGTGGTTGCCCGTCTTGAGCCTGTAAACGGCGGTGTAGTTTCCCTCGGGCGCTGTCTCGTAGGGTCCGTACCATATGGTGCAG
>Ga0272441_10001074_pt1 | contig 58560 bp, 59 predicted proteins | sample SSMProp6N_FD_193582 | JGI IMG/M metagenome (GOLD analysis project Ga0272441, IMG submission 193582) | Marine sediment archaeal communities from Little Sippewissett salt marsh, Falmouth, MA, United States - SSM-Prop-6N | ecosystem: Environmental > Aquatic > Marine > Wetlands > Sediment ...
CCGCAGGATACCCAAGCTTGGTTTTTCGAACGCCAGGTTTACAAAAACATACCAGTTGATCAACGTCGGCAGGCTTGAAGAGGTTTACAAGACCGGAGCCGAGGTTGGGCTGCCAGAGATGATGCAGGCCGGTCTGGTATCGGATCACCGCAAACCGGTCAAGATACTGGCCTCGGGTGAACTCACGGTAGCGCTCACGGTAAGAGCCAACGCCTTCAGTTCCGAGGCCATGAAAAAGATCCAGGCGGCAGGCGGGAAAGCCGAGGTGGTCTAGGTGCTTGACGCGTTTCGCGATGCCTTCAGGCTTCCCGATCTCAAACGCAAGATACTCTTTACGCTCGGCGTACTGCTGGTCTACCGTCTGGGAGCCCATATACCCACGCCTGGCATAAATTCCGAGGCCATGGCCCGCCTTTTCGAACAGGGCGGAGTCCTGGGTTTCCTCGACATGTTCGCAGGCGGCGCCCTCAGAAGGTTCAGCGTATTTGCTCTTGGCGTAGCCCCGTACATCAACGCCAGCATCGTCATGCAGCTTCTTGTGGTGGTTTTCCCGGCGCTCGAGAAAATGCAGAAAGAGGGCGAACAGGGACGCAAGAAGATCGTCCAGTATACACGTCTGGGAACGGTCTTCTTTGCTGCGGTGCAGGCGCTGGGAATGACCTTCTGGCTCCGCAACCTCGGCATATTCACCGGATCGTTGCTTGATATGGGCGCTGTAGTCATAACGATAACTGCCGGTTCTCTGGTTGTTATGTGGCTGGGGGAGGAAATATCCGACCACGGCATAGGCAATGGCATATCGCTCCTTATCTTCGCAGGGATCGTGGCCAGGATACCGGAAGCCATTCTCAGAACCTGGTCCATGCTGAAGCTGGGCGAGATGAGCATGCTGGTGCTTACACTGGCGATCATCGTCATGATAGCGGTCGTGGCGGGTTGCGTCCTTCTCCAGGAGGGACAGAGACGTCTCCCTGTTCAGTACGCAAAAAGGGTGGTAGGTAACAAGATGTACGGGGGCCAGAGCACCTTTATCCCGCTGAAAGTCAACCAGGCGGGGGTTATCCCCATTATCTTTGCTTCATCGGTGCTTCTGTTCCCATACACTATAGTCAAGTTCTTTTCCGGGGATATAGCCGGTACTGTCCAGAGACTGCTGGCCCCTGGTTCGATCCTTTACATGGCCCTGTATGTCGTGTTGATAGTATTCTTTTCGTACTTCTATACGGCTGTCGTTTTCGATCCCGCAGACACGGCAAGCAACATGAAGAAATACGGCGGCTTTATTCTGGGTATACGACCCGGAAGGCCGACAGCGGATTATATCGAAAAGATCATGTCCCGCATTACGCTGGGAGGAGCGGTCTTTCTGGCCGCCGTCGCTCTGTTGCCTACGCTCATGACCAGGCTTATGGGTATAACCACCTTTTATTTCGGGGGTACCGCCGTTCTGATCGTGGTAGGTGTGGCTCTTGACACCGTGCATCAGATCGAAGCCCAGCTTCTGATGAGGCATTACGAGGGAATTCTCAAGCGCAACAGGGGAAAGACCTCTGGTCTTCTGAAGTTCTAGGGAAGGGCACAGAAAGGACAGCGACGATGAGATGTGTATTCCTAGGCCCTCCGGGGGCCGGAAAAGGGACCCAGGCGGCGGTTCTTCGTGAAAAAAGGTCGCTCGCTCATATCTCTACGGGAGATATTCTGCGCGACAACGTCAAAAAGGGGACAGACCTGGGTAAACAGGCCAAAGAGTTCATGGATTCCGGGGGGCTGGTTCCCGACGAAGTCATTGTCTCGATGATGAAAGGCCGACTGCAGGAGCCTGATTGTTCGAGTGGGTTTATACTCGATGGATTCCCGCGGACAGCGCCCCAGGCCGAGGCGCTGGGGGCGCTGTTGAAAGAAATGCAGATACCGCTTGACGCGGTCATCCTGTTCGACGTTTCTGACGATGTCGTGATACAGCGATTGACCGGCAGGAGGATATGTCGTTCCTGCGGCGCCATTTATCATGCGGTCAACAGGCCCCCGAAGGTCGATGGCGTCTGCGATGCATGCGGAGGAGCGCTTTACCAGAGAGACGACGACTCCGAGGATGTGGTAAAAAAACGCCTTGAAGTATACAAGGAGCAGACCCGCCCACTTGTCGATTATTACGAAAAACGGGGTATCCTCGTACGCGTAGACGCCGGAAAGTCCGGAGAAGAGGTTATATCGTCTATAGAAAGCGCGGCCGGGTCAGAGCATGATCTCGCTTAAAAAGGAAAAAGATCTGGATCACCTCAGGGTCGCAGGCCAGCTTGTAGCGGACGTTCTCATTCTGATGGAGGAGCTGGTTTGCCCGGGTGTCGATACGTTGACCCTGGACAGAAAAGCCGAGGAAATGATCCGCGACGCCGGGGGCGAACCCGCATTCAAGGGCTACAGGGTTCCGGGGATCCCAACGGCTTTTCCGGGCACTCTGTGCGTTTCCATCAACGAAGAGATAGTACACGGCATTCCTTCTGAAAGCAGGTTGCTGAAAGAGGGAGATATCGTCAGCATTGATGTCGGCACGAAGGTGAACGGCTACTTCGGTGACGCAGCAAGAACATTTCCTGTAGGCGAGGTCGCAGACGAGTGGCGTAAGCTTCTTGATGTAACCAGACTGTCCCTTGAAAGTGCAATAGACGCGGCGCGAGATGGCAATACGGTTGGGGATATTGGACATGCGGTCGAACAGATCGTTGCACCGTACGGGTTCGGCATCGTAAGAGATTATGCCGGCCATGGCATAGGCGCCAGGCTCCACGAGCCGCCGCAGATACCAAACTACGGCGTCCCCGGCAGCGGAATTACCCTTAAAAAGGGTATGACCATCGCAATAGAGCCTATGATAATGCTCGGTGCGGAAAAGGTTAAAACGCTGTCCGATCGCTGGACGGTCGTTACCGCAGACGGAAGTCCTGCAGCCCATTTCGAGAAATCCATCGCCATAACCGAGGGTGAACCGGAGATACTTACCCCATGGGACGCATGACCATTTGCTTTTCGGGACTGCGGTGGACCCGGCGGTCGGCTGATGATACGGGGAAGGTGTTGAACGCGCATGGCCAATGACGATGTCATAGAAGTACGCGGAAAAGTGGTTGAACCCCTGCCCAACGCCATGTTCCGGGTCGAACTTGAAAGCGGACATAAGATACTCGCCCACGTATCGGGGAAAATGAGGATGCATTTTATCAGGATCCTCCCCGGAGACAGGGTGCTGTTGCAAATATCGCCCTACGACTTGACACGGGGGCGGATCGTGTATAGATATAAATAGTTTGCGCTCAGGCCGGCTGGTTAAAAATACGGCTTTGCCTGTGAACGGAGATGTAAAAGGGAGCGTGGATTGCTCATGAAAGTCAAACCTTCGGTCAAACCGATATGTGAACATTGCCGTGTCATCAAACGGAACGGCGTAGTCAGGATCATCTGCAGTAAAAACCCCCGCCATAAACAGCGGCAGGGAGCTAGGAGGTAGCTGCATGGCGCGTATAGCTGGGGTTGACCTGCCCCGTGACAAGCGGATTGAAATTGCGCTCACCTACATTTTCGGGGTGGGACTGAATTCATCGAAAAAGATCCTTTCCACTACGGGCGTCAGCCCCGATACCAGGGTCAAGGATCTGACCGAGGAAGAAGCCCAGAAACTCAGGGCCGAACTGGAAGAAAACTACAAGGTGGAAGGCGATCTCCGCAGGGAGGTCACCATGAATATCAAGCGGCTGATGGAGATTGGCTGTTATCGCGGCATGCGTCACAGACAGGGACTCCCGGTCAGGGGGCAGAAAACAAAGACAAACGCCCGGACAAGGAAGGGTCCCCGCCGAGCCGTAGCCGGAAAGAAAAAGGCGGCGGGCAAGAAGTAATGAAAACGCACGGCAACAGCAAGCAGGGGAGGGAGATCTCGCGTGGCTAAAAGAACGCAGCGGCGAGGAAAACGCAAGGAAAAAAAGAACATCAGTTATGGTGTCGCACATATATACTCGACATTCAACAACACCATCATCAGTGTGACCGACAAGCAGGGGAATCTTCTGTCCTGGGCCTCAGGAGGTAATGTGGGGTTCAAGGGAACCCGTAAATCGACTCCCTATGCAGGCCAGATGGCGGCCCAGCAGGTTGCAAAGCAGGCTCAGGATCATGGCGTGCAGGAGATCGATGTGGTGGTCAAGGGACCGGGTCCCGGCAGAGAATCGGCTATTCGTTCACTGCAGGCCGCAGGCCTTCAGGTCAACATGATAAGGGACGAGACGCCGATCCCGCATAACGGATGCAGGCCGCCGAAACGCCGCCGCGTGTAGTGCGGGCCTACTGGAGGAGGTAACAAACTGTCATGAGTAGATATACAGGTCCCGTATGCCGCCAGTGCAGGGCGGAGGGCGTAAAGCTGTTTCTCAAGGGAGACCGCTGTTACACTGAAAAATGCGCTATGAATAAAAGGAACCACAAACCCGGGCAGCATGGCCAGAGAAGAACCAAGGTCAGCGACTACGGACTTCGTCTCAGGGAGAAGCAGAAGCTTCGCCGGTTCTATGGTATGAACGAGTCACAGTTCCGCCGTTTTTACGCTTCGGCGACTAAAATGGCCGGACAGACAGGGCATAATTTTCTGCAGCTTCTTGAGCGCCGCCTTGATAACGTGATCTACCGTCTGGGTATAGGTGTAAGCAGGAGCCAGGCCCGACAGATCGTTCGACACGGGCACGTGCAGGTAAACGGCAGAAAAGTCGATATCCCCAGTTATATGGTAAAGCCGGAAGACATTATCTCCGTTCCGGAAAAAAGCCGGGAGATAAAGCTTTTAAAGGAAAATCTCGAAGTGGCCGGTTCCAGGACCATTCCGGGCTGGTTGTCCTACGATGCGGAGAGGCTGGAAGGCAAAATCGTGAGCCTTCCCGAAAGAGACCAGATCGAAGTCCCAGTCAAGGAGCAGCTGGTTATCGAGTTCTATGCCCGCTGACCGGGGAATCGGGGGGATTTGTTTTGGAACATATTCGTCCTGAAATACGGGTAGAGGAAAGTACCCCCCAGCACGGCAGGGTCATCCTTGAGCCTCTGGAGAAGGGGTACGGGGTTACTTTGGGCAACGCCCTGAGGAGAGTGCTGCTTTCGTCTATACGGGGCGCCGCAGTAACGGCCGTGAGGATCGAAGGGGTCCTTCATGAGTTCAGTACAGTCGAAGGCATGAGGGAAGACGCCATAGAGCTGCTGCTGAATCTAAAGCATATTCCCGTTCTTTCTCACTCCGGCGATGTGCGTGTGCTGCATCTGGAGGCCAGGGGGCCTTCCGAGGTGACGGTGGAAAACATCGATCCCGACAGTGAGGTCGAGTTTGTGGAACCCACAGCGACCATATGCAATCTCGACGAAGGCGCCATGCTCGAAATGGATCTTTACGTGGAGCGGGGAACGGGATACGCGACCGCCGACCGTGAGCGTCCCGCGTATCTTCCCGTGGACGCACTCATGGTGGATGCGGTATTCTCGCCTGTCAAGCGAGTCAAGTACGAAGTTCAGGACGCCCGCGTGGGGCAGCGCACCGATTATGAACGACTTGTCCTGGAGCTCTGGACAAATGGCGTCGTCGAACCTGAAGCCGCCGTTACAGAGGCGTCCAACATCCTGCAGAATTACTTTTCGATGGTAATGGGAGACCTTGGAAGCGCAGAGGACCGATTTGCGCCGGGTCCTGGTTTTCCAGGCGACCCCGGGCTGACCGCAGGAGAAGCAAATACCGACGGAGAGGAAAATCTGGAGGACGCTACCCACATGCGCCCGATAAAGGATCTGGAACTCTCCATAAGAAGTGAAAACTGTCTGCTTCGCGGAGGGGTCCACACCATAGGAGATCTTGTGAACCGGGGTCGTGGCGAACTCCTCAAGATCAGGAATCTGGGCAAGATATCTCTGAGGGAGATCGAGGAGAAACTGACCCGTTTCGGTCTTGAAATGAAGGAAGAAGGCATCAGTGACGATACTATCTCGAAGGGGGACGACCTCCAATGAGGCATAGAATGGACAGGCGCAGCCTGGGCAGACGCGGCAGTCACCGCATGGCGATGCTGGAGAATATGAGTGTAAGCCTTATTCTCGAGGAGCGCATCGAGACCACTGTCACGCGCGCCAAGGAATTGCGCCGCGTTGTCGAAAAAATGATAACAAAGGCAAAATCGGGTCGTTTGCACGACAGGCGCCTGGTGGCGTCGAAACTCCCTGACAAGGCGGCCGTTAAAAAACTTTTCGATGAAATAGCCGGCTGGTATGCTGATCGCAATGGCGGTTACACCAGAATAATAAAGACCGGTTTCCGCAAGGGTGATGCAGCTCCCATGGCCGTCATTGAACTTGTAAAACCCTCATGACGGACGGGTGTCTGGCAGAACTGCAAGACGTCTCCTACACGTATCCCGGCGCCGTGAAACCGGCGATAAAGGAAATAAACCTGGAGATACGAAAAGGAGAATGGCTTGCAGTTCTGGGCGCCAACGGTTCCGGCAAGTCGACATTTGCCAAGCATCTCAACGCCCTGCTGACCCCGTCGCAGGGCGATTGTTTTGTGAACGGACTGTCGACAGGAACGGAAGAGGGTCAGAGGGAAGCGAGGCGCGAGGTCGCCATGGTTTTTCAGAATCCGGAAAACCAGATCGTGGCTGCCGTAGTGGATGAAGACGTAGCGTTCGGACCAGAGAACATGGGTCTGCCATCCTGCGAGATCGAGAAAAGGGTCAAATGGGCCCTTGGCGTCGCAGGTCTCGAGGATCTGGCCAGGAGACCGTCCTATGCCCTGTCGGGCGGGCAGAAACAGCGACTCGCCGTGGCGGGAGCTATAGCGATGAAACCCCCCTGCATAGTACTCGACGAGGCGTCGTCCATGCTCGATCCACAGGGCAGGGAAGAGCTGATGGATCTGCTTTTCAAACTGAGGGATGAAGGTCTGACCCTTGTTACCATCACACATCGACTCGAGGAAGTTGAGCGTTGCGACAGGTGTGCGGTCATGGAAAATGGTGAGATCATGTGGACGGGGTCTCCGTCGGACCTTTTCAGGCAAGGCGAGGATCTGAAAAAATGGGGGCTGGAACCGCCGGTAATGGTTAAGGAATGGCTACTGCTGCGGGAGAAGGGTATCGTTCCTGCAGGGACCGGCCCGACAGAGCGGGAGTTGATCGAAGCCCTATGTCCATAGAGGTAAATCAACTGACGCATATCTACCATCCTGGAACTCCCCTTGAAACAAAAGCCGTCGACGGTGTGAGCGTAACGGTTGACAGGGGCGAGTGGGTGTCCGTGGTGGGTCATACTGGAAGCGGAAAGTCAACATTGGCCCAGCATCTGAACGGTCTCCTTTTCCCGGATTCAGGCAGCGTTTTCGTAGACGGACTGCAGGTTCATCCGAAAAGCCGTCATATACGTCAGGTGCGACAGAAGGTCGGCCTGGTATTCCAGTATCCGGAACAGCAGCTGTTCGAGGAAACCGTTTACAGGGAAATAGCGTTCGGACCAAGAAACTGGGGATTGGAAGAGAACGAAGTCCCCTTGCGGGTCCGACGGGCGATGGAGATGGTGGGCCTTGAAAGCGACCTTGAGACGGCCAGCCCTTTTCGACTGTCGGGCGGCCAGAAAAGAAGAGTCGCTATTGCTTCGGTGCTGGCATTCAGACCTGCATACCTGGTGCTGGATGAGCCGACGGCCGGGCTGGATTCCTTTGGAAGGAAAGACCTTAAAAAACTGCTGAAAGACCTCCAGGCGGACGGCCTGGGAATAATCCTGATCACACATGACCTGGAACTGGCGCTTGAGGTCAGTGATTCGCTGCTGGTGCTGAAAAATGGAAGGCAGATAATAAGAGGAGAACCCCGCCTGGTCATGGAGGAAGCCATAGACAGAAATCTCGGAGGCCTTGTTCTGCCGGCAATGGTCAGGTTCATGATGAAGCTCAGAGAACTTGGTCACGACGTTCCGCTGACATGGGACCCCGCAGAGGCCGCAGAGGCGATACAGCTGGAGAGCAGCCGATGAAATTCCTCAATCATCTGACTCTGGGACAATATGTCCCGGCTGATTCCGTTGTACATTCCCTTGACCCGCGCGTAAAGATAACCGGCACTATCCTGCTTCTGGCGGGGGTGTTCCTCGTCGGACATCCGGTTTCGTTTCTGCTCTGGGGCGCCGTGTGCCTTTTGCTTGCGGCCGGGTCCCGCCTGCCCTTCGGCATGGTATTGGGAACGGTGCGTCCGGTGATTCTGCTGATCGTCTTTACTTCTGTGATTCATCTATTCTTCACTGCGGGCGAGCCGGTATTTTCCTGGAAAATCGTGACGGTCACCCGTGAAGGTATCGACATGGCCCTTAGAATGGGGCTAAGGCTTTTTCTGCTTGTTCTTTTTGCCGGTATGCTGACCCTTACGACCAGCCCCACGGAACTCTCGGACGGGATAGAAAAACTGTGTTCTCCCGTTGCTCGGCTGGGATTTCCCGCCCACGAACTGGCCATGATGATGACTATAGCCCTGCGCTTCATCCCCACGCTTCTGGACGAAACCGACAGGATAATGAAAGCCCAGATAGCCCGTGGAGCAGATCTCGACAGGGGCGGTCTCCTCAAAAGGCTAAGAGCGTTCATTCCGGTACTTGTTCCGCTTTTCGTCATTGTCTTTCAGAGGGCTGATGATCTGGCCACCGCCATGGAGGCCCGAAACTACAGGGGCGGGGCCGGCAGGACCAGAATGCGGCCGCTCCGATGGTCGTTGAAAGACAGTCTGGCCCTTGCTACGGTAATGCTGCTGGTAGCCCTCTGCGTATGGCTGGACAGGAGCTGGATGGTGTGAAACGCTGGGCGATGAGGATTTCCTACGTGGGCGCCGGTTATTCCGGCTGGCAGCGCCAGAGGGAAGAAAAAACGATCCAGGGTGAGGTCGAAAACGCGCTTGGCCTGATATCCGGAGAACGGATAGGGGTTGTTGCGGCGGGAAGAACCGACAGGGGTGTTCACGCCATGGGCCAGGTAGTGTCGTTCGATATGCCCGGAGAGTGGAAGGCCGACAGCCTCCGGGCAGCTGTAGACGCAAATCTGCCTTCGGGCATCGGCGTTCTGTCCGCGGCCGCGGTCGACGCCGGTTTCAGCGCCAGACACGACGCCCTGTGGAGAGAATACATCTACTTCGTCTGGAAGGGCCGTAGTTGCCCTCCGCATCTGAGACCCTTCGTCTGGTGGAACAGAAGGCAGTGGGACCATGAACTTGCACGAAGGGTATGCGCCATGGTGGCCGGTGAACATGATTTCAGGGCATTCTGCAGGGCTTCGGAAGCGCCTGACGACTGTTTACGCACAATATACAGAGCCCGATATCACGTAAGGGGCCAACTCGTAAGAGTGCGGATAAGGGGTGACTCGTTTTTGACCAATATGATACGAATCATTATGGGTTCTCTTGACTGGATCGCCGGTGGTCGACGTGATCCCTCATGGTTTGAAGGACTTTTAGGCGGAAAGGACAGGAGTGAGTCCGGACCCACATGTCCCCCCGATGGACTTTTCCTGTGGAGCGTGGGATACGGCAAAACGGTTCACTGGGTAAGTTGAGTGGTTTCGGGTTTCAGGCTATAGTTTTCGGTGTCGCCCTGGGGAAAGCCGCAGGCTTCTCTCGTCAGGTATATCGCCGGCGCTTGAATTGAAGGAGGAATCGTCAATGTGGGGGATGGACATCGGCATCGATCTTGGAACGGCTAACGTCCTTATCTATATGAAACACAAGGGTGTTGTCCTCAGGGAGCCATCAGTCGTGGCAATAGACCAGAACACCGATCGCATTCTCGCGGTAGGCGGCGAAGCGAAAAGAATGCTGGGCAGGACACCCGATAATGTCGTGGCCGTCAGACCTCTCCGGGACGGCGTGATCGCCGACTACACGATGACCGAGGCTATGCTGCGGTATTTCCTGAAAAAAGTCATAACGGGCTTTGGGCGGATGATGCGGCGCAGAGTGATGATATGTGTTCCTTCGGGGGCCACGGACGTTGAGAGGCGGGCCGTGCTGGAAGCGGCGGTAGAGATAGGGGCCAGGGAGGCTTATCTTATAGAGGAGCCCATGGCGGCCGCCATTGGAGCCAATCTCGACATTTCCGAGCCCAGGGGGAACATGGTAGTGGACATCGGTGGAGGAACGACCGACATAGCGGTTATTTCCTACGGGGGTATAGTTGTTACCGAGTCTCTGAGAGTCGGAGGAGACCGTTTTGACGAAAGCATAATAAGATTCATACGCAAGGAATACAATCTGGCCATCGGCGAACAGACGGCCGAGGATATAAAACAGAAAATAGGTACATGTTTCCCCAGAAACGAAGGAGAATCGCAGGTCATTAAAGGAAGGGACCTGGTCCACGGACTTCCGCGACAGATAGAGATCAACGACAGGATAGTGGCCAGGGCGCTGGACGAATCGGTGACCATGATAATCGAGGGTATACGGCAGGTGCTCGAAAAAACGCCGCCGGAGCTGTCGGCCGACATAATCGACAGGGGGATAACGCTGACTGGAGGCGGAGGTCTTCTCAGGGGGCTTACGGAACTGATAACCAAGAGAACCCAGATACCATCCTATGTTGCTGACGCTCCGCTCGAATGCGTGGCCGCCGGTACCGGCAGGGCTCTGAACGAACTGGATAAACTGAAGGCAAGCGGGTCGTTGCTTGGGGCGTCCCGAAAAAGGGGCAGAAGAAACTGGTAGCGCCTTGTGTAGCGCGTCCGGGGCTCCGGTTGTGGTTGCCGGTCGTCAAGGGAATGGTGAAATGTCCTTATTAGGAGTAGAATATAAACCGTGGTGGAGCGATGGTTTACTTTTCGAGTGCCTCCGGTGTGGACGATGTTGCAGGGGAGAACCGGGGTCCGTATGGGTGACCGAAACAGAGATCGATCGTATAGCCGCTTACCTTGAAATGGAACGAAACGCCTTTGTCAAAAAGAAATGTGTTGTAAGGAACGGTCGCACCAGCCTCAGGGAGCGCTTCAACGGTGACTGTGTCATGCTTGACCAGGCGGCCAACCGGTGCGGGATATACGGGCTCAGGCCGGCCCAGTGCAGGCTTTTCCCTTTCTGGCCGTCTCTGCTTGAAAGCAGAGACGCGTGGGAGGCAGAGGCAAGACGCTGTCCGGGAATTAACAATGGCAAATTGTGGAGCCCCGAAACTATACGCAAGTTGCTTGACCAGTCGCCATTCCCCGATCTTTAATCTATAAGTTTACATATAGCGAAAAGCTCCACCCTATGTGAGAACCGGAGTTGACTTTTTCTGCCTAAGTGTGAAAATGGGAACAAGTAGAAATAATACGTCAAATATATAGTTGGCAAGGGCTTTATAGTAATCCCAAATCTCATACGCACGGGGAGGCTTTCAGAATGGCATTTGTGAAACGGGAAGTGGCGCCGAAGGACTGTTTTAGCGAGATTGAAAAACTGCTTTTGCGTGATGGCTTCGACATCGTCATCGACATGGAGAAGTCGAAAGGGTCCCATATGATCAACAAGCTCAACGGGGACGACTGGCTGGATTTTTATACTTTCTTCGCTTCTTCTCCCTTCGGTCTGAATCACCCAAAGGTGGACAATCCGGATTTCAAGGAAAGAATCTACCGCTCCGCCATCAACAAGGTTGCGAATTCCGACATCTACACGACCGAACTCTCCGAGTTCATTAAAACATTTGGCGATGTGGCTGTTCCCGAGGGTTTCAAGCACATCTTTCTTATCGACTACGGAACGCTCGCAGTAGAAAACACCTTCAAGGTCGCAATGGACTGGAAGGTCCAGAAACTTCTTCAGAAGGGCAAGATATCCAAAGGCGACGCCATCAAGGGGACAAAGGGTACGAAGGTCCTTCATTTCAACGAGGCTTTCCACGGCCGCAGCGGGTACACTCTTACCGTTACAAACACACAGGATCCCAACAAATACCAGTATTTCGCCCAGTTCGACTGGCCGCGGGTAATGAACCCCAAGATCTACTGGCCGCTTGAGGAGAACATGGGTGTAGTGACATGGCTGGAAAGAGTGGCCATTAAACAGATCAAGCAGGCGATCTGGGACAACGAGGACGAGATCTGCGCCATCATCATCGAGACCATTCAGGGTGAGGGCGGAGACAACCATTTCCGTACCGAGTTCTTCCAGCAGCTGCGCCAGATATGCGATGAAGAAGAAATTCTGCTTATTTTCGACGAAGTCCAGTGCGGAATGGGCATCACCGGCAAGATGTGGGCGTTCGAGCATCACGCACCAGTCAAGCCCGACATGTTCTCCTTCGGAAAGAAGGCCCAGATCTGCGGCCTTTGCGCTACCGACAGGATGGACGACGTAGAGAACAACTGCTTCAAGATATCCAGCCGCATCAACTCCACATGGGGCGGCAACCTCGTGGATATGGTCAGATCGACCCGCTACCTCGAGATCTACGAAGAGGACAAGATCCTCGACCATGTCGCCAACACGGCGGGCCCGGCCCTTCTCAACGGGCTTTACAAGTTGCAGGACGAGTTCCCCAAGCTCATCAGCAACGTTCGCGGAAAAGGCCTCATGTGCGCCTACGATTTCCCGACCGGTGCGCAGAGGGACAAGGCCATCAAGGCTTTCTGGGCCCGCAAGGTCCTGGTTCTTCCGTGCGGGGACGTCAGCATCAGGTTCCGCCCGGCGCTCAACGTTCCTCTGGAGGACCTCCAGAAAGCTCTGGATATTTCCAAGGAGGTCTTTACGGAAATCTCCAAATAGGACCACTACTGATTGTTACCCTGGATCGAAAGCGGGGAGCGCGAATCTGCGTTCCCCGCTTTTTTCATTATGCACGGATGACATGTTTGTGGTAACGTAATCCGGTAGTGCAAAAGGAGGTGGAGCGGTGAGCGTGTGGATAGACGAAATGAACTGGAAACTTATCGTCATCCTCATAATCGTCAGCGCCATAGTTGCATTCATAGGCGATATTGTCGGCATGAGAGTGGGCAAAAAACGGATATCTCTGTTCGGAATGAGACCGAAGTACACCTCATCGGTCATTACGGTTGTTTCGGGGGTCCTTATCACACTTTTTACGCTGGCGGTGCTTGCTTTTACTTCCCAGACGATTCGTACGGCAATTTTCAGCATGAAATTCGTCCAGACCCAGATCACCGAGCTTACATCGCAGTTGCAGGACAACAGAACGGATCTGGAAGGCATGGAAATACAGCTTCTGGAAAACCAGCAGGTCCTTATCAACAAGCAGGTGCAACTGGCGGCCGTAGAGGGCGAACTGGAGGAAAATCGCTCACTGCTCGAAGGCATCAAGCAGGAGCTTGATCAGGCTAAGCAGGAGCGGGAAGCGGCTCTTGCTGAAACCGACATCCTGCGGACCGAAAAACAGGAACTGGAAAGCCGCGTACAGAATCTCAGGCTCGAGTCAGATAACCTCAAGGAAGGCCTTGAATACATAAGAGGCGGCCGAATCGTGGCCTTTGCCGGGGAACTGGTAGGACAGACCGTCGTTGGACCCGAAGACTCCACGGATCCGCAGAAAGCACTTGACGAGCTTGTAGAATCCGCCCGCGAGACACTGGCCCTTCGTACCGGTAAAGATCCTGACACGATAGACCTGTCGCTGGAGGAAGGTTCTGTTTCCAAAATAGATGACAGCCTTGCCAGAGATGGAGGCCGCGTTATCGCAAGGCTCATTGCGGCGGAAAACGCCGTAATGGGTGAGCCGGTTCCGGTCAAGGTGCAAACGTTCCCCAGCACGATGATATACGGAGCTGGCGAGATACTTGCAGAAAGCGAAATCGACGGTGGTCTGACCGCCACGGAGGCGGAAGAGAGACTCTACACCATATTGCGGGATGTGAACAGCAAGGCCCAGGACGACGGCGTACTTCCAGATCCTCTGAGGGGCACCGTAGGCAATCTGGGGGCAGCCGAGTTTTTCGAGGCCGTGGACAAAATAACCGAAAGCACCGCGCCGGTCCTTGTCAGCGTGAAGACCTCGCAGGATATTTACACAGAAGGCCCGGTAAGGGTCGAGATAATTATCCGGCCCGTGTGTCCGTAGCGGGATTTTCCCATGAAAGGAGCGGAAGGCATATGCTTATAGTAGCCTGTCAGGTTTGCGGAAAAATGCGGATACTTCCGGGTACACCTGATTCCGATGGTCTGGCCAGGGCTACCTGGACATGTCCCTGCTGCGGAGCGGGTCAGGTCATCCAGTTGCCGGTAAGCTCCGACGCAAGGGGCGGCGATCTTCGCAAGATCGTTTCCGGAATGTCTTTCGGCCCGGAATGTCAGGCGGGCGGCAAAGCAGGGGCAGGCGGGTAAATGGATTTTTGCGAAGGCTACAGATTTTACGACAGCAAACTGGCCGTCGGCGCCGATGACCTCCAGAATCTCTATCGCTTTACAAGCTGGGGGCGGAGCAGGTCTCGCGAACAGATATGCGCCATGCTTGAAGGGACCTCAATGTGTTTTTCCGTTCGATACGAAGGCAGGATAGTTGCCTTTTGCAGAATTCTTACCGATTTTGTTTTCAGGGGATCTCTCTGGGATATCATGGTGCATCCGGATCACCAGGGCAAGGGTCTGGGCTCGGCTCTTCTCGACTACGCGCTGAGCCACCCCAGGACACGTGATATACCACTGATAATAACCTACACCAGCGAGCTTGCCAGTTTCCTTGAGCGGCTGGGTTTTGAACGAAAGACCGGGGCCATGATGCTTTTACGAAGACCCATCGAATATTCCTGAGTTGATCCTGCATCATGATTTCAATATATCAGGCGCCAATATTTCTGGAGGTGGAAAGGATTGAACAAACGTTATCTCGTATCCTCGGAGTCGGTTACTGAAGGGCATCCCGACAAGCTTGCCGACCAGATTTCCGACGGAGTGCTCGACGCCATACTGGAGCAGGACCCGATGGGCCGTGTCGCCTGCGAAACCTTTGTAACGACCGGTCTGGTGGTTGTCGGAGGAGAGATCAGCACTTCATGCTACGTGGACATACCGCACCTGGCCCGTGATATCGTAAAGGAAATAGGTTATACGAGGGCAAAATACGGTTTCGACGGGGACACCTGCGCAGTGATCACATCCATCGACGAACAGTCCTCCGATATAAGCCAGGGTGTTGACCGGGCGCTGGAAATGCGTGAAGGAGAAATGTCCGAAGAAGAAATCAACGGCATAGGCGCAGGGGACCAGGGCATGATGATAGGATATGCGTGCGACGAGACGGAAGAATATCTACCGCTACCCATAGCTCTTTCGCATCGGCTGGCCCGCAGGCTAACAAAAATGCGCAAGGACAGGGTGCTTTCATATCTGAGGCCCGACGGGAAAACCCAGGTTACTCTGGAATACGAGAACGGCGTTGCCAGGAGAGTCGATACCGTAGTGGTTTCAACACAGCACCATCCCGCGGTCGAGCACGACCAGATCCACGCCGATCTGCTGGAAAACGTCATCCGGCCGGTCATACCGGAAGGGCTTATGGAAGATAAGCCCCGGATCCTTGTGAACCCTACCGGTCGGTTTGTTATGGGAGGACCCATGGCCGACACGGGTCTGACGGGCCGCAAGATCATCGTCGACACTTATGGAGGGGTAGTCCCTCACGGCGGGGGCGCCTTTTCCGGAAAGGACCCCACCAAAGTAGACAGGTCGGCCGCCTATATGGCCCGGTATGCAGCCAAAAACGTGGTGTCGGCGGGACTGGCCAGAGAATGCAAGATACAGGTCGCATATGCTATCGGGGTAGCGCATCCCGTTTCTCTCATGGCGGATACAAACGGTACGGGGGTTGTTCCCGACGAAGATATAACCAATCTGGTCGTCGAGCATTTCGATTTCAGGCCGGCGGCGATCATAAGGGACCTGGACCTCAGGAAACCTGTTTACAGAAGACTTGCCGCATATGGCCACGTAGGAAGGATAGATCTGGACCCCGCGCCCGCCTGGGAACTGACCGACAGGAAAGAATCTCTCAAAAAAGCCGCAGGCAGGTAGGGCGGAGAAAACAGACTGCCTGTGGGCATTGCGGACCTGCTGCTTCATCTGCTGTGGCCTGTAACGTGTCCCGTATGCGGCAGGCTGGGTTCGACAGGGTGCCAGGAATGTGTGTCGAAGTGCATTGAAAACCCCGGCCCCGGCGCTCGTTGTCTCGAGTGCCTTGGCCCGTATCCGTGCAGGCTTCACCCGGGAGCGCCGGCGGTGTACTCGGCCGCATGGCACACGGGCGTTCCAAGAGAGTTGACTCATATTCTGAAATACAGGGGCAGAAGACGTCTTGGCCTGGTAATGGGCAGGGTCATGGCGGATTCGTTCAAATGCGAAGAGCCCGGACAGCTGGTTCCGGTGCCGCTGAGGCCGGGCGATGCACGTCGCAGCAATCATGCCATGCAGATAGCACGCGGGATCGCTTCGGTCTGGGGCGTCAGGGTAACAGAGGGCCTGGTATGGAGGCGTCGTACGGATGGTCAGGCCCGAAAGACCGGCGCGGCCAGGAGAGCTCTTCCCGGGAGAGCTTTCGGCTGGAAAGGCGTACAGCCTTTTGGAAGCAGAATAGTGCTTGTGGATGATGTCTGCACAACGGGGACCACGCTTCGCAGGGCTGCGGATGCTATAACTGAAGCCGGAGGCGCGGTGATATGCGCCATGACATGGACGGCTTCACACAGGGGTGACTCCTAGCTGTTTTCGTGATATTCTGCGACCTCGATGTTGTGATCGGCGGCAAGAGAACGGATGGCTTCAGCATCCTGGCGGTCGAAACGACATGCGAGACCGCAACTGGCCGAAAGATGCCTCGGTACGGGTATGATCCGGACCGAAAAACCATTTGACCGGCACGTTTTCTCGAAAAGAACGGCCATGTGAGTGGTGTTGAAAAGGGCTATACAACTGTTTTTCAAGGGGATACTTCCTTTCCGCTGTAAGGTGAAAATGCTCCGTAATTCTACCTAGACGTGGGAAGGTTCGAAAGATAGAATAAATACCCGAGTAAAAGATGTAAAGGAGGTTCCTTTATGACAGGAACGAAAAAGGTGCTTGTGCTTGCGATGCTTGGTGTTTTCATGCTTATGATTCTGAGCGGCGTGGCTGCGGCAGAAGAGAAGGTCGGCGTGATCGATCCACAGAAGGTCCTTTTCCAGCATCCGCGTTTTGAACAGGTGCAGAAACAGATCAAGAGCGTCGTCGAGAAAAAGCAGCAGGAAGCGCAGACGGCTATCGAGAAAACAGAAGACAATCAGGAGAAACAGAAGATCTACGAAACCAAGAGGATGGAAGCGGCCAAGGAGGAACAGAAACTCATGGAGCCCATCTTCAAGGATATCGATCTGGCCATACGCACAGTCGCCAAAGCAAAGGGCGTAACCCTGGTTCTCGACAAGGGACAGGTTTTCTTCGGAGGAGCCGACCTTACTGAAGACGTTATACAGGAACTCAAGAAAAAATATGCTTCACAGTAGCAGTAAAGCTGCAACGCCGGAAAACTGAAACAGAACTTTTTGCGGGCCCGACCGGATCGGGCCCGCTTTCTATATGTGACGTGTTTTTTAGTCCTCGGGCTGTATCTTGTCGTAGTACCTGACTCCGCCGGCCGAGGCTACCACTATTACGGCTTCCTTGTTGACCGGATTATGAAAGTCGTCCAGGGTCATGGAGGCGTGGTGCAGTTGCAGATCGTGAGTATCGGCAAGAGCCATGGCGATCTGTTGCGGATCGGTTTCACCGGCCTGTCTTATGGCGCTGGCTACAAGATATATTGCGTCGTAACCCAGGACCGCACTTACGCATTCCAGTGACTCTCCCTCATGCTTTTGCATATAGGCCCTGAAGAACGGCTGCAGGTCCGGATCATCGGGAGCCGCGTGAGTTATCCAGAAAGATCCCTCTGCTGCGTTCCCGGCGATATCCCATATGAAATCACCGTATCCGTCCCCGCCGATAACGGCGACGTCAAGCCCGAATCGTGCAGCTTCCCTCAGTATCAGCCCCAGTTCCTTGCCCCTGTTGGGAAGGATGAGAACTTCGGCTCCGCTCTCGAATATCTCGCGGATCTCGTTCTGAAAGGATGTCTTTCTGCCGCCCTGGTAAGATGTGTCCAGCACGATCGTTCCACCGTACGCCCTGTAGCTTTTGATAAAACAATCCCTCAGTTCCATCGAATACGTGCTGCTTTCATCGTATACCACCGCTGCCTTCAGCAGATCCAGCTTTGTTGCGGCGAAGTAGGCCATAAGCTTTCCCTGATAGGGGTCTATGAAGCACATGCGGAAGGAATAAGGTCTGACGACGCCGTTCTCGTCGACTGTAACCAGAGGATTTGTGGAAGATGTGCCGACCTGGGGGATACCTGCGGTGTTTACCACGGAAGCCGTTGCGATGTTGAGAATGTTCCCGTTTGCGCCTACGATAGCTACGACCCTGTCCTCATCGATCATCGAGCGGACCGCCGTCACTGCCTGCTCTGCGCAGGTCTGGAAATCGTAGGTTACGAGTTCCAGTGGTTTCCCAAGCACGCCTCCCCGGTCATTGATCTCTTCTACGGCCATGCGCGCGGCCTGTATCTCTGTCTGACCGAAACGGGACCACTCGCCGGTGAGTGCGGCCAGGTAGCCTATCTTGATGGAGTCATCCCCGTTTGCACAGGCTGTGATCTCCCCGGAGGACGGGGCCGATGGAACGCCCTGCTCAATAAAGGCGTTCAAATATACCACCCCGGCGATCGCAAGAAGGAACAGAATCGCAGAAACAGTTTTTCTCAAACAGGCCACCCCCGTAATAATAGCGACACCAGTTATAATACTACATCGTGAAGCATGAGGTACAAGGTAAGGGAAGGTGATCACTGTTTCCAGACTGTTGGTTGCGGATATCGATGGAACTGTAGCGCACGACGATCACATAAGTGATGAAACAGCGCTTGCTTTTGAGAATCTCAAAAGGGACGGATGGCGGGTCATGTTGGCGACAGGAAGAATCCTGGCCTCCGCGATGCCGCATATACACCGGATAGGCGCCGATTCTCCGGTCATCGTCTACGATGGGGCAAGGGTCATGGACCCTTTTTCGGGAGCGTCGCTTTTCGAAAGCCTTCTCAGCGCCGACGCTGTAACCCGGCTCCTTGAGGCGGTCTGGGATTTCCCGATGCGCGTCCAGGTTTACGGCGACGAGCAGGTGAGATGCAGGCCCGACGACGAACAAACCGCCGAATTCTTTCGGTCCATAGATGTTGCCGTGGAGCTGGATCTCACTGATCCTTTTACGACCACTGCAGCCTACCGCATCATCCTTCACGGGCAACCGGATCAGGCCGAAAAAATGCTTCATGCGGCAAGAGACCGCACTGCTGGTATGGCGGAGGTCACTCTGGCTGGGCCCGGGTTCATTGATATATTGCCATGCGGTGTTTCCAAAGGATCAGCGCTGATGCGATATATCGAAACGTTGCCGGAAAGAGAAAGACCGAAGATTGTTGCAGCGGCGGGCGATCACATGAATGATATGGAAATGCTCCGGGCCGCCGATATTGCGCTGGCGCCATCCGACGCAGCCCCGTCTTTGCTGAAACTGGCCGACGCCCTGTTCCCCCCAGCCGCGGAAGGCGGTTTTTCCAAAGTACCCGACTGTATTGAACGATTTGTGGATACAGGGAACCTGAAATCGTTGATCAAGGGAGGATAACGCAATGCAAGATGAGATCAGATGGAGCGTGGTTGAAACCGTATTTCCGGAAGACTGCAACCTGATTTTGGGGCAAAGCCATTTCATCAAGACGGTGGAGGATCTGTACGAGACCCTGGCTACTTCGTCGCCGCATCTCGAGTTCGGGATAGCCTTCTGCGAGGCTTCCGGGCCATGCCTGGTTCGCAGTGACGGCAACGAACCCGAACTGGAGGATATGGCGAGAGAAAACGCATTTCGGATCGCGGCGGGACACTCTTTCGTGGTTGTTCTCAGGAACGGATATCCCATCAATGTCCTCAACAGGGTCAAGCAGGTGGAAGAGGTGTGCCGCATCTACGCGGCCACAGCCAATCCCCTTCAGGTGCTCGTCTTCGAAACGGCGCAGGGCAGGGGTATCGCGGGTGTTGTCGACGGGGCTTCTCCGGAAGGACTCGAAACCGAAGACGACAAACAGGACAGAAAAACACTTCTCAGGGACATCATAGGCTACAAGCGCTAGAATTCCTCTAAAAAAAGGCCCGTTGCGGACAACGTTATCCGGCGTGCTGCTTCGGGCCTTTTATCGCTCCAGTGGCGGCTGCGAGGAACGAAACCGAAAGGCCGACTACGAGAGGTTCGAAGGGCAGGCCGGAAAAAGGCCAGAATATCGTTGTGGCCAGACCTGATACGCTGGCTGCAAGGGCCCAGGAAGGCGGCAGCCTGTCAGGGATGAAAACAGCCGCCAGCAGCGGGAAAAAAGTACCGGCGCCTCTCAGGCCCATGCTCAGATAGCTCCATTGAAGGATCATCGACCCGGATCCGATGGAACCGGCCCAGGCCGCTCCGGCGACAAGTATCGCAAGTGTAAGGCGGTTCAGCCGCAGCAACCCCGTATCCGACAGCCTGGATCCCAGAAAGGGCAGAAAGAGGTCGTAGACGAGGTTGGTAGCTATACCCAGCGACAATCCCGCTGCGGTTCCTATGACGGTGATGAGAATACCTCCCCACAGGACGCCTCCCACAACTGGATGGAACGAGTGGAAAAGAAACCAGGGCAGCGCCTGGGCCGGTTCGATTACGACGCCCGAGGCCTTAAGGCCCAGACCGACGTAAATCCCCAGAAGCCCCAGTGGCGGCATGAGCAGCGCCGAAAGAAGAGCCCCTTTTCTGGCTGTTTGCGGTGTTGATGCGGAGAAGATGGCCTGAATATATATCTGGGTGCACAGAACGCCTACGACGAGAGAAAGGCCCGCACTCAGACCCTCACCTATACTATTGCCGAAAAGACTGAAGAACGGAAAAGCCGGCAATGTGTCGCGAATGAGATCTGGCGTGTAACCATTTTTGAATGTTGCGAAAGAAGCCCCCAGAAGAACTACGTAAAGTATGGCTATTTTCAGAGCGCCTACGGAACTGTAGCTTCTGAGACCGCCGAGAAATATGAATCCGAGGATAAGAAAAGCCAGAAGCCATAATGAAAGCGACCCGGGGAGGGGTGTGACGCCTCTGAGCAGGGCGGCGCCCGCCAAAAACTGCGCGACGACCGAAATGAAAGTGCCAAGAGCTGAAGCGGTCATTGCCGTTCGACTAACGGGTACCCCGAAACGGTTCGCAAGGAACTGGGGAATAGTGTCCAGCCCCGATCTCCTCAGCGGCCCAGCGAAGCCAAGCCCAAGCACAAGGCATCCTATCCCCCCGCCCAGAGTAAACCACCAGGCGGACATTCCGTACTGATACGCCATCTGGGTCGTGCCCACGGTGGATGCGCCGCCTACAAGCGCTCCGAGGAGTATGCCCGAGACCCGCACCGGCGAGGAGTTTCTTCCCGCCATGCTGAAATCGGATGATCTGCTTACGAATCTTCCCGAAAAAAAACCTACGGCGACAAAAAGAAATACCAGAAGTCCGGCTCCTGCGAAAAAGGCCAGCATAAAAGACGATCCACCCTTTGCATGTATGCGATAACGCCAATCATAACAGTAAAAGGGTTCTAAAGGCGCGCTCTTTGAAGCAGGTCCCCGGTATAGTGTGCAAGAAAACTGACGAAAGCTGTTCTTCCCGGGTCGGCTGGCGGGAAAAGTCGACAGGGAAAGAAGTGACTGCTAAAATCAACTTAACCAAATAGAGCGGTAAACAACAGGGAGGTTCCTGCCTGCTTATGCCAAAGAAGACGATTACAAGCTATCGGTGCGTTGAATGCGGCGCTCTTGTCAACTCGTGGTCGGGGAAATGCCCCTATTGCTCGCAATGGGGCACGCTGATCGAGGAGCAAAGGCGGATCCATCCTGAAAAGGAGCGCAACATCGGCGAAATGCCGGAACCTCTGGCTGTGAGAGATATTAAACCTCCCGAACGCGTCTCTTCGGGACTGGCGGAACTCGACAGGGTGCTCGGAGGCGGATGGGTCCCGGGAAGCGTAGTGCTTGTCGGAGGGGAGCCGGGCGTTGGCAAGTCGACCCTTCTCCTGCAGGCCTGCGGCGCTATGGCCGGTCAAAAACAGGACGTTCTATACGTTTCGGGAGAAGAATCATTTTCCCAGGTGGCCCTCAGGGCGACGAGGCTGGGGGCTTCGGGAGACGAACTGAAAATACTTGGCGAAAACGACATATCTAACGCCCTCCAGCACGCGGGGCATGGCTATTCACTGCTTGTGTTCGACAGCGTGCAATCCTTTTCCATGGAGGGGATAAGCGGTTTTCCCGGCTCACCCGCGCAAGTGCGGGGGGTGGCGTCCAGAATCATAGAAACAGCTAAATCAGGAAACGTTCCCGCCGTCATTGTGGGCCACATAACGAAGCAGGGATCACTGGCGGGTCCCAAGCTTCTTGAGCATATGGTTGACGCCGTGTTGCTTTTCGCCGGTGAAAGGACGTCTCCGTACAGATTGCTGAGGTCCACCAAGAACCGTTTCGGGGCGACGGATGAACTGGGAGTATTTGAAATGAGGGAAAAGGGCCTGTTCCCGGTCGCCGATCCATCGAGGCTTTACTGGAACGGAGAATCGGTAATGGCGCCTGGTGTTGCCATGGGCGTTGTCCTGGAGGGCGCACGTCCGTTTGTGGCGGAGATCCAGTCGCTGGTGGCGCCCACGCCGTTTCCGTACCCCAAGCGGACAGCCCGGGGTCTGGAACTTGGAAGACTCCAGTTGATGCTGGCGGTGCTGGAAAGGCGTTGCGGCGTTTCTTCCGGGGGGTTCGACGTCTACGCCAATGTGGCCGGTGGTTTTACCCTGAGGGATCCCCATGCCGATCTCGCGCTGTGCATGGCGCTGGCTTCGGCTGTCAGGGACCGACCGCTCCCGCCTGATTGCTGCTTTATAGGCGAGGTGGGTCTGGCGGGAGAGATCAGGCCGGTAGGTCTCACGCCTTTGCGTATAAGGGAGGCCAAAAGGCTCGGATTCTCGAAAGTGCTCGTCAGCCCTTCGGATGAGCAGTTCCCGGACGGGATCAAAATACTGAAGGTCGGCCACCTGAAAGATGCTCTGGAGGTGATGTCCCTTTGAAGGGTTTTCACTTTCTGTGCGCTATTCTCGCCGTTATAGTCCTGACCATCTGTCCGGCGCTGGGTTACGCGGCGACTGATGCTCCTGTGGTTATGACCGCGTCCATGGACGGTGTGGTGGGTGTCGTTCTCGAGAATCATCTGCAGGAAGTGTTCGAGGAGGCGAATGATATCGACGCCTCTCTCGTGGTGCTCGAAATAGACACACCTGGAGGGCTGGTTTCCTCCACGCGAGCGATGACCGCAGCCATACTGGACGCCCCGTTTCCCGTATGTTTCTGGGTGACGCCTCCGGGAGGGCGCGCCGCATCGGCCGGATCTTTTCTGGTAGAGGCGTCTCATGTAGCAGCCATGGCCCCGGGCGCTACCATAGGTGCGGCCCATCCCGTGTCGGCCGGTGGAGGCGACGTCCCCCAGGAAGAGATGTCGAAAAAGATAACCAGCGATCTTGCTGCGCATATGCGGTCTCTTGCCGAGCAGAGGGGAAGAGACCCGGAAAACTGCTCCCTCATGGTAACCGACAGCCTTTCCTATACGTCTAGAGAAGCTCTCGAAAAGAACGTCGTCGACATTGAGGCCAAGGATCTCGACTCGCTTCTTGCTCAGATCGAAGGGAAAACAGTCGAAGTTTCCGGCGCGGATGTGCGGCTTTCCCTTGAGGGGGCCGAGGTTCGACGGTTCGAGATGAACCCCAGGCTGAAACTGCTTCAGTTCGTTTCAAGGCCCGACGTTGCCTATCTTCTGCTGGTCGCCGGGGTGTACGCCGTAATATTTGAAATACTGTCGCCCGGAGGTTTCGTAATGGGCGTTTCAGGTGGGATCATGGTGCTGCTCGGGGCTCTGGGGCTGAGAATGCTCCCCTTCAACTGGGCGGGGGTCGTTCTGTTGCTGGCGGGAGCGGCCGTGATGGTGCTTGATCTCGTCGTAGGGGGGATCGGTGTTCTCAGCCTTTTCGGAGCGGCCGCGCTGTTCATAGGCGGCATTATCCTGTTCAGAGCGCCGGGGGGTGAGCTTTTGAACGTTTCCTACGGTTTCATGACCGGAGTTGCGCTGGTGCTTACTCTTTTCTTTCTGGCGGCTTCAGGGGCGGTATGGCGATCGCTCAGAGGTAAACCTGTTTCGGGGGAAGAGGGGCTTGAGGGTTCCTCCGCGATAGCGGAAACGGAGCTTGATCCTGAAGGAACCGTATTTTGCCATGGCGAACTGTGGAGAGCGGTTCTGGAAAGCGGAGGTAAAGCGCACAAGGGGACCAGGGTAAAGGTAGTCGAGGTCAGAGACCTGACTCTGGTAGTCACGCCTTGCGACAAAAAGGCGTGTACCACAGTTGATGAGGAGGTGGACCGATGATCCGCGGAATATTCGACTTGCTGTTCAGCCTGGGAAGTACGCTCGGCGGCATTGTCATTCTGATAGTGCTGCTTGCGGCGGCCGTCAAGGTGGTTCCCGAGTATCAGAGGGGAGTGGTTTTCAGGCTTGGCCGCTTCGCGGTAGTGAAAGGCCCGGGACTGGTGATCATAATACCGGTGATCGATAAAATGCTCAGGGTCGATCTCAGGGTGGTGACTCTTGACGTTCCCTATCAGGAGGTCATAACAAAGGACAACGTTCCGGTAAAGGTCAACGCCGTGGTTTATTTCAGGGTTCTTGACCCCGCCAAATCGATCATCGAGGTGGAAAACCATGTTCTGGCGACCAGCCAGTTGTCACAGACAACACTGCGATCGGTAGTGGGCAGGGCCGACCTTGATGAAGTGCTTTCCGCAAGAGACAAGATAAATCTGGAACTGCAGCAGATCATCGACGACAGAACCGATCCCTGGGGCATCAAGGTAAGCGCCGTGGAGGTTAAGGAACTTGAGCTGCCCGAGGGAATGAAACGGGCCATGGCAAGGCAGGCTGAGGCCGAAAGGGACAGACGAGCCAAGATAATTGCTGCGGAGGGCGAACTCCAGGCAGCGGAAAAACTTACTCAGGCCGCCGTCAGGATGGAGGAGTCACCCATCACCGTACAGTTGAGATATCTGCAGACTCTGAGCGAGATCGCGGCCGAGAACAACTCGACAACCCTGTTCCCTATTCCTATCGATATGGTGCGTGCTTTTCTGGACCGCAAAAACAGGGAGCCCGTATAACAGGTCACCCGGAAAAAACCTGGAGGCGGACCGGAAGCCCTCCTGTGGCGGGTTTCCGGTTTTTTTGCGCAGCTGCGTCCGGACCTATATAATATGTTCCAATTGCAAAACGGAACGTTACGAAGCGTAACGACTGGGAGGATGCGGCATGGGATACGATTTTCAGACGATCGAGAAAAAATGGCAGCAATACTGGGAAGAAAAAGGGGTGTTCCACGTGGAGTGCACCCCCGACAGGGAAAAGTTCTATTGTCTCGAAATGTTTCCCTATCCGAGCGGAGCCCTTCATATGGGCCACCTGAGGAACTATTCCATTGGAGACATGCTTGCCCGTTACCTCAGAATGAAAGGCTACAACGTACTTCATCCCATGGGATATGATGCATTCGGCCTTCCCGCTGAAAATGCGGCCATCAAGTTCAATACGCATCCCAACAAATGGACATGGGACAATATCGAGCACATGACGAATCAGCTCAAGAGGATGGGGTGCAGTTACGACTGGCGTCGCAGAGTGGAAACATGCAACCCCGATTATTATCGCTGGACACAGTGGCTTTTCCTGCAGTTCTATAACAAGGGTCTGGCCTACAGAAAAAAAGCGCCTGTAAACTGGTGCGACAGCTGCAACACCGTCCTGGCGAACGAGCAGGTGATAAACGACGGACACTGCTGGCGTTGCGGGGAGCTGGTGGTAAAGAAAAACCTGGAACAGTGGTTTTTAAAGATAACCGATTACGCACAGGATCTTCTGGATTCGCTCGATGAACTACCCGGCTGGCCCGAACGGGTCAAACTGATGCAGAAAAACTGGATAGGCCGTTCTGAAGGCGTCCGCCTTTCATTCGGGGTCGACGGGGGAGAGGATATCATAGAAACCTTTACGACCCGGATCGACACGATATTCGGCGTAACGTTCCTTGCGCTATCACCCGAACACCCGCTGGTGGAGGAACTGGCCCGACGCTCTCCCTCAGGTGAAGCGATACGCGCCTTTGTCTCAGAGTGCGCATCCCAGAGCGAAATGGAGCGGACCGCGGCGGGAGGAGATAAAACCGGCCTTGATACCGGGTTCTTTGCGATCAACCCCGCTAACGGCGCCAGGGTTCCGATCTGGATAGCCAACTACATCCTTATGGAATACGGAACCGGGGCGATTATGGGGGTGCCGGCACACGACCAGCGAGATTTCGATTTCGCCAGAAAATACGACATTCCGATAATACCGGTGATTCGTCCCGCCGACGGGCCCATACCAGATGGCGACAAAATGGCCGTTGCCTTCGAGGAAGACGGCCTGCAATGTAATTCGGGGAATTTCGATGGAATGAAGACGTCGGAATCGCTGCCCGCCATGGCCGACTGGTTCGAAAAGGAAGGATGGGGAAAAAGGGAGATCAACTTCAGGCTCCGCGACTGGCTCATTTCGAGGCAGCGCTACTGGGGCGCTCCCATCCCGGTGGTCTATTGCGATAAATGCGGAGTGGTCCCGGTACCGGAGGAACAGCTTCCGGTGGAGCTGCCGCTCGATATAGAAATGAAGCCCGGGCAGAATCCTCTTGCGGGAGCGGATGACTGGGTGCAGACCACATGCCCCGTATGTGGAGCTCCCGCTCGCAGGGAAACCGACACAATGGACACATTTATCTGCTCGTCGTGGTATTTCCTCCGGTTCGCGTCTCCATGGACGCAGGATGGGCCTTTCGACAAGAACGACACTGATTACTGGATGGCTGTAGACCAGTACATAGGGGGCATCGAGCATGCGTGCCTGCACCTGATATACGCTCGGTTCTTTACCAAATTCCTTGCCGATCTGGGACTTTTGAATGTAAGGGAGCCGTTCACCAATCTCCTGACACAGGGAATGGTGATCAAGGACGGAGCGAAAATGTCAAAGTCGAGAGGCAATGTCGTCGACCCTGATGAGATCATCAACCGGTTCGGCGCCGATACGGCCAGGCTGTTCATTCTTTTCGCCTCGCCGCCCGACAGGGATCTTGACTGGTCCGATCAGGGCGTGGAGGGAGCGCATCGTTTTCTCCACAGGGTCTGGAGACTGGTGGAGAGAAACCTGGATGGGCTGAAAAAGACTTCATGTGAAACGGTATCCATGACATCCCTGACCGATTCCGGGGACCGCGCCATGAAAAGAAAGATACATTCGACCATACAGGCGGTCACTCGCGATATCGAAAAGGAAAAGCAGTTCAACACGGCGGTGGCCAGGCTCATGGAACTTTCCAACGAGCTTGCTTCATTCAAAGTCGATACGCAAACGCGCAGATCTCTTTTCAGGGAAGGCGTCGAAACCCTTATCATATGTCTTACCCCGATCTCGCCGCATATCTGCGAAGAGTTATGGACGCTTTTGGGTAACAGTGGCTATGTCTCGTCGCATCAGTGGCCCGATGTAGAACAGAACGCTTTACGCGAAGACAGTGTAACGGTAGTTTTCCAGATCAACGGAAAGGTAAGGGAACAGATAGAACTCCCGGCAGGGTTGAGCAAAGAGGAGATGGAAAAGAACATCATCAACAACCCCAGGGTTTTGAGCCGGCTCGAGGGCAGGCAGGTCGTCAGGACGATCGTTGTTCCAGACAAACTCGTAAATGTGGTGGTGAAGCAGTAGAGTGCCTCATTTCGTGGTCATTCAGGCCGGGGGGGCCTCACAGAGGCGTCTGCTGGAGGACAATCTGAAGCGATTCAGCGCCGGAGGTCTTGCCGATTCCTCCAGGTTTTCCGGTGAAGACTGGCAGACACTCATGGCCGAAGCCAGGACGGGCGGACTTTTTTCGGGCGGTCAGGTGTTCATTGTCGAAGAGGCCGCCCGGCTGGGACCTTTTCCGGAGCAGCTGGAGTACTGCCTCGAGGGAGAAGAAGCCGTTTCGCACTGTCTGCTGCTTTTCGAAAAGGACCACAAACCGATGTTTTCCGTCTCTGCGCTAAAATCCCTTGAGGTAATAAGGCCGGAAAAGGCGCCGCACTGGGAAAGCGGAAGGGTCGCGTGGCTCAAAAAGATCGCCGCGGACAAGAACGTCAGGTGCACCCAGGGCGCGCTGCATCTCATGGCGGAATGGATCGAGGATGAGGAAGAGCAACGAAGTGAAATGGAGAAACTTGCGCTGGCCTGCGAAGACGGGCTGGTGGACGAGGATCTGGTTCGCAAACTGACGGTAGACGAAGGCGCCAGAGAAATGCTTACACTGCTCGACGGTCTCTGCAGGGCGGATGCTCCCGCCGCGATCTCGGCTCTTGTGTTCCTGCGTAAACGGGAAGAACTGCTAAGGATTACTGGAGCTCTCTATAACAGGTTGAGGCTGGCCATGTACATGGCCTCATTGCCGAGCACATCCTCGGAAGAAATGCTCGGTATACTGGGGGCGAGGAAATATCAGCAGAAAATGGCGGGGGAGGCCTCCAGGAGGTTTTCCCAAAGGGCCCTTCAGTTGTGCGTGAAGGGCCTTGTGGAAGTTTCCATTGCATTGAAGACGGGCAGAGATAACGGATGGAACAGGCTGGAAATGGCCGTGCTGGGTCTTCTGGACGAGGTAAAAAGGTAAAACAGGGTCAGCAGGGAGAATTCCATCCCCCCGATCCGTCCCTGTAAGTCAGATGTCCTTTTGTACGGCTATCTGGAATATCCGGCTTATTCGGCCGGAGAAAGACTCTTTACCAGTCGTGTGAGGCGTGCTTTTCTCCTCGCGGCGGTATTCCGGTGCATGACACCCTTGGATACAGCCTTGTCGAAAGCCGACTGGGCGCTATCCAGCCTTTTTACTGCAAGTTCCCTGTCGCCGTCGTCAACGGCCGAAACGACCTTTTTGGCCGAAGTCTTGCAGCGGCTGGTCCAGAACTGATTGTAAAGGCGGTTTCGTTCGGCGACTCGTACCCTTTTCACTGCGGATTTCTTGTTGGGCATGTCGATTCACCCCCCTTCCTCAAGCAGGCCACATTCTAACACGGGTTTCCCGGAGACTGCAACATGTGAAAGGGGCGTAACGCCGGTTCATTTTTCGAAAGGACGTGAGGAAATGACGCCTCTGGCCTCGGGGTGGATCGTTGCGATGGCGCTGGCGCCCGGTCTCGGGCTTCTCTGGTGGTTCTATCATAAGGATAAACTGGACCCCGAACCATATACGCTTGTGGCCGGGGCGTTTTTCAGGGGCATGTTCTACGTTATACCTGCCGGACTGCTCGAAGAATTGACCGGGCCGCTGTTCGGAGAAAATCTGATCCTTTACTCGTTTGTCGGCATCGCAATGGTGGAAGAGGGTTTGAAGTGGTTCGCGCTGCGGCGCTATATAGCGCACCCGGCATGCGACGAATGCTACGATGGCATCGTATACGGGACCAGCGTCGCACTCGGGTTCGCCACGCTGGAGAACCTTATGTATGTGGTGGGCGCAGCCAATCCGCTTCTTATCGCGGGTTGGAGAGCGGTCCTGGCGGTGCCTCTTCACGCGCTCTGCGGCCTGGCCATGGGATATGAGGCGGGTCGCCAGAAACAGGTCTACGGAAAAATCACATCTATTTTCAGAATTCTGGTTACGCCGGTATTTGCGCATGGCCTTTATGACCTGATGCTGTTGACTAACAGCGGGATCGGAATAGTGGTAGCTATAGCGATCGTGGTTCTAATGTGGCGCTCGGGCTTCAGGAAGATCCGGCTGGCCAGGCTTTGCCCATGACGCAGAGTCGGGTATCCCGGAAAAACCAGGATCACTGGTTCGGTCCTGCGGGTCCTCTGGCCGGGGCGCTTTCCTCTTACGAATTCAGGCCGCAGCAGGTGAAACTGGCCGAAACGGTGGCCGACTGTCTGAGTGGTGAAAACGGAGGCGTCCTCGCCGCGGAGGCTCCGACGGGCACCGGCAAGACAATGGCGGTTCTTGTCCCCGCCCTTCTTGACGCCCTCGCCGAAGGAAGAAAGATTCTGTATCTCACCTCGGGTATATCGCTTCAGGAACAACTGGTCAGAAAGGATATCCCCTGTATAGCCGAAGCCCTGGGGCTTGATATAGCCTACGGACTTATGAAGGGCCGCTCCAACTATCTCTGCCAACTGAAAGCGGCCCGGCTGAGAGATGGTAATTATTCTCCGCAGGCGGGGGACGGGGGAGACATCGACAGACTTCTTCGATGGGCGGCGACGACCCGGACCGGAGATCTGGAGGAAAGCGGACTTCCCGACGGGAACCCCCTGGTGGGAGAGGTGTGCGCCGGGGCTAAAAATTGCATCGGCGTCTCATGTCCCTACCGAAACGAATGTTTTGTGCAGAGGCTTTACCAGAGAGCACAGGCCTGGGATGTAATAGTAGCGAACTATCATCTGTTTTTCTCGCATCTTTCGGCCACATCCAGGGGGTTTCCTGTTTCGTGGGATATCCTGATATGCGATGAAGCTCATAGACTGGTTGAGGGCGCCAGAGCGGCTGCCGCCATATACTCCTCCCTGTCCGACTGGAAGCATGTGCTGGTGCGCAGGCCGGAAACGCTTCTAAGGAGCCTGAGGTTGAAAGACGCAGTTATGGCCGCTGAAATGGAAAACCTTGTACGCGACTGTATCGGCTCGTCGGAACTGTTCTACAGTGAATTGTCTAAAAAGCTGCCGACGGGAAAAGTGTTCAGGGAGCCCGGTATCCTGCGCGGATCCAGCCGACTGATAGACAAAGCCGCCGCGCTTCTGGAATACGCGGGCAGATCCCGGAGGTTGTTCGAGAACATTCCGGGTGAGGAGCAGAAATGCCTGGATTTCGACCAGTGGTCCGGTGAACTGAACGAACAACTGAGCCACCTTGCCTGGTGCACCTCGGTGGACGGCTTTCCCGACTGGGCCTACTGGTGGGACGGGAGTCGGCTTTCAAGCGTTCCCGCCGATTGCTCCGGGATGATAGCTCCATGGATATTCGATTCTTCGCCCCACGCGGTGATAGCTCTTTCGGCCACGCTGGCGGCGGAAGGCGCTTTTGATTACTGGCGAAGGGAAACGGGCATCATTCCGGGTCGAACGCTTGTGCTCGATTCGCCCTTCCCGCTAAGGGAACAGATGAGTCTGTGGATCGTCGATCTCGGCCGACCCGTGACACATAAAGACTACCCCGATACGGTGGCCCGGGTCGTGGAGAAACTCTGCGAACAGAACGGGGGGAGCACGCTTGTTCTTCTCAGTTCTTTCAGAGTTCTTAAGGCGGTGGTCGCAAGACTTGAGTCGGTAACAAGGGATTTCAGGGTGCTAGTGCAGGGTCAGGCGCCCAGATGGGAGCTTTTGCGAGAATTCAGGGAGGACGAATCCTCGGTGCTTGTGGGAAGCGTTTCGTTCAGGGAGGGGATCGATGTACCGGGAAAAGGCCTGTCCCAGGTGATAATCGACAGAATCCCTTTTCCTCACCCGTCGGATCCGCTCATACAGACTCTGGAGGAGAAGTACGGCAGGAACCTGTTTCACAGGATACTTTTGCCTGGAGCCAAGCTTCTTCTTCGGCAGGCCGCGGGACGCCTTATACGATCCTTCGGGGACAGCGGAAGGGTCGCTATCCTTGACGGCAGAGTGCTTTCAAGAAGAGACTGGAACATACCCGGAGATCTGCCGGACGCACCGTACCGCAAAATCACCATTGTCGAGCGCAACAACGGAGATTTTCAGGAAAACGGTAAGGCGGTTGCTCCGAAATAAGGGGTATGATATAGTAACCGGGCTGGCAAAATGCCCGTATTTATTGTTGTGTCCAGATGTCATTTCAGGGAGGTGTGCACGTTGAAACAGACATTTCAGCCTCATAATAGACGCAGGAAGAGACGACTCGGCTTCCTTGAACGCTCCAGAACAGCGAGCGGCCGCAATATTCTCCGCAACAGGAGGAACAAGGGCCGTAAACGCCTTGCCGCGTAAGGGTCTTTTTTCCTTTTCCCGCGGCGAGCGTCTTCGCAAAAGCTGGCAGTTCGATCAGGTGTTCCGCACCGGCCGCCGCAGAAGAGGCGCGTTGGTGCGGTTGCTGTTTTTGGAGAGCCCCGACGGTTCGACGGCCTTCGGGGTGGCGGCGGGCAAAAAACTGGGCCCTGCGCCGATAAGGAATCGGGGCAAAAGGATGCTGAGGGAAGCCATCCGAACCGTCAAGCCATTTGTGCGACCCGGGTTCTGGATCGTATGTTCGATAAGGGAAAACGCCCTCGATTCGAATGCACGCGAGGTATACGCCGACCTTGTCAGGCTTCTCGAACAGGCGAAACTGCTCCGTACCGATGCAAAAAAACCCGAATGGAGCGAAAATGAAAACAGGTAGGACCGTCTCACCAGCCGCCTTTGCGGTTATTCTCCTGCTGAAAGGCTACCAGCTAATGATATCGCCATGGCTGGGCCGAAACTGCCGTTTTTATCCGACATGTTCCAGTTACGCCGTGGAGAGCCTCCGGACTTTCGGTCTCATGAGGGGGGGGGCTCTGGCCCTGCTGAGAATAGCAAAGTGCGCACCGTGGCACCCTGGCGGGTATGACCCGGTCCCCGCAAGCTTTCCCGGTTTTTTCGGGACCGGACGGCGTACGGCCGAACCAGACGAGAATTATTCTTCTTCAAGGGAAGGTGAATCCTTTTGAGCGCAATGTGGAACGCAGCAAGCGATTTTCTGCTTATGATACTCAACGTTTTCTATTCATTTACACATTCCTACGGACTCGCCATAATTCTTCTTACGATCCTTGTACGCATACTGCTCCACCCGCTTTCGCACAAGCAGATGGTCAGCATGCAGAAAATGCAGAAACTCCAGCCGCGGATCAAGGTTCTTCAGGAGAAATACGCTGACGACAAGGAATCGCTGAACAAGGAGATCATGCAGCTTTATCGCCAGAACAAGGTGAATCCGGCTGCGGGCTGTCTTCCCCTCCTGGTGCAGCTGCCTATCCTCATTCTTCTGTTCAGGGTTCTGTTGAACCTCGATATCGGGGGCGCTACATTTTTCGGCGTAAGTCTGGAGGGAAGCGTTCTTTCCACCATGGCGGCCGCACTCGGAGTTACCGCCGAAAAAATCGGTGTAGGAACAGTGTTTTCGGGCCTGATGACCAACCCGGCAGGCCTTTTGAACGTGGGCCACTATCTCGCCAACCTGCTTCTGCTCATAGCCATCGCCGTTCTTACCTGGCTGCAGCAGCAGATGAGCGCGACAGGCAACCCCCAGATGCAGTTCATGAACTGGTTCATGCCCGTTTTTCTTACATTCATCTGCCTGAGCCTGCCCGGCGGCGTTCTGTTGTACTGGGGTGTTTCCTCTCTTGTCGGCGTCGTCCAGCAGTGGAGGATAAAGCACAAAACGGAAGTAGAGATGCAGGAAAAGCCGGTATTGTACAAGGAAAAACCAGCCAGGAAAGAAGAACGCTCCTGACCGACCAGGTCGGAACTATCGATGATTGAGAAGTGATCGCATGAATGAAAACGATTCCTTTATGGCGGAGGTCGGCTCAATTGACGAGGCGCGACATCTCGGTTCTCTGAAGTGGTCCATTCCGGCGGAAGATGTCGATGTTTCGGTCATAGAGCAGGATAAAAAACTCTTCGGCATCCTTGGTTCGAGGATGAAGGTGCTGATCGCCCAGATACCCGGCGACGATACCGGCGAGTCAGTCGTATTTCTCAGAGAAATGGTTTCGCTTATGGATCTGGACATCGAACCGGAAAGCGGTGACGAAGAAAACCGGCTGAATCTGGTGGGTCCCGATGCGGGAATAGCTATTGGCCGGTACGGTGAAACCCTCAAGGCGATGGAATATATGGTCAATCTCGCTACGCGCGACAGATCAAGGCCAGGGCGCATCAGGCTCGACAGCGACGGCTACAGGCTTCGTCGTGAGGAAAGCCTGGAGAAACTGGCCCTTGCGGCGGCGCGTGAAGCCGGACGAAAGAATCGTCCCGTCAGGCTGGAGCCGATGAGCAGCTGGGAGCGAAGGATAATTCATCTCGCGCTCAAGGACAAGGGAGATGTTTCCACCAGTTCCTCGGGAGAGGAACCGCTTCGTCGTGTCGTGGTAACCCCGCGTAGCGGCGATCGGATCGATCGACGCTAGAGGGCCGGGCCGGTGTACCCCGTTCTTTTTGATCTGGGACCCTGGCCTGTACAGACATACTACCTTTTCTGGTCGCTGGCCCTGACACTGGCCGTTCTCTGGACAAGGAAACGGGCCGCAGGGTTTTACGGTCTGGATGACGATTTCGTCAGGAAATTGATGGCGATCACAATGACGGGTATGTTCATTGGCGCCAGAGCAGGCTGGATACTGGACGCCTCCCCGGTGATGCGACAGGGAAAAACACTTGCCGAACTGCTTCTTTTCGGGGGGCTTTCGGCCGCAGGCGGTTTCTGGGGCGGAGGCCTTGGTGCGCTGGTATTCTTTTACCGTAAAAGGAAATGGGGCCTTATCGCGCCATTCGCCGAAAGCGCCGCCCTTCCTGCCGCCCTTTTGATAGTAGTTGGACGGATAGGCTGTTTTATGAATGGATGTTGTCTGGGCCGCCCCACGGATCTTCCGTGGGGCGTTTTATTTCCAGAAGTTGTTCCGGCCGTGGCCAGGCACCCCGTACAGTTATACTATTCAGGATGGTGCGCCCTGGTTCTGGCCTTTCTGTTTTGTATCGAGCACAGATCTTTCCTGTGGAAAAGAGCTTCGGGGGCGCGCTCCGCGGTCCTGATGCCGCTGTTCATTTTTCTGTACTCGGGCGGCCGTCTTGTTCTCGATTCCTTCAGGGCAGGCGGTCCCTCCGAAGTGGGTCTATCGGACACCCTGCTTTTTACAGGCGGACTGGCTCTCGGTTTCGGGTGGCTGTGCCTTTCGGCGTTTGCCACCTTGCGTCGCAGTAATGTCTGATCCGCGGTTTCGTGCGGAGCCAGTGCTGCATACTGCGCTGAGAGGGCAAAAGCTGCATACGGGGTTTTTACGACAGAAGGATTTAGCTAGCGAAACAACGAGGGCGTGAAACTCTCCCAGAGTCGTTGCGTCTTCGTCAAGCCGTTCCATCAGGTAATCCTGCATCGTTTCATAGCGGGGCGGCCCGGACTCATGATCGAACCATTCAAGCCGGCAGCCTATACGTCGTGTGTAGGCGTCCACCACCAGAACAGGAAACCGTCCGGCGTAGCAAAGTATACTGTCGGCCGTTTCCGGTCCGATCCCCTTCACCAGAAGCAAAATCCTTCTGGCTCGTGTAAGCGGCAGTTCAAATAAACGTTCAAGCGAGCCGTATTCCCCGGTTATCCTGGAGGCGAACTCTTTGAGATAAAGCGCTTTCCGCCGGAAAAACCCCGATGGCCTTATCAGTGTTTCCAATGTTTCCACCGGAGTTTCGGCCAGCGCTTCAAGAGAAAGAGATCGTTCGTTTTTCAACAGCGCCAACGACTTTTCGACATTGGTCCATGCCGTGTTCTGAGTCAGTATTGCCCCGATACATATTTCGTCCATCGTATCTGCGGGCCACCAGTTCTGCCGGCCCAGATTCTCGAGCAATGTAAGGTAAAAATCGCCGGGAGAACAGCGGTTCATGATATCAGGACCTTTCCGGAGAGGTATGACGCTTGTGATGTTATGATACATTAAAAACATGGATCCCACCTTTTTATACGGGGAGTGAGCAGATATGGCGAAACTTCAATGTGTGACCTTTCTTTCCGATTTCGGCCTGGCGGACGAGTCGGTGGCCTGTTGCAAGGGCCTGCTTCTCAGGCGGGGGGTCTCTGTCCCGCTCCTCGATATCAGCCATGACATACAGCCTTTCGACATAATAACGGGAGGATGGATGCTGGCTGGCTCTCTACAGTACATGCCTGTGGGCGTCCACCTGGCCGTGGTCGACCCGGGGGTCGGAACAGTCAGGCGCATACTGGCCGCACAGGCGTCGAGAGGCGATATGATCGTCGGTCCTGACAACGGCCTTCTCCTCCCGGCCCTGGAGCGGCTCGGCGGCGTTTCGTCATGCCACGCGGTAGAAACGGGCAGGTTCGAACTGGACGCTGCATCTCCCACCTTTCAGGCCCGCGATATCATGGCCCCGGTCGTAGCCGATCTCATTGGAGGTGCGCCTCTCGAATCGGTTGGGCCCGAAATCGCTGCGGGAGAACTAGCGCCTTATCCGGCCGAACCGCCAGTACGATCTTCAGCCAGGGTAAACGGTTCCGTGGTATGCATAGATACCTTCGGGACCGTCCGCACCAACATTCCATGGTCATGGTTCCAGGAAAAAGGAGGCGAAGCCATCCGGATAAGCTGCGGATGGCTCTTCAGCATTCCCGTGGGCCGAACATTCGCAGATGTATCTTCCGGCGAAATGGTGGTGCTTGAAGACAGCTGGGGCTATGTCTCCATAGCCGTCAACAGGGGAAGCGCTTCAGATATTCTTGGGTTCAAGGCGGGAGACCTGATTTCGGTAGAATTTACGATGCCCGGATCCACCCCTCCGCAGTAGACTTTATGACAAATCAAGAGAATTGCTATGGAGGTGGCGAAATGAAAAGATCGGCAAGATCTTGCGCGCTCGCAACTGTTTTCATCGTTGCGCTGGCGTTGACATGTTTGTATCCGGGAGAATCGAAAGCCCGGGATATATACACGGGCAATCCGGTGGCGGAAATCGTCGAGGACGTGTCGCCCGCAGTAGTGAACATCGATACGGAAACAATGGTCACCCGTTCCATGGCGCCGTTTCCCGATGACCCCATTTTCAGGGAGTTTTTCGGGGAGCAGTTCGAAAAATTCAACCGCACCACGCCTATGCGCGGCAAGGGCTCGGGTTTCATCGTTACCGATGACGGCTACATTCTTACCAACAATCACGTTGTCGAGGGAGCAGACAAGATAACCGTCACGCTTTCCAGCGGCGATGTGCATACTGCCGAAATAATCGGTTCCGATCCCACGTTCGATCTTGCGGTCATAAGAATAGACGCCGATGACTTGCCGGTGCTCGAGCTGGGTGATTCCGACGCCGTCAGGGTGGGAGAATGGGTCATAGCAATAGGTAATCCTTTCGGTTTCGAAAGCAGCGTTACCGTAGGCGTTGTTTCAGCGAAAAACAGGTCGGTCAGGGCAAGGAACCTTAACTTCGACGGGTTTCTCCAGACGGACGCAGCGATCAATCCGGGCAACAGCGGAGGCCCGCTGCTCAACCTTGACGGACGCGTGGTGGGAATAAACACGGCCATAATACCGTATGCGCAGGGTATAGGGTTCGCCGTACCGGTCAACATGGCCAGACAGATCATGGACGACCTGCTCAAGTACGGCAAGGTCAGGCGTGGCTGGCTTGGAGTCCGGGTTCAGCCGCTTACAAGGGATTTTGCAGAGGCCTACGGCCTCGAATCGGAGGAAGGCGCAGTTATCGGCGATGTCGTTCAGGGATCTCCGGCCGACAGGGCCGGGTTGCGGCGGGGAGATGTTGTGATTTCACTCGCAGGAAAGCCCGTAAGGGATTACAGAGATCTCGTAGTGGCTGTCAGGCAGCATCTTGCTGGCGACAGGATCGAAATGCAGATCATCCGCGAAGGCAGGAAAATGAAGATCAGCGCCAAACTGACAACATCGCCCGGCAGCGTTCCCGCTGAAGAGGGCAGCGAAAGCACAGGCAACGATCAGACAGAAAAAAAACGGCCCCCGGTCACTGAAAAACTGGGCGTATCCGTTGAAGCGGTGGACCAGAAACAGCGCAAACAGGATAAAGCTCCCTATAGCGGTGGTGTTTACGTTATATCCGTGGAACATGGTTCTCCGGCCAGCAGGCTTGGCCTGGAACCAGGCGACATATTGCTGGAAGTGAACGGATCGGCTGTCAGGGATGTGAGATCATGGGACACCCTGATCGAAAACGTCAAAAGCAACATAGTGATACTTGTCTACAGAGACGGGCGGACCTTTTTCGTTTCGGGCCGGTTGGAATAACGTTATTCGGCCGGGGGAAAAACGACCCGAAAGGCGCTTCCCCTTCCGGGAAACGAATCAATTTCGATGGTTGCTCCGTGAAGGTCCGCTATACGCTGGACAAGGGGCAGGCCAAGGCCCAGTCCGGGCGACGTCCTTGCGGACTCAGCCCTCCAGAATCTGTCGAAACACTGGAGTATCTGTTCACTGTTCATGCCCGGTCCGTTGTCGGATATTTCGATGACGGACCTTTTTTTCGAAGTATCGTACCAGGTTCTCACACCTATCGTTCCGCCCTCGGGGCTGTATTTGACGGCGTTGTCCAGGAGATTGGAGATCATTCTGAGCAGCAGGGCTTCCCTTCCCGAAACAGGCGTTGCCGCCAGGTCCTTTTGCAGTGTCTGTTTCTTTTCCCTGATGTGAGGCTCCGCCGATTTTGCTGCGTCGCGCACCAGCGAAGGCAGGTCTACGCTCTCCCACGAAGACCTGTCGTCGAATATGTCGAGTCGAGCCAGCTCAAGAAGGGATCCCACCAGGGTCTGGATTATTTCGATTTGCGTCATCATCTTTTTGATCTTTTGCTCGTAGTAGGCCGGAGTCCTTTCCTTGAGAAGGGCTATATCCGCCTGTCCCTTCATTATGGCCAGGGGTGTTCGAAGTTCGTGGCTGGCGTCCGAGGTGAACTGCTGCAACTGGTTGATGGATCGCTCGAGGTTGGCCAGTATTCCGTTCATTGTGTTTATCAGTTCTCTTGTCTCGCGGGAATCTCCCGGTTGAACGTTTCCCAGGCCCATGTTGGAGATCGATACTCCCGAAAAAGCCTTTTTAAGTCTTGCAAAAGGTTTTCTGGCCTCGATTCCTATGATGCCGGCAAAAACAATGGATAGTCCAGTAGTCGCCAGAAGCATCAGCCACATAATTTTCGCAAGTGATCGTCTTGAGGCGATAAATTCACTGAGCGGGGCTAAAACGATGCGATAGTCCGGTTCGCCGTTACGGGTCGTGGATATGGACATGACACGCCAGAGGTCATCCCGGTGAAGAAAAGGTGAAAAAGGGGTCAGAAGCAGCGAGGTAGAGGCGAATCTGCCGTTTGAATCAACCGTCAGAGGTGTGTCACTGTCAAGGATATCCCTGACAGCCGCCTCTTTGAGTTCAGGCGCGTTTTCTCCTTTTGGTACAAGAACGCTGTGTCGGTCGGAAAGAATAATGACAGTGCAGTCGGGGCCTTCACGGGTCAGGCAAGAGTCGATCTTTGCAAGATCGGCCCGGGATTCAAGAATGAATCCTCCGGTACCGAAAAGGAAGGATGTAGCGAGCAGAGCAAGGAAAGTATACAGCGAGACACGAAAACCAAACGAGCGGAGAAGATTTGTTTCTCTCCGCCCGTTGTCAGAAGATGTCCTGTTCATGGCGTTACGGCAACGCCTTTATGCGGGGACATCGACTACCGGTCCGCCTGATTATTCGTAATCGGGGCAGGTGACCTTGTAGCCAACGCCTCGAACGGTAACGACCAGGGTGTCCATGTTGTAGGGTCTAAGCTTGTCCCTCAGGTACTTGACGTGTACGTCCACAACATTGCTTGTTCCGTCGTATTCCTTTTGCCAGACATGAGCGATGATCCTGTCTCTCGTGAAGACCTGGTTTTCATAACGGAGAAGCAGTTCCATTATGTCGAACTCTCTGCGGCGGAGAGGTATCTCTTCCCCGTCCACCTTGCATTCCCGGGCAACGGGATCCAGCATAAGGGGCCCGCAAATGAGAAGAGGTCGTTTCTGTTCCGTTCTCCTGCGGATAAGGGCGTTGATGCGGGCGATAAGTTCCCTGAAGTCGAAAGGCTTTACGAGGTAGTCGTCGGCGCCTCTGTTCAGGCCCTCCACGCGATCCTCTATGTTGTCTTTGGCCGTAAGCATGATCACGGGAACGTCCTTGCCCTCTTCGCGCGCCTTTTCCACCAGTTCGTAGCCGTCCATTTCAGGAAGCATTATGTCGAGCACCACGCAGTCATAATCGGTGCTCCTGATCTTGTTGAGGCCTTCCACGCCGTCGTAGGCGCTTTCGACGGCGAAGCCCTGTTCGCCGAATCCTTCCGCCAGGACCTGCACGAGATCCCTGTTGTCCTCAATTATGAGGATCTTCATGCCTTTCTCCCCCCAAAGGTTTATAATTGAAAAAAAGCACCTTGCTGTCTTTAATAATAAAACCACAGATTTAAGAAAATGTCGAGTGCAGAATGATACTTTCCTTACGACAGGTTTTCGTATGTCCCAGGCGCTGTTCGTGGTATAAGCAGTTTGCCCAATGCGCATGTTGGGTGCTATAATGCCCCGGACCCGTTACGCGGTTGAACGCTTTTGTTTTACTGGGTTTCGGGATTTTATTATCGAGGTGAAAGAAATGCTTGAAAAGGACAAGAAACAGGGGATCATCGGAGAGTACAGAACTCACAACGCGGATACGGGATCTCCCGAGGTTCAGGTCGCCATACTGACTACCAGAATTCGCGAGCTTACCGAACACATGAAGATACACAAAAAGGACTATCATTCCCAGCGAGGCCTTCTGAAGATGGTCGGTCGACGCCGAAAACTCCTGCAGTATCTGAAGGTCAAGGATTTTGAACGCTACAGCACGCTTATACGCAAACTTGGGCTGCGCCATTAGGCACGGCCAAGCATAGTCAAAAGACCGTAAACCGAGACGGCGAGGGTGGAATCATCATACCCTCGCCGTTCTTTTGGTGCATATGATATTCTATGTGCATATCGAAAAGAACGAAGAGAAAATGAGGAGGAACGCGAGATATGATCGAAAAACGCACCATTCAGGTTAAAGACAGCGCGATAACTTTCGAGACAGGTCGTATGGCCAAACAGGCCAACGGGTCCGTCAAGGTCTCCATGGGAGAGACGGAGGTCCTGGTTACGGCCTGTGTAACAGACAAACCCAGAGAGGGTCTCGATTTTTTCCCTCTCCTGGTCGACTACGAGGAACGATTCTATTCGGCCGGCAAAATACCCGGGGGATTCATAAAACGTGAGGGCAGACCATCTGAAACCGCAACCCTTACAGCAAGGCTTATCGACAGGTCCATAAGGTCTCTTTTCCCGCAGCACATGAGAAACGACGTACATGTCGTCGCCACTACGCTTTCGGTGGATCAGTCCAATCCGCCGAACATCCTGGCCATCAACGGAGCCTCCATGGCGCTGGCGCTTTCCGATATTCCGTGGAGCGGTCCCGTGGGCGCGGTCCGCATAGGATACGTTGAGGGCGAACTGGTTGTAAACCCGACCGAGGATATCATGGACCGGAGTCTGCTCGATCTTGTGGTTAGCGGACACAGGGACGGCGTCACCATGGTGGAAGCGGGCGCTTTCGAGGTTTCCGAAGACGTGCTGGTCGACGCACTGGAACTTGCCCAGACCGAAATCCGGGCCATAGTCGAGGCGCAACTCGAAATGGTAGAGAAGATCGGAAAAACAAAAATGGAGGTTGCACGCAAAGAGACTATTCCAGCTATCGACGAATGGGTGCGGAATGAAGTATACGGCGATATCTACAGCGCCGTTCAGATACACGAAAAGAGGCCCCGGGCCGAAGCCATCGATGAGGCCAAACGCAAGGCTGTCGAGGCACTGGCGGAGCAGTATCCCGAATCACAGGCCTACATAGGAAACGCCGTGGAGGACCTTGTAAAGAAGGCTCTCAGGGCCCTGATCGTCGATGACGGGAAACGCGCCGACGGGCGCGCCATGGACCAGGTGAGACCGATTTCATGTGAGGTCGGCGTGCTGCCCCGCACCCACGGGTCCGCCCTCTTTACGAGGGGGGAAACCCAGGCTCTGGTTACAACGACTCTGGGAATGGTGGGCGAGGACGACCAGTTGGTGGATGGACTCAAGCACGACGCTCCGTCCAAGCGATTCATGCTGCATTACAATTTTCCGCCCTATTCGGTAGGAGAGGTTCGTCCCATGAGAGGGCCGGGGCGAAGGGAAATAGGCCACGGAGCACTGGCGGAGCGAGCCGTACGGGTTCTTTTGCCTGATGCAGCCGAGTTTCCATACGCCATAAGAGTGGTTTCCGACATACTGGAATCAAACGGGTCCAGCTCAATGGCTTCCGTCTGCGGCGCAAGCATGTCGCTTATGGACGCAGGCGTCCCGTCACATAAGCCGGTAGCGGGTGTGGCCATGGGTCTGATAAAGGAAGGCGACAAGGTTGTCGTGCTTACCGATATTCAGGGTCTCGAGGACCACTTCGGAGACATGGACTTCAAGGTTACCGGAACAAAGGACGGAGTAACTGCTCTTCAGATGGACAACAAGGCCGGCGGCATTACGGGGGAGATACTCCGACAGGCTCTTGATCAGGCAAAGGAGGGCCGGTTCTTTATCCTGGGCAAAATGGACGAAGCAATAACCAGTCCCAGGGAAGTTCTATCGAACTACGCCCCACGGATACATACAGTTTCCATTCCTTCAGAAAAAATCCGCGACATCATAGGCCCGGGCGGCAAGACTATACGCAACATAACGGCCCAGACCGGGGTGAAAATGGACGTGGAAGACGACGGGCGTGTCATTGTGGCCGCAACAACTGAGGAAGCTGCCAGGAAAGCCCTGAAGATGATTGACGAACTTGTCCGTGATGTTGAAGCGGGAGAGATATATCGCGGCAAGGTGACCAGACTTATGGGCTTCGGCGCATTCATTGAGGTCCTTCCCGGCAAGGAGGGCCTGCTTCACGTCAGCGAGATCAGCACGACCCATGTAGCCAAGGTCGACGACGTGCTTTCACCGGGAGATCAGGTTCTTGTGATGGTCAAGGAAATAGACGATATGGGCAGGATCAATCTTACCCGCAAGAAACTGCTGGACAAAAAGGACGAACTGCTTTCCTCGCCGGAGTACGAAGACGACCTTAAAACGGAAGCCGAGCGTGAAAAGAAAATCGCCGAGGCCAATCCTCCGGGTTCCAGGCCGGCGGCCGGGCAGAATCGCGACAGGCGACCGAATGACCGCAGACCTCCCAGAGATCGCGACAGGGGAGGCCGCCGCGACAACAGGGACCGTTCGTAATGAGCTCGGGAGAGATAACGGTCAGGGTCAACAGGACGCAAGCCGCAATGGCGTTGCCTCTTCCGGCCTACGCGTCCGAACTGGCCTCGGGAGTAGATCTTTTGGCCTCCGGGAAGGCCGTTATTGAACCTGGAGAATGGAAAGCCGTTGGTACGGGGCTTCACGTAGAGATTCCGGAGGGTTTCGAAATACAGGTCAGGCCCAGGAGCGGTCTGGCGCTCAGGGAGGGCGTTACGGTTCTTAACGCCCCTGGCACCATCGACGCCGATTACCGCGGTGAGATCAGGGTCATCCTGATCAATCACGGTAAAGAGCCCTTTGAGATCAACGCGGGCGACCGGATAGCCCAGGCCGTTCTGGCGGCAGTCGCCAGGCTGAGATGGGAAGAAACCACAGACCTTTCCCAAACGACCCGGGGCGAAGGCGGATTTGGCAGTACGGGGAAATAACCGGTAACAACATCAGGGCAGACAGACACAAAAGGGGAGGCGGGGCTAATGCCCCGCCTCCCCTTTTGTGTGTCCTAATAGATTCTAATACTTAACCCTGCGACTTCATGGTCTTTGAAACACACCATGCTGTGCCGCCCCATACTATTCCGAGAATGATCACCATGTTGGCTACCCAACCCATCAGAATCCCTCCTTAAGTTGTAAGCGTCGGTTTGTCCGAGTTCTATCCAAAAGCCCGGGGGCTATTCGGTGGCCTCGAACTTTGTGGTCATCCTGTTGGCGAGCCAGTTGTTCAGTACCAGGAAGATCACAGCCATGATAGCCCACTGGTATATCATGGTGCCAACTGTGAAGGTGTATTCGGAAATGGGAAGCCATTTCATGTAGGTTTCGGGGTACCAGCTTGCGGCCTGCTTGATCCACCAGCCGAAGATGATCACGAACCACACCGGGAACAGGTAGATAAGCTTCCACATCCAGGCTGCCTTGATATCGGAGAAAGGCTCGATGTGTTCTTTCCAGATCTTGTCCACGCCGACTTTCATGGCGGCGATGGCGAAGATCAGTCCGCTCAGGAGCAGACCTACGCCCCATACCCAGTCCTGATTATCCAGGAAGGCAATGCTCCAGGAAGAGGGCAGGCCCAGGACGGTGATACCGATGCCCGCGGCGACGGCGGCCTTGTGGCGCGGCCAGCCTGCGTCCATAAGAAGGCGGACGCCCAGCTCAACCATCGAAAGCAGCGAGCTGAACCCTGCGAAGATAAGCGCAAGGAAGAAAACGGATGCAAAAATAACGCCACCCGGCATAACGGTGAAAAGTTTTGTAAGGTGGATGAATGCAAGACCGGTGTTGCCCGAGGCGACGGCGGCTTCCGGGTCGGGAGAAAGTGCGAAGATCGTAGGAATGATAGCCAGTGCGGCCAGCATCGCTGCGGTTGTGTCGCAAAAGCATACCGTCGTTGCGTTCAGGGAAATGTCTTCGGTCTTTTTCACATATACGAAGTATGTAAGCATGAGGCCCCAGCCGGCTCCGGTGGACCATGCCACCTGTGTGAAGCCTTCCAGCCAGAGACGTCCCTGGAGCATGTCGCCCCACTGGGGTTCAAAGAGGAACTGGAGACCCTTGGCGGCGCCGGGAAGCATGTTGGCCCTGATGGCAAGAACAACCAGCATGACGAAGAGCGAAGGGATAAGGATCTTGTTGATCTTTTCGAGACCCTGTGATACGCCCTTGAAGATAATGAGAGTCGCGGCGACCATGGCAAGCAGATGCCAGGGAACCATGGCTCCGGGAGTAGTGGAGAAAGCGGCCCAGAGTGCCTCCGTGTCGAGACCCGGTTTGACGACGCCTGTAATGGCGTATACGAAGTACCGAATGCACCAGCCTACGACGACGGCGTAGTAGAAAGCGATCCCGAGAGAGATCCAGGCTACGCATCCGCCGAGCCAGGTCCACTTACGCCCTACCATTTCCTTGAAGGAGCCGATGACGCCCATACGCGTGACTTTGCCCCAGACGGACTCGGCCATCAGAAGCGGAATGGCCCACAGGAACAGGCCAATCATAACGACTACGATAAAGGCTCCGCCGCCCTGCGATGCCGCCACGCGGGGGAACCTCCAGATATTTCCGGTACCGACGGCCATGCCGATAGCCGAAAGGATAAGACCCCACCTGGATGACCACTGATCGGCTTTTTTCTTCTCTGCCATTCTGATAATCCCTCCTATCCGAAATAAAACGCACAATAATAACAATGAACCGGCTCTACGTTACCCGCGGTCGCTTCGTCCGGATTGCCACCCCCTCTCAGAAATAAACCCGTGTCAAGGTTCACAAGTACGAATGAACTTATTATAAGCAGAAGAAATCGCTTTTTCCAGCAAAAAGTGGCAAGATGAGTTGCAGGAAAGGTATTACATATAATATACATAATACTCCGAGTGTGCTTGCGGTCTGTGATACAATTCCTTTCATATGTGAAAAGCCGACAGGCGGATACGGGAGGCGATCAATATGGCCGTTTTACACGGGCCCGATGGGAAGACCTATACGTTCGAGGGAGAAAACGCAACGATCGCGGACGCGTTTCGCGAATGGGGATACAGAAAAACGGCCATAGCGGCCAAATTGGACGGAAATATCGTCGACGTTTCGACCCGGGCCCTTGACGGGTGCAGCGTGGAGCCGGTACTTCCGGACAGTCCCGATGGACTTGAGATAATACGCCACTCGGCCTCGCATCTCATGGCCCAGGCCGTACAGCGTCTGTTTCCGGGGACCCGGCTGGGAATAGGACCGGCCATAGCGGACGGGTTCTACTACGATATGGATATACAGGGTCAGATATCCGAAACCGACATTGAAACTATAGAAAAGGAAATGAAAACGATAGCGAAAGAGAACATCCCCGTAGAAAGGTTGGTACTGCCCAGGGATGAGGCGCTGGCCCTTTTCCGGGACAGGGACGCGGTCTACAAACTGGAATTGATAGCCGAGCTTGCGGATGACAACATTACCCTCTACAAGCAGGGCGAATTCATAGACCTGTGCAGAGGCCCACACGTTCCGGCAACTGCCTTTATCAAACACTTCAAACTGCTCTCCCTGGCCGGAGCCTACTGGCGGGGAGACGAAAACAACGTCATGCTCACCCGCATTTACGGAACCGCCTTCGGCACAAAAGAACAGCTCCAGGACCACGTACACAGGCTCGAGGAAGCCCGTCGCCGTGACCACAGAAAGATCGGCAAAGACCTGGACCTGTTCAGCTTTCACCAGCAGGGTCCCGGTTTCCCCTTTTTCCATCCCAAAGGGATGACGGTGATAAACGGCCTGGTTGATTTCTGGCGCAGGGAGCACATCAAAAGGGGATATTGCGAGATCAGGACACCGTTGATCCTCGACAGGGACCTGTGGATACAGTCGGGTCACTGGGACCACTATCGCGAGAACATGTATTTTACCGAGATCGACGAAAGGCCTTTCGCAGTAAAACCAATGAACTGTCCCGGAGGCATACTTGTCTACAAGACCCAGGTGCGAAGCTACAGAGATCTGCCCTTGCGTATGGCGGAAATGGGCACAGTCCACCGCCATGAACGCTCCGGTGTTCTGCACGGCCTCATGAGGGTTCGCTCGTTCACACAGGACGACGCGCATCTGTACGTGACTCCCGAGCAGATCAAGCAGGAGATCATCGGCATCATGGACCTGAACCACTACGTATACAAAGAAGTCTTCGGCTTCCCGTACAGGGTGGAGCTTTCAACGAAACCCGATAAAGCAATGGGAGACCCGGTGATGTGGGATAAAGCGGAAGAAGCCCTGAGGGGCGCCCTGGAGGAAACGGGAGTGGATTACAGGGTCAACCCCGGAGACGGCGCCTTCTACGGACCTAAAATAGATTTTCATCTTGAAGACTGCATAGGCCGCAGCTGGCAGTGCGGAACCATCCAGCTGGATTTCCAGATGCCGGAGAAGTTCGACATGACCTACGTCGGGCCCGACGGGCGTCAGCACCGGCCGGTAATGCTGCATCGCACCGTTCTTGGCAGCCTTGAACGGTTCCTCGGAATACTTATCGAGCATTACGCCGGGGCTTTTCCTTTCTGGCTCGCTCCTGTGCAGATAAAAGTGATACCGGTGAGCGAGGAACACGTGGACTACGTCAACGCTGTTGCGGATCGGATCTCCTCGATGGGCTACAGAGTCGAGATCGATTCAAGAGACGAGAAACTGGGTAAAAAGATCAGAAGCGCGCAGATGGAGAAGATACCGTTCATGATCGTCTGCGGCGACCGCGAGGTAGAGGGAGAGACCCTTTCCGTAAGGGACAGGAGCGAAGGAGATCTTGGTTCCATGACCCTGGAGTCCCTGGTGGAAATGCTGCAGGGGCAGGCCGGACCTTCGGCCGCTGCTTGCGAATGAGAGCCGTCTGTGGTATAGTCCACGTTCGTTAGGATCGCAAGTTTTCATAAAGGCGAATAGAGATAAAGCGGAGGAAAAACCTCCCGCCTGCTGACGCCCCAGTGGTTGTCGCCGGGCCAGCCGGACCCCTCTCCGAAAGGGCGGGTTTCTGGTGTGGTTTTCAGGCCGGGCGGGTTTTTGCCCGGCCTTTTTATTTTCAAAAGTGTCTTCGGAGGTGAAGAACTATAGCCAGAAAAACGGATGAACCGCGCATCAATGGTGATATCAGGGCCAAAGAGGTGCTGCTGATCGACGAGCAGGGTGTGAAAAAGGGAGTAACGCCCTTTGAAGAGGCTCTCGGGCTTGCCGAGGAAAAGGAACTCGACCTGGTGGAAGTGGCGCCGGGCGCCAATCCCCCGGTTTGCAGGGTAATGGATTACGGCAAGTACAAGTACCAACAGCAGAAACGCGACAAGGACGCCAGAAAAAAGACCAAGACCCAGCAGGTCAAGGAAATGAAGATGCGTCCCAAGATCGATCAGCACGATTACGATTTCAAGGTCAGGGCCGTCAAGAGCTTTCTTGAGGCCGGGCACAGGGTCAAGGTCGCCATATTCTTCCGCGGTCGCGAAATGGCTTTCCTCGACAGAGGCCGTGAAGTACTCGACAAGGTCATCAGGGATTGCGAGGAACTGGGAAAACTGGAGGTCCAGCCGCGCATGGAGGGGCGGTACATGCGTATGATGCTGTCTCCTACGGCCCCCAGAAAGATCAAGACCCCCAAAGGTGACGAATCAGTTTCGGACCCTGTAGAAAAGCAGGAAGCCCCGACAGGCGAATAGCCGGCTCTCCTTGACGCAAAACCGTTAAGGAGCCATACAGCACAGGGAGGTTGCAGAAAATGCCAAAAATGAAAACTCACTCCGGAGCCAAGAAGAGACTTCATGTCACGGGCTCGGGAAAAGTAGGATACAAGAAATCCGGCCGTGGACACCTGCTCCGCAAAAAGAACGAGACGCGCGCTCGCCGTTTGCGCCTCAAGGGATACCTCGGCAAAACGCTCGAAAAGAACGTCAAGGTGCTTCTTCCCTACGCCTAGCGGCATGAGGCGTCGAACCATTTTTTCAAGAGAGGTGAAAGGTTATGCCCCGAGTAAAAGGCGGCAGCGCCAGTGACAGAAAAAGAAAAAAGCTTTTTGAAGTAACCAAGGGATTCTGGGGACGCAAGAAAAACACGTTCCGCCGGGCCAATGAAGCGTTCCTTCACTCTATGTCCAGTGCATACAGGGACAGAAGGGCCCGCAAGCGCGATTTCCGCAGGCTGTGGATCACCCGTATCAACGCGGCGGCCCGCATGCACGACATGACATACAGCACGCTGATGAACGGCCTTAAACGGGCCGATGTCCAGATCAATCGCAAGATGCTCGCGGATCTGGCTGTCCAGGATATGGACGCCTTCGGAAAGGTAGTCGAACAGGCCCGGGAGGCTCTTGCCCAATAGCCGTTCGGACGTACAGCGCATTCAGGGTAGAAAGAACGATAATCGCGGGGTTCCTGTCATTGATTGTGGCGGGAACCCTCCTGTTATGGGCGGGCAATAACGTTGAACACCAGCTCTCCCTGATCGACGCTATCTTTACCTCGACTTCCGCCGTATGTGTTACAGGGCTGGTAGTTGTAGACACCGGCGCGGATCTTGCGGGTTTTTCCCAGTTTGTTGTATTGCTGCTGATGCAGCTGGGCGGTCTGGGAGTAATGACTGCAACAACTGCTCTTCCCCTTTTATGGGGAGGGAGAATAGGCCTGAGGCAGCGTTTTCTTTTCGCCGGGCAAATGGGTGTGGATACGCCGTCGGGTGCGATCAGGCTTCTGGGCAGGGTTCTTAAAATGACTCTCGTCATCGAAGCAGTGGCCGTCATCCCTCTGTTTTTTGCGTTCCATGCCGATTTCCGGGCGCCTGAAGCGCTGTGGTATTCGATATTCCACAGCGTAAGCGCATTCTGCAACGCGGGATTCTCGCTTTTTCCTGACAGCCTTTCGGGGTATACCGCCACATGGATCGTCCCCGGTGTTGTAATGGCGCTTGTCGTTGTGGGAGGGCTGGGATTTCTGCCGCTGTCGGAAACCGTGAACAGGGTTCTTTACGGTTCCAGGTTTTCGGTTCATTCGCGCCTCGTTTTCATGTCTTCGGCCATCCTCGTCGCATCGGGAGCAGCTGTATTCATTGTGACGGAAACCTCGCTTCTGGCCCCTTTTTCCCCCGGGTTGAAAATATGGAATGCCCTGTTCCAGTCGATCACTACCAGGACGGCGGGGTTCAGCACGATCCCCGCATCCGGCATCACATCGGCGGGTCTTCTTTTTACGATGCTTCTCATGATAGTGGGGGCGTCACCGGGGTCTACCGGCGGAGGAGTAAAGACGACATGCTTCAGCGTCCTGCTGATATCCTCATGGAGGGAGATCAGAGGCGGAGGAGACGTCGTTATCTGGAAAAGGAGAATACCGGGTCGGACCGTTCGCAGGTCCCTGGCTCTGGTCGTGATCTACCTTTTGACCATAGTCGCGGCGACGATGCTGATGACTTTGATCGAGCCTTTTGATCTTGGGGATATCGCCTTTGAAGTTGTTTCGGCGCTTGGAACGGTAGGGCTTTCTACGGGAATTACACCGGCATTGTCGAATGCGGGGAAACTGGTTCTTGTTGTGCTCATGTTCTGGGGAAGGGTCGGGCTCATAACATTTATGTACAGTCTGGTAGACCTGAGCGACAAAGCCGGGGTATCATATACGGATACCTGGGTGCCGATAGGTTAGGAGGAGTCCGTAATGGCGGAAAAGAACAAAACGTTTCTGGTGGCGGGTCTGGGACGTTTTGGAATGGCCGTATGCGAGCGACTCACCGAACTCGAACAAAGCGTTATTGCTGTCGACAGGAACAGAATTCACGTTGAGGCTATGGCCGATACGGTGGATATAGCGGCCCAGCTCGACATAACGGACGAAGACGCCCTTGTCAAGGCCGGAGCGCGGGAGGTGGACGCCGCTGTCGTGGCCGTAGGAGACAACATCGAAGCCAGCGTTCTGGCCACCGCAATACTTGTGGGAATGAAAGTCCCATATGTAATGGCCAGGGCCCAGAACGCTCTTCACGGAAGGGTTCTTGCCCGGGTCGGCGCAAGCAGGGTCTTTTTTCCCGAACGCGATCTTGGCCGCAGGGTAGCCGACCAGATGGTATATCCTTCCTTTTCGGGCTTCACCATGATCCCCGGAAAGGGTTTTCTTGTGGGAGAGGTGTCTCCACTTCCCGACATGCCGGGCAAAAGCCTTGCAGAACTGGAATTCCGAAAACGCTATAACGCCGTCATTCTCCTTGTAGACAGAAACGGCGGACAGTTTCTTCCCTCGGCCGAAACGGTCATCAGGGAAGACGACCGCCTTCTGATAGCCGGACCCCGAGAATCACTCACTGTCTGGCTTGAGAACGGAGAAGACGGGGACGCAGAAATAGGGAGGTAACAGAATGGAACAGATCCTTCAGACCGTCGAAAAACTGAGGCAATCGTTCGAAGAGCAGACAGGGCAGATCGGTTCACTGGAGGATCTGCAGAAGCTGAGAGTGCAGTACCTGGGCAAGAAAGGCGAGCTGACAGGCGTCCTCAGGGGATTGGGCTCTCTACCCAGAGAGAAGCGCCCTGAAGCCGGGAACGCTCTCAATGAACTGCGCTCGGAGATCGAGAAACGCCTTGAGACTAAAGCACTTGAATTGAGTGATGTTGAACTCAGCGCCCGGGAGAGCAGCGAATGGATAGATGTAACGCTTCCGCCCAGGGGAAGACCCGCGGGAGCCATCCACCCCCTTCGTCAGGTGATGCACGACGCTATCGATATTTTTGCATCTATGGGCTTCACGGTTGCTTACGGTCCCGAAATGGAAGATGATTTTCACAATTTCGAGGGTCTCAACATTCCTCCGCATCATCCGGCGCGCGACATGCAGGACACTTTCTATCTCGAAAACGACCTGCTGCTCCGAACTCATACATCCCCGGTCGAGGTGCGTTCCATGCTTCGCTGGGGGGCTCCGCTCAGGGTCATAGTTCCCGGTAAATGTTTCCGAAGGGACAGCGACCAGACACATTCACCCATGTTTCATCAGCTCGAAGGTCTCCTGGTAGACGAAAACATCTCCATAGCAAACCTAAAGGGATGTCTGGAATTTTTCGTAAACAGGATATTCGGTCGCCCTCTGGCGGCGCGTTACAGGGCCAGCTATTTTCCCTTTACGGAGCCGTCCATCGAGATGGATGTAGAGTGCGTGGCCTGCTCGGGTAAAAATCCTTCCTGCAGCGTATGCAAGGGCACCGGCTGGCTTGAGATATCGGGCCTGGGCATGACACACCCCAACGTTCTCCGGGCCGGAGGCATAGACCCGTCACGTTATAACGGCTTCGCCTGGGGTATGGGGCTCGACAGAATAGCCATGCTCAAATACGGACTCAACGACCTCAGGATATTCTTTGAAGGCGACATGGCCTTTTTGACTGGAGGGCGGAACTGATGCTTGTTTCATTAAACTGGTTGAAAGAACTGGTGGATATAGAAGCCGATCCACAGGTCCTGGCCCGCCGTCTTACCGATACGGGAGCGGAAGTTGAGGATATGGAGATTCCGGCCCCCCGGTTCGGGGGCGCTGTAACAGCCCGCATAGAAAGTCTGGAAAAGCATCCCTCAAGGGGGGATCTGCTAGTAGCCAGGGTCGTCGCTGAAGACAGAAACGGTATCTGCGTTACGGCGGCTACGAACCTTTCCGCAGGTGATCTGGTCCCCTGGGGTCCTCCCGGATGCACGCTATCCGACGGCGCGGTGCTTGGGCCCAGAGACTTCGAGGGCGTCGTCAGCGAGGGTATGATGCTTTCGGCCGAGGAGATCGGATTCCCTGATCTTGCCTCGGAGTTCGGCATTCTTCGACTGGACGCCGATACGCCTATAGGAGTAGATGTCCGCAAGGCCCTGGGCCTTGACGACGTGATCCTTGACGTCGCCATAACTCCCAACAGGGGTGACCTGCTAGGCATGACCGGGATGGCGCGCGAGGTGTACGGCGTGGTCGCCGATTCAAAACTGAAACGATACGACCTCCCCGTCCCGGGCGAAAACCGTGACTGGTCACTGGATTTCAGTGGCGTTACACTTTCCGACCCGGACTGCCCCGTTTACGGCCTGGGGCTGGCGACAGGCATACGGATAGCGCCTTCTCCGGTCTGGGTCCGGATGAGGCTCATTCTGGCGGGGATGAGACCAGTAAGCAACATTGTCGACGCGACCAACCTGATGATGCTTATGACCGGCCAGCCGCTTCACGCTTTCGACGCAGACCGGCTTCCCGCGCCCGAGATAACAGTGCGCCCCGCAAAAAATGGAGAAAGACTCGTTACCCTGGATGAAAAGGAAAGGTTGCTGACGGAAGAAGACCTCGTCATCAGCAGTGGAGGCGAAGCCGTAGGGCTTGCCGGTGTAATGGGAGGCGCGAACAGTGAGATATGGGAAGGCACGCGGAATGTTCTTCTGGAATCCGCGCATTTCAGAGGCCCGAGGGTCAGCCGGACCTACAGGCGCCTGGGCCTGACCAGCGAGGCCGCCTACAGATTCGCGCGCACTGTCGATCCGCGCAAGGCGGAACCCGCGCTAAAAGCAACGCTGGTGCTGATGGACCAGTGGGGGGCCGCAAATGTGGAAGGCTGGATGATAGAGGGAACCGCCGATGCCGATAAACATCATCCGGTGACCCTGACGCCTGAAAAACTGCAAACATATCTGCTGGAAAGCGATATGGACGAAGCGTCCGGGATACTGGAGCGTTTCGGTTTTTCCGAAACCTGCAGGGAAGGAAGATCCAGATGTTTCCTGCCGCCCTCCTGGCGCCCGGACGTTACCATAGAGGAAGACCTCATCGAGGAAGTCGCCAGGGTTCGCGGTTACGACGACATGCCCGCCATCCTGCCCGCGGTGCTTCGTACCCCGGGGGACATAACCGACCGTATGCGGACTGAAAGGGCTCTCCGGGGAGCGGCCACGGGCCGCGGGTACGTGGAAGCGGTAACGTACAGTTTTGTGTCGGCAGAATCCATACGTTTGCTGTATGGCCATGAACAGGACGACGATCTGATAATGCTGTCGAATCCTCTAAGCCGGGATCAGGCGGTAATGCGTCCTTCACTGGCGCCGGGACTTGTCCATGCCGCTGCGGAGAATTTTCGCAAGGGATGGCGAACCGCCGTACGGCTGTTTGAAACCGGAATGGTGTTCGGCCCGGGTGAGATCGGGAAAGCCGAAACGATAAGGGCCGCCGGAGTAGTCTGCCCCGGAAGGGATACCAGGTCGCCGTGGGGTGAGCAGCAGACCGACGATTTCTTTACAGTAAAAGGCGACGTTGCGGCCCTTTGCGAGTCTCGACATCTGACGCCCCGCTGGACCAGGGGGCTGGAACCGTTCGGCCATGAGGGTCAGACGGCGCATATCTGGTTCGGTGAAAGGAAAATGGGATGTCTGGCCAGACTGAAGCCTGCAATTGAAAGGGAGCTTGATCTTCCGGCGCCCATGTACGTTTTTGAATTCGATATGGAACCGCTCATCGCCAACCCGCTTGCTTCATTCGGAGCCGGGGCAAGGTTCCCCGCGGTACACAGGGATGTCGCCCTCATTGCCGCTACAGGCATAGAGTCGGGCGAGATCAGAAAAGAGATAGAAGAACTTGCGGGAGAATTGCTAGACTGGGTAGAGGTTTTCGACGTTTACGAGGGAAAGGGAATCCCCGAAGGATCGAGGAGTCTTGCATTTTCTCTCGCTTACAGGCATTCTGAAAGAACGCTGCGCGACGAAGAAGTCGACGATATCCATGAAGCACTCAGGAAAGAACTGTCGACGCGCGGCTACACCCTTCGGTGAAAGGAGCGTTGGTCGTGCTCGAACACATGGAAACATTCGAAAAACTGGTTGAAAAAACCCTGGACACCCTCCGTGAGCTGAAAAACGAAAGAGACATGCTCAGGGAGGAGCTGGAACTGACAAAAGAAGTGCTTGCCGAAAAGGAACAGGAAGTTCGTGACGCAAAGCAGAGTCAGGAGCATCGCATAGTTGAACTGGAAGAGGAAAGAAGCCGCACGGAAACCCGACTTCAGGAACTGCTGGAGAAAATGCGCCCACTGGTCGAGGATGGAGACGGGGAAACCGAAGCGGAGGTGCACGCATCGGAGAGCGGAACAATGTTTTCAGGCTGCGAACCCGCAGAACCTGATGCATGGAACAATACCGACAGAGAATCGGACAATTCAAATGAGCCGGAACATGACCACGGTGGCGGCGATGATTTTCAGCAGGGAGAATTGATCAATCGCTTCTGAACGGAAGGAGGTCGGCGACGTGTCCGAGGAGCCCCGACGCGAGTACGTAACGCTGGGCAAAAAAAGCTACGCCATGCTTACCCGGCTCGACAGGGAGCGTTTTCAGCGCGTAGCCGACATGGTCAAGGAGAGCATGGGCGGTATAGACGACAGGCTGGAGCAGGAGGAAAGGCTTGTTCTTACCTGCTTCAGCCTTGCTTTCTCGCTGCATTCCGCGGGTGAAAAACTAAGCAGGGAACTGGAACCCGATACGGGCGGCGCCGGATGACGCTTGCGCTGGGAGTCGACATAGCGGCGGCGCTGCTTCTTGCCACGCTCTGCATCAGGGGATATCTCAGGGGGTTCTCGGGCGAGATCATATCCCTTGCGGCAACGATCGGGGGTTTTTTGCTCGCATGGAAACTGTCTCCGCTGGTGGCAGATTTCATCCTCGATCATTTCGAGCTCAACCCGGCCCTTGTCCAGATAGCCGCGCTGGTTTGCATCTATGTAGTCGTTCTGCTGGCCGGTGCATGGATATGCCGCATGGTGCAGGCATTCCTTAAATTCACCAACCTTTCCCATATGGACAGGACGCTTGGTATGGCGGCGGGGGCCGTCAAGACCTATGTAGTGCTTATGGTGGTATACCTTGGCGTCCTGGCCTTCTCTCCCATGGTGTCCACCTACTGGATGCAGGAAAGTTTTTCCATGCGTGTCGTAGGGTTTACATGGCCCTTCGTCCGCGGGGGGCTTTCGAGTATAAAATCAATTGACCCCGAAAACACGCCATGGCTGGAAGCCATACCGGCCGAAAAGGAAGAGGCGCCGAAAGGAGAGGCTCCGGCAGTTGAAATGTGACGAACGCACACTGGCTTCTCTGGAAATGCCTACTCTTTTGCTCCAGCTGGCGCGGAAAACCCGATCCGAACCCGGCAGATCTTTTTTTCTGGAAATTTCACCCCTTGCCTCGATCCAGCAGGCGTTCGAAAGACAGAAACTGATAGCCTCCTACACGAAATACTGCGATGCCGAAGGCCCGTTCCCCTGGGATGAATCTTTCAGGGAGGTTGAACCCCTTATCGAAAACGCTTCGGAGTCGGGGATGCTTTCCGGAGAGGAACTGCTTCACGTCCGCAACCTTCTAAGGCTGTTCCAGCGCGTCAGGGAAACAGTGACTATTTCCTCCCATGCATATCCAGGACTTGCCTCATTGCTTGAGGGAACCTCTGATATGGGGTCCGAACTTGAGAAACTCAAAGTCATTTCCGACGACGGCGCACTTTATGATCACGCCACGCCGCGTCTGGCGGAAACAAGGGCTGCTCTGAGACAGATGCGCGCCAGGGGACGCAGAAAGGGCAACGAACTGGCCGTTTCCATGTCAGCGGCGTCGCTGTTACAGGACAAACTGCTGCACGTGAGGCGGGGTCGTTTCGCTCTTCTGGTACGGCAGGAAGGGGTCAACCGTGTCGGTGGCATCGTGCTCGACAGGTCCGGTTCGGGCAGCAGCGTCTATATGGAACCGAGGGAACTTGTCGAAATAAACAATCAGGTTGAAATGCTTACGGCGGACGAACGGGATGAGGAACATCGCGTTCTCAGAGGCGTCACCCGGGTACTTGTGGACCGCCGCAAGGCACTTTGCAGGGCCGAAAGGGCTTTGGGTCTTCTTGACGTAGTGCACGTATGCAGCGGCCTGATGTCCGAAGAAGGGTGGACCCTGCCTCAACTCGATGAGCGTCCCAGGTTCCACCTGGTGAAGGCAAGAAACCCCCTTCTGGGAGAACGATGCGTGCCCCTTACCATCCATTGCGGTGAACGGTTTCGTCAACTTGTGGTGACGGGGCCGAACACAGGGGGAAAGACGGTGGCCCTTAAAACGACGGCCGTTATCATTTTTCTCGCTCTTTGCGGGTTGCCCGCTCCCGTAACTGAAGGTTCCATGGTGGGGGCGGTCGACGCTATCATGGCCGACATCGGTGACGAACAGGGCATAGAACAGAACCTTTCCACTTTCAGTTCGCATATCAAAAGAACCATCCACATGATGGAAACGGCTGCGCCGTCCAGCCTGCTTCTGCTGGATGAACTGGGAGCGGGCACCGACCCGCAGGAGGGTGCGGCCCTGGGTATAGCCGTTCTGCAGGAACTCAGGCAGAAACAGTGCCTTGTGCTGGCCACTACACATCATAACCCTGTAAAGGCATGGGCTATTTCTGAACCCGGTGTCGAAACCGCAAGCGTGGAGTTCGACCCTGTGTCGCTTTCACCTACTTTCAGGTTGATGATGGGCATTCCGGGGCGCAGCAACGCCCTTCTGGTGGCCGGCAAACTGGGCATGCCGGAAAGCGTGATCGAAAAGGCCAGGGACACCCTCAGGGGCGGTCATGCCTCCGTGGAGGAGATTGTAGCCGAACTGCAGGAAAAACAGGTTCATCTCGAGGCGATGGAAGCGGGCCTTGCCGAAGAGCGGCGAAGGTTGTCCGCCTTGACCAGGGAAAGTGAAGACCTGCAAAACAGTATCCGGTCATCCAGAGACAGTATAATTTCAGAAGCCGACATGAAGGCCCAAAAAATCATTGCCGAGGCCGAGGAGTCTGCGAAAGAACTGGTAAAAGGTCTGGAGGGAGCTGCGCGGTCGGCCGCCAGCAGGCATATGGAAGATCGCCGAAAGGAAACCCGGCGCATGAAAAAGGAAATTTCCGGAAGGGAAGAAGAACGGATACGCACACAGGCTCAACAGGCCGGCGGCCCTCCCTCGGTAGGTGATCACGCGCTTATCGCCGGAACATCCACCACGGGCGTGGTAGAACGGATAAACGGCAAAAAGGCGGAACTCAGGGCGGGCCTACTAAAGATAGAGGTTCCTGTGGGTAAACTCATCAGAACCGCCAAAGGTCCGGAACTGGAACCGCCCCTGCCTTGCACGACAAAGGTTTCACGCCCAAAACATGTGCCGTCATCCATAATGGTAAGGGGCATGACCATAGACGAAGCCATGCCCAACGTGGCGCGCTATCTCGATCAGGCATTCAGGGCCGGGTATGGAGAAGTGACCGTGATACACGGAAGGGGAGAAGGTATACTCCGGCGTGAAGTGCACGCTCTCTGCGCCAGGCTCAAATATGTATCTGAATATCGACTTGGCGGCCCGGGTGAGGGCGGATACGGAGTAACAGTAGTATCCTTTCGCAAGTGATCCGGGCGTTTCCTGTAGCGCTTGACAATGCACCATGAGGGCTGTAACCTAAGCGCCGCAAATGCGTGCCCGTAGCTCAGCTGGATAGAGTGTCGGCCTCCGGAGCCGAAGGTCTCGGGTTCGAATCCCGACGGGCACGCCATAGCAAGCAATTACAAGGGTTTTCGGCCTTTACCTGGTCGGGAACCCTTCTTTTTTTGGCCGCGGGACCATCGGCCCCGGGGGTGTATGCAACCTAAGTTCCCGGAATTTATAACGATGCGATCTTGAAAAAGCGTTGAAATACC
>Ga0272441_10001075_pt1 | contig 58532 bp, 86 predicted proteins | sample SSMProp6N_FD_193582 | JGI IMG/M metagenome (GOLD analysis project Ga0272441, IMG submission 193582) | Marine sediment archaeal communities from Little Sippewissett salt marsh, Falmouth, MA, United States - SSM-Prop-6N | ecosystem: Environmental > Aquatic > Marine > Wetlands > Sediment ...
CCTGTGAAATAGTTGGAATACACGAAGTTGTCGTATGATGCTCCAACAGTGAAATAGTTCCTTGATGAAAAGTCGTTTCCTGTTGTGGCTAAAGTGGTGTATGCGTCTATGCTTCCGTCTCTGTATATGCTGTAGTTCGTTCCGTCTTTTACCATTGTGACCTGTGTCCATGTGCCAGAAGTCAAAGCCTTGTTTCCATTCATGTAGTACGTTCCACCTGTTTCGTTTCTGATAAACCATCTTATTCTACTGCTCTGTATCTGTGCGTAAGACTCAACTTCATATCCGCTTTTGTTGGAAACATAACCGAAAGGCACTTGACCATTACCCAATGACATGGGCTTTATCCAAGCTGACATAGTGTAATCGTCCACGTTATCTCTAGGAACATAAGTTGGGCTGAACTTCTTGGCTATTGTCGAGCCGTTGAAATAAAGCGAATAGTCTCCTACAACATAGTCAGTTGAGTATGACGCTCCTACAATGGTTAGGTCGTCATCGTTTCCTGAAATGTCTTCTGCTACAGAGCCGCTACCTTCCTCGAATCCGTAATTGAGCAGGGTATCATCAAGGTTATATATTTCCTTTGATGTTACTAAGTACATCTCTTTTATTTCATCTGCTGTAAGGCTTCTGTTAATTACCATAGGTGATTCTATTGTGCCATTCCAAAATAGAGTATCAGTAGTCGTGTAAGTTGCACCTATAAATGAAGTATTTGTCTCTATGTCTGTGTCGCTTGTTTGTGATGAATTGCTTGCTAATAATAAACCATCGTAGTACAAGAATGACCCTGATGATGATTTAACTCCTACTATATGATGCCATGTATCTTTTTCGAAGTTGCTTGGGTGTGATGCTACAATGGATTTTATTGCGCCAGATTCAAACCATGTGAACTGCAACTCGTCTGATAAATCCCTTGAGTACAATGTTTTCCTTGTGCTTGCTATGGGTACTGACATAATCATCATATTGTTTCCGTTTCCTGCTGTGGAAGGGTCTACAGCAGGCTTGACCCATGCTGAAAATGTATAATTATTAACAAGATTGCTTATAGATACATCAGCAGGTATTTCAACTTTGTTAGACCCATCAAAGCTCAATGCGTAATTGCCAAGCTTTGCGTCTGTAGTTCGTGTCGCACCTGTAATTGTTCCATCGTTTTCGTATTTGCTTTCATCGTATGCTGTGCTTCCTGCGCCTTCCTCGAATCTCCATAGTCCTACTGTGTCTTCGTCTGGTGCAAAGTCTATGTAGGAGCTTAAAGTGGTGTTTATTCCTGTTACTGAGTCATTATACCTATCCCAAGGCTTTGCGTTGAAAAAGTCTCCAGAAGTGGTGTAATTAAGCCTTATAGCATTGTCTGAGGGGCTTGCGGCTGTGTTCGAGTAGTTATAAGGTTCTGTTCCGTTTATCTCAAGGTAATCCCATGTCGGGTCGAATGTAGATACGAAAAGGCAGGTGTCGTTCTCTATGCAGTCGCAGTTGGGTACTGTAGTTCCCCAGTAGACTAAATCCCATTTACCGAATGACTCGTTTATGTCTGGCTTGACCCATAGCTTGTATTCGTGGCTTTCGTATGCATCGAACTGAAGACCTATATCTGACTTGTACCATTTCTTTCCATTCTTGTTTATCTTGGTGAAGTAGTCTGAATAGTCTGTCCAGTTGCCGTCATCGTCCTGAATCCACAATTTCCCTGCTCTTATGTTGTTGTCGAAAGCGTAAGCCATGCAAAGCCTTCCTGTTGCTCCTTTGTTGTTGTCTATCTTGAAATCGTACTTTAGCCAGTTGTCAGACCAATCTGAGATATGGTAAGGCTTTACAGTCATGTCTATCCATGAATCTTCGTAATAACCAACATTGTCTGTTACGTTCCATGTTGGGTCTGGGTCGAACATCCTGAAGTTATATACTTCATAATCACTATCAATTAAATATTGAGCAGATATAGAATCTTCACCATAAGGCCATCCTGCTTTCGCCCAGATATATCCTTTATTTAATACCACTTTTAATTTTCCAAACTGAATCTCTAATTCTCCATTTAAGTCATATCTACCTGTATTAACATAAATATCATCAATTGTATATCTGTATCTAGTAGCACCTGAACTATATCCATTTATAATTTCAACCTTGTGTCTATAAGGGAACCAAACTTTATCTTTGATATCACCACTAAAAAATATTGTATCTATTATTGTAGCTCCCCTTTGATAAGGTGTTACTCTCATAACTACAAAATCATCTTCAACATCCAAATTATTTTCGTTTGTTTCAATATATATTCCTGTTCTATCTCTATTCATTAAACTAGAACCATCATAAAGTCTATTATATTCTCTTCCAGCAACTATCCACCTGCTTGTATCTTCATTCATGATATACAATGTATTTTTATCATTATCTATTCTAAATTTGACATTTTCTCCTTGTAAATTAACATATACAACTCCAGAAGAAAGTATTAATACTGTCAAAAATCCTATAATAAATCTTTTATCTATCTTCATACGTCCTCAACCTCGAAGCTTATATTAGAATTAACTACTCCTCCGCCAAATCCATGTTCAGTTATTCTTATAGAATTAGGATCAAATGGTGCCAAGCTTGTGTTCAAACCAATTTGCTGTAATTCTTCCGTGAAATTAATAGTGGCAGATATCACAGAATCTGTCAGATTTGTTGAACCATTATTATAGATTTTTACCTGTATTCTATAATGAAAATCGCTCATATTCTTATCCCAATGAGGAATTATTCCTATCTCCTTTTTGGGGATAATTATATTACCTTTAACCATTACAATAATTACAGAACTGGATATCAATAAAATCAAAAATACTATTATTAAGCTTTTCATATTCTCCTCCTATTAGGATAAATCCTCCAATCAGGATTTAAGCAACATCAATATATACAACATTCATATTAAGCTTAGAACCTACATTGGCTCCAAGACTAGCATATATTTGGAGTTTCTTTGTGCTTTCTAAATATAGACATCTTACCTTATTATTAGCTCCAAGATATGATTCTCCTATCCATACTCCGGCACTATCAGCATGAGTTATATCTCTCTCATTAGCTGACATGGCAGAATCCTTTCTACCAAGGATGACATAATTATTATCGTCTCCTGCTGGATAATAACAATCTGCCCACAGAATTACTGGTGTCGTACCTTTAGCCAATGTCACATTATAACTTCCAGCACCTGTATAACTAATGCTAGCTTTCTGTTGATATATTTTGACGTTACCCTTCATTATCCTATCCAATAATTGAATTTCCGTTAATGCCATAATTTCACCTTAACATATTAACATATTATCTAATATTCCTCTACATTTGTCACCTAACGATTGTAGGTTATCACATCTAACCATTTTTGAAAGTATTTTCTTGTTTTTATTTTCTTCATCACATTCTCTTGTAATTTCACGAAAAAATGATAATCCACCTTGTATTCCTGAAACTATAACCGCCGCATAAAATAATAAATCAAGAGGGATTGACTGTGTTAATCCTTGCAGAGTTATCAATCCCCCAAGAGTACTAAAAAAGGCTGTGCCAGTCACGCCTAAAACTTTGATCCATTTCATCGTATTTCACCGCGACTAAGCTTGGGCCCTATTCTTTAGGTCTGTCAACTCGTAGACAACCTTTATAAGAGAATGTCCAAATGCTACTCCAGTGCCTCCGCTTATTGTGGCTACTGTGACAACATCACCTGCTGTCAAATATTTATGTGTGGAATTGAGAGCGGTTGCCGCCGTATCAAATCCTACCATATCTATTTCTTTGTAAGCACCAAGAACAGTTCCTCCTGAAATTGTATTTCCTGTCGTACCAGATATGATTACATTGGAATCTGTCCCAGCCGAGCCCTTGTCATAAAAATATATTTGTTCATAGTTTGTGTCGCTTCTAGCTATGGCTGTATCTGTGGCAAAAGATATCTTTCTAATTACACAATTGGCTGGTGCTATAAATACAGGAACCTGTATATTGGCACTACCAATGGCTTTATCTTTCAGGTAGAACAACGATTCTCTTGTCTGATCTCCTTGCTTTATCTTATACATATTTCATATCACCTCAAATAAATAAAATAAGGGAGTGACCCTTAGGTCACATCCGTTATCTTATATATTCTATGCGTCAAGGGAGTTGTTTCGCTGTATGTGTTGATTCCATCCCAAGTCACCAGAGCACCAGTTGCCATTTTCTGTGTGTACATATCTCCACGACCGTGTAGTCTGCTGTGTTCAACTAGTTGCACCTGCCTTCTTGTCGCTTCTGCGGTACTGAAATCTAGTCCCTTACAAGTTCCCTTACCCTGCACGAAAACCAAACAGTCATCTTCTAGACCATTTAGGTATGCTGTTCCATTTTCGTCTACTGGAGGTCTATAAGCAAAGAATCCCAGATTGAAACTCTTTCCTAGATAGTCCCCAAGCGTTCGCTGTACATTCTGTATCAGGGTTAGTTTTTGCAATTCAAAAGCGACGTCTGCTGGCATAACACAAGACATTTTCTCGGTGAATTCACCATCTGCATTAGCTTTGACGTTTGAATTCGCCATTATTGTACTAAGTGCTGTGGTTATATCACCTTCTATATCTGCGTTATTTGCATCCCAATTGGCTGTGGCTGCCGCTGATGTGCCCATACCATTCATCAATGCACTTAACACTCTATAATCTCTCACCGCCGCAAAGTACTCAGATGCTGAACTAACCGCATCTTTCCAAAGCGTAGAGGGATCTCTAGACTGCAATTTTGCACCTTCTGTTATGAGATATGGATATATGCTCCATTTAAGATTTGTTTTCATCTGCCTATATCTTATTCTGGTTGGATCAAATCCACCGTCAACTTGGACGTCATCCTCTCCCTGTCTTCCTCGTGTTACATCTTCCTTATACATCAAATCGTTGATTGTCATGGTCGGAATACCGGCCATTGATGTGACTGCCATAAGCTTTGACGCCTGATATATTATATCCTGCGCCTGAACGGCCTTCTTAGGCACAATCGTCCTCGAGTAGTCTCCGTATCTTTCTAGTCCTGCCATATTAAACACCTCTAACTGTTACCTGCTCCTTTTGCTGTTCCTTGATGGGTATCAAGTAAGACAGTAACCAAATCACCTGCTGTTGCTGTTACGTCAGCGTCTTCCATGTATGTTCCAATAACCTTGGCACCATTTCCGGCACCACCATTGTCCATACAGTATCCCGCTGTATTTCCTACATGAACTCTTTCGTTCATGGCTGTATAGGTGACTGCTGTTGACTTAACTCGGACCATATGCCCACTACCTAGAAGATGTACACCTATCTTTTCTCCACTTCTAGTACTTCTTGCTGTTCCTTCATCATCTACAACTGCATCATCTGCAATCGCTACGGCTGTATCACCAGATGCTGATGTTGGAGTCAAGTAAGCACCAGATGCCTTCAAGATAGTACCCTCATAGATAGTTTGACCTGCATAAACAGGCCTATTTATTGGTACTGAGTTATCTACTGATGTCATTTATTAACACCCTGCTTTACTATTGATGCTACAAAATCTTCCTTGGAACTTCCCCAAAGAGATTCAAACGACCCTTTATCGCTATTGTTGTCGTCAGCTGGTAGTGAACCACTACCCTCATTAGAGGCTGAAAACTGCTTTACGGCCTTCAACTCAAGGAGTTTTCTGTCAAAATTCTTTGCTGACAAATTCTCTTCTAGTATGGAAGCTATAAGATCCTTGTGTTCTTCTTTGTCGAACACATCTTCAAGCTTTGCTTTTCTTTCTGCTTTCACATACTCCTGTAGCCTCGCTTCTGTCTTTTCAAGCTTCTCTTCTGTTTCCTGTACTTTCTTCTCTGCTTCCTGAAGCTTCTCTTTTGTTTCCTCTTCCTCCGGCGACTTGGTTTGGGTTTCTTCGCCTTCTGAAGGAGGTTTATCAGACAGCTCACTAACTTTGTCATTTAGATCTTCTATCTCGCCGTCTTTCTCTGCGATGACTTTGTCTTTCTGTGTTATCTCCTCGGTCTTGGCTTCTAATTCCTTCTCTTTGCTAGCCAGTTTTTCCTCCGATTCCTTTATTTTTGCTTCAAATTCTTTTTTCTCCTTCATGTCCATTTTACCACCTTGTATAGCCGCCATCAGAACGTTGTTTATGTTACCTGCACCTACTTCTCCATAAGCTGGCTCTGATGTCAGCGAGTGTTCCCGTAATTTGGAACCATAACAAGTAACCCTGCAGACTTCTCCTTCATACTTCTTTCCTACTAAGTGTTCACATTCTCTTATATCCTTTCCACAAACACTACATTCTGCTTTTTCGTAGGTTACTTTTGGACTAACTCCCATATTCTCTGCCGTCCATTCACCATTCTCGAACTTTTCTATAACTTTTGGATTTGAACTTTCCGACTTATAATTTAAATCATCGGTGTTAGTATCATAAAAAGCTTCTAACCCTTGTCCTACAACATTAAAGTCATCATCAGAATGTTGCATCTTCAAAGGATTTCCTTTAAATTTAGAAGCCATCTTCTGTAAATCTTCCGAAACACTTCTCCAATTATTTTCGTTATACTTAGAATTCATTAATGTTCCCATTATAATAGCTTTTTTCTTTCCATCTTTCCCTGCTATAACTTCTATTTTCGGTTTACTTGCCATAAATTCTAACTGTAAAGGTTTCATTTGCCTGTCTCCTTTCTTAATATATTTTGTAATTCTTTCCTCGTCTTACTTTTCATTTCTGCTGACATAGAAACGGGTTTTCCTTTCTCCAATCTAGCTATTGCATTCCTCAAATGTGGAATATCAACATTTCCTTCTAAATCTTTATAAGTCAAATGTCTTTTCGCTCTAGGAGTAGTTTTTCCTTCTTTATCTTTCTTTCCGCCTGTTTCTATCCAAGCAAATGCGCTATCTGGCAAATTATTAATATATGCTCTAGACCAGGTAACGTCATTTAATGAAGCAGAAGGCTTAGGAACTTGTCCTCTTCGTTTAATAGACTCCTTGTGAATCATGTCTTTCTGTTCATCAGTCAGCTCATTAAACATCTTCTTAAATAGTTCCTTCGCCAACTTGTCCCGAAACCTAACAGGTTCTGTGTACGCCTTCATACTCATAATCTCCGCCTTGGCAGATGCTGTAATTTTTTCTGGCATTGGCTTGGTGTCATCTAGCTTATATTTGTTGAGCCAACTAAAATAGTAAGAATCGCCTTTCTCTTTACCATATCTACGAATAAAAGAATCATATATTTTTTGGAAATCTTTATGTTTTGGCATATACCATCTACTCTTCAATTGTGACTTGACATTTAAATATATACAGTATTAAGAATTAAAGATTGATTAATATTTTGTTTGAATTATGAATTATTTTTCCTTTAACACAACAAATTTCTCTCCGCCACGTACTCGAACACACATTTTATTTCTAAGCTTTACCAAACTTATGCTTGCAGAATATTCTGCCTCTTTATCTATCAACTTAGAATATTCGTGAGGTAGGACCACGGCTAATCTCCCATTAGAAACTCTTGTCAACTTTCCATAAATACAAACCTTCATAAGAACATTCTCCCGGCCACCTTTCCCATGTATTTATTTACCTGTATGGCACCATACTCCACAAAGAACTTACCTCTTACAGGAGGATGTTTAACCTTTTTAAAGTATGCCACTCTATCCAATTTATCCCAATGAAATCTCATAGCCTTTGTATTTTTTGGTTGTATGGTATAATAATGTCTTATTCCTCTATTCACATAAGCCGCATATTCTAAATCAGAACCTACTTGCAATAAAAGATTATCTGCAGATGTAATTAGATTGTATACTCCATTAGCACTAGGATTTCCAATACTATCCCACAACTTTCCTCTAGGAATCTCTCTTCTCATGGAATCTATCGCTACATCACCAATCTCCATCATTAATTTGACTTTATTCAGCTTTACATTTCCTTTTATTCTGTCAATCAAATTCATCCATGGTGTTAAATCTAATCTTAAATTTACCATATTATCTACTTGTTTGTTCTATTGGACCAGGAGAACCTTTTGGAATGGGTTTTCCTATTTCCGGATGTTGTCTGTCTTTAGACATTATTTTCTCTTCTTTACCTAAATCCTTCAAATCGAATCCCCATTCCTCCACCAATTTGGGAGGAAGTTTTGTATAACCGCTCCTGGCATAGTTGAATATCGTTGCACTCTTCATTCTCTCAACTTCTACATTTCTCTCTATCTCTAACCTATCTAGAGGCTTTCCTTCAATTCTCAAAATATTTTCCGAATATCCCCCTTGCTTCAATAGTGGTTTTATTAATTCATTATTAAATACAGAAAAGTCGTTATCCCTGATTAGCGCCAAACTGTCTTCTAAATCTCTTGGAAGCCTTTCTAACATCTTTGAGCTGGTAACGTCTATTCTTCCTGGAAAATCAAGACCGAATATTCCATTCTTTATGAAATCCGAATACATTTGTATAAATTCTATATATTTGGGAAGATTGGCGCTAGGATTAATTACTTTCACATCCAAACCATACTCTGCTAACATTGCCAATGTTTCACCTGTTGACCATTTCGTAACCAACGTATTAAGATTTGAGAAGATATCTTTTCTATATAATTCTCTAGCCTTCTCTGCTGTACCATCTCCACCTCCTTCAGATCGGAAATATTTCTGCGGAATTTGAGCCGTAGCCAAATTAACATTCTCGTTTCCTACTACAACCCAAACCTGTGGTCCGTATCTTCTACAAACCAGTTCAACAATATTTTCTATCGTTTTCTTTGCTTCAATTAATCTTAATGCTCTCTTCACAGGAGATACACATTTAAATTTTCCTCTCTCTCCTAGAGTGAAAAACATCACCTCTTCTCTGGTAAAGTAAAACCAGTTATTAGTATATGAAGGATTTCCTTGTTGGTCATATTGTACAATATTTCCTTGCTGTACTAAAGATATTTCTGCATTCTTTCTTTTCGGATCTAATCCCTTTCCAAGCTTTCCTCCTAACTCGCCTGTGGAAAGATTTCTTATTGGATTACAATCTTTTGGATCTAACTCAACCAGTCCAACAATATTTCCATGTTTATTAAGAACCTTTTTAACTGGAGACCATCCAAGAATGGCCCTATTCATTATTATAGAGTTATATTTCCTCCTAAAATCAAGCTTATTCAATTTAGAAATCATATATTCTTTGGCTTTCTCAGCCTGTTTATTTTCTTTATCACAAATGATTTCATATCCATTATTCAATATTGAACACAATCTCATCACGTTTCTATAAACTACAATATCATTCTCAAACGCCCATAGACATCCTTCATCATCTCTGTCAATATGTATTCTAACAGACCTATCATCTTCTGTTTCTTCCATAGATGCGGAATCATCTATTGGCTGACTGCCATGAGTATCTTTACTTGTTACCTTTCCAGGCATATCCCCCACTATTGTACTTGCGGCCACAAAATATGTGGCTCCCTGTTTATCTGTTCCGGCTACTTTAAGGTTTCCATCCGCTACTCCTTGAATAACGTCATCTTCATTTTTATATTCCTTATCAGCCATTTTAACACCTCCTACCATGTCAAAACATTATCATGTCCTCTAATCGGAACACCACCAAACACTCTACCCGTAGATACAGGTAAAGCTGTCTTTCCTCTCTCATCAAATGATGTGGCAGAGAAAGAAGGTTTAGAATACTTAAACCCAAAATCTGCCGCCAATAAACATTTAGACCAAAAATGGTCGTCTCTTTTCGCTTCACCCTGTTTTCCGCTATATCTTATCTGCTTGCTAGATGTTTCTAATCTCTGTATTCCCAAAACATGATGAAGAGCATAAGGATGATCCACCAAAAAGTAATTATTCTTAATTAAAGACTCTTTGAAATTCATCGCCAGGTATTCTGTCATTCTCATTCTCTTATCCTCTAATTCAATAGTAGAAGCAAATTCCACTCTAGTTACAGGAACTCCCTTTCTTGAAAGTATATCAGCCAATCCCCTGCCAATACCAGTATTATCTATCCTAACCTCAATTGGCTTAAACCTTTTACATATATTTTCATAAATTTTTTCTCCCTGAATCGTGTAATCATCCTGCATCTCTTCAATAAACCTTTCCCACACTTTTCCATCTGCATCTACCTCTCCTACTGTAATTGCACTCATATCTCTTTCCTGACCTACATCAATTCCTACTTTATATATTTTTCCTCTTTCCGCATAAGTCCTTTCTTCGCTCTTTACTCTAGGATACAATAATTCAGGACTTATAAACCTAAACTGCACATCATAAGGTATACCAAGACACCATTGTTTAAAGTAATCCAGATCTCCAGACCTTTTCTGCTCTAAAATACCTATATCCCACCAGAAGTATGGTATTTTCATATCTTGCATCCATACTTTTTCTTTTTTCTTTTCATTAATCTTTATGTTTTGTTTTTCTACATACCATTTTCTATCTTTGACAGGTATTTTTTCATACTCTAAATAATATAGTGGTATTCTCAAATTAATATCTCTCCAGTTCTCTATTATGGGAAAATGGAAGGCAATTGCACCAAATCTTTGAGGTTCTGAATATATTTTCCAGAACAAATCACTCTTTACCTGCGGAACACCTTGCATGGTAAGTTGTCCTCCCTGTGACAGGAAGTAAGTAACAGCATCATATGTATCTCTCTGTTGATTTTGTCGCTGACACATCAAAGGCATCTCATCCATAACAACATTCAATGCCATCGGTCCCTGAACACTTTCAGGAGAAGCGGATAATCCTGTAATATAAGAATATTCTATTTCTTTTCTAGCACTTTTTGGGAAATGTCTAAGTAACTTCTGCAACTGACTACTTTTCAAGGAGTCCAAATCTATAAATCGTGAACCGTCAAAATTGAGACGGGCATCTTTAGCCAGCTTTTCCACTCTATCCCGCAACCAATCTTTTGCTTGTCCTTCCTTTGTCGCTATATAATACTGGTGTGTATTAGGCATTAGCTGTGCTATTGCCAAACATTCCACGGCTATAAAATTGGAAAATCCTTCTTGGCGACCTTTTGATACAGCTCTAGTTAAAATAGATTTATCGCCTAATAATCCTGATTTAATCAACTTCTTGTGCGGATCCACTAATTTGTAATCATTCAGCTGTCCTTTATTATCTCTAACTCTAAATACTGCTTCTATCAATTTGCAGATATCATTATTTATCTGCTTTTTCATTTCCTGTATTTTGTTCTTGTCCATGAATATCAAGTTTTATTAAATCCTTCAAATCTATCTTGGTGGATTCCTCTGGAAGTTCTTTCTTTAATTTTAACTTCATCTCAACATACTTTCTCAATTCCTCGCAGGTAGCAAGATATTCCGATCCTAGCTTTCCTTCTTTCTCTAACAACAACTTCCTTCCATAAAGAGAACGTATAACAGAATCCATCGCCTTTTTCTCATCCACCTTGCTATTATCTGGATCGCTCAATATAAGGTGAAAATCAGAAGCGGCTTTCTTTCTAACTTCTTCATCGCTTAGATGATGAACTATAATATGATTCTTATGCTCCTCTAAACAATCTTCGTCTATTATCATCTTAAAATTTCTGTGAACCATGGATGATAATACATCATAAGGTACATCTGCGGTCAAATACGGCGATAACCAATCACATAAGGCATCTTCCTGGCATATAGGACAATTATCTCTCTTTATCACCTTATATTCGGCATTCCGACATATATTGTAATTCCATCTAAGCTTTTCTTCGTCTTTTTCCAACATTCTATCATCTAGTTGCATTATTATTAGCAGAAAGCTTTAAAAAAGCTGTTGATTTTTGTTGAATTTTTAAGATTTTACTTTAAAATTATTATCTTCCTGTTTTTATCGCCAGAAACTTCGTGAATAGTTTTGTCTTTAACCATATTCTCTATAAGAGTCAATGTCCTATTTATACCTAATTCCCATTGTCCTTCCTCGTATAATTCATGAAGTTTTTCTTTTAACTCTCTTTTATCTATCTTTCCTCCGGCTCCGGATATGATATTTATTATAGAACGCCTTCTTTGTTGGTCAACACTTATCTTGACTTCGCGTCCCATTATGTCAAATATTCTAAGAACACTATCAAGATGCCACCTATTTCTGTCTATAGAATATATTATATCTTCATATCCTACTGTAAGTCTGTTATTTACCAAGGCCCTTTGCGCCGCCACCTTGTCTATAAGTAAATGAAACCTGTTGAAGAAGGTTTCCAAGATATCCTGCTTTAATCCCGTATAGTTGCCTTCAATATATTCGCGATATATCTGTTCCATTATAATATTGTATTGCTCTATTGCCTCCCTCTCGAAAGTTATCCATTTATTCGTGGGCAAATTATTACAGAACTTTTTGAGGGCTTCAATAAGATCCTCAACCCTCTGCGCACTGGTATTCATCTTTAGCATACCAATACCTATTCTAATATTCTTTAATTCCTGCGCGGAGAAAGTTTTATAAGATATGCCCATCCTTTGAAGCAAACCTTTTTCCAATAAACCCTTCTTTAGTTCTGGAACCTTGTATGTTCCTGCCATAATAGAAGCATTAGAAGGATATCCCACAGTTCCGAGCCTCATACCTTTACTAATCCAACCGGGCTCGTCCATTACACCCATAAAGTCTTCTTGTAATTCGCTCATGTAAGAACCGGGTTCTACGAGTAATCCTCCCTCATCCCAATAATAAGCAAAAAGATGGCTCAAAACACCTTTTCTTATTTGTACTTTATTTTCCACCTTCTTTCCTGTCTGCACTCTATCCATATAAACCGTTCCGGAAGCACAAGCTTCATTATCCTTCATTGTGTATCTGCTAGGAATAGCTAGAGCCTGTAGAAGCTTATTTGCCGCCTTCATAGTCTCTCCTTTCCCTGTTCCAGATTTCTGGAAACTGAAAACATGGTAGCGAGTGGACATCTTCCGGGCAGATTCTATATAGCCATTATTTCTGACGGTAAGAAGTATCCCTATTATGTTATTAAATACCATTTCTTTTAATTCTTTATTACCAACAACATAGTAGTCTATATATCTTCTCCATAATATCCTAAAATCTTCCATTTTATCCATATCACTTTCCTCTAATTCTTTGTGCCATCATTAGTGCCACTAAAATCATGTCTAAAAGCTCATCATAACATTTATCTGAGAATATATTCTCATTCATAAACTCGTGGTATTCTTCTTCTATCTTCTCCCTTAAGAAAAACAAATCGCAGGTTTTCCAGCTTTCTCCTTTCTTGGGAAGATGTTTTTCATACTTTTTAATAGCATCACATATTATCTCCGAGAAAGGATTCTCTTCTATAATATTAACATTTCCAAAATTTCCATGGAATGCTACATTCTCAATCGCTCTTGCCACGCTCATTTCTTTCTCCCCCAGGGTAATGTCTTCGACCAGACAAATGTGTTATATACTGCATAACTGACAAAAAAGCCAACCAGAGAAAGGACGTTTGCCCATATCCATGCCGGCAGGCCCAAAACATCATATATCATTATCTCCCAGAACAGATAGAAGAAATGCATGAAGATGCAAGCCAAGCCAAATCGCCTAGAAGGGATTAGTTTTCGTCTCGCCATTTAAAACCTCCACATTCTTTATACAAACATATTCTCTATCATTTTCGCAATTCCATAAAGATAAACCACACCCATTTGTTCTGTGTCCAGAACAGGTAACAGTTGTATCATCAAATCGAAACGTGACGGGATCATTCGTTTGTGACCAATGTGATTCGTGAAAAATCACTAATGAGCATATCAACAGAGCAAATATGACAACCATCATAATAGTCCATCCATATTCTTTTAACCATTTCCAAGAAGGATTGGAATCTCGTGTTGTCATGTATTTGTACATGTCACCATCATTTGCCATGTTTTTCCTCCTCCTTTCTCCTGGCTATCGTTTCTTCCATTGTTTCTTGGTCAGTAATGCCTATAGTTCTCATCACGTCATTCAAATAAAATTGTGTGCTACCGCTACAGGTCCATACCGCTTTTCCCACCCTCTTGCTTTCCTTTATTAGTTTTCTCAGCAAGGATTCAGGAGGTAACTCAATACCAATACTAGGACTTCTAAATCCACAGCACGGACAAATTCCCGTCTTCCTATATTTTATTATATCAGTTATGCTAGGCATGATAACCTCCTTTATATATCATCATTCCTTCTTGAAGTAATTTTTCACCACATTTATTACAAATTCTGTCTCCATTATCTTTCTCTTTGTAGTCAAAACATAATCCACAGCTACATACTCCTCCTGGACATCCTGGAATATTGCTCATTCTAGCACCAGAATAACCGAGAGCCTCAGAAATTTTATTTTGAATTTCATCAGGATTTAATCCTTTATCTTTTCCATAAAATAAGAGGTCCTCCAAATTCCGCTCTTCCATTCTCTTTATGGAAGCGAGCGGCACACTTTCAACCCGCAGGTCGTGTATCGGGTTGTAGAACCATAGAAGGTGGTCGTCTTTGTCTTTGTAAACAATCCACTTTCTGCGGGATATGTCGCGGTCATCTTCGTATGTCAATAGGAATATCTTGCCTTCCATAAAAACCTTTTTCCATCTTCCATTTGCTTGTGTTATACTTGCATATATGTGATAGAGTATTTAAAAAGTTTTGCGTGGGTGAATAATATGGATAGTGTGAATATGGATTTGAAAATTGACATATTGAAAATCATGTACCTGCCCATTATACACAGCGAGGGTGCGACGATTTAAAACGGCTGAATTCGGTTATTTACTGGCAAGTAGTAAAAGAAACATTGGAAAAAGGTGCATTGGAAAACGGGGGTATGGGTATTGGAAAAAAGAAAAACGAGAAAAAAGAAAAACGAGAAAAAAGGAGCTTTGGAAAAGGAGCTTTGGAAAAAGAAGCTTTGGAAAAAGAGGACATGGGCGCATTGGAATTGTTACTATATAGTACTAACACAAATATTATTTGGAATTGTTTGGAATTGTTTGAAATTGTTACTATATAGTACTAATACAAGAAACATAAGTTAATACTACGAAAAACGCAAATACAAACACAAATACACGACACACGCAAGAAATACACTATTTTTGACAAGATTTTTTGTTGTTAGTATATTTATACTAATTTTAAAAGAATGCGCTTAAAACGTAAAATATGCGGTCGACAGAATTGCTTATAGTTACTACTATTTAGTAAAAAAAAAAGAAATAGTTTTGCGCTGTATATTGTTACTACTTTTTAGTAGCAATATAATAATTTTTTATGTTAGTACTGCGCAGTAGTTTAAGCTTATGCATACGCTTTATCGAGTTATATGCTTGATTATAGTTGTTAAAAAACAACTGTTTTAATATATTTGTTGTAATATACATTTTCCAGTTGCTTAAGTATTTGTTACATATAAGTTGTAAATACTCGTCGCGCTTACCTGTATATTGCATATATGCTGTATTAACACTAAACACACAAAACACCTCCTTTTTTGTTATACATAGTATATACTATGCATAATCATACATATAAGCTTTAAACAGCGCAAAATCACGCTTTCCTCTTGCTTCTTGTATAGTCAAATATACACATTTTAAATCACATATTACATAATATACATTCAAATATAACCATTGCATTGTGTAACTACTCCTCAGTAATCACACACAAGCAAACATTTATATATAACCGTACGTTTTTGCTCAAAACCGATAGCAGTTAGCTTATTGCTTACATAGTATATACAGTAAACAGCATTACAGCAATAGTGCAGTACTACTGCACAAGCATAAGCTTGTAGTAAAACAGCACAAAACAGCGCATTTTTTGCGCAAACACAGCATTAAACTGTTTAACTTGCTTACATGAGCATTTTATGCTACTTGCTTATAGTAACAATGTCCTAAGCACATTAAGTGCGTAAGCAAAAACAACAGCTAACTAAACATTAGCATAGTAACGTCTAGCAATTAAAATTAAAATTGCGCATTGTATTTATTTACCAGTAGTAACAATAAGCTAAATCTTTTTTACTGCGTAAAGTAATTAAAGTGTTACTTATGTGTAACAAAATCATAAAATATCACTCATATAACGCAATTACTCGCAAAATTACAACTAAACGTCTATGTATGTGCGAGTACCTGCAATTAATTAGCAAACCGCGTAAATCAACAGTATTAAGCGAGTTTGTTTAATACTTTTTTTATTATTTAGTAGTAAAAAAGAAGCTAAAATTAGTTTACTGCTCAAATTAAAGGGAGGATTAACATGAAGAAATTAAGAAAGGGAAGTTTGGCATACAACATTATAAAACAATTAAAAACTGAAGGCTGGTTTTACAGACGACAAGCGACTAAAATTGCAATTAAGCTTGATGTTTTTAAATACGGTTTTGTAAGCACAGACACAAAAAGAGAGCTTGACAGACTATGTGAAAGAGGCTTATTAAAAAGTAAAGTAGTAAAACGTGGATGGAATTTTGGACGTAGCTCAAAAATACCGGTTTTGTGTATGTATGCAGTAACACAAGAAGGAATAAAAGCATTAGAAGAAATAAAAAATTAATTTACTCTTTATTGAACAGCGGTAAGCTGATAGCTAAAATTAGTTTACTGCTTAAAATAGGGAGGAATAATATTATGTGCATACAATACAATAAACTAACGGAAAAACAGAAGAAACTCTTTAAAAATACGACAGTTAAATTAGGAAGCGCAACAATTAGCTTTTATAAGCGCAATAGTGAGGAGTGTAGCATTTTTTTGGAGGGAGAATTAGACGACACGATTGTAGATATGAACTCTCTTAAAAAATTAGAAAATGCTATAAAATGCGTGAAGAAGCAAGACTTTTATAGCGTTTATTTTTAACTATTTTAAACAGCGGTAAACTGATAGCTAAAGGTTTTTACTACTGAAAGCAAGTAAAAAACCGCCTCAATAACTCATTTACAAAAGGGGCGGAGGCTGGTTGGCGACAATTAGTTTCCGCCTCTCATTTATGGTAATCCGAGCGTTACGACGTGATGAAATTACAAAAGGAGGTGTTGGCTATGCCAATATCAGAGAAAGAATTTGCGGAACTCAAAGGAGCTCCGTCAAGAGTCGGGGGTGTCAATCCAAACTCAATGGCACAGAGGATATTAAAAATCCTTCCTGCCAAGGGCGGAATGACAGCGGAAGAAGTAATTTCCGAAGTCAGGGAAGACGGCGACGACGAAAAGAAACTGAAGCAGGCGCTTGACGCCCACACCTACGACAAAGTAAAAAACGCAAAGGGTGAAAGAACCACGAAAGCAGTTAAGAAGTACAACGGCGAAGGAATTGCTTTCTACAAGAAAAATCCCGAGTATTTCAATTGAGCGGGGTTATTCCCCGTTCTTTATATTTCATTAATTTTGGAGGTGAAAACATGAAGAAAATATTAATTACAAAGACTGAAATAAACAAAATAAGAGAATTGATGGCGAGAGAAAAGTTAGATGCCATATTTTTAGACATGAACAAAGGACATTTTTGCCATAATATTGATTTTGAAGAATTACTGAACCGTTTTCATGAAAAAGATTAAGGAGGTGAAAGGCATTACAATAGAAGATTTGAAATTCTGGAACAAGGTTTTTGACAGGGCGTACACATTAGACCAGGTATATGAAATGAGGGCATGGCAACAGTATGCCTATTAATTATGTCCTGTCAAGGAGGTAGGAAGTTCTGCTCCAATAAATTATGTAAGTGGAATGTTCAAGGAGTATGCTTCAAGTAAATCCTGCAATCAACGACGGTGATTTAGGAAACATTAGGTGAAGGGGTACAGCGCCAGTCTAGCCGAGGCCCGTTCCACCGACTATCTAATGTCATTGAATGGCATTAGACGTCAGGAATAAGCCTAATGTGGTTTGCAGTATTAACCTTAAACTGCCGTGCACCGTCGTTGGCAGACGGAGGTGAATTATGGAAGAGAAAATTAACATTCTCCATAAATTTGATGAAGCCAAGAAAAGACAACTTATTAAATTCTTGGCTAAAGTAGATAATGCGATTAATTATGTATGTGAATCTATGGAGATGTTGAATCAAGATAATCCGAAGCAGGAAAGAATCTGCAACAGATTAAGAGCGGTACACATTCAATTAAATTCTATCTATAAAGACATACAGGAGGATTAAAATGAAAGGCAAAATTACCTTTTATGGTGGCGCTCTGACTATGGATCAGGAACTATTTGAGCGCCTCATAAGAATAAGAGATTAGCGATTTTTGGAGCGATTGTAAAGGCCACCTTGAGTGTGAATAAATCACATTAAAACAGACACACCCGCTCCTAATTATATTCTCATAATACCGCGCATTATATTCCAAATCTATGGCGCATGAAATTAAGACAGAAAGGCGCGGTCACAATTAGAAACTTGGGTTCAAAAACCTCAGTTTTAATTAGTTTTACGCTAGATTCACAGTTTACACGGCTGTTTTTATGCGGGCGAAATCGTGTGAAAATTAGCCGCTTGCTATCGGTTTTATAGATTTACTGTTTACACGGCGCGACAACCGCGCTTGCTACTGTATTTTAGTTTTCACGGTTTTTAGTACCCCCATTTTTACAAATTTAAATTTTTGGATATTTAAGGGTGTATATGGAACGATGGAGAGCCTGGCGCATATATGTCATTACATATTTATATATATAACAATTAGAGTTTGGATAGTTATACGACTATTGTTGATTAGTTTAACCAATTAATTATTATTATATATCAAGATATACAACTAAATAACTGAATCAGGCTATCCATTAACCTTTATCCTTTATTCTGTATCTCTAAATCTATATGTTAAAATGACGCTGTTAAAAACCATTAAAACTAAAAAACAGCAACAAGCGAGGCTATGAGGCCATTAAAACTGTAAAACTACAAAACCCGCAATAAGCGGCGCAATTCCCGGCTTTTCCTCGTGCATAACAACAGCCATTAAAACTGTAAAACTGCCATAAAGCTTTTAAATACTGCCGTTAATACTGTATTATGATAACCAAACTAAAGCGCCAATTGAAGGAACTGAACAAAACAATATCTAAGATTATATTAGACCTCGATGACGACAAAGAATTGAACATTATCCTCGAGGTGGTTAGTGCCTACAGAGAAATAAGCGGCACTACACTAACAAACGAACTATTATCAATGAGAAAAACACATCTTTGGAACAGCGGAATTAACAAAACCCGGCAAATGATCCAAAAAGCGGTAGAATACGGATTAATTACAAAAATGGTTTTGCCGCATAATAGATTTGTTTATAAGGTCAAGGAGAAATTAAATGTATAAAACTTTCTTATGCGGTTTGTTGGTAGGCCTGCTATTAGTGGTCGCAATAGCATACATTACAGAATTATCTGCGAAGTCTCATCTGACTATAGAAACACAGATGAAATGCGAAAACGGAACCTGCTGTGACTATTATGTTATAGTGGAGCCATGTCATTATACCATACCGCGCGGTTTTGATTGTATAGGAGGTTAAACATGAAACCCAAACTAAAGTTGGTGGGCGAAGATTGTAATGCTTTTGCGATTCTCGGCCGTGCCAGAAAAGTAGCAATAAAAAATAAGATGGACTGGGACAAAATAAGAAAAGAGGCGACAGAAAAAGATTACAACCATCTACTATTGACCATAGCGAAATACTTTAAGGTTTATTAGAGGAGGGTCTTATGAAAGGATTTATTGTCCGCCTAAACATACAGCGGCAAGCGACCGGTGTGGTTTATGCGAACAGCAAGATAGAAGCAAGAGAAATGGCAATGTATCTGCGAAATGTAGAACAACTAGAAACTGAAGAAGAACAAATAACAGACGCAACAGTGGAAGGCGAAGCATGAACACACAAGAAAAAAAGATATTGGTTTTCATCATCATGTGCTGTTCGATATTATTGATATACCCGATGGTGCACGAAGACATACATATGCAGATATATAAACATTATAAAATACCTGCGAAGGTGGTGGTGGAGTTGCCATTCACAATATATACACAAGCTGACATAACGAATGTGTCACTTGAAGATTACAACGAAGCGCGAAGATTAAATATGCAGGCAGAAATTGTTGGTTACAACATTGGATGGCTGGGCCTGTTAATCTTCGCTGTCGGTATGACGAAAGTAATCATGAGTGAGGAATAAAATGAAAAAATTAAAGATATGCTATTATCTGCTCCTCATAAAGAAGAACCACATTTCATGGTGGCTATACGACAATGTACTGGTTAATCTTTATAAGACAATGGATAAAATGGATGAAATGTATTGGAATATCTTTATAAGAGTATTCCTAAGGAGAGAATAATATGAGAATAAAATTAGTATCAGCCGGTTATGTGATATTACAGAAGGGAAAGAAAGGAATCAAGTTCTTTCCGATAAAAGATGGTAAGATTGAATATGAAAATCCTCTTTATTTCTCGGCCAGAGGAAATTACTATCCTGTTGGTCAGGTAGTAAGTGTGAACCAAATAAATGAAAGAAGTTTCAGGAATTGGAAACTGGAAAATGATTCTTGTGACATTATTCCCGAAGAATCTCTTGAACGATACAAAGTAGAAAGCGAGCTGAATCGAGAAGAATGTAACATAATGATGCTTCAAAGAAGGGCAGCCAGAATGGAAAAAGATTTCGGAAAAATGACAATAAAAGAGATAAAAGAGTTCATCCGGAAACACCCACACAAAAGGCATGAGGTTGTCTATTATATTATGAAGAGGTTATATTAAGGAGGTAATTATGGAAGTATATACTCTAAAGGCTTCGGACATTGTGTCCGGACAAGACTTTATAAAAGAAACCAGACAACTAATAAAACAAAGGAGGTTGGCGGAAGCATCAAGAAATTTAACCAAGATTAATGATATTTTCTTGGACGCCAAAAGAATATGAGAATACCAAGACAACTAGATAAGAAATTTAGAAAGGCTTCGAGATGCGTGATATGTGGTCAGCCCACGAAGTATCACCATCTTTATTGTCCTAAACATCATCCGAAACATAAAAGGAAATTTAAAAGGAGGTAAGAAAATGACAGAAAGAGTCAGTAAAAGAGGATTGCCGATGGTATTTAGCGTCAGAAGAATAGAGCAGATGGATATCTCGGAACTAGATAGAGAGGAGAAAATAAAAGAATACAACAAAATAGCGAACGACGATAACAAGGATTGTTCGTTCGACAATGAATTTATCCATGAATCCAGCAATATAATAGTAAGACATGGAGAATGGATAGAAGTAGATCCAAAGGAGGAGAAAGAATGGATGAGCAAGAAACTTACTCAAGACAATTAGCCTCGGCGGCTAGAGGAAGGGCGATCCATGCGACAATAGCACTAAAAGGTATGTCGCAGGAAGAGATAGATTTAGGAATTGCCAAACTATCTAAAATCGCCCTGAAAAAGAATTGGAATAAGCGACCAGAGATATTCAGACAGATTTGTCCTATATGTGAAAATCTGGTCAAACATGACAGACAGCCGATAATTTATGGAGTGCATAACGACTGCCTGTTAAAAATAATAAGGGAAGAACAAAATGAGACAAGAGACAGGTGATCCGGAACCGATATGTAGTGTGATAACACACCTTAGAGATATCAAAGAAGAAAAAATCCCGGTTGTTTGCGGAGAGAAAACTTCTTGGTATTGTGACGAGTGTGGACAAGGGTGTTGTCATGACCATTTCGTGACTATGGGTGGAGGAAGAAGAATAATATGTAAAGAATGTCTACCTAATTTAATCAAGAAGTCACAAGAAAGACTTGAAAGTATATAAGGAGGGATAATATGTTGACAAACAGATGTATTAAGATGGTAATACTGAAGTTTGCGAAACGAGAATCAGAAAGGCGCCTTCGTGTATTGAAAAAATATAAGGTTGCGCCTTTGGTGAATGGAAATATTCCAAAAGGGAGGAATGAGGTAATATGTTAGAATTTATTATAATGGTAATTGAACTTTCCATTATAATAACCTTCTTTTTGTGGTTAAGAAGAAAGATAAGACAAGAACTAGAAAAATTCAAGTGGTGGTGTTATAGATACGAGAAGAGAACAAAACCTCTATTTGAAAAATATAAGAAGTTTATGGAGGACTAAATGCAAAAATTTAATTGCACGGTTTGTGGGGCAAGATTTAGAATACAAAGACAAAATATATCAATAAAGTATTGTCCATTCTGTCGTGCAACAAACTTGGAGGAGGAGAAATAGTCGTATAAAATCAAAAGTTTATCTAACAAAAACCAAGCTAAACACCGTCTTAATAGGATAAGCTTTTTAAAGTATACTACTAACTATAAGCATCCGAGAAGTATTATGCCAGAAAGGAGATGGAAAAGTTGTTAAGGACTATGGAAGAATGCGAGAAAATGCCGGAGTGGCAACATAGATGGAAATCTGTTATTATAAAAGATATGTATCCTCAAGAAGAAAGAGAAAAATGTTTAGAATGTAAACAGACATTCGGTAGTAGGGTACCACATTTCCCATGCGATTGGGTTCATGGTGATGTAGCGGCATCTAGTGATGCAACTACGTCCAATAAAATAAAAGGAGAGGTGAATGAAATGCCAATATCAGAAAAAGAATTCCAGGACCTCGCAGGAAAGCCCAAGGGCGGTTTTGGGGCAGACCCCAACAGCCTATCACAGAGGACTTTCCGAGCCTTGCCAACCGAAGGTGGCGTAACAGCAGACGAAGTAATAGAGACAGTAGGAGAAGACGCAAAGAAAGTGAAGAACGCTCTGAATGCTCTCTGTTATGACGGAAAGATAAAGAAGGTCGTGAAGAAATACGATGAGAACGGAGAGGCCTACTACAAGCAGAATCCGGAATACGTCCAGAAGCAGGAAGGCAGCGGTGCTGAGGAAGAGACTGCATCCGAAGAGGATGTTGATGCTGAGGAATAAGTCCTCAGAAACCTAACAGGTTCGGCGGGCCTTGTAAGCCCCCGAACTCATACCCACGAGAATACACAATCCCCGGTTAGTGGTGGCTCGAAACCCCACTAACCCATTGGCTTCCGAAGTCCGGAATACTTGAACCACCAAGTTGCGTGAGAAGCCGAATAGGGAACGGAATGTGGTCGACTGCTGGTAACAGCAACTTGTTCTATTCCCATAACTATATGGAATGATGGATATGTTTTATAGAAAGGATAAGAAAAGTTCGTTTGTTGAACAATACTGGAGTTTTTTAAATAGGGTATATTATAAGCAACAACACCAGTCCTGTTCAACAGGTTCTCCATTCATGCTTCATATTTTAAAGAAAGGCATGATTTCAGCTCGAAAAAATTTAAACATACAAATACACACAAAACTTAATACCGTTTCAAAATCACGCCAAATAATGCAAATTCCAACGGAAGAAAAATCGCAGTCAAACGCATTTAACAACATGAGGAAGGAGATACAAAATGGCTAATGCAGGAGCTGTTGCCGCTGTTGCTGGTGGCACCCTCTTAATACAAAGAGGACATGAGATTAATGAAAGTGTAAGGAAAGTTACTATTGATGAAGAAATGCCATTAATTTTCTTATTGATTCTGTTGTTTATAGGGATTATGATTGTCTTAATTGCAAAACTGATATTATCAAGAAAAAAGGAGGCGGTCTGAATGAAGAAGATTATAGAATATCAGTTGAATCATGAAGACAAGAACGGAGATATACAAGACTGTGACCATCGTGAAACCTTAGAAGAAGCACTAAAAGAATTTGAATCAAACAATTATTGGACTTCAATAGAAAAAGTTACAGACTACTGGGAAGGAGACGACCTTAAATATAGATTTCATGAAACAGTAAGAAATAAGGAGGTGGAAGGAAATGAAAAGAGAAAAAGCAGAACACGAAATGAACTTCCATAGGTATATGTCAGAGTGGCACAAACAGAAAATGTACGAGTGCAAGGACAGGCTGAAGATGCTCAGAAACGAGAAGGAAGACGTAGAGGTGATGGAATGATTAGAAAACCGACAAAAAAAGAATTGTCCACAGATGAAACAATAAGCAGTTTACTATCTGAAATCAAAGGCGATTTAGTCTGGTGGAGGTTGCCTGAATGAACTACAGAAACAAGCAGATAGACAAGTTAAAACCACAAGTCAAACACCCAAAGCAGGAAACGTACAGAAGGCATTACCTGTATAACGTATATCGTCATGGGGGGAAGAAGTAATGAAGCCAAAAAACTTGAAGGATTTGAAAAAGTATTTGCTAGAATTCAAAATGCCTGTAGATATGGTCACAGGAATTGTTCATACATTTGATGAAACAGATTCCCTCATAAAGGACAGGATAAAGGAACTGGAGAAGGAAATGAACGACCTATTCATGGATGGAAACATAATTACTATGGGAGAAACGAGACTGTTCCGATTCTTAAAGGCACATGCGGTAATCAAAGAACTAAAAAGACTTTTAGGAGATGAATAGATGACTGAATTAAGCTGTAACAAATGCATGACGTTCTACAGCGTCAAAAAAGACCGAAAAGGGAACAGTTCAGACTTACCTATATATTGTCCCTATTGTGGTGAGAAAGTGGCTACAATACACAATAATTACTTCAAGAAGAGGTTAGAGCCATGATTGAAGTAATGTTGGCTAAAAGAGCGGAGAAAGATTGTCCGGAATTAGATAGTAAGGAATGGGTGGCAGAGAGAAAATTCGACGGCACAAGAGCCATAATGATGAAACTCGGTAGAGAAATAGAATTCTGGACGAGAAGCTGGAAAACAGAATTAAGTCAAAGTTATCCTGATATAATAATGGAAGCACATAAAAGTCTAGATATATCAGGTTCTTTCATTATTGACGGAGAAATTGTCGCTTATGATAAAAAAGGAAATGAGAAATTTATTACAGCCAGAATGACACCAGAAACAAGGCAGAACTATAAGATAGTCTATCACGTTTTTGATATTATATTACTAAACGGTGAATATATAACAAAACTACCTTATCTACGAAGAAAAGAGATGTTGATAAAATTAATAGAAAAAAATGAAATAATAAAGACTACGAAGATATGGCAAAACAAAAGAAAATTATTGCAGGAAGTGAATTCTGCAGGTGGAGAAGGAATCATACTCAAACATAGAGATTCCGTTTATGAAATAGGTAAGAGAAGTAAATATTGGCTTAAGGTAAAGAATGAAAAGACAGCCGACTTAATTGTGAAAAGATGGCTTCCTCCCTCGGAAGATTTGAAAACTGATAAAAGGAAAGGAAAGTTTGGAGCATTGGTATGCTATCAATACGATAAAGAAGGAATACTATTAGAAGTCTGTAATGTAGGCGGAGGATTTACAGATGCAGACTTAAAGATGATAACTGATAAATATCTTCTACCAGGAGGAAAAGTAAAAGAAGAATTCATTATTGAAGCAAAATATTTGAATATAACAGAAGATGGTCATTATAGAATGCCTACCTTTATGAGATTGAGAGATGATAAACTTCCAAGACATTGTATTATGGAAAGAGATATCAAGAGAGGAGGATTGGAAAAATGGTTTTAAATATATTTAGAAGAAAGAAAGAACCAAGCGAACAGGAAGTGATAACATATAAGATGTTATTATTAATAGAGAAGTTCATTAAATTGATAGAGACAATGGAGCAACAACAAGAAGAAATAAAAGAAATGATGGAATTTAATCAACAGATGGTTGCTTCGATGTCTGCACAAACGGGAGTTAATATGGCTCCAATGGGTGGTTAAATGAAATGTTATTTTTGTGATAAAGAAGCCTGTTGCAAGGTAGGAAACAGTAAAGGAAATATACTCAGAGCCCTATTAGGTGGAAAGTGTTGGGAGAAGACAGAATGGTATCTTTGTAATAGGTGTCACGAAATTTATAAAAGAATAAGATCCCGTACAAACAACTTTCATAAAATAGAAGAAGATTTGATGTTATTTAGAAATCAAGAATTAAGAAAACATAAGCGGATGTAGCCGACTGGGAAAGGCAACAGGCTTAGGCTGTGAAGGCGGCTAAAGGTTGAAGCTCAAGAACATGAGATACCTGTTCTTAGTGATATTGGAGGTTCAATTCCTCCCTTCCGCATGGAGGTGAAAGCATGACACCAGAAGAATGTGAAGAAAATGGCGGCCTTGGTAAATTCGCAATAGAAATTTGTAAATACTGCACAGATTCAAAAGATTGCGAGATAGCAAGAGAAGGATTTGAAAAATTAGAAGAAAAAAGACAAAAGGAAAAAGAAGAGAAAAAGAGACTGGCAATAAAAAGGCTTGGAGGAAGAGCAATCACAAAGAAAGATTTGATTTGTATGTACTGTCAAAGAAATGCACTGAAATGTAAATGCAAGAACAAATCAGAAGCTAGATTCAATTTGAGATTAAGAAATGAGACGAGGAAGTTTTTCTAATGGGCAGCAGATATTGGATTACAGGGGCACAGCTTGGTATTCTCCAAGAAATGACAAAGGAAAAAAGAGAAAAGTTAATAGAAGAAATTATAGATAATCAATTTATAGGAAATGTTAGTACATATGAAGAAAGATTGGAATTCAAAAAAGCTGTCCAATCATTAGAAGGAAATATCAAAATATTTCTAGCAGTTAGAAGAATGAAAGAAAAAGAAATTTTGAGGGATTAAGATGCCAATATGGTATTGTAGATGTTGCAATAAAAATTTCATTGCGGCAAATTGGGTAAAGTCATGGAAGGTAAGGTGTCCTCATTGTAAGAGTAATGAAAGTATAGAATTAAAAGGAGAGATGAAGAAAAGATGGTAGAGCCGAAAGTAAATCAGAGAAAGAGAATATATTCATGGACAGAATTTGATATTGATATTAAGAAATTAGCTGAGAAAATCAAGAAAAAGTATCCTAACCTAACTCATGTCTATGGAATAGGGAGGGGTGGACAAGTCGCCGCGGTAGCGATTAGTCATCTATTGGATTTAATTTATACACATGATAAAGATTTATGTTATAGATTTTCTAATGTAATGAAAGATGCAGAGGATAGTATGATAATAGTTGACGATATATGTGATAGCGGATCTACAATGTGTCTATTTGGGCATAGAAAAACCGCGACCCTCTTATTAAGAAGAGGAAGTTTACATAAACCAAAGATTCATGTTAAATTAATCAAGAACGACGATTGGATAATCTTTCCGTGGGAATATGATGAGACCTTGTAAGTTTAACAGATATCATATGTGTAACACTCCGTGTGGATCAGAGATAACTGCGCCTCCGCATTGGTGTAAAGGATGGAAGAATATGGATGTTACTAAAAAGCAGTATGAAGAAAGGGGCTACAAGAAAATATATGACAAAATGAAAATTGGAAAAGGCAAAGACTTGACAGGAGCAAAGTAGTATGGAAATATGGATTGAAGGAAATAAGATTGGTATAAAATTTCAATATGACATTGAAACAATAAAGAAAATAAAATCAATACCTGGAAGAGAATGGAATCCGCTATATAAAAGATGGGAATTACCTAATACAGCTCAAACATTGGAAGAACTAAGACAACAAGGATTTGATATTTCTAATGTTGAAATACAAAAGGAAGAAGCTAACAAGAATATAAAGAAAGTATTTTCTGAAATGAAAGCGAAAATAAAAGAGACATATCCCTTCCTTTTTGATTTCCAAACAGAAGCGGTTGCTAAAGGATATTTGAATAATAGATTTCTAAACTTAGACTTAATGGGATTAGGAAAAACATTGGAAGGATTTGCTCCAATGGATAGATGGATGCAAAAAGGAAAGATAGATAGGATAGTCATATTCTGTCCTGCTACAATTAAATGGCAGTGGAAAAGAAAAATATTGGAGTTCTTTAATCGAGTTTCTATTGTTATTGAAGGAACTCCAGAGAAAAGAAAGAAGCTTTATGCTTCCAAGCCGAATATAATGATTCTAAATTATGAACTACTTCTTAAAGATTTTTTAGACATATTTGATTTATCGACAAATCAGGGTATTATTTTAGACGAAATTACCTATGTGAAGAATCCAGATGCAAAAAGAACTTTTTATGTTAAGAATTTAAAACCAAAGTATATGTTTGGATTAACAGGAACATTGGTAGAGAATAAGCTAATTGACGCCTTTCATATAGGAAACTTAATTCATCCGGGTTGGATGACAAAATCAGAATTTTATAATTATTGTATTTTTGAGGAGAAATTTGGATATTCAAGTCTGGCGGGATATAGAAATCTAGATATGTTTATGGAAAGACTCATGGAAATTTCTATAAGAAGAACGTGGGAAGATGTAGATATGGAAATGCCTAAGAAAATTGTTGAAGAAAGAAACATACCCATGTCTTCCTACCAAAAAAAGATAAGCCAGATTTTGATAGACAAGCTAGATGACGATTTGCATTCAGACGAGAAGGTTGGAGCTACATTAAAGAAGTTTGTGATATTGCCGATGCTAGAGGACAGCACGCAATTATTGAATATGAGCTCCGCACCTACTTTAAGAAGTATGAACGAACTTAATGTATCACATCCTAAGATAGATGATTTAATGAATATTCTAGAAGAATCTTCAGACAAGAAAATAATAATATTCACCAGGTTCGCTAGAATGGCACAAATTATTTTTGAAAAATTGAATGAAAAACACAAAACACTATTGATTACAGGAAGCACATCCAATAAACAAAGAGAAAATATTATACAAAAGTTTAGTGAAGGTGATGAAAGAATAATGGTATCCACAGATGCGATGTCACACGGAGTCGACTTTCCTTTTGTATCTCTATGTATTAACTATGATATTCCTTGGAAACCATCAACTTTATATCAGAGAATACATAGATGTTATAGGGCGAACAGTCAATATAATAGACTGCTAGTTATAAACATGGTATCTGACGGGTTAGAAAGTTATATTTATGATGTAATGAATGCCAAGGATGCTCTATTCAAGAAAGTCACCAGTTTTGATGTAAATCGTCAATTATTATCATATATTCACAAATTCACTAGCCATAAGCTTTCAAACTTAAAACCATAAGCTTTTTAAATACTGTAAATAAGTTATACATAGATGGTTATGTTGCTAGTATGTCTAAACCCAAAATGTGGATGGCGATGGGATTATAAAGGGCAGAAAAAAGTGGGTGAATATACTAGCTGTCCTGGATGTCATTCGTCGGTTAAAGTGACAGACAGATGGGAAAAATCAATTTCACAAATCGTATCAAAAGGAGGTACTAATATGCCAAAACCAAGATATACACAAATTCCAGACAATAAAGTTGTCGGCGATAAAACTGTAATAGATGATATTGCTGACATTCTAAATGAACATGGACGATTTTCAGTCGTCAGAGATTCTCTAGTAATTACAATAATAGAGAATCCTGCATGGGAGAACAAGTCTATAAAGAAAGAATTCAGAGCTCCTTCCATGAAGGAAGTAACAAAACTAGAAACTAATGATAGAGGACAGATAAAGGTCCCTAAATCTTAATTATGGAGGTAGATAATAGTGACAGGACTAATAGAACAAATTTCCAAAAAAATTGGAAAAAATGAAGAAGAAGTTAAGAAAGAACTAAATGAGATATATGCAGACTTGAAAGGTAAAGTATATCCTGACCAAAAAGAACTCAATGAAGACCAGAAAAAACAAATAAAAGTGATGTCTGTTGGTAGAATAAGGTCGCTTTATAGAAAGCAATTGGCATCAAATGCCCAGACTTTTGAAAATGTTATTTTCATAGGGGCAACAGAAGCAAGAGATATAATTGCAAAAAAGAGGGCAAAGGCAATAGAAGAATATAACAAAAATCCGGAAGAAGCAGTAAATGAAGAGATAGTGGCGAAAGAAGGAGATAAAATAATACCTCTTTATTGGTCACCTCCGGAGGAAGCAGAGAAACTACCTAAATTTATGAAAGATAGATTAGGAAAGCCTTTACCAGAACAAAAGATTGAGAGATATGTCTCTGGTGTTATAGAGCAAAATGGAAAGTGGGTGGACCTTTTCTTCAAGGTCAGAGGAGATAATACACAAAAACCAATACCCAGATTTTCAGTAGTGAAAGTGAATGGACTGAAAACAAATGCATCTACTGATACTCTAGTTAAGATAAACGATTCTGGAGAGCTAAACATAGAAGTACAGAAGAAGCTTTCAGAAAAGGAAGCAATAGAACTATTGACAGTAGCATTGAAAAGTCACAACATTCAGCTAAATGAAATAGAGACATTCGTGAGCGAACATCAGGAATTCGAGAGATTTTCAATATCAAAGGTATTCGTATCTGAGATATTACCAGAAATTACCACATCAGCTGGAAAACCATTACAAATGATAACAGTAGAAGATGAGTCAATGGGATTTTTGGATAATCAAGAAAATGCAGTGAAACCAATAACTTGTTTCGTGCCAATAAAAGAAAAGATAAACTTTCCGGAAGGAAGCATGATATATGTTATAGGACAACCAGGCGTATCAGAAAGAGGAAATACCATAAGTGTTATGGGATTTTATGTGCCTGAATACTGCAGAAATACAATACCAAAAAAGAAGGATATACAGAGCGAAGGAAAAGAAAGTATTCCTAAGCCCAAATCACAAGTTCCTGTACCTGAAGAGGATTGGTAGGGGTAAATCCCCTTCCTTTATTATTATTTAAGTATGGAGGTTAATATGTCAGAAGAGATAAGTTTTGGATCAATTACAGAGGATACAAAGAAAAAGGTTGAAACAACAAAAGGACCAATACCGCAAGAACCTAAAAAGAATGATGGTATAGCATTACTACCAACAAAACAAATAGAAAATATGATAAAGAATTCTATTGGTAATGTTGATAAAATAGAAAGGGGTCTTAATTGCGCTATTTTCGGAAAAGATGGAACAGGAAAAACAGGAATCTGTATAGATTATTTGGAAACACTTTCGAAGAAATCTTTAATAGTGGATCTTGATGGAAGTGCTAGAAAACTAGTAATGGTATATCACAAGGAATCCTTCAATAGTGGTAAAATAATACCTCTAAATCCTATAGAAATGACAGAGAATGCAGAAACAGGAGATGTAGTTATAGACTATGTGAAAACATTCCATAAAATAAAGGCTATGATTAAGTATGTAAGTGATAACAGAGAACAATTTTCTGCTATTGTATTAGACGGTATATCTGACCTATTGAAGTATGCAGAAAATCAGATGAGATTGGAGAAAAACATTAATGCAGATGGCGGTGTAAATTATCAATATTGGAAAAACAGGAATCAGAGATTTGCAGAGGTATTAGAAGGAATGAGACACATTTCAGGTGTTGATAAGTTTTATATAGGACATGAAGACTTTATAATAGGAGAGGATTCTGCGTCCGTTAGAGTGAAAACAAATCAAATGATGCAACAAAGAATTTTGTGCAGGAGAAAAGAAACCAAGAAGACAGAAGGCGGAAACATAGTAGAATTTGTGGCTAAGATTGACAAGAGCAAATATAATATATCTCTTGAAGGAAAAGAAATAGTATTCGGTTCCATAAAAGAAGGACAATATACCTGGGACACAAAAGAAATATTTAAAGACCTTTAATGGAAAGTTCATAATATGGAGAGAATGAATCAGGCCGTGTGTCGTGTTTCCTCCACTCTCGATATCTGAACCCATAATAAGGAGTATAATATGAAAGTAGATAAGAATTTGTTTTTACAATTCCTAAACAAACTATCAATAGATGGAAGAATAGAAAGTTGCGTATTGAATTTTAAAGAAGAAGGAATATTTGCCAGAACATCAGACAAGAATAAATATTTTTTCATGTCGTCGAATATAGATGCCAGCTTTATTGAAGAATATAAAGCAATAGGAGAAATAGGCATCAAGGATATAAAGAAACTATCTAGCATGGCGGCGGCATTCAAAGCATATTTCTATATGAATATAGATAAAAATATGATAACGCTGAGATCCATAGGTGGAAATAAGAAGATACAAACTACATTGGCAGACAAATCTTTTATTGGTATAACAGGAAAACCAAATATACCTTATGAAAATAGTTTATTTCACTTGAAAACAAATGAACTAAAAGAAATAAAAACGGATGCACAATCCATATTTGGAAAGTCAGATAAAGATTCATCAACAAAAAGTATTATTACCTTTTTGTGTGAAAAAGAAGGTGAATTGTGCATAAATATAGATTCTGGAACAAATAAGATACAGAAAAGAATAGTCGTTAGTGAATTAAAGCATAAATTTAAGGTGAGTTTTGGAGATAGAATATTTTCGAATATGGTAAATTGCCTTAGTGCGGAGAACGTATCTATAACAGCGCAAACAAACTTTCCTATGAAGATAGCAGAGAATGATAGAATAAAGTCAATATTTTATATAGCACCAAGAATAATGGAAGAAGGCGAAGAAGAATGAAGATAGAGGTAGAAATTCCGACAATAGAACAAGATATAGTAAATAGAACAGAGGTACTTTGTAATAAATGTGAAATTGACATGAAAGAATATGTGTCACAAGGAATAGATGAGACTATGTGGACAAAATATACTTGTCCAAAATGTGGAAATTCAATATCCATTAGAGATGAAGTGACAAGAACAATTCAAAGGGTGAAATCAGAATGAAGGATTTAGTTTGGACTGAAAAATACAGACCAAAAAATCTGGACGACTATATATGTTCGGATTCTAGAAAGGAGAAGATAAGAAATCTCATAAAGAATCCGAAATCTATGCCTAGTTTTCTATTTTATAGCAAGTCTCCTGGTACAGGCAAGACCTCTCTAGCTTATGTGATTAAGAAAGAGATAGGTTGTTCCAATTCTGATTTCTTGATACTAAATTCTTCTGACGAAAGAAAGATAGAGACAATAAGAGGAACGGTAAAAGATTTCGCTATGACTTTAAGTACGAAAAAGGGAATACCTAGAATAGTATTATTAGATGAATTTGATGGGATGTTGTCCTCTTCTCAAGAAGCACTAAGATTTATAATGGAAAGATATTCTTCTAATTGTAAGTTCATATTTACCGCCAATGATATAACAAAGGTGATAGAACCCATAGTTAGTAGATGTACTCCTATAGAGATAAGAGAAACTCCAAAAGAGAAGATAAAAGAAAAGTTAAATCAAATAATGAATGAAGAAAATATAAATAAAATAGGAGATACGCCAAAAGCCATAACTAAACTGATTGATATTTATTATCCGGATATGAGGAGCATGATTAATAAGATACAAGAGTTGGCTCCAGATATAACTCCGGAAAAGATAAAAGCTCCACAAACCTTAGAGTTAGAAGTTTGGAAATTGCTAAAAGAGAGAGATCCATTCGAGGCTAGGAGATTCTTCCTGCAAAATGGAATGAATGGTAGAGACCTGCTAAAATATTTATGGCAGAAAATGTTGAAAGATGATGAATTAAAACAATTTGATGGTTACAAGGATAGGCTAAAAGAGGTACTTTGGTATGCGGCTGAGATAGAGTATCGCATGAGAATTGGAGCTGATGAGGATATTCAGCTTCTTTCCTGGATGTTAAAATTCCTACATATTTGGAGGTAAAATCTCTAAGATTCCAACCATACAGACTTCGTAACAAAAAAAGCTGTTAATATACCCTATTTGAGGGTTGATGTAACGAAGAATGTAAGGTTGGAATCTTACGGGTTAAAAAATAAAGGAGAAAAAATATGGCAAATCCATTCGAGGACATTAAGGTTTTATTTACAAAAAACGGAGAGCTGGACAAGACTACCCAGCCTTATATTTTAAATCGCTTCTTGTCTTTCAATAAATCAACATTCGGAATATCTAATAAGTTGAATAAATATATATTCTGGATAGATAAAGAATTGTCCATTTCTATAATGGATTGTTGCATACCTAAACAGAGGACACCCTTCTTCCAATATGTCAAAAAGCAGAAGAATTTAATAGACGAAGAATTTAATTTCATATTAACACCAATGAAGAAATACTTCAATTGGACAGAGGAAGAATTTAAGGCTATGTATCCCTTATTGAAAGTGAAATTCAAAGATAAAGACTTTCTTTATAAGTGTATGTGTTTTGTAGGATGTGGACAACATCTTTTCAAAAAACAAGGATTTGAATTTAAAGAAAAAGAGGTGATAGAATGTCAGAAGAGTCTGAGCCGATGGGAAAATTAGATAATAGAATAAGAATAAAGTCGGGAAGTATAGAAGTTGAAGTAGAAAGTAAAGAAAAGAATTTAATGCATTGTTTGGCCATAGCAGAAGGTCTTGTGTGTAGTTTTGTTGAAAAAGATGGACACATATATTATGAAAAAGGATTAGGATTTAAAGGTAAGTAATATGAATATAGGAAAAGATGAAATAATAGGATTTGAATCTGCGCATTTTCTTACAGATTATAAAGGAAAGTGCAGAAAGCTTCATGGTCATAGTTACCATGGAAAGATTTCCATCACTGGAATAAAAATAATAAATGGATTATTGGAAGGAATAGATTTTGGTGATATTAAAAATGTGGTACATAATACCTGCAAACATTTGGATCATAAGATATTAGTTCCAGATGAATCTATTGATGTAAATATAGAAACAGATCCTACAGGATTCAAAGTAACATGGAGAGATTGTCATGGAAAAACAAGAAGTTGTGAAGGACCCGTAGGAGATTTCGCTTTTCTTCCTTTAAAATATACTACTGTTGAAAGTATAGCGAAATACCTTAAATCTGTACTAAAGAGAGAAATTGAATTCAAAATCAAGAGAAAAATAAAGGTAAAATTAAAACTTTATGAAACAAAGACAAGTTTTGTGGAGGTATAAGATGTTAGAAGTTAATGAGATATTTCAGACAATCCAGGGAGAAGGTCCCAATATGGGTAAACCTGCTATATTTCTAAGATTAGCAGGATGCAATTTAAGGTGTGATTTTTGCGACACAAAATATTCCTGGAAACATGGAAAGAAAATGAACAATGAGCAAATAATAGAACTATTTAAAAAGGTGTCTCCATGTAGATTATTGGTTGTAACAGGAGGCGAGCCAATGTTACAGCAAGGAAAGATGGGAGAACAGCTTGTAGGATTTCTTCATGAAGTTAGAGAGAGAGAAGATTTGTGTATTGAAGATATAGAAGTAGAAACAAATGGAACATTGCTTCCAAATCAAGATATGTATTGGAATACTGATAGTCTTGTAATTAGCCCAAAAATATTTACAGAAGATTCTGCAAAATTATTTGATAGAATATGGAATGAATGTCCTGATATAATTTCTGTAAAATTAGTTATAGGAACAAAGAAGGAATTTCAAGAACAAATTAATTGGATAGGAAAAATGGTAAAAGCACCAATAATATCACAAGATATATTTGTTATGCCGAAAGGAACAGATAATAGAACTTTGAAGAAAAAAGCAAAATGGATTATACCTATATGCATACAACAAGGATTTAGATTTAGTCCGAGATTGCAATATTGGGTGGGAATAAAATGAAAGAACAAATAGAAAAATCGACATTAGATAGTTTAATAGCATTGGGAGAAAATCCCCAAAGAGATGGTCTTATAGAAACACCTAAAAGAGTAGCTAGGGCATATGAGGAATGGTTTAGTGGATATAAAGTAAAGAATCCAGAAAAGATTCTAGAAAAGGAATTTAAGCTAGAATATGACACTTCCGGAATGGTGACAATTGAAGGAATAGAATTTCATAGTTTTTGTGAACATCATATGGCGCCATTTTTTGGGCAGGTATATATTGGATATATTCCTAAAGGAAATGTTGTTAAAGGATTAAGTAAATTTGTCCGTCTTGTAGATGTATTTGCACGAAGACTACAGACACAGGAAAGAATGACAGAACAGATTGCAGACACAATACAGAAAGCATTACAACCATTAGGAGTTATTGTGGTATGTAAAGCCAAACATCTATGTGTATGCAGTCGCGGAGCAAAGAAAAATATAAATATGGGATATTCTGCACTTCGTGGAGTTTACCATAAAGAACAGGTGGCAAGAATGGAATTTTTTGAAACTTTAAAAGTAAAGGGGGCAGATTAAATGCATTCATATATCATGACTAGAGGAATAAAGAGAGAAGTAGAAACTTTTATAGATGACCTACAAGCACAATGGACAAAATATAATATGCATGGTAAATCTCATATACTGAAAGTAGGAGTAAGACCTATTCAATTATGGGAAATAGTTTATCCAGAACAATGTCAAGATGATGTAATGAAGATGCTAATGCCATATGGACATTACAAAACAGAGGCCATAGGTAAGGGGCTATATTTTGTTCTAATGCCCTTTATGAAAGCATTGGGTATAATGAAGAATAAAATAAAGTCTATTGGTAAATATCATAACTATAAAGTATATCATCCATTCGTTGATGTTGTTGTGTTAGGACACAAGAAAGACAGGATTGATCCTGATGGTACAGAAAAAATTTAAGACTCCAGAATATGTATTTAAACAGATTTATTATAATGCAAAATGGAGAGATAAGGATAAAATACTGCCAGAATTAGTGAAAAGTATTCATATATTGAATAAAAATAAGTACTCTTATTTAGAATTGGAGACAATTCAAATAATGAAAGAATTCAAAAGATGGCTCTCACAACTTTCATATAAAGACGAAATCAAAGATGATTTAATTCATATATGGAGAGTTATGATAACATATTTGTCTTTTGGTTTGCATTTTAAAGGAGACGGATTTGATTCTATTCAAAAAAGATGGGGATGGAGCAAATGGAAGAAAGAAATAATAGAGACAAAAGTAAAGCGATTGTGATTTTGAGCGGAGGAATGGATAGTACCACACTTCTATACTATATGAATAGAAAATACGATGTTCAAGCAATAACATTTAATTATGGACAAAGACACAAGAAAGAAATAGAATGTGCTAGAAAGACTTGCGAAGTTTTGGGTGTTAAACACACAATAGTAGATATTTCTAAAATGGCAGGACAACTAATGAAAGGTTCGTCTTTAACAGATAATATAGACGTTCCAGAAGGTCATTATGAAGATGATACTATGAAACTTACTGTTGTACCAAATAGAAACTCTATAATGCTGAATTTAGCTATGGCCAAAGCAATTAGTGAACATATACAAATAGTGGCTTATGCCGCTCATAGTGGAGATCATGCTATTTATCCTGATTGCAGACCAGAGTTTATAGAAGCCATTAAAAACTTGGCGAAAGTTGTTGATTATGAATCAATTAAAATAATGGCTCCATTCAAGAACTTTGATAAAGGGCAGATTGCAGTTCTTGGAGATAGTTTAGGTGTTGATTTTAGTTTGACATGGACCTGCTATAAAGGACAAGATAAACCATGTGGAAAATGTGGTGCTTGTGTAGAAAGAGCAGAAGCATTTCAAACATATAAATTAAAAGACCCACTTTTAAATAAGGAGGAATAAATATGGGAGATTCGTACTATGAACAGGCACAAAAACCGTCAAAAGAAATAAAGTTACCTGAATTGGATACAGTAACTTATCAATATCCCGCAAATCCAACTGTGGTAGAGCATACATATCCAGAATTTACTTGTGTATGTCCGAAAACAGGACTACCTGATTTCGCAAATGTTACCATAAAATATATACCAACCAATAAAATAATAGAATTGAAATCATTCAAACTATACATGGTAGCATTTAGAAACATTGGAATTTTTCACGAACATTTCACAAACAGGATATTGGATGACTTTATAAAAGTAACAAAACCTCTATGTGCAGAGATTATAGTGAATGTGGCGAATAGAGGTGGAGTATATACCACAGTTCAAAGAGAATATAAATCAAAAGACTTTATTGAATTAGGACCAACATCTCAAATATTCCATCAATGGATGGAAAGGAGGATTTAAATGGAAAATAAAATGGAAACACTATATAGAATAATGCCAATAATACATAAAAAAAGAAAGCGCGGTTATTCATATAGAGACCTTGAATCTTGGTATGGAGGCAAATGGCATCATACAACAATAAGAAAACATTACAGAATATGGCTATCAAATAAAAACATACTTTGGAAGATAAGAGAAAGATTCTTTTAGGTAGATATAATGAATAATGCGATATTTATTCCAGCCATTGGAATTCAATTCACTAATTACTGGCACTACAATAGGACCCTGTTACATAATGGGATAGACTTGAAATTTTTCTCTCCCAAATCTGCCTTCCAATATCCATATATGCTCATAACCGCATTTTATGGAATGGACTATAAAGATAATAACTTTCGTGAAGAAATCGGATATCCAAAAAAGAATAAATTAATGGGAGATAGTGGAGGATTTGAGGCGGCTACAAAAGGAGTTAGACCAAATCCAGAAGCTGTTCTCAAATGGTTGGAAGCAAATACGGATTATGCAATGAATTTAGATATACCATATGAGCAGGCCTCAAAAAGATTACCTACTAGAAAGGAATTCGATTTTTCCTTAAAAGAAAGTGCCAGTAATTTTGAATATTTTGAGAAGCATAGAAAAAATTATGATACTAAATTCTATAATGTTCTGCATGGAGAATCTTGGAAATACATGAACGAATGGTATGACAAAGTGAAGCATCATAATTTTGAAAGTTGGGCTATAGGATTAAAACCTCCAGAAGATATATATACTCAGATTCTCGGATTTTCTTACCTTTATGAAAAGGGAGCATTGGAGAATTCTGATGGTCTGCATTTTTTTGGAATGAGCGGAACAAAAATTACGCCTGTTATTGCATATTTAACCAGGAAATATCTCAAAAAAACCACAGTAACGTTCGATAGTTCATCTTACAATGTAGGTGCAATATATAGAGCATATTTTTGCCCGTTCAAATCCCCCGGCTTACGCAGATTATTCTTTGGAGAGAAATTTAAAGATGAAAATCCATATATGAAGACACTTCCATGCTTCTGTCCTGTCTGCTCTAAATGTTCTGTTGAAGACTATATGGCATCTGGAGATTATAGAGGATGTTTAATATCATTGCACAATTTATGGTTAACTATACATTATACAAAATGGGTTAATAGCATGATTGGAGACGAATCCAATTTTTCCGAGGATCTTCAAAGAGCCTTTGAATTTGCAGATTTCTGTGTCGAGAAAGGAACAAAGGCGGGATTTGAACACAAAAAGCCAGAGATTAAACAAGGAAAAAATGCCAATATATTTTCTTTTGATAAAGGGACACCAAAAATATCTGAATTAATGAATGACATGAATAAGGAAAAAGAAAAGGATTTAGAAAAATTACAAGAGTTAGATATGTGGAATGATATTTAATGTCGCTAATAATGGAACAAGTCGGACAGAGAAATATTTGGATAAAAAGCAGAGATAAGGATGGAAATCCTTCTGTCAGGGTTGTGGAAGATTTTATGCCCTATTTTTATGATGATAACAAGAAAAAGATATTTGTGGACAGCCCGGGCGATATAAAGGAATTAAGAAAAAAATATAAGAAAACGTATGAGGCGGACATAACATACGTCCAAAGATATATTATAGATAGAATGAAGGTTCCATTACCAGAAGAACCCATTAGAATATGTTATTTTGATATCGAAACAAATAAATGTCTGGATACCAAAGAAACTCCTGAACCTATAATAAGTATCGCATTTTATGATTCATTTATGAAAAGATTTGTTGTGTTTGTTTGGAGAGAAGATTTAAAGACTACCAAGGAGAAAATGAAAGTAAAATTTGAGGAATTAGAAATTGATGAAGATGTTTCTGTTTACAAATTTAGCACAGAAGAAGATATGTTGAATAAAGTGATAGAGTTTATAGATAGTACAGACCCAGATATTATTGCGGGATGGAATTCAGGAGGGGAATTTTCGGGCAATCATCCATTTGATTTCCCATACTTATTAAATAGAATGGACAGATTAAATTTGAAGAAGGAGAAATTGAGTCCGCTGAGAAGAATTAGTATTGAGGAATATTGGAATAGAGTATCTATTAAAGGAAGAATCGCAATAGATTTAAAAGAAGCTTATAAAAAGAGAGAAAGTTCCGTTAGAAATTCTCTAGATTTTGTATCAAAAGAAGTATTAGGTAAGAAAAAGTTAGAAATTGAAATGAAAGATATATGGAAAGATATAGACAATCTGGTAAAATATAATATTGTAGATGTATATCTAACCAAAGAAATAGATGAAAACAAAAAGCTAATTGAAGGATTTAATAATCTTAGAAGAATTACAGGATGCGTCTGGAGCGGTCTAGTTCATGAGTCTATGATAACAGATTCTCTAATACTAAAAGAAGCAAAAAGAAAAGGAATGATACTCCCGACAAAAAAGAAAAATGTGAAGAAAAAATACAAGGGAGGATTTGTCCATAAAGTTAATCCTGGATTACATAAGAATGTGGTAGTTATGGATTTGAAATCTCTATATCCTAGTCTAATTTGTCAATTTAATATATCTTTTGATACAATAAAGAAGGAAGCCGAAGAAGGAGACATAACTCTAGGTAATGGAGCTATATTTAGACAAGATGTAGAAGGATTGGGACCGTCTATCTTGAAAAATTTGTTTATATTGAGACAATTATATAAAGATGAAAGAAAGAAGCATAAAAGACACTCTCCGGAATGGGAAACATATGAATCTCTTCAATATGCAACAAAAAGAACAGCAAATGCCCTTTATGGTCAGTATGGAAGCGAAAAGTCTAGATACTATGCCAGCGAGGCGGCAGGAAGCATAACATGGTTGGGAAGAGAAACTATTCTTTGGACTATTAAATTTGTTGAAGAAAAAGGTCTAAAAGTAATATATGCAGATACAGATTCTGTATTTATAGATTTTAACAAAAAACCACAGATAGATGATATAAATTTATTATTAAAGCAGATTAATGAAAGTTACTCGAAGTTCGTCCAAAAGTTTGGCATGTCTGTGAATAGTTATTTGCAGTTAGATTTTGAGGGTATTTATAGTTCTATCTGGTTTACTAATGCAAAAAAGAGATATGTTGGATGGCTAACAAATGATGGAAATAAAGATATAGAAAGAGAGTTAAAGGTTAAAGGATTTGAAATGAGAAGAAAGGATCAAAGTATGTATGGAAAGAATATACAGAAAGAAATATTTGAAATGTTATTAGATGAGAAGAACAAGGAAGAAATTGATAGATATGTACTAAAAAAGAGGGCGGAAATGAAGAAATGTTCCATTACACAAATAGCAATAAGTAAGAGAATAACAAAGGAATTAGATAAATATACTAGAAAAAATGCTATTCATAAAGGTGCAGAGTTTGCCAATGAATATTTGGGAGAAAATTTTGGAGCCGGAAGCGAGATGTATTTTATTTATTGTAATGAGGTAAAGGTAGGAAGTAAATGGTGGCCAATAGAAGCGATATGCTTCTCACATAATAATATACCTGAAGTCAAGGTAGATTGGGAAAAAATGGCTGAATTAAATATAGACAATAAGGTAGAGAAGATTTATGAGTCTGCGGGATGGAATGCAGCCATAGGTAATACTACTATGGATAAGTGGTTACAATGAAATTATCTAAAAGTAAAATGTTGACATATTTGATGTGTCCAAGACAGTTCAAATTTAAATATATACAATATCTTCCACAGAAAAAGAACAAATATATGAAGGCAGGAATAGAAGTACATGATATATTAGATAAATTTTTCGACAAAATAGATATTTATAAACCTGACTTTTTTGGAACCATGAAAGAAGTGGCAGGAGATATGTATTTGGAACACCAACAATATTTAGATAATTTCATAAAGTATGAAAGTCAAAGATGGGAATCATTAAAGAATAAAATATGGTACAAGCCTATGAGAAAGGAGAAAAAGATATTTGAGAAAGATTTCAATGCCATAATAGATAGGGTTGATTATATTCCTGATAATGGATTCTTTTTGATAGATTATAAGACAGGAAACTTTTACAAGAAGAAATGGGAAGAAGCAAGATTTGAATTGACATTTTATGCATATTTGTTTGCCAGAAAGTATCATAGGCCAATATGGAAAATTGGAATTATGGCATTAAAGACAGGCAAAATGTTCGAAGAAGAGTTAACCAAGGCTCACTATGATGAAATGTTTAGAATTGTTGAATGGGTGAAAAAAAGAATTGGAAATGAAGAATATCATCCAAAACCAGGAAGTATGTGTTATTGGTGTGACTATAGAGAAATATGTGAAGAACTCAGAAAAAGTGAAAAGAAAAAAGACTTATTTGATGATTGGGAGATAGACAAATGATACAGAAGGGAAATGCTACAGAAAAGATATTTGGTACTTTTCCTAGGGAATTTGGAAAGCATAGGTCTTTTATTACCAATAAAACAGATTTCTATTATATGGCAAATAAATATAATGGATTTATGAATTTATATGCTTCAATATATTCTATTCCAGAAAAAAGAAATTATCGTGATGCTATCGTCGATAAATTATACTTTGATTTAGATAATATGCAGATGGTAACATACATCAATCCAAGATGCTGGTTGGCCACCAAACGATTACACTTCTATCTAAAAGATAAAAAGTTAAAGCATATGGCATTTCTGACTGGAAGGGGATTCAATGTTTTTATATTTACCGAAATTAAAAAATTATATAATCCAAAAGAAGCCATCAAGAATGCACAAGAATATATAGCACAAGAATCAGAACTAAAGATAGGAGGATGTCAGAAATCTGATATAGATGAGCATATAATTGGAGATATTGCAAGAATTACTAGAATTCCAAATACATGGAATTTGAAAGCAAAAAGATTCTGTATTCCTTTAATTGAAGATGACTTCTATAAAAGTTATGATGAGATTTGTATGATAGCAGAAAAACAGCGATTCAAATTTGAAGTTTTTGGAAACAAACTATTAGACCTAGCTGGATTTGATTCTTTAAAGTCTAATGAAGAAATAGAATGTTTAGAAGATTTTGACGTTCCAGAAGGTTGTGATTTTGAGATTTATATAAAAATGTTACCGCCTGTAATACAAAGGCTACTGATTACAACAAAATGCGGATGGAGAGATAGATATTTAACAATATTGGCTATAAAAGAAATAGGATTACCTAAAAGTCTATGCAATAAAATATGTCAGAAATATTGGACACCACAAAAATATAGACACGCCGTAAGAGATGAGCACCAAATTGATTATATTTATAGAAGGGAAAATTTGATGTTTCCAAATTGGAGTACAATAATTCATGAAGGATATGAGGTAACTAAAAAAGATTTGGAATTCAAATTTTATAAGGATAGAATATGAAAAGAGGAAGAAAGCCAACTTGTGATTGTGGTATATGTAAGAAGTGTATTCAAAGAGAATATTCTAGAAAATACAGAGAAAGACATGAGGTGAAAAAAGAACAAAAATTTGAGAAAAAGAAAGAACCAAAAAAGATAGTCAAAAGACATCAAAGAGAAATTACAAGAATTTTGGTTATTAATGATATAGGAATTCCCATAAAAACAAATTGCCACATAGAAGGATTTCGTACCGTAATTGTTAATGTAAGTCTAGGAAGCCCTGATGAACCTTTCGAGAAACAGCAATATCATGACATTAATAAGTTAGATAGAAGAATGGTGAAAAATTTAATATGCTAATATATATAGGAGGAAGGGGCAAACATGGAAAGTTTGGCGGGAAGTATGGATATATTAAGTATGATAAAAATTTGAAATTGAGCGAACAGAAATATAAGATATTCAAAAATGAGAACATAAAGAATAATGAAGCAGATTATATGGCATTGATTAAATATTTAGAAACAATGAAAGAAGATGAATCTGCATACATTATGACAAATAATATGTTGCTGGAGAAACATTTCAATGAGAAATGGAAGATTAAAGAAAAGAGGTTAAGGGATCTATTACAAATGTCTAAATCAATATGTATATTGAAGCGACTGAAACTCAATGTTTGTTGGATTCCAAGAAAATATAATAAGATGGTGTTGATACTTGAAAAAGAAAATGATAAAGTTTCATTTAACAGGAAAAAAGAGAACAATAATCCAAATTAGACAAATTAGAAAATATTATATTTGGTTACACAAATTAAAGAAGCCTAGAAATTGGACTAACAAATATATACATTTCCAAAGAATATATGGATTGGGAGAAGGGCAATTAGGATTCATAAAAAATATAGCGAATATAACAGGAGTAGTAAATATATTGAATTTTGTCAAGCTATATTTTCCTGAATATGCAAGTAACTTTCTCTCGGTAACTCCGATTATAGTGATATCATATATAGTAATTGGATACATGATGGGAACAATTTTAGATAAGAAACTAAAGATGGTAGATAAGGTTAGAGGATGGGACAACAAACGAGATCCTGCAACAAGAGAAATATTGCATAGATTGAGAAGACTTGATAGAGGAAAGGTGAATTAATGTTTTATGTAGACAGTAGAGAACCCGAACAGATAATAAGAAAAGTCAAAAAGTCTGGTGAAAAGTTTGAAGTTAAATCTTTGCCAGTAGGAGACTTTGTGAAGGGTGATGTATGTATAGAAAGGAAACATATAGAAGATTTTGTGAATTCTATTCAGAGTGGTCATTTACAGAAGCAACTTCTACAGATGGAAGATAATTTCAAAAGACCATATCTTATAATAAGTGGAGATAGAGAGAGTCTTAAATGGAATCTGCATTATAGGAAGTGGACCGTTTCTCATCATAATGGAGCTTTGGCTCATTTAACTAGATATCCCAAATTAAAAGTGTTCCAGGTTCCCAATGATAACCAATTAGTAGATTTAGTTATTAGAATAATGAAGAAAAGTTTTGACGGTAAGGTAGTTAGTATTATGGATACAGAACTATTGCGAAATTCAGTTTCATCTGATGATATTAAAACTAGAATGATTTGTGCCATTCCGGGAATTGGATTTGAAAAGGCCAAATTATTGAGACAGAGAATAAATATACTTCTATTAAATGAAGAATGTGATATCTGTAAAATTAAAGATATAGCAAGACTTTCCGGATTTGGAGATTCAACAGCGAAAAAGATATTGAAGATACATCTATTGCTTCCTAAATCAAAACAAGAAATTAGAAAGACTATTGCTAGAAGCATAAAGCTTTAATTTGAGCATATAAAATCATGCAAAATGCTTTCAAAACCATTAAAAATTTTAATGATTCTTTAATACTGGAGTATTACTACTTAGAAAATTTTGTGCAGTTTTAGAATGTAATTTCAAATAAATCAAAATGCCTCATATCATCAGCAATCTTAATCTATATAAAATTCAACCATTTAAGGACGCCTTTAATTATATTTGTTCCCCATTCGACAGCACCAACAGAAGCAAGACTTGCCATTGTGGCATCTATTGACACTTCTGATATTGGCATTCCTGAGTATCCTAAATAAGCTCCAACACATCCCGTGAAGACCATCGTAGGTACAGCCTTTTTCCATTCTACCCCTCTCCAATCAACATTTGGCTTATTTTTTATAATTCCTGTAATGGAAGTTACAGCACCAACACCAAATCCTATTGCCGCACTAGTTATCACATCTATAATAATTATCACCTCCCTTATTGTCCCTGCTTTTTGTAAAGTATGCTAGCAGATGTTAATTTTGTGGTGAGACTAGCAAAATGAAATTTCGCTATTATCACTTTTCCTCTCTTTGATGATGGAATTTCTACCAAGGTGTCAGGTTCAACATCAACATAGTTAGAACCATCTGTAGTTATCTCACATCTAAACCATGTCTCTCCCTCATCAGACTTAAAATTGTTTCCTGTTACTTTCAATAATACATGGGTTATTTCTGCATCTTCGGATAAAGTTTTTGTTTGCGCTTCACCACTACTTTCATTTAGTTGCAACATCAAGGTATTATCCCATACCAAAGTCTTTGTCAGAGAATCTAATTGTGCATCATCATTTGGATCATCTCCGCTCTCACCATAATCTGTATCATTAAATGTTATATAATGCGTTCTCGTCATCCCATGTAAATTCTTATTTTGTATTCTTTCCTGTTCTGTCTTTTTACTTTCTATAATCATTTCCATAATACCTTTCTCTTGTTCTTGATAAGAAATAGAGGTAATAAATCCACTGGCATCAAGAGAATGAGATACGTCTACAACTGTCTTAAATTCATTTAATTTAAGAAAAGGATTAATAAGTAATATCTCTTCGCCTGGAACCAATGTAGGCAGACCATAAGATTGACAACTTCCTTTTTGTTCCATTGTGGAACTTACACTATTCAAATTGGAAGATTTGTTAGATACCTGGTCATAATTTATTAAGTTAGTATCCTCCACCATTGTTTCTCTAATATTATAAGAAGATTGAGATGTAGAATCATCATCCCTATGTATCAATATATTTCCCAATTCACTAGAACCGACTACCCATGTTCTATTCTTCATTGATTGTAAATCACCATCAATATTATTACCGCTAATCATATTTCCTTGATAAATAATACCTAATCCACTAACCACAGTTCCTTTTTGTCGAATATGCCATACTTTATTTGAATCAATTCTGAAGGTATGATTACCTCCGGATTCTTGTATGCAATCTCTTATTGCCTGTAGTAATGGTCTTCCATTCCAACTTGGAGTAATATTTGTTTGTATCGTATCTATATAAGTATTAGAAGAACTATGTCCTGACGCATATTTATCTCTTAAATATTTGATAACCTCCGAGGTAGATGTTGGTGTCGCAGAGAAATCTTCGAAAACCAATCTATCAGCCTCACACATATAATCTCTTCCTGAAATCTGCAAATATAATGCTCCATTATTCTCCATTATATATTCAGGAACTTCAAGACGTCCTTCTATCATCGGATCTCCGGTAAATACATTATCATAATTAATCCAAATTTGTACTACGGAATTTTTGGAAAATGTATCAGTATATCTACCATTTCCATTATCTAAAAGAACACTAAACGAACCGACCCGATTGGTACTACCTAAATCTACATGAGAAGAAACAACATGACTAGATACATCTGTACCTCCTATAGTAACTTTCCTATATACTTTTCTTTTCGCGAAAGCCCTAGTATCATATATCACTCTAGCAATATTTGTCTTTATTGGCATAATACACACTTGGATTCCCAAAAATAATAGGGTTCATAATACATATTTGTATCACTACAATTTGTATAATTATTCTTTAACCATATTCCACCACAATATGATTTTTGACCGGAAGAACAATTATTCAAAATTTTCTGTCTTGTTGTATTTAGTATTATGACACTTTCAAATCCAGAAGTATTGCTAGCCATTTCTACCATACATGAATCCGTATTATTTGAACTTAAATATAAATCAAAGTTTTCTATGTTTGTAAATCCGGTTATATTCAATACAGGATATGTTGAATCTTGTCCAAAAGGCTCCACATTCTTGCTATTATTTGTTCTCGGAACAAAATAAATATCATCAAAGAAATCATATTGTGGTACAATATCATAGCTATAATTGGAATATCTAACAAAAAGATATTGCCATGTATTATTAGTGCTGACGTTATAGTCTACATCACCATAAAAGTTAGAATATATATTGCTTATTTCAATTTTATTACAATCATCACAGGATATACCAATGCTGTCAGTATTGTCTATTATATCAATTCTGCTGGAAGTATAATTTTGGTGAGTCAAATTATATGTCAAATTTATTAGGCGTATTTCAACAATTCCAGAAGTTACAGATTTTATTCCGGTAGATAATACAAACCAATTATCTGTACTACTTTCAATCTCACTTTGAACTTCACTTCTCATGGTTGAATTTCCTATCTCTATTTCACTATTCAGCACACCTGAAGTCTCGTACTCATAGTCTCCATTAAATCCAACATCTATACTAACATTTTCAGGATATGTCAAATTAACCTTTACAGTAATATTGGTATAATCCGTACTAATATAATTGTAATTACAATTATTCAACATTATCCAGGCAAAATTTATCACTCTATATTTTAACCAAGTATTATCTATAATATTACTAAATCCTGAATCTATATAAGCTGTAGTTTGACCATTTCCTAGACTACTATCTAAATCATACCAGGAAAAGGTAGTATAATTATATACCTGGAAAGCTTTTTTGGGAGATTCTAGACCGCAATCTCCACCATACCAATTATACAGAGTTCCATTCCATAAAAATGTGATATTTGATAATGTATCGGGATCTTCTGAGATTTGAAATCTATATTCCTGTGCGGAACCACCATAGACTGAATGACTACAACCATAATATTGGTTTCCATATTTCCATTGTGTTAGAGCGTTCACATTGTCTTCGTACCATAATTTTTCGTATGCCTCATCGGTGAATACTCCGTCAGATGGATTACCACAATTTCCAGATCCTTCTGCATATTTATCTCCCGTCTGAGAAGTAGCATCCAAAAAATCCTCGCTATATGTATAATTATTAGCATAACTATATCCACTAATAGTCATATTATATTGTTCACAGGTGGTATTTGCAGGTAGTGTTATATCAAATGAATGAATTCCAGCAGATATAAATGTTAGATTAAATATTTTGTCTCCATCATCAGTTGTATTCACATAAAATTTATTTTGCTTTAATTTACCCGGAAAATGTAAATCATATTGTCCGTCTTCATCTTTATCTATTGTTATATTTTCCGGATATCCTGACACATCCCATCCATAAATATCAAAAGAGGTATTCAAATGCTCTTTCTTATCACCAATATATAGACTTGAATCAGTTGTTAAGTTTATAGATAATGAGCCATTATATTCATTACTTTTAGCGAAAGTATTAAAGTTATATGTCACATTATCCTGAGAGCAATTCATGCTTTCATATCCTGTTAAATTAATTCCAATACATACATATCCATTGGAAATTCCTGTTAGATATGCCACAGAACCATATTCATAATATGCACTTCCATTGGTTCCGTTCAAACACATAAATTCAGTATTATAAGATTGAGGAAGATAATCTATATTTTTAGATGATATTGTATATGTAGAATCACATATACCATCCCCATCACAATCTTGACAAATCTGTGAAAATCCATTTCCACTAGAATCATTTATCCACATATTTCCTTTTTCACTATTATTCCAATAATTTGAATATTCTGTACCTTCAAACCACACAGGTTGTCCAGTATAATTCACATAATTATTATAAAATGTATTATTATAAGCATTAGAATATCGAATAGCATACGATAAATTGGTAATTATCGTATTATTCCAATATCTATTATCATGACTTTGGGTAATTATTGCATATTCTTGCCAATTAAAAGTACAGTTTGATACATTTACATTGGTATTAACTGTCGCCCATACTCCCCAATAATAATCAAAAGTGCTATCTTGCACAATAACATTATTTCCTCCTGATACATATACTCCTATATCTGTCACATTAATATACACATTTTCAATATTTACATCTGATCCAGAAAATGCCCAAATACCATTATACCAATGAGATATTCCATCACAATTTTTTATTGTTATATTATCACCTTGAGTAATAAAAGCCTTTGTACTTCCTCTTATTCCATCAATCTGATGACCATCACAATCAAAAATAACATTACTAGCACTTATAGTAAAGCATACAGAAGAATCATTATTCAAAATATCAGTAGTTAAATTATATCTACCAGATTCATCTATATCTTGACATTTGGAAACTTGTATTTCTTCAGAAGTACCAACTGTCACATTTTCTCCAAGAAGTCTGTAGCTCATTTCTTGAACCCAAGACTGATTTTTGGCTTCCGAAAAATGATAAAGTTCATCTATATAAACGCTGGTTGCTCTAACTCCTGAATCATAATATCCATTTACAGTATTTATTGATCCTCTATTACTACTACCATATTCTCCACCTGTAGAATTATATTGATAAATTGTTATTGTATCTGTTCCATCCCATACCCAAGTTGCCACAAACCAAGTATTATTATTTGCATCTATATTTGTGGTTTTCCAGTCGTTATAATATCCTCCCCATTCCAGTTCACTATTTGCTTTGTCAGGCTTTATTCCACAAAAGAAGGCTGTATCATGAAAATTATTTCCTTGTATATTTAAGTCTCCATTTCCTCCCGAACCATTCATATAAACCAGTCCCATTATTGTTCTAGGATTATTGCCTATTATTCTTCCTCCAGAAGTAACCTCATAAACTTGGCTTGGACTACCATGAAAATCACTATTTCCATTACCGTGCAAAAAACCGTCCAATTTTCCAGAAGAATTTATTTGTATTGCACCAGGATTATTTTCAAAATTATTCAAAAGAGTATCATTAAACGAATTATTTATATAATTAAAGTGATGTACTATTACCGCATTCTCGTCTGTCCACATATTTTGGGGATTTCTTCCTGTTATGGAAGACGCATTTTCATAATTCTTAACTGCTGTTCCGTTTGCTATCTCCACGTCTCCAGAACAATCTTCGCTATCACAATACACATATAAAGTTTCAGAACCAGTAGCATTTTGTATCCAGAAAATATCATCTCTATTAGGTATTGGAATAGGGAAAAGATTAACATATGCATATTCTGTATTTATTTTAAATCTATAATAAGATATATTCCACCAATCGTATTCCTTAAATTCGTACCCATACAATACCGGAATATGTTCTATATTTCTTTGTCCTGTCATAACCTTTAGTTTACCATAAACTCTTGCTAGTCTACACTCACCCGGCTTTGTTTCAGGTATGTCTTGACTCCAGTAGATGTTCTCATATGTTATATTCTTCTTTTCGTAGACGGGCTCCCATCTGGAAAGGTTGAGGCAAGTCTCGTTCTTTTCTGTTTCATAACATTTGATATCCTTTATCCATTTTCTCCCTTTATACACATTAACTTCTTTTATAGCCTGCTCTTTATATTGATATTCAATTTTCCAGTCATCAACATAATCAGATCCCGAAGAAAAATAAGTGTTAAATCCTTTTTGTTCACTACTTATAGTTTTATCTGTTGGATTACAATCCCAATATTGTGTCCAAGCATAATCAAGACCTATTTCTCTAGGTAATTCTTTTTCTTTCGGTTGTACTATTCTGAAATAATCTTCTTTATCATGTTGTCCTAAGACATATGGACAATTTGGAAAAAATTTCAGCTCCAAATCTTCCCATGGTTGTTTTCCTTCTATCTTATAAAATAAAGTGTAAATATTTCCTTCTCTAAATGCATAAGAATATTTGGCGGTAGCTCCATATTTGCACCAATAACAACCACACCATGAGCCGGTACAATTTTCTGGTAATTCTCTAACATTATGTATTTCTCCTTGTTCATCAAAATAAGGTTCTCCCCAATTCCTATAGATAGTTATATTTAATCCATACTTATTCTCGAACCAAGATTCATTAGAATAATAAGCCCAATCTTGTAAGGTCTTAAAAGTAATATTAATCCAGCATACGTCATCTGTGCAAGTTACATCTGTATTTTCACTAAGTATCTGTATATATCCTAATTGTGAAAGAAAGAAAGGGAGAGCAAATATTATAGCCGCAACGGGAATAGATCCCGCTACCACATACTTCTTTGTTCTATCAAAATTTATACGTTTTAATCCCATCTAATAACCTCTATCCACTAATTGTTTAACTCTGCCTCTAAATTTAGGACTTTCTGTATCTATTTCTAAAACAAAATCTTCGCCTGTATATTTCCACATTTGAACATGATTTACATATATCAAGAAAGCGTGCCATCCCTCATTATCCGATGAAATAATACTAGCCTTTCTTCTTGCATCTTCAATACTCATTCTTGTTCTAAACATAGCAATTACTGGTCGTATTCATATCCTCTAATTGAGAAATTATAGTGGTTGGGCTGTCCACCAACAGTAGGTATAATAACAGCAGATACAATCATGGTGAAATTATTAGTTCCATCATTATATGTTTGTGTTTCTCCTTCGTATCCTTCCAGAGTCGCTTTATCTGTATCTTTACTAGCACCTTTTAATATACCTCTTATTTCAACTGTATTACTACTTTTTCCTACAGTTTGAAACACATCACCTTGTCTTCCTGGTATTGGTATTCTAATAACCCTTGATGCTTGGTGAACATCAACATAATCACAATAAAGAGTTACAGAACCGAGAGTAACTGTAGTTATCATGACATCGACCTCGCCCTACTTGCTACCGCTTGTCTTTGTATTTGTTCAAATATCATTCTAGCATCCATATTAGGTGATACTGTAAATGCACCTTGACTGAAATTATAATTATAAGTATTAGAAGCATTCACTTCTCTAGATGACATTACCGATTCTCCTTCATGAAGCTTATATAAACCAGTTTTTGGTATATAACCTCCTGATGCTCTTCCTGGCGGCATATCTATAAGAGATTCTAAACCCTCTTTTGATAATGTCTGTATTCCTTCCCAATTAATATTTATGAATTCTAGTTGGCCTTTAACTTTCTCCAGTTTTTCTGATAAAATATCGAGAGGTTCTTTCATTTCTTCAATTGCTTCCTTATTATCTTTCATAGCCTCATTTTCTTCCCACATTTTTTCTGTTAAACTAGTTATTCTACCTTCGAGAATTCCTTTCGCTTCTTCTAGAGCATAAGTTCTTCCGTCTAATTCTATGGTAGTAACAATCTGTCTTTGTAATTCTTCTATCTCCTTCTTCAACTTTTCAGTCAACTTGCTTTCCTCATCAGCTAATTTAATCTTTTCTCTTTTAGCCAAATCATGTTGTCTTACATATTCCTGATATTGACGAGGTTCTACTCTTTCAAACATTTTTGCTCTGGTACTCTCTACCTTCTCTTCTGCTTTCTCCAAATCTCGCCTAACATCTTGCAACAAATCTTCTGTCGGCATAAATTTTTGAGGATCTAAAACTTTCATTTTGCTTTCTAAATCTCTAACAATATCTGCTTGACTACTCATTACGTCATTTACTAAAGATAATTGATTTCTCAAATCATGAAGTTCTCTACTCCATTGTTTTGTTTGTTTTTGAATCTTCTCATTCTCATCCATATATGTTGTCATGGCTTTCTGTGTATCTAACATTTGGTCTTCTATATTTTTCTGAGCCGAAACATAATCTTCCGCAAGCTTACTATTTGCTATTGTTTCTTGTTGCAAATCAGCAAAATCCTCAATTAACCATTGAATTTGTTTATCATATGCTGTTGTTTCTCCCTCGGTATATTGCATTATCTTTGCCCAATTAGTCATATAAACAATTCCTTTCTCTGTTTCATTATTCATTCCCGTTGTGGCAGTCTTTAGTGTTTCTAATAATGCTTCTCTGGTTTTCATATTTCTATCTATTTGAGGCCAATCTTTCTGTTCTCTAATTATGGTTAATCCAAATAATCCTTGCTTTGCAGTAGCCTTCTCTAATTCATTACCATATTTCTCTACCGCCGCAGCAGTTTGTGCCATATCTCTAGCTCCAGAAATAAGAGTAGTCATAAAGTCATATGCTCCCTTAACTAGTTGTGCATCGGAAATATTTTCAACTAACTTCTTCCATTCAGCATTAAGTCCAGCAATAGAACCTTTCGCTGTATCTGCCTGTTGAGCATACAATCCTGTAAATTTGGCAGTTTGTTCAATTATTTCATTATAAAGAGCTTGGTGTATCTGAGCCTCTGATAGAAGATCTGCCGCCACACCTAATTCATCGGAAGCCTTTCTTCTCAGTCTATTTAAGTTTGTAGTGACACCGATATTGTCAAGAATATTAGCCGTTAACTGCTTATAACCTCTAGCCAGTAGAGGAAGCTGTTCATCTGCTTGATATCCCATAGCAGCAGAACCATCTTTGACTGCTTGAACAAATTTCTTTATTTGTTCAGTATCTAATTCTGTTGAAAGCAATCTCAATACACCTGGTGCTAGAGAAGCCTTAGTCATAAATGCATCTGTCTCAGAACTCATTATTTCCATAACAGAAGCATAACTTCTTCCTGTAGAACGGGCAGTAGATTCTAAAGCCAACATAGAAGCTTCTAGTTCCACATTTCCCATTATTAACTCATTTATTGCACTTGTCACTGTGGTTATAACTCCATTCATTGCTTGCCATGCCACGCTCATGACAAAACCTGTCTTGACTAAATTAGTAAAACTTCCTATTGTACCATCAACATTCTTGGATAACGTAGTAACTCTCCTGCTGGTGGAGGCTGCAGATTTTTCAACATTAGAAAGAGAACTAGAGGCGGTATTGGCAGACTTTCCCATTCTAGCCATTCTAGATTCTATGGTACTAAGTTGTTTTTCCACATTCTGGAATCCTTGCATCATTAGTTCCAGTATTGCTCTACTTTTTGCATCAGTCATGCTCCTTCTCCTTTGTAAACCTTAAATCCATCCAATACCTGTTTTATTTCTTTGTATGTCAGTTGCCCCATATTAAAATAATTGTAACCTGAATAATGTAGGAACCACTCGACTCCTAATTCACCACTTACTCTTTTTGCTTCTTTGAAAAGTTTATCCGTTATTTCTATTTGTTCACATTTTTTTTTAAGTCTTGTTCTTGCTTTTCAATAGGTTTTTTATCTTTTCCTTCTATATCCACACCAGAGATTTTGTATATTACAGTCACAAAAAGATCCCAAGCTTTATAAAATTTGGGTAATCCATCTTTACCCTTGTATCTTATTGTTTTTACTGCATCACTAAGCAATTCCTCTGACGTAAATAGAGGTTTATCTGTTTTCGGATTTAATATATATTCTGCGGCAAATTCTGCCATTATCCTATCATGCTTCTTTTGGTCGTTCTGTTTCATGGCTCTTCCTGCTTCATTAAAAACTCGCAATATCTTTCCTCTTGGAGCAGGCTTTACTAGAAGAACTCTTCCGCCCAATTCTGGACAAGGATATTCTATTGGCAATAATTGCCCTTTTTCATCTCTTTCATGAAGTAAAAAGTTTTTCTCCAAATAACCCATCTAATTACACCTCCTATTAGGTCTAAGACCCCCAATTAGGTCTATCATTAAATCACTTATGACCAATTTATGCCCTGGAATGTTATAGATTCCATGAGAACCTCTGTTCCCGGAGCAATTCTCATATTCCTATCTCCTGCTTTACAATCGCTTATAGTTATCGAACCCCCGCCCGTAACTGTTATAGCAATATCGAACTCATTGTCATTGTCTACAAGATTTTGGAATAAATCATTTGTGGTCCATCGTCTATTAATTGTTCCTTCTGCTGTTTTCATACCTGTTGCGTGCATTGACACATTAGTGCCTACAGGATCAAATTTCGCTCTCTGCTTTCCTAGTGTAACATTCGCTTCACCAAGTGTTCCACTTGCTCCTGTAATCGTTGTACCACTAACTGTCAAGCTGGCAACGGTTCCCGTTAATGTTGATGCCATATAATTACCTCCTTTTCAAATTAGGACATTTGTCCCCAATCTAATCCAGTGAATGCTAGTGTTTCATTCATAACCTCTGTACCTGGTGCTACTCTAATATTTCTATCTCCAGCTATACATCCACTAACAGTAGCTGTTCCCCCTCCAGTCACATTTATTGTCACAGAGAACTCGTCATCACTATCAGCCAATTGCTGAATTAACTGTGCACTTCCAGATGAAACCTCGTTAGCACTTGCTACCCATCTTTTCGTTATATTACCTTCTACAGTCTTCATACCAGTTGTATGCATAGAAACATTTGTTCCAACCGGATCAAACTTTCCTCTTTGTTTTCCTAGTGTTATTGTAGCTTCGCCCAATTCACCACTGGATCCTGTTATTGTAATTCCGCTAACTTGAACTGCCGCCACTGTTCCTGTTAATACTGAACCCATTCTTATCTACCTCCATTCTTGATTTGGAAGAAGTATTCTTCCTTATAAATACTTTATATATTTCTGATTTCCCGTTAAATTTTTCAAATTCATATATCTTCTTTATGTCGTGTCTTTCATTTGGAATCTGGCTAAAAAATCGCTTAAAATTTTCTACGTTTAAGACTACCTGCTCGGTAGATTGCTTTAAATTTTTGTGCGATTTTGAAAGTATTTTACGTGGTTCTGTCTCGCATTTTACTCCCTGCTCAAATATCAAAACGACTTTTCTAGCTATCCTCAGACATTCTTGAATTAATTTTACAGGAAAGCCTATATCTTGTATTACATACAACCCATAAACTAAATCAAATTCATCATTTTTGAAAGATGTATTCAATGCATTACCAAATTCTACAGGCTCTCCTCTTCCTCTAGCCAATTCTATGGCCTCTTTATTTATATCTATTCCTTTTATTTTGAGAGAATTACTATTCCCCATATTATTCCACATTCTTTTTAGAAGCTTAATGACTATTCCCGATCCTGCTCCTATTTCTAGAATGTTAGGACATTCTTTATTTGTCCTAGCATCATCTATTTCTTCCATTATCGCTTCTAATTCTTTACTTGCTCTATTATTGAAATAATCTTCTCTTTCTGTATAATACATACTATAATACTCCTAATATCTTTTTCTTCTTCTTTCTAGCAGATTTAACAACTTTCTTCTCTATCTGCTTCTCTTCTTTTGGCTTAACCACTTCTTTTATAATTCCATCTAAACTGGAATCTGCGGCAACTATATTGTTTCCATCAGTCACTATCTTTCCACTTATACCGATAAAGGTATCATTTGGATATCCTGATGATGTTACCACTTCTTTTATTTTATTCATTTGCTCGTCTGTCACTCTCATAATACACCTCCTATTGTAATATATATCTCGAAGTAGAAATTCTATATAAACCTGTCTTTAAATTTCCCCCAAGAGATATTCTATTTAACCAATTAATTCCTGATATTGATGTAGCATTAGTTAATAGTTGTTTATCTACAATCTCTATAATCTTATCTAAAAGGAATGTCCTCTTATATTGAAAATTATTAACAGTACCACAATCATTCATTCTAATCACAACATGAATATCAAATACTAAATTATCCAATCTCTCTGCCGTTCCAGCAGATTGAAATCCTTCTGACGACGGAACTCTTTCTATAAATATTGATGGTGTCTTTCCTGTCTTAACAGATTCTAATCCTGATTCTAATGTGTCATAATGTATCCATTGTCCCATTCTTTTTATTGGATCTTCAATATTATCTCTAAGATAATCTCTCAATGCTTCTCCTTTGGTCTTTAATGGTGTATCTTGTGTCATATCACTCATCCGGCATATCAGCAACATAGTCTGCAGAATCTTCTTGTGATGTTACAGAACTGGCTCCACCCTGAAATGCTATACCCTCACTCGTTGATGTGGTACCTTTTGAAACCAATCTTAGTAATCTTTTATACTCTTCATAATATGGAGAAATTCTAGTTTCCTCTCCAACTAGTGCCATTTTATGTGTGGCTATCTTATGAGCCGCTAAAAATGCCACGGCCTCCTGTGCAATAGTATAGTCACTATCTGTAGATACGAAAGTTCTTCCTGCATCTCTAAAAAATTCTATTTGCGCCTTCGTTATAGCATTATTTCTTATTGTTGCGGAATTTGCTTCTTCTCCTACTTCTTCTGCTGATATTCCTGTCAATTCTAGAAAATCATTTGCATCAATTATATTAACCAATTTCTCCACCTACCCTAACTTCTATATTGACTCCGGTTGTTATTGTTGAACCGGAAACAACCTCTACTTCTCCTTTATATATTCCTTCTGTATCAAAATCTCCAGATGAAGGAGTATATGTGCAGGTTCCAGCAGAACCGCTTACTATTACACAAGAACCACTAACTTTATGTGTGGCTGTTCCTTCTTTCTTCATTCTAAATGTTAATGTTGATCCTGTTATATCTATAGTATTTCCATCTGCATCTATCGCCGTTAGACTTAACGACACTAAATCATTTTTCTGAACTTTAAATATTGCCATATTATCTTTTCCAATAATTATTAACTTCCCACCACAATTCTGTCCAAGAAGCTACAACTTCATATAATCCTGTTATTTCACTTCCTTGACTAGAACCACTTCTTTCAGGTTTCTTTTCGCTTTCACTTCCATTATAATAGTCATAATATATAGCAAAATATCTAGATGTATTAATTTCCGTAATTCCGCTCATTGTCCACTTTATGTCGCAATATCCGCTTGTGCATACTGTGGTTTCTGAGGACGAATCTCCAAACCATTCTGTTAGGTTGTAAACGTAATCTGAATATAACTCGTCATCTGATGTCATGTTGACTTTGGTCTGGAAGAACCTTCCGCTTGCGCTATCAACGTCTCCCCAGTCTCCGTAATCCAGTGCAGATGTTTCA
>Ga0272441_10001076_pt1 | contig 58487 bp, 45 predicted proteins | sample SSMProp6N_FD_193582 | JGI IMG/M metagenome (GOLD analysis project Ga0272441, IMG submission 193582) | Marine sediment archaeal communities from Little Sippewissett salt marsh, Falmouth, MA, United States - SSM-Prop-6N | ecosystem: Environmental > Aquatic > Marine > Wetlands > Sediment ...
AATTTGGGTTCCTGTTGAGGCACGAGGAGGGCGAATACCGGGAGTATTCAACCGACGAGAAACGAAGACAGGGGCCGAAATGGCAAGCAAATTTTGGGTCAGATTTCTGTTCCACCCCACTAGTGCCGTGTCCCACAAGTAGCAATCCATGGTCGGTGAGAACAGGCGTCTGCTGACTAGGCGTGGCGACGAAGGAATACCCGTCGGTATTTCGAGGAGTCGCAACAACGCCACCAGGCGTCCGGGCCGGCGAATATGGGTTGTACCTTGTGGGACACGGTACTGGTCCCGGAAGATCCAGTCGGGTCCCCCTACCGTAGGTGGCCCTTGAGCCAGGCGTCCATTTCGGGGAGGCGGCCCTGCATGACGAGGTAGCCGTCGATGGGCTCGCGGTCGGTGATCTCCGAGCACAGGGGGGTGACCATGAGGCGGCGGACCTCGTCGGGGTCCTGGGAGTGGCCCAGGGCCCAGCCGAGCTTCACGTAGGCGGTCTCGGGGAGCATGTTGGCCGCGGGGATGACGCCGAAGCTCATGATGTCCCGGCCCGTGTCGTAGACGAACATCTGCACATAGCCCCACAGGGTCTGCACGGTCATGTAGATGTGCACGCCGGCCCTCACGGCGCGCTCCAGCGACGGGTAGAGGGGCTTGTTGACGTGGCCCAGGCCCGTGCCGGCGATGACGATGCCCTTGTAGCCATTGTCCACCAGGCTGTCGATGATGTCCGGCTGCATGTTGGGGTAGTAGTAGACCAGCGACACCCGCTCGTCGAAGACCGCGTCCAGGGTCAGGTCGCGGTCACCCGGGCGGCGTGGGTTGTACTCGTCGGTGATGACGTCCACCCGGTCGTGGTGCACCGTGGCCAGGGGTACGTCCCCGATGGTGCGGAAGGTCGAGCGGTAGCTGGAGTGCATCTTGCGCACGCGCGTGCCGCGATGCAAAAGGTCGTACTGGTCCGAGGTGGGGCCGAACATGCAGACCATGACCTCGGCGATGGGGCCGTGGGCCGCGGCGAAGGCGGCGTGCTGCAGGTTCAGGGCCGCGTCCGACGAGGGACGGTCAGACGAGCGCTGGGAGCCCACCATGACGATGGGCACCGGCGGGGCGGGCACCATGAACGACAGGGCCGCGGCCGTGTAGTGCATGGTGTCGGTGCCGTGGCCCACGATGATCCCGTCGGCACCGGCGGCCACCTCCCGGGCGATGGCCTGGGCCGTGCCGATCCAGTGCTCGGGTCCGATGTTCTCCGAGAAGACCCCGTAGAGCTTCTCGGTCTTCATGTTGCAGATGTCGGCGAGCTCGGGCACGGCGCCGAAGAGCTCCCCTGGCGAAAAGGCCGGGATCACTGCGCCCGTGCGGTAGTCCAGCCGCGACGCGATGGTGCCCCCGGTGCCCAGCAGGGTCACGTTGGGCTTGGCCTCGTCAAAGGGAAACTCCTTCTCGGGGATCTTGTAGTGCGCCTCCCGGTACCCCTTCTCCGTCATCCCCTGGATGGTGGAGACTGCGAGGCCCACGTTGTACCCGGTGGCGAGCTTGAGCACGATGTGCTGGTCGTCCTCGGTCTCCGATCGCGGCAGGACCAGCCCGGTGAACCGCCCGCGGGTGGTCTCGGCCTCCACGTCGGCCCACACCCGCACGTCGTGTTTCTCCAGCACCGCCCGGGCGTCGCCCCGGTAGCCCTTGAACTTGTCAGCGGACATGGGGGCCTCCCTTCAGGCTGGCGGTGACGAGGTCTCGCACGACCTTCCCGGCGACTCGCCCGCGGCATCGCCGCATGGCCACGGCCATGGCATGGCGCACCTGCGCGCCCGGGTCCTTGGACCGGGCCGGGGGCGCCGACCCCAAGGCTTCACGGATCACCTCCGCCGGATCGGAGCGGAGGGGCGCAAGATCCAGCTCCTCGCACAGGGCCTCCAGGTCCTGTGCCGGCTCCCCCTGGCTGAGCCGACGCAGCATCGCGCGCAGGACCGTGGGCAGCCCCTCCCGGTGGAGGCGTCCGTCGGCCAACCGACCTGCGAGATCCCCCAGGGCCTCGTCGGTCAGCCTGTCCACGGGCTCCCCCACCCTGCCGAACCACCGCAGGAGGTTGCCCAGCAGGTGGCTCACCAGCCGCCCGTCCTGCCCGTCGGCAATGAGCCGTCGGGCCAAGACGTACCGGGGTCCAATGGCCAGGGCGCCTATCAGGGTCTCGGGCACACCCGCGTCTCGCAGGAGCTTCTCCCGCTCCCAGGGCGGCTCGGGCAGCGACTCCCGGATGGACTCGATCCGCTCGTCGGCGATGGCGGTGGGCGGCGAGTCGGTGTCCGGATACATGCGGTTGGGCCCGGGCAGGATCCGCTCGAAGTCCGTGATCCCGTGACGCCTCGCCTGTCGGGTCTCCCCCGGGACCCCCTCGGCGGCCTCGGCGAACCTGAGCAGCACCTCACCCAGGGCCGTCTCGACGTCCTGGCGCTCGCCCCAGCAGACCACCACGGCGTCTGCCTTCTTGGTGCGCACCCGGTGACGGATGAGCTTCCAGCGCCGTCGGGTGAGCCCGGCGACGTCGGGCCCGCAGTAGCAGTAGGGCGGCTCTCGCAGGCAGGCGATGACCCGCACCCGGCCGGCCAGCTCGTCGGCGAAGGTTCGTCCGGGCTGGGTGGGCGCATCCACCAGCCCCCGGCCGTTGGGCACCCGGAGGGCCATTACGGTCTCGCCCCGGTGCACGGCGTCTACGAGCTTCTGGTTCTGCCCGCCCGAGACGATGTCCTCGCAGTTGTGCATGAGCGGCTCGGTGCTGCCCGTGGTGGTCTGCTTCAGGCGATCGGCGATGGTGAGCAGGGCCCGCTGCCGCAGGGCCTCGTTTCTCACCAGGCGCGGGATCATCTTGATGCGCGGCACGCCCTTGATCTCCACCCGCGTGGACCCGGCGACGCTGACGTTCACGTCCTGGCGCACGGCCCCCAGGCCCCGCCGCACCTTTCCGGTGACGCGCATGAGGTCCCCCAGCACCTGCGACGCCTGCCCCACCTCACTGGGACAGCGCAGGTCGGGCGCGGTGACGATCTCCACCAGGGGCATCGACAGGCGGTCGGTGCGAAACACGATGGTGTGTCCCTCGTCGGACACCTCCCGGCAGGCGTCCTCCTCCACGCTCACCTGGATGATGGACAGCATCCGCCCGTTGAAGGGCACCGCGCCGTCCACGCCCACGATGGCCGTGCGCTGGAACCCCGCTGGGATGGAGCCGTCCAGGTACTGCTTGCGGATGACGTGCAGCTCCCCCACCAGGTTGCACCCGCACAGAAGCGCGATCTCCAGGGCAATGTCCACCGCCCGCTGGTTGATCTCGAAGGGCGGCGTGTCGTCCATCTCGTAGGTGCACACCGAGTCCCGGTTGAGGCGGTAGATGATCTCCTTTTTGGTCTTGAACTCCATCAGGGCGGTGCCGTCGTACTCCCCCAGCTCCGACAGGGTGGGCCGCATGTGCCGCAGCACCTCCAGGTCGTGATGGTCGCTGTACAGCCCGGCGGGACAGCGACAGAAGAGCTTGCGCTCGGTGTAGAGCTGTTGGTGGATTTCGAGCCCGGACCGAAAGCCGATGGACTGCCAGTCGATGCCCGCGTCGGCCAGGCGGCCGAGGGGACCCAGAAAGGAGCTGTGCTGTGCGTGTTCTTGGTCGGTCATGGCGATCCGTAGGTGGCGCTGTGGTTGTCTGATCTGACGGCAAATTACCACAAGTTTCAGCCCTGTACAGTGGCATTGCACATTGTCCGGGCCCAGCCGCACAAACCAGGCTAAGCTAGCCCCATGGACAAGGTTCGCCGCAAGGCCATTGCGCGGGCACTGGCCTTGGTGCCTGGGCTCATTTTGCTGGCGCAGGGGCTCGGGGGAGCCGACGCGCAGGCCCGAACCCTACGCATCGACGACCACTCGAGGCTGGTCCGAACGCTCATGCAACGTCACCGCCCGGGCACACGGTACCGCATCGGAGCGAGGCTCCGGGCCAAGGGCGACCTGGACGCGGACTGGATCGCCATCCGCAACACCACCCTCTTGCGCCAATTGACGTGGCTCCGGTCGCTGTCCTTGAGCCGAGCCACGGTACCCGGCTTCGCCTTCCTGAAGCGGCTCATCCGGCTGGAGCGGCTGGACCTGAGCAAGACACGGATCTCGTCGGTGCGCCCACTGGCCGGCCTGACCCGCCTCCGCCAGGTGGATCTCTCCTCCACCCGGGTCAGGGATCTGAGCCCCCTGGTCCGCTGCACCTCCCTGATGGACCTCCGGCTCAGCGAGACCCGGGTGCGGGACCTCTCTGTGCTGCGGTCCACCACCCTGTCCCGGCTGGAGCTGGGCTCGCGCAAGATGACCCGGCTGCCCAACCTGTCCATCCTGGTGGTGGACACCCTGGTGATCACCGACGCCAAACCGCGCCTGGACTTCACGCCCATGGCCAAGGCCCAGGTCACCCGCCTGGTGCTGGACGCCACGGGCGTAACTCAGCTCAAGGGCCTGGCATCACATCCCAACCTGCGCGCGATCTCTCTGCGCCGCACCCGGGTGACCCTCCAAACCATCCGTGCCCTTTTGAAAAAGAACCGAGCCCTCCAGGTCGTCACCCCCAAGGGACGCACCGTGGGTCGTGTGGTCCAGTGGGTCCAGGCCCGTCCCCGCCTCTCCAACTACCCCTGCCTCCTGGGCACAGGCGCTTGCACCCGAGAGACCTTTGGCTGGGAACGCCGCCGCATCGTCCGCTGGATAGCCCCCTGACCTGGTACGCTCCGGCATGGGGCTCCGCGAACGGAGAAAAGGCACGGGCGACAAAAGGCACCAGTATGTTGCATTGATGCCTACATGTAGTATAATGTAGTCAAGAAGGAGGTCGAAATGCGAAAGGAAGACCGGCGGGTGCGGCGCACCCAGAACAAAAAGCAGGCCATTACTCACTACTTGAAGAGCTGCATCCTGCGGCTGGGCATGCGTGGGCTGGTGCTGGGCAGCAAGGACGGTCTGGTCGTGGCCGCGGCCGGGGACGGCGTGGATCCCGAGGCGGCGGCGGCCTACGCCCCCTTCGTGTTCCACGACAAGTGGGACTTCCCCGACGATGTGGACACCTCCTACTTCGTGGACGCCATCCCCCTGGCCGACGACACCTTCTACCTTTTTGCAGTGGGCAACACGTCCGAAGCTTCCATCGGCCGCCGCACCAAGGGCGGGATCCGCCGCATCATCGACGAGCAGCTCGCCGCCTGACAAGACCCCCGGCTCGGACCAGGTCTGGCAGGGGCTACTTCAAGACGGACTCGACCACCGTCTGGGCGATGGGGTGATAGGTAGAACGCACCTCGGCGAAGAGCGCCCGGGCCCGCTCCTTCGTGTCGGGGTTGGCGGCGAGCACGGTGTACAGGGGCTTCAAGTACTTCATGCGCCCCATCTCCCCAAGGAAGGCGCAGGCCCGGTCGATGGCCGGCCCATAGCCCGACGCAACGCCGATGCCCAGCCACTCCACCTGGATCTCGGAGTTGCCCTGCCCGGTCAGCCCAAAGGCCTTGTCGAGGGCCTCGCAGTCGGCGAGATCGATCTTCTTGGGCAGCCCCTGCAGGTACAGCAGCCACTCTTCGGGAGACCACGCCGCGGCAGACTCGACGGTGGGCCTGCGACCCTCGCCCCAGGCCGCCGCTAGCCCGTCCACGGCCGCCTTGCGGTCCGACGCGAAGGTGGGCTCGTTCTTCGGCACGCCAGGGCCGCGCAGCCAGGCCTCGGCATCGATCTGTTTCAGCACACCGGGCAGCTGCCCCTCCACGAAGTCCTCCCACTGCTCGGTGGTGATGGACTGGAAACGGAATCGCTCGATATAGGCCCGGAGGAACGCGTCGAACCGCGGTTGCCCCACCGTCTCATGGATGAGGCGCACCAGCAGAAAGCCCTTCTCGTAGGGCACCAGCGAGAAGACCTCGTCGGGGTCCACCCCCTCTAGCTCTGTGCGCAGCCGGGTGTGCGGAGAGTCGGCGCCGAACCGCTTCACCTCCCGGGCCAGCCCGGCCCTTCCGATGGCCGCGTGAAGGGCCACGAACTCAGCGCCTTCCAGCGCCTCGAGGATGCGCCGCTCGGCGTAGACGGTGAAACCCTCGTTGAGCCAGAAGTGCTCCATGTCAGCGTTGGTCACCAGGTTGCCGGTCCAGGAGTGCGCCAGCTCGTGGGCCACCACGTTCACCTGAGAGCGATCGCCGGCCAGTAGGGTGGGCGTGAGGAAGGTCAGGCGTGGATTCTCCATGCCGCCGTAGGGAAAGGAGGGCGGCATGCACAGCAGATCGAACCGCTCCCAGGGATAGGGGCCAAAGAGCCCCTCGGCAGTGGTGATCATGTCCTCCACGCCGCCGAACTCCCAGGCCGCCTTCTCCAGCACCTCGGGCTCGGCGTAGACCGCCGACCGCGGACCCACCTCCTGGGCGTGGATGTTGCCAGCGGCCAGGGCGATCAGGTAGGGCGGAATGGGTTGGGGCATGTGAAACAACCAGATGGAGGTTGCGTCACTGCTCCCCGGCCTTTCCCCGTCCATGGACGCAGCCATGACCACCCGCAGGGGCTTTTCCACCTCGATCTCCGCCTGGAGGCGCACCCGGGCCCGGGGCGTGTCCTGCAGCGGCACCAGGGCGCGGGCGTGGATGGCCTGGCACTGGCTGAACAGGTACGGGTGCTCCCCGCCCGCGGTCTGGCTCGGCGCCAGCCACTGCAAGGCCGAGGCCTGGGGTGAGGTGGCGTAGAACACGTCGAAGGCCGCGGTGCCCTGGGGCAGGTCCACGCTGAGCTTCGAGCCCAGCACGGGATCCGCATCGGAGAGGGCAAAGGGGATCGAGGCGCCGTCCACCGAGCGGATCTGCTCGATGGCGAGGTCCCGGGCGTCGAGATCCAAAGTGCCCCCCGTCGGCTCCTCCAGGGTCAACCGAGCGCGCCCGCGCAGCAGGCTGGCAGCGAAGTCCACGCGGAGCTCCAGGGCCACCTCGGTGAGGCGGCCCTGTTCCAGATCGGAATAGGAGTGCGGATCCTGACGTGACATGAGATTCCTTCCCCGCCCGGGCCAGGGGCCGGCGCGGCGGAGACGGCGCGGTATCGGATCCTGGAGGGGGCGACAGTGACCGGATGCTTGCCTGGGGACTAGTTCTCCACGAAGCTCTTGAGCCGTTTGGACCGGGACGGGTGCCGCAGCTTGCGCAGCGCCTTGGCCTCGATCTGCCGAATGCGCTCGCGGGTTACGGCGAAGTCCTGGCCCACCTCCTCGAGGGTGTGGTCCGACTTCTCCCCGATGCCGAAGCGCATGCGGAGCACCTTCTCCTCTCGGGGCGTGAGGGTCGCCAGGACCTTACGGGTCTGCTCGGCGAGATTGAGAGAGATCACCGCCTCGGAGGGCGACGTGACCGCCTTGTCCTCGATGAAGTCTCCCAGGTGGCTGTCCTCTTCCTCACCGATGGGCGTCTCCAACGAGATGGGCTCCTTGGCGATTTTGAGCACCTTGCGCACCTTCTCCAGGGGCAGCTCCATCTTTTCAGCGATCTCCTCGGGGATGGGCTCGCGGCCGAGCTCCTGCACCAGGTAGCGGCTGGTGCGGATGAGCTTGTTGATGGTCTCGATCATGTGCACCGGGATGCGGATGGTGCGCGCCTGGTCGGCGATGGATCGGGTGATGGCCTGTCTGATCCACCACGTGGCGTAGGTCGAGAACTTGTAGCCGCGCTTGTATTCGAACTTGTCCACGGCCTTCATCAGGCCGATGTTGCCCTCTTGGATGAGGTCCAGGAACTGCAGGCCGCGGTTGGTGTACTTTTTGGCGATGGACACCACCAGCCGCAGGTTCGCTTCCACCAGCTCGCACTTGGCGCGCTCGGCCATTCGCTCGCCGCTCTTGATCTCCTGGTAGGTCTTACGGATCTCCTCCACCGACAGCTCGGCCTCCTGCTCCACCCTGCGCACCTTGCGCTGGGCGTTGCGCACCGCGCGCTCGCTGTCGGCCAGCTCGTCGGGCAGGATGCCCAGCTTCTTTCTGATGCGCCGCTCGTCCTTTTTGGACTGGCGCATCTCGCGCAGGGTCTTCCGCAGGTCCTTGACCGACATGCCGAGGCGTTGCTCCATGCCCTGGATCTGTGACTCCGCGTTCTCCACGCGGGCCACCAGCCCCTTAAGCTTGGCTACGATGGCCTCGATCTGCCGTTTGTTCAACCGCAGGGCCGACAGCCCGTCGAACATCTCCGCCCGGGCCCGCTCGATGTTGGCCCGGAGCTTCCTTCGCTTGGTTTCGCTGAGGCCGCGCTCGCTGTTCTTTTCGGCGGTGCGACGCATCTCACGGTCCATGCGCCTCACTCGGTCGATGATCTTGACCACGCGATCAATGCTGGCGTCCTCGTCCAGCTCGCCCTCAGCGTCGTAGAAGTCCCGGCTGACGTCCCGCACCCGGAGCTTGCGCTTACGGAGCTGGTCTCCCAGAGAGGCGATCTCGCGCACCGCAAGGGGCGAATTGAGCACCACCTGAAGAATGCGCCGCTCCCCTTCCTCGATGCGCTTGGCGATCTCCACCTCGCCCTCGCGAGTGAGCAGGGAGACCGAGCCCATCTTGCGCAGATACATGCGTACGGGATCGGTGGACTTGCTGTAGGCTACGTCGGGATCTTCGACGATCTTGCCCTTCTTCAGGCGAGCCGCTTTGTCGAAGTCAATCTTGGCGTCCGAGGCCTGGTCCACCAGCTCCACGCCCGCGTCGGTGAAAACCGACATCCACTCTTCCATCTGCTCGGCCGAGAGGTTGTCGGGCATGGACTGGTTGACCTCGTCGTAGGTCAGGTAGCCCTTATCCTGCCCCTGCTTGAGCAGAACGTCCTTGGTCTTGACTGTCTCATCAGTGCCGGTCCGCTCGGCACGTCTCTTTTTCTGGTTCATGAATGCTCCGCGAATCTTTCTAGCTAAAGTACCTATGCCTATAGCCTATGCCATACTGGCGCGGTTGCCATAATTCGTTCCCTTGGACACGGCGTTTTTCAACTCGTCCTTCTCCACACGCACGGCCAGCAGCCGCTCGATCAGCTCACGCCGCCCGTCGCCATCCCCCGCGGTCTGAGCCTCTCTGATGGCCCCTTCCAGCCGCTCCAGCTCTCGCTCCAGCCACCGCAGCCGGATGGCGCCGATGGTGTCGGCCAGGGCACGCGACGCGTCCACGCCCTGCCCGTCATAGGCGTGCGAGTCCAGGTGGCGGGCCAGCTGATCCCGCGGGGCGGGCTCCAGCCGCTCCAACAGCTGGTCGGCGTCCACCTGCCCAGTGGCGGCCTGCATCCGAACAGCCTCTCTCAGCAGCTCCCGCTGGTCCTCGTCCTGTAGATAGGACACGACGCCCTTCTCGGCAACCCGGGGCACCAGCCGTGGATGCGCCACCATCAGGGTGAGCAGCTCCAGCACGTACCGCTGCTCCTCGGACGGCGGCCCCGCCAGACCCACGATCGGGGCCTGACCCTTGTCTCTGCCCTGGCCTCGGGACGCCGCGGTTGCCGAATGCGTGGAGCCGGCCACGCCCCGCACGGCGCGCTGGACCTGGTCGGCACGCAGCCCCACCGCGGTGGCGGCACGCTGGAAGTACTCGTCCCGCACCACGGGGTTCTTGATTCGGTTGAGGATGGGCGCCAGGGTCTCGGCCGCCCGCACGCGATCCTCCACCGAGTCCCCCAGCCCCTGGCTCACTACGTCGATGAGGAAGGCCGGGCCGGCAATGGCATCCGTCAGCACCTGTCCCAGCAGCTCGGGCTGGTGGCGCGCCAGGTCGGCGGGATCCGTGCCGTCTGGCAGTACCGCCACGCGACAGACCACGTCCTCGGCGGCAAGCATCTCCGCTGCCTTTCGGGACGCCGTCCGTCCCGCGGCGTCGCCGTCGTAGGTCAGCACCACCTCACGCACGAAGCGGCGCAGGATCAGCACCTGTCGCTCGGTGAGCGCCGTGCCGAGGGGCGCCACTGTCTCGGCGTACCCCGCCTGGTACATCCCGACCACGTCCACGTTACCCTCCACCAGGATCACCCGGTCGTTCCGCCGCATGGCCGCCCGGGCCACGGGCAGGCCGTAGAGGGTCTCGGACTTGTGGTACACCGGGTTCTCCGGCGAGTTGACGTACTTGCGCTCGGTGGCCTCGGGATCCAGCAAACGGCCTGAGAAACCGAGCACCGACCCACCGGCGCCGAGCACGGGGAACATGAGCCGGTCTCGGAAGAAGTCGAAGTTCTGGGTGGGTGAGACCGTGCCCTGCGCCGCGGGCCGCTCGCCGGCCTGGTTGCGCCGCACCACGCACAGCCCCAGCTTCACCGCGAGGGCCGCCGACACCCGCGCGGCGGCCAGGTGCTTGGTCAGCACGTCCCAGCCCGCCGGGGCGAAGCCGATGCCATAGGCCTCCACCGTCGGGTCGGCCAGGTCCCTCGAGGCGAGGTATTTCCGAGCCTGGGCGCCGCCCGGACGGCCGAGCTGCTCCCGGAAAAAGTCGTAGGCGATCTTGTTGATCCGCAGCAGCTGCTCGCGCTCGCTCTCGCGCTGCTGCTCGGCCTCGTTCAGCTCCCGCCGGGGCAGGTCCACGCCGGCCTCCTCGGCCAGCTCGCCGAGAACCTCCATGAACGTCTTGCCCTCGATCTTCATGAGGAAGCCGATGACGTTGCCCTTCTCGTGGCAGCCGAAGCAGTAGAAGCTCTGCCGCGCAGGGTTCACCACGAAGGAGGGTGTCTTTTCTGAGTGGAATGGACACAGGCCTTTGAAGTTGGCGCCGCTCTTACGCAGCTGTACGTACCGACCGATCGTGGTCACCACGTCGGTTTTGTCTCGGACCTCGGCGATGGTGTGTTCGGGAATGCGTGTGGCCACTGTCCCCGGTCCGTTCAAAGGCAACTGGTTAAAGCCCGAGGCCGCGACATACCACGGCCCCTGCCCGCACACGACACCGACGGCAACCCACTGTCACAAAACCACTCCGGGGATCGTCGCCATGCGGCATGTTCGGGACGTCAGTCTATTTGGTGCAACCCTTTCAAATCAGTAGAGATTCGAGATCTTTTAGCGCACAAGTAAAACCTGTCAAGTCCCCATGGATCCACGGGCCGGTCGACAGCCTCGGGATCGAAATGCGTGACGGAAAAATTCACATTGAATATCAACGAGTTGAGCCCTTCTTCACCGCCGATGGATCGGGTGAATTTCGCCCTGTTTTTCCCGCGTTTTTCCAGACACTCCCGGAATGCGGTGGTTCCACTTGGTGAGAATCCGCAGGGGAAACCCAGGTCACTTCAGCCGGATCACCCGCCACCGGGGAGAGCGCAAGATCTCGAAGATGAAGCCGAAGCGAAAGGCGATCTGCCGGGTCTTGCGGTTGACGAGACGCTTGGGTGGATTCGGAAAAGGTGCCGCCTTGCGGAAGGCCTTGATGGCCTCATCGTCCAGGAAGGTCAGCCCGCAGGGGCGCTCAAGCACGATCTTCTTCAGCGAGCCGTTGGGGTGCAGCAGGATGTGCAGGATCGTGGTACGCGTCTTGAAGCCGTAGACGTTGCCCTTCGGATCCCGACGGGTGTACTCCCGGTCCGGGTGCCAATGCTGGGCCACGGCCCGCTTGACCCGATTGAAGAACGACGCGTACTTCCACTCCTTGGTCTTGAGCAGGGTCCGGTCGCCCTTGTCGATGTCCTTGAGGTAGTCTGGAAAGGCGCCGGGGATCACCCGCTGCAGCACGCCGTTTTTTGGCTTGAGATCCCGTAGGGTCAGCTTGCGCTTCCAGATGGAGCCCTTGCGATTGGAGGTCTCCTTGCGCTTCGGTGCAGCGGGCGTGCGCATGACCAGCGGCGACGGATCCGGACTGGGCTTGGCGGTGATGCCACTCTTGGGTCGCTCGGGACGCGGCTCGACGAGGTCTGGCGTCACCGGCGGCTGGCGGCTGACCATGGCGACAGCCGTGGGGTGCAACCCACGATTGGACGCAACGGTCTGCCGCTTCACGTCCGAGTTGAACTCGCTGCGAAGCCGCGTCTTGTGGGGGACCTTCTCACGGTCGGGCCGCGGGATCTCCACCACCTGGAAGGGATCGGATTGCACCAGCTGAAGCTGGACCGTGTGATCGGCGTCTGCCTCGCCCCAGGAGTCTGCCAAGCCAAAGCCACCAAAATACTCCACCAGGGCCGCGCCCCCGGCCAGGGCCACCCAGTGAACCACGAGGGCCCCCACCAGAAATCCGGCGATCAAAGGGCCTTTGGGATCGGTGTTCCGCTGCATCTCCACGTCAGATTATAGGGCGGGTTCGGGCGAAAGGCCACCGGCCATAGCCCTGCTTGGGGACTTTCGTTGAATACACGACCCTCCACCAGGGTCGATTCTAGGAGAAGAACAATGATCAAAGGGCCTGTATACAGGGCTTTACCCCGCGCCCCGTGGGGGCTATGGTATGCACGCTCACAAAAAGTCAACGGGCGGTGGAACGCCCCGCCCCGGGTCCATGGCACGCCCGGAGCGCGAAAGGAGTATGGGACCATGACCAGTCTGCTTCGATCCATCCGATTTTTGCTGATCGCCGGGGCACTGCTCGGCCTGGCCAGCTCCACGGCAGTGGCTGAGCCGGGTGACGGCGCGGCCCAGCCGCGGGCCGAGAAGAAGAAGAAGAAGAAGAAGAAAAAGGCCGGCCCGGCCAAGAAGATGAAGGTCACCCGCTTTGTGACCCTGCGCAGCACCTCGATCCTGTACATCCAGTTTCTCGACAAGGACAAAAATCCCACCAAGGCCCCGGATGGGGGCAAGATCAAGTGGTCCACGAACATCACCAAGCCCCGTAGGGGCACCCGCGAGATGTCCACGGCCAAGTGGAAAGAGTCCAAACAGTGCTACGTGTTTTTGCGACTGCCCATTCGCCAGAAGTGGGTCTGCCCGCCTCGTTCCTACTGGGTCCGGGTCCATTTCTACGTGGGCAAACGCCGCAAGTTCAGCGGCTTCAAGCGGACCAAGTTCCCCTGCCTGAAATAGGGGCCCTTAGGATCTATCCCCAAGCACCTTGAGCTGCTCGGCGGCCTGGTCGTTGTCGGGGTTGAGCTGCAACGCCTTTTCGAAGCACGCGCGGGCGTTGTCCGGCTCGTCCTCGGCCAGATGCAAATGGCCGAAAAAGAGATGCGGGGAGTCCAGGTGGGGATCGAGCTGGATGGCGCGCTCCAGGTGGCGACGGGCCTCCTTGTTGGCCACGTGATCCGTGGGACCGTTCTTGTGCACTGCCCAGCCCAGGTACGCGCAGTAACCGGCGTCACGCTCGTTGAGAGCCACGGCCCGGCGCAGGTGCCAGGCGGCCTTCTCGTACCGCCCCTTGTCCACGTTGGACAGCCCGTCGTCGAAGTGTCGGCGTGCCTCCCGTAGGAGGCTCGCGTCGTCGTCTGTGTCCTCGCCCCGATCCAGCTGCTCGAGGTACCCCTCCCGCCGGAAGGGCGTTCGCAGCACGAGGTAGGCCGCCCGCAGGCGGTTGAAGATGCCCTCGGCCAGCCCCCGCACCGGCTGGGGCGCGCCCAGGTAGGCGTCGGGATGAAATCGCCAGGCCTCCCGGTCGAAGGCGGCCTCCACCTCTGCGCTGTCGGCGGTGCGGGTCACGTTCAGCACGCGGAAGTGATCCCGCTTCTTGAGCTTGACGAGGTCAACGGCGAGGTGCTCCTCCACCTGCGGATCGTCGAAAAGGGGGTGCCTCTCCCCGCCATACAGGTCCTGCCGTCGGGCCACGCTGCGCACGGGAGGGAGGTTCAGGGCGCGATCCCAAAAATCGATCACGCCGGCGCAGTACAGGGCGCGCACCAGCTGCAGAGCCTGACGGCGGCTCCAACGTGTGTCGTCCAGAAGCCGAGCGAGGGTCTGGGTGCCATCGAGGGCCTCAGCCAGGGGATCGTCGGCGGGGTCGAGGTCGAGTCGCTGATAGCGCAGGAAAGGATCACTCGCCGGTGCTGGATAGGTGGACAGAAAGGGAGCCAGCGCCCGCTCCAGCTGCTCGCTGGTGTAGAACCGGGCCACTCCCCGGACGATGTTGGTGGCGCAGCTGGACTGCAGCTTGAGCTCCACGTCGGGGATACGCGCATTCTCCTTGAACTGGAACTCCCCAGTGGGCCACCCGAAGATCTCGAAGAGCTTGACCTCGAGCTGCTCGCCCAGGGCGTCGTACAGACCGTCATCGGTGAGGAGGGACTCCCGCACGAGCACGGCACCGTGCAGCCGCTTCTCGGCACGGGACCGCTCGAACGTCCGGTCGGCTTCCTCAGCGCTGAGCCGCCCCTGACTCACCAGGTGCTGGCCGAGACACTCCCGCAGCTTGTTGGACTTGATGAAGATCGGCTGGCCGTTGTTCAAGTAGACGATCTTCTTGACCGACCCCCGCATCATGAACAGGGCGCCCGTGGCCTGGAGCTTGTACAGCTCGTGCAAAAGCTGCCCGAAGTGGGTCTGTTGGAGGCTGCCCCGCAGGGCCACCGGCTCCCGGGGCAACACCCGGGCCTCGGGCTGCAGGGGCTGAGCCTCGGGCGGCCTCGTAGGCGTGGGCGGCCGGGGCTTGGGCTTGCGTCGCTGGGCGCCGGGTTTCGGGCGCACCGGGCCGCTGGACTTGCGCTGCCCCGTGGTGCGCTTGTCCAGAACCTCCTTGAGCAGCCGCCGCACGCGATCCCCCTCCACCGGCTTGTTCAAGTATTCCAGGAGGCCGTAGCGCTCGATGGCCTCCCGCCGGTTGTCCGCCCCGCGGTAGATGCCCGAGATGATGACGATGGGGAGATCCTTGCCGCGGGGATCTGCGCGGATGGCGTCGGCCACCTGAAAGCCGTTGAGGACCGGGATCAGGATGTCGAGGATCACCGCGTCGATGCGCCGACTCTTGAAGGTCTTGATGGCCCAGTCCCCGTCCTTTTCGCACAGCACCTTCCAACCTTCGCCCTTCAAGACGTCGCTCAGGTACCCGGTGACCTCTCGGTCATCGTCGACGATAAGCACGGTGGGTCGCGCCATCTTTGGGTAGGGCCTCCGTTTCCGCCTGGATCCGGGTCAACGTGGGCGTCCGGCAGCGGAACGCTGATTATAGATGGACCCCCCGATTCTGTACACCTTTGAACGAGTCGTGGCGCACGGGGTAGCCGCCCCGGCCCTCATCCGAGACGTTGGAGCAGGACAAAGCGATCCAGGCCGTCCAGGCCAAGGTTGGCGAGGGTGCGGCCCGTGGCCCAGAAGTTCCGTCCATAGAGGGCGCCGGTCAGGGTCACCAGCGACCGAAGCGTCGGTAGGTCCAACCCCACGACCTCGCCCAGGGAGCAGTAGGGCACCAGCCCGGTGGGGACGTCCTCCAAGAGCAACCGGGTGTCCATGGAGGCGGGGCCGGTGATGGTGTCGTAGGGCGCGCAGGCCTGGATCCGCTCGTAGAGGGTGGGCTGCTCGAGGCCGTAGACCCGCTCGTACCACTGCCGCACGCTGTGGGCCTCGATGCCCAGAGCCTCGCACAGGGCGAGGCGATCGGCGTCCGCCCCCTCCACCAGCTCCATGACGTGGGGCGTGCCGCCGTCTTTGTAAAACAGGAAGGGCTGGGCCCGATCGATGGGACCAACGTTACACAGGGTCACCGGCGGGTGCATGATGGCGTTCATGTTGTGCAGCGACACCTCGAGCACCGAGCCCGCTGGGGTGAGGCACGGAAACAGCGGCTCCAGGACGCGCCCCACCGTTGCCGTGCGATCCGACGGCAGGGCGGCGTAGGACACGGTGCGCTTGACGGCGAAAACCTCCACTGCGCCGGGCGCACGCAGCCGGGCCGTGAAGATCGCGTTGAGGGTCTCCACCGGCGTCACGTCCGCGGTGAGGCCGGCCCGGCGGGCCGCGTGCCCGAAGGCCACCGCCGACAGGGTCGCCCCGGGCTGCAGCACCACGACGGCGCCCTCGGCCAGGTGGGGGGCCACGCCGCGAGCCACGGCGGCGTGAGCCGACGCAGGCACGGCGGTGACCACCAGCTGGGCGCCACGGACCGCCGCGGCGGCGTCCGTGGTGGCCAGGGCCACCGGCGCGTCGCCCTCGAGGACTCCGGACAGGTGAACGGCGCCGGACTCCCGCACGGGGGCCACCAGGGTCTCCTGCACGTCCTGCAGGGTCACCTCGAGGCCCCGGTGGGACAGGTAACCCGCGGTGGCGCAGCCCACGGCCCCGGCGCCGATGACCGCCGCTCGGCGCACCACCGATCCACTGCGTCCCTGTGTCGAGCCGTCCTTCATGGGTTCCTGGCGGGGACTAGCGCCTGCCGGTCTTGGCGAATTCCTGGATGCCGGCCGCGTCCAACCCCTCGAGCCCCATCCGCTCGACGGTGCGGCCCTTGGCGGCGAAGTCGGTGGCGAAGATGGTGTTGGCCACCTGGATCAGCGAATCGCAAACGGGCGTGGCCACTCCGAGGTGCCGCCCCAGGGAGGCAAAGGCCACCAGGCCCGTGGGCAGGTCCTCGTAGATGAGCCGCGTGTTGACAGACTTGGGCGCAGTGATCTCCCGGTAGGCCTCGTTGGAGCGCACCTTCTCCCACAGCTCGTCGCCCTCGGTGGGGTACGCCGTGTCGAAGAACTCGCCGATGGTGATGGGCGTGACCCCCACCACCCGGGCCAGGGCACACCGCTCGGCGTCCACCGCCTCCACCAGCTTGGAGATGGCTGGGGTGAACCCCTCCCAATAGTAGAGGAACTCCTGGGCGCGATCGATCGGCCCGAGGTTGCACAGGGTCACCGGCACGTGCACCGGGGCGTTGAGGTTGTCCAGGCCGGTCTTGAGCACGTTGGGGGCCCGGATGGAAGACGGGTAGGTGTCGAAGAGCAGCTCGATGCGCTCGAAGCCGTGGTCCGACGGAAACACGCCGATGGGGAGCGCGTTCTTGATGGCGGAGACGTTCACCTGGCCCGGGCCCGTGAGCCGGGACGTGAGCAGGGACGTCTGGATCTCACCGAAGGTCAGGTCCTTGCGCACGCCCATCTCTTCCAGCGCGTGGAACACGTCGAAGGCACCGAAGGTGTGACCGGGGTGCAGGACCACCGCCATGCCGTCCTCGAGGTACGGCGCGCATTCCTTGATCACCGCCCGGTGACTGGAGGCGGGCACCGTCACCACCACCAGGGCCCGCCCGGGCAACACGTCGGCGACGTTCGGAGAGGCCTTCTCCAACCGGGCCAGTCCCTGGACCACGCCCTCCACCTGGATGCCTCCACGCTGGTTGATCTCGTCGATCCGCGCGGCGGTGCGGTTGTAGATGGAAACCTCGTGGCCCTCCAGGGCGAGGTGCCCGGCCATGGCCTGTCCCAGGTTTCCGGCTCCAACGATCGCGATGCGTGTCATCTATTCTCCTCCGGGGCCGGGTCAATGACCGCAGGGCCATTGACCCGGCCAGGTCAATGCTGCAAGCTCACCGGGCGAGTCACGGAAGTAAAGGAAACCGACCATGAAAGTCAAGCGCATCGAGGCCTTCCACGTCACCGTGCCCCTCATCGCGCCGTACAAGCTGTCCAAGAGGTACGGCACGGTCACCCATGCCCAGGCGGTGATCACCCGGGTCCACACCGGCGACGGACTGGTGGGCATCGGCGAGGCCAACCCCTTGCCGCCCTTTACCGAGGAGACCTGGGGATCTGTCTTCGCTGCGGTGGAGGGCCACCTCGGGCCGCTGCTGCTGGGCGCCGACCCCCGGGACATCACCGCTCTGAACGCGCAGTTCGACCGAGCCCTGGCGGGCAACCTCCTGGCCAAGGGCAGCCTGGACGTGGCCCTGTGGGACCTGGTCGGCAAGTCCCTCGGCGTGCCCGTGCATCGGCTTCTGGGCGGCGCCCTGCGACATGAAATCCCGCTGCTGTGGCCCCTGGGATCCGGCACGCCCGCCCAGGACGTGGAGCGGATCCGCGCCAAAATGGACGAGGGCTACCGCACCTTCATGATCAAAATGGGCGCCCTGCCCATCGACACGGAGATCGCCCGCTGCCAGGCCATCGTGGATTCCTTCGGCGACACAATCCGGTACAACGTGGACGCCAACCAGGGCTGGGATCTCGCCCAGACATTGGCGTTCATGGACGGAACGGGCGGCCTGCCCATGGACTTCGTGGAGCAGCCCCTCCCCCGCACCGCCTCCTGGGGCCTGGCCGAGGTCCGCGCCCGGGCCACGCACCCGGTCTCCGCCGACGAGGGCGTCCAGACCATGGACGACGCCACGACCCTCGCCGCGGCCCACGCAGTGGACGTCTTCTCCCTGAAAATCTCCAAGAACGGCGGCATCACGAGAACCTGGCGGGTGGGCCAGGTGGCCGCGGCCTTCGGCATCCGCTGCCTCATGAACTCCATGATCGAGTGCGGCGTGTCCCAGGCCGCCGCCCTGCAGGTGGGCGCGGCCCTGCCCAACCTCTGGGACAGCGGCCAGTGCTACATGTCCACAAAGCGCCTCCAGGACGACGTCACCGACTTCGGCACAGTGATCACCAACGCAGTCGCCCGCGTCCCCGACACCCCCGGCCTCGGCATCACCCTCGACGACGCCAAGCTCGAGAAGTACTCCGACGCCTCCATCGTGATCGAGTGAGCCTCTCGACCAGCCACTCCTTGACCCCCACTCACCGCCGACGGATACTGCACAAGAACGCTTCAGCTTCGGGAGGACAGAGTGACCCAAGGCGCAGTGTGGTACGTCGCTTGTCGAGGACAGCAGCAGGGGCCCTGCGACCTGGGCTACGTGATCGAGCTGATCCGCAGCGGCCAGGTGGACGGCACGGCCTCGGTGTCCGCGCCACATTTGCGGGGCTGGACTCCGATCACGCAGGAGCCCACCTTCGCGCCGCACCTCCAGGCGCCGCGTTCGCCAGCGCCGCACCCTCCCGCGATCTACCCGCAAGCAGGATACCCGCCTGCGGCGTACTCGCCCGCTCTGCCCCCCTCTGGGGCCTATCCCCGGCCCCCGGTCCGTGGTCCGATGGTGTCCGACGGCAAGGGGATGCGGATCGCCGCCTGGATCCTGCTGGGCGTCGCGGCCTTCTTTGGGCTGATAACCGTGCTCATGGCCATCGACAGCGACGCCGAGCCGGGCACCTGGATGGGCGGCATGATGCTACTGATCATGTTCGGCATCCCGGGCGCCCTGTTGATGTGGCGGGGACGTAAGGCCGCGAAGAAGGCACTGCTCGTGGGGTTTCTCACCAGCCGGGACCGGATCCAGGTCTCCGAGGTGGCCCGAATGACCGGCCGGCCCGAGCTCGAGACCGAGCAACTCCTGGCCCAGCTCAACCAGGAGCACCGCCTGGACCTGGTCTACGTGCCCGACGAGCGCCACTACGTACACCGCAGCCGCCTGTCCACCACCCACGAGATCCCCGAGCGGTGCCCAGCCTGCGGCGCCCCCACCGAGAACCAGCTCGTCCTGAAGGGCGAGCGCGTGACCTGCAAGTACTGCGACGCCATCGTGGCGTGACCCTCGCTCAGAAGTACATCTTCCACTGTACGAAGAAGACGAAGGGGTAGAGGCCGAACTCGGACTTGATCTGAAGATCGTTGGTGGGGTCGCCGTCGGCGAGCTGTTCAAGGGAGCCCAGGACGGGGGCGCGGCCGATGGGGACCATGGCGCCGGCCACGAGGATGGACTCGTCGCCCACCTTGTAGGTCATGGTGGCGTTTATGAACATGGAGGGGTCGAAGAGGTTGCCCATGACCGTCAGGGCCAGGGGCACCTTGTGGTGGGGCTCCCAGTTGACGCCCAGGGCGGCGTAGAGGATGCCGGTGTTGAAAATCTCGCCGAACTCCGCCACCCGGGGCTTCATGAGCAGGGCCATGTAGTCCTTGGCATGACGCCGGCCAAAGCCGTTGTAGTAGATCTCGGCCAGGATGGTGAGGGCCTTTTTGGTGTTGAACTTGTAGTCCACCCCGAAAATGGCCCGCACGAAGTGGTCATCCTTGTTTTGGGCGTTGCCCATGCCCGCATAGAAGCGGTCCGTGAGCGAATTGAAGCCGGTCCAGTCCGTGCGGTCCGGATCCGGGCCGTCCTCCTCGATGTCCCAGGTGTAGACCACCTCGCTGCGGATGCGGAACCGCTTCACCGTGCCCGTGACAAAGAGGCCCGCCACCACGTCGCCGCGCACCCAGCCGGCGATGGCGCCAAAGTCCACGGACTTGACGTTGGTGCGAAACCGGGCCAGGGCCACGGAGTGCTCGACGTTGAACTGGGGATGATAGCCCTCGCAGCTGTCGCCGTTGGGCAAGACGTTGGAGGTGCAGGTGGGGCCGCCAAAGGCCGCCACGAAGGCCAGCTCGGTGAAGTCCCCCAGGGCGATGTTCACCCGCAGGGCGTCCACGCCGGGCTTGTACTCGCCGTCCACCTCCGTGGGCGAAAACGTCCCCACCAGGTCCGCGGGCTTCCACACGAAGCCCACGCCGAAGGAGATGGGCTGCCGCCCCAGGATGATGTCCACCTTGCCCGCGCGATAGCTCACCAGCATCCGGTCCAGCTCGTGACGCCACGTGAACCGGCTGCCGTCAGGGGCGACGCCCTGCAGGGGCAACGACCGCGCCGGGGTCGCCCCGCCGGCCATGGACATGGCGCCCAGGGCGCCGGGGAAGCTGGAGATCTGCGGCTGGGTGCGGAAGTGGACCTGCCACTTCCACTTCTCGTGGTGCTCCCCCTCGAGCTTGAGGCGGAAGTCGCCCACGCCCATGCCGCCGTAGTCCAGGCTGCCCAACCCCATGGCGCCACGCACCGCGGCGGGGTGGAATGGAAAGTACATCCCGAAGATGAAGGCCTTGACCGAGCCGTCGATGTTGACCGTGTGGTCGTCCTTCTCCAGCACGGGCACCGCACGGGCTGTCGACGCGAGCGTTAGGGTGCCCAGCACCAAGCCAAGGGCCAGCGCCAAACCCGCTGTGATTGGCCGCCCCATCGCTAGGCCGCGTCGTCTTCGGCGTCGACGTCGGGCTTGCCCCCGGCGGGGGCGCCTCCGTTGCCGTTAACCAGGTTGTCGTCGGCGATCTTGCCGTCCTCGAGCACGATGAGCCGCTTGGCGCGGTCCATGACCCGCTGGTCGTGGGTGGAGAAGACAAAGGTCACGCCCTGGTTCTCGTTGAGCTCGCGCATCATGTCCAGCAGCGCCGAGCCCGTGGCCGAGTCCAGGTTGGCCGTGGGCTCATCGGCGAGGACCAGCTCGGGCCTGGCCGCCACGGCCCGGGCCACGGCCACCCGCTGCTGCTGGCCGCCCGACAGCTCGGCCGGGCGCCGCTTCTCCATTCCCTCGAGCCCCACCCGACGGAACAGCTCCGTGAGCCGCTTGGTGCGCTCGGCGGCGGGGACGTGCTGCAGCAGCATCACGAACTCGGCGTTCTCCCAGGCCGACAAGACCGGCACCAGGTTGTAGGCCTGGAACACGAAGCCCACCTTGTGCAGCCGGAGGCTGGCCAGCTGCCCAGGCCTCAAGCCCGCCAGGTCATTGCCGCCCACCTTCACGTGGCCGGCCGTGGGCGAGTCCAGGGCGCCGATGAGGTTGAGCAGGGTGGTCTTGCCCGAGCCCGACGGGCCGCAGATGGCGGTGAACTCCCCGGCCTCGATCTTCAGGTCCACGCCCCGGAGGGCCTCCACCTGGACCTTGCCCTGCTGGTAGATTTTCTTGAGCCCATTGATCTCGATGATGTCCGAAGCCATGGTCGGCTCCTTTCGTTTTTTCGCCTACGCCTGGTGAATCGCCTTGAGCACTTGCACCTTGGCCGCCCGGATGGCCGGGTAGATGGCCGCTACGACGGTCATGGCCACGATGATCCCGCACGCCCAGATCGTGCCCAACAGGTACAGCTTCCCTTTTACCACGGTCATGGACACTCCCCCAGCCTCCATGGCCTCGCCCGCTGTGAAGGCGGCGACGTTGATCCCCGTCGTCTCCAGGTAGTAAAGCGGATAGGCTGCCAGCACCAACCCAACGACCACGCCGAGCATACCCAGGAAAAGCCCCTCGGCCAGGACCAGCCCCACGATGCGCCAGGGCCCGGCCCCCAGGGCCCGCATGACCCCGAACTCCCGGGTGCGCTCCATGACCGACATGAGCACCGTGTTGAGCACCCCGATCATCACGATGAGGTACAGGATGACCATGAAGATGTAGCCCGAGGCCTCGTCCAGCCAGATGAACTCGGCCATCTCGGGCATGGCCTTGTCCCAGGGCAACACCACCAGAGAGCCGTCCTCGATGGGCCCTCGGATGGCGGCTACCGTGTCCGTGGTGCGCTTGATGGACCCCACGAAGATGGCCACCTGGTGCACCCCGGTTCCGATGTGCAGCAGCCGCTGGACCACCTTCAGCGGCGCCTGGAGGGTGAAGGCGTCAAGGTCCGCGGTGCCGGTCTTGAAGATGCCCACGACGAGCATCTTGGCCTGCTCCTTGTCCCCCATGCCCTGCACGTCCAGGATCAGCTTGTCACACAGCCCCACCCGCAGGGTCTTGGCCATGCGCACGCCAATGACCACGGGCTGTCTGGGAGGCTCGTCGGGGCCGGCCTTTCGCGCGCACCACAACCCCTTGGGCCCGAGCTTGCGCCCGTTGGTCTTGCGCTTTGCCTCCCGGACCTCAGCCTTGCGGATGGCCGTCTCACTGGCCCCCAGGTACACGCCCCGGACGATCTTCTTGGCCAGGTCGTCGATGTGCCGCTCCTGGTCGGGCTCCACGCCGGCGAACATCACGCCCACCGCGTCGTTGGCCGACCTGGCGAGGCCGCCTCCAAAGGCGCGCAACACCACCCGGCTCTTGGGCACCCGCTGCTTGACGGTCTTTCGCACCCTCTCGGGGTCGGTGACCAGCAGCTCCACGGCCTGGGTCTTCTGGTAGTCCTTGGCCTGGACCACCACATGACCGGCCCGCCCCTGCCGGATGCCCATCTCGATCATCAGCTCGTGTCCGCCGTCGTTCATGGACAAGAACACCAGCCCCCAGCAGTGGCTCGTGAAGATGGCGCCCACCGTGATGAGCGTTCGGATCTTGTGTCGCCAGAGGCCACGGAATGCGAGCTTGAGTGTCATCATCGCGTGCCTCCTTTAGTTGTGGTGGCGCATGGCCTTGACCGGCTGGAGCCGGCCGGCCCGCGCAGCGGGGTAGATGGACACCAGGAGGCACACCACCTGGACCATGATCATGGGTACTGCGATGACCTTCACCGAGTGGGCCGCGCGCCACACCGGGTTGATGAAGGTGCCCTGGTAGGTGAACCCGCCGGTCCACGTGGACAGGTCGATGCCGCTCACCACGGCCCAGTGGTTGAGCGCCAGCCCGCCGGCGCCGCCGATGAGCACCGCAATCATCGCCAAGGCCAAGGTCTCGAACACGATGAGCCAGAAGACCTGGCCCGGCCTCATGCCGATGGACTTGAGCACCCCGAACTCCCGGGTGCGCTCGAACACGGCCATGAGCATGGTGTTCATGACGGTCATTGCGGCCAGGGCGAAGATGATGAACAGCAGGATGGCCACCCAGGTGTCCTGGAGCTTGATGAGCGTGGCCATGTCCGGCGCGATCTGCTGCCAGGTGCGAACCAGGGGCGCGAGACGCTTCTTGCCGTCGGCCACCAGCACTGCGTAGTCTGCCTTGGGCTTGGGCAGCAGGAGCATCTCGTGGGCCCGGGCGTTGAGCCGTGGCGCGTCCACCTGCTGGGCGGCGTAGTAGCCCATGACCAGCTCGGGCAGGTCCTTGGGCCACTTAGTGTCCTTGATCACGCCCTTGACCCGGGCCGCCCGCCAGCCCTTCTTTCCCTCGCCGTCTACGACCTCGAGCACCACGGTCGAGCCCACCTTGGCCCCAAGGCGCCGGGCCACCCGCTGGGGCACCAGCACGGGCCATCGCGTCGCCTCCTCCACGGTCTCCCCGGGCTTGCGCAGGTACGCGCCGGCGGCGAGCAGCTTGTGTAGCCCCGACAGTCGCCGCTCCAGCACGGCCTCCACACCCACCAGGCGCAGGTTCCGGGCGGGCCCGGACTTCAACAGCTCCAGGCCGCCCTCCTCCAGGCCGCCCTCCTCCAAGCCGCCGTCGTCATCGTCGTTCTTGGCGCCCTCGAGGGCCAGAGACAGCACCACCTCGGCGATCTTGCTGTCGGTGTCTCCCAGCTTCTTCGGGTCAAAGGCGGCGCCCACCTTCACCAGGGTGCAGCCGTTGGCGTTGCCCGTGAGCGCGTCCAAGGGCCGCAACACGTCGCCGGTCTGCACGCCGAGCTCTTTGTTGTGTCCGAGGGGCGGATAGATCGTACAGGGATCGTCGGTCACCGCCGCCCCCACGACCTCGGCCAGCCGTGCCCTAGGCTGGGGCTGGACCGTCACCTTGACCCGCGTTGCCCGAGCCACCCGGGTGGCGGCGTAGACCCGCTTGACCACCTTGTCGAGCCCCTTGACCTCGTCGAAGCGGCGCTTGAGGTCGTAGGGAATGATCAGCGCCGCGTCCCCGTTTTGGGGCTCGTACACCGTGATGGGCGCGGCCAGGGGCAGGCTCCCTGCGCGCTTGCCCGGCGCCCCGGTGACAATGCGCAGCCGGGTGGACGCCGCCTTTTTCAGCGCTCGGGCAAGGGGCAGCGGATTCCGCGCGTCCTTGCCCACCACGGCGATCTCATGGACCCGGTTGCCCAGGCTCATGAGCCGCTGGGCGTCCCGGTAGTGGATGAACACCCGGGCCCGATCGAGCATGTCCACGCCCGTGCGGTAGATGCCCACGACCCGGAAGGTCTGCGAGAACTCCCCCTTGGACTGGTCCAGGGAGGCGGCCTGCACGAAGATCTTCGAGCCCAGCTTGAGCCGCATGATGGTGGCGAGACGGAAGCCCACCACGATCTCCCAGCCGGGCTTGGCGTCGAGGTAGCGATTGCCCTTGTGCTCGTCCCCTTTGATCAGCTTGTTGGACATGAAGGTGAGCCGCCGCTCGTAGGGCGGGTCCACGCCTTCGATCTGAAGGGTCGCGGAGTGACGCAAAATGGCAGGCGTCTTCACGGGCGCCTTGCCAAAGGCCTTGACCAGGTCCGACGCGGGCATGCCGATGACGAGCCTCCGCTCGGTCACATAGTTGGGCAGGGGATCGCGGGTCACGCCCACCACCCGCACCCGCTCGCACCGCCCGCCGGCCTTGGCCGCCCCCGGCGTGAGCACCGTGCCCACGACGATGGCGTGCTTTCGAGCGCTGGTGCGATCCACCAGGGCCTCGCAAGCGAGGGCCCGGTCCGTGCGCCAGGGCGCCTTGGCATCCGGTGCGCGCCCGAAGAGCACGGCCTTGGCCGGCAGCGACTTGGGCAGGGCCGCCAGGATGGCGGTCAGGTTCACGTCATGGGAGGCCAGGGCATAGCCGTGGACCCGGGGCCCGGCCACCACCACCCCAGACGTGGCGCGGATGGACTTGAGCAGGTGGTCCGGCCGTCGCAGCATGGACTGCATGGCCTTGCCCCGCGGGTAGGCCGGGTCATGTACCTGTACGTGCCCCAGATCCATGCGGGTGATGCCGCGCAACATCTCCTTGGTGAGCCCTTCGGTCAGGCCCCAGGTGGGGATGGCGAGCACCAGGCTGAAGGCCATGGCGGTGACGGTGATGATCGTGCGCCGGCGTTGTCGAAACAGATTTCGCCAGGCGGTCTTGAGCAGTAACCACATGGTTGACTCCCGTCATGTACAGACGCGTTAACGCTTCAGGCCACGGAGGGTGAACAGTCGATTCGAGATCCCGGCGTTGAACTTCATCTTGTGGTAGGTGACCACCGTGCGCTCCGAGGGGGAGTCGGCGGGCTGGAGCACCATGCGCGTGGGGAAGGTGCGGCCGCCCATGGTGCGGACGCGTTGGAACTTCATGGTGCGCTTGAGCTTGCCTCGCTCGTTGTAGTACTTGACCCACAGCGAGAGGGTGCCCGCCTTTTTGACCTTCATCACCACCTTGCCCCAGACCACCGGCGCGTTGGGGCGAGGCTTCATCCAGATGGTCATGTAACCGCCCGCGTCCACGTACTTGGTGCACGTGTAGTGCTTGCGCATGTCGGTCTCCTTGACCAGGTCATCGTTGGTGAAGTGGCTGCCCATCCAGGATCCGCCCATCATGGACGAGCCCAGCTTCATGATCCGGTCCTGACGCGGCAGGTAGTTCCACAGGTTGGCCCCGGACTTGAGGGTGGCCATGCCGCGCAGCCGGCTCGGCCGCAGGATCTTGGCCAGGAACTTGTTGCGCCCCTTGGACCAGACCTTCATGCGCATCGAGACCGTGCCACGCTTGTAGACCTTCATGGACATGACGCCCTTGGAGGAGCTCCCACGGGCAAGGCGATCCGCCTTGTCGGCCAGATCCTTGACCGAGGAAGGACACTTGCCCCACTTGCCGGCCTCGGCCGGAGAAGCTGACAGGACGCTGCCCAGCAGTACACTTGCGAAAAAGACGCTTATCTTGGTCATGGGACACCTCCCTCCGGCCTCGGCCGGCTTTCTACCACTCAGTCGAACCAGCAGTTTGAACCATACGGTTCGACCATATGGTCTAATATGACACCAGGCGCCTGGCTGTCAATCCGTTTTCTCGGTTTTTTTGGGGTCGGGCTGGAGCAGCCTTCGCAGCAAATCGGTGAAAACTCCGGCGTAGTGCCCGAGATCGTTGACGCTGTTCATGTCCAGGTTATCGATCATCCAGGCATCGCCGGCGTCGTCCAGCGCAGTAACCAGCCTCACCATGAGCCCGAAGGGCAGATCCGTGCGCACCGCACCCACGGCTTGACCCTTTTGGAGCATCTGCTCTGAGAACCGCTCTCCCATCTCGTACAGATCCTTGATGATGGGATTCCGCCGACCCTCGGCGCGCTGCTTCATCAGGGAGCGCAGGAGCATCATCTTTTTGGGCTCGGCGACCACGAAGGCCTGCGTCTGGTGCAACAAATCGACGAGCATCCGCCAGAACTCATCGACCGAGGTCACCTCGGGCAGATCGTGAAACTGCTGAAGGACCTCCTCCAGCTCGTGTCGCACCACGGTGGCGTAGAGGTCCTCCTTGTCATCGAAGTAGTAGTACATGGCGCCTTTGCTGATGCCCGCCTTCTCGATGATCTGGTTGTAGGACGCGCCATCGAAGCCATGTGATGCAAACGCGTCCAGGGCGGCATGGAGGATGGCCTCCTTCTTGGCGGGATCGAGCCTGGCGAATCGCGGTCTGGGCACTTTCGGAGTCCTCCTGTGGCAGGCGGTCCTACCGGCAGTCGTACCGCCTGGTTAGACCAGCCAGTCTAAGTTGTAGCAACCGCCCCCGATCTGTCAACGGTTTTTTGTCCAAACCCCAGGAGAAAAGGGCCTACAAGGCGTCGATGACCTGGCGCAGGACGTCGGGCCGGTCGGTGATGATGCCGTCGACGCCATAGCTGAACAGCAGCTCCATGTCCTCCTGCAGATCGATGGTCCAGGCGTAGACCGCGATGCCCATGGCGTGGGCAGCCTCCACCACCTCCACGGTGATCCCGCCGCCGGGCAGATTCAGCGCGTCGTAGTGGTCGGTGCATTCTGTGGCCGGATCCCCACCGAAGGTCACTTGGGTCACGAAGCAGGTGGCTGCCGCGGTGTGGTAGTACATGGCAATGTGCGGCGCCAGGGCACGCAGTCGCTCCGAGCTGTCACTGTTGCTGGATCCCCAGAGGACCCGGTCCTCCAGGTCGTACTGTTGCACCATCGCATAGAGATCGGCCTCGTACTCGCTGGCGGCGTCCTTGATTTCCAGGTTGTAGTACATCTGGGGAAAGGCCTCGAAGGTCTCGTCCAGGGTGGGCATGGTGTGGCCCATGCCGCGCTCGGGATAGGTCTGATCGCCGTCCGGATCGAACCAGTAGGCTGCGTCCAGGGCCTGGATCTCGGCCAAGGTGAGATCGTTGACGAGCCCCGATCCGTCGGTGGTGAAGTCCACCTCGAGGTCGTGGGTCACCATGATGTGCCCATCGGCCGATAGCACCAGGTCGATCTCCAACACGTCGGTATTGTCCACCTCGACAGCCTGCCCAAAGGCGTAGAGGGTGGACTCGGGGTAGATCCCGGCGCCCCCCCGGTGGGAGATGTGCACCGGCGGGGGCAATGCCTCGAAGAAAGGTTTCTGATCGGTTCCACCATCGTCATCACCGCAGCCGCCCACCAGCACCACGCAGAGGATTCCGGCAAGGCCTGCTCGTACCGCTGTCCAGATCATGTCACTCTCCCGGGTTGTCCGTTCGGCGCGCGGATCCTGTCCACGCGTAGCCGCTAGATAGCGTTAGTGGCGCGCGAAAACAAGCTGTTTTACCCAAGGATCCACTCGGAGACCGAGGCAGGGGGCCAAAAATGACGCATCGCATTGAAAAAACCCTCGACAAGGCTGGATGATATCTACATAATGGAGGTTAGTTAACACTCACAAACAGAACTGTAACCGGAAATACAAGGAGAGTGAACTGTGGCTGACTATCAGGTGGACCTGCGTGACATCATCTTCGTGCTCCAAAACCAGATCGGGATCGATGGCCTCCTGAACCGCGAGGCCTACGAGGATTTTGATCCCGAAGACGTGGTCGCCATCCTCGAAGAGGGCGTCAAGTATGCCAAGGACGTGTTCTTCCCGCTGTCTGCCGAGGGCGACAAGATCGGCGTCAAGTGGGACGCCGGCAAGGTGACCGTGCCCGAGGGGACCCAGGAGGCCTGGGACCTGATGAAGGAGAACCAGCTCATCGGGTTGAACATGAGCCCCGAGTGGGGTGGCATGGGTCTTCCCGAGTGCGTTATGACAGCCATCTCCGACGTCTTCGTGGGCGCCAACCCCTCTTTGGCCTTGACCCCCATGCTCACCGTGGGAGCCGGGCACCTCGTCGAGAGCTTCGGCTCGGACGAGCTCAAGAAGACCTACGTGGAGAAGATGTACACCGGCGAGTGGGCCGGCACCATGTGCCTCACCGAGGCCGGTGCGGGTACCGACGTGGGCGCCTCCAAGGCCAAGGCCTTTAGAAACGACGACGGCACGTTCCGCATCGAGGGCAACAAGGTCTTCATCACCTCCGGGGACCACGATCTGACGCCCAACATCGTTCACACGGTCCTCGCTCGCATCGAGGGCGACGCCCCGGGCACCAAGGGCATCAGCCTCTTTCTGGTCCCCAAGTACCTGGTCAACGAGGACGGCTCGGTGGGCGAGTTCAACGACGTCAAGTGCACGGGCGTCGAGCACAAGATGGGCATCCACGCCTCCCCCACCTGTCAGATGGCCTTTGGCGAGGACGGCCACTGCAAGGGCTGGCTGCTGGGCAACGAGCGCGACGGCATGAAGGCCATGTTCCAGATGATGAACGAGGCCCGCATCGGTGTGGGCCTCCAGGGCGCCGCCTCGGCCAACGCCGCCTACCAGCAGGCGCTGGCCTACACCAAGGAGCGGCTCCAGGGGCCTCACATCTCGCGGTTCAAAGACCCCACGGCGCCCAGGGTGGCCATCATCGAGCACCCCGACATCCGGCGCAGCCTCATGACCCAGAAGGCCTACTCCGAGGGCATGCGCGCCCTGCTGTTCACCGCGGCCTACTACGGCGACATGGCCAAGACCGCCGACAACGAGGAGGAGGCGGAGAAGTACGAGGCCTTGGTGGCGATCATGACGCCCATCTGCAAGGCCTACTGCTCGGACATGGGTTTCCGGGTCACCGAGTGGGCCATGCAGTGCATGGGCGGCTACGGTTACTGCCACGAGTACGGCGTGGAGCAGATGATGCGCGACGTGAAGATCGCCTCCATCTACGAGGGCGCCAACGGCATCCAGGCCATGGACCTGGTGGGTCGGAAGCTGGCCCAGAAGATGGGCGCAAACTTCATGGCCGTCATGGCTCAGATGGGTGAGTTCATCGAGGCCAACGGCGACAACGACGAGCTCAAGCCCGCCTTCGAGAAGCTCGCCGGCGCCCGGGACGCGGTGAACGAGGCGGCCATGTACTTCATGATGACCGGCGGCAACGACCCCATCATCCCGCTTTTGAACGCCTATCCCTTCCTGCTGCTGTTCGGGGATCTGCTCATCGGCAAGTTCCTGCTGGACCAGGCGGTCATCGCCCAGGCGAAGTTCGCGGCCATCTGCACCGAGAAGAAGGTCAACCCCAAGCGCTCCAAGAAGGTCAGGGCGCTGCTCGAGGACGACGAGAACGCCGCCTTCTTCTGGAACAAGATCAAGACCGCCAAGTTCTTCTGCAACGCCGTCCTCTCCGAGGCGCCTGGCAAGGCCGAGGCCATCAAGGCCGGCGACAAGAGCCCCATGGAGGCGTACCTCTAGTCAGCTTCGTGGCCCAGCCCCCCACCGCCTTCACGGTACCTCCGACGCAATCCAGCGTACCACGGCGCCAAACGTCAGCGGCATAGGGCTTGATTCGTTCCCCCATACGACAGATAGTGGATGGTTAGAACCAAACAAAAAGGAGCTTGATATGTATCGTCTCATTATCACGAGCGCGATTGCGACTCTGGTGGCCGCCGGCTTGGTGGGCTGCGGCGACGACAGCGGCGGCACCTGCACCCCCGTGGCAGAGGAGTGCAACAACGTCGACGACGACTGTGACGGCATCGTGGATGAGGACTCGGGCGGCTACGCCCTGACCCAGGACTGCACCACCACCGATGGCCTGTCCGGGACGCAGGTGTGCACCGCCGGGGTATGGTCCACCTGTGAAGCCGGCTGCGTGCCCTCCCCCGAGGAGTGCAACGGACTGGACGACGACTGCGACGGCGAGGTGGACGAGGGCGGGAGCCAGGGGCAGCTCCGCCGGGACTGCGAGTCGGACTGCGGCACGGGCTACGAGTACTGCTACGACGGCCAGTGGGAGCAGTGCGACGCGCCCGCGCCCGAAACCGAGATCTGCGACGGCCTGGACAACGACTGCGACGGAACAATCGACGAGGACTGCGCCTGCGTCCACGGCGCGACCCAGCCCTGCGGCAGCAACGTAGGGGAGTGCCAGGAGGGGCTGGAGGACTGCGTCAACGGCGTGTGGTCGGGCAACTGCGTGGGCGAGGTGCCCCCGGAGGCCGACGACTCGAACTGCAACGGCCTGGACGACGACTGCGACGGCGACGTGGACGAGGACTGCTCGTGCACACCGGGGGCGCAGCAGCCCTGCGGGTCGGACGTGGGCGAGTGCGTGGCTGGCACCCAGACCTGCGTCACCGGCGGGACCTGGGGGCCCTGCACCGGAAACACGGGCCCCGCCGCCGAGGACCTCACCGGCTGCGACGGCCTGGACAACGACTGCGACGGCGAGGTGGACGAGGATCTCTCGGGGGACTCCTACGAGACCAACGACACCTGCGCCCAGACCCGCCAGGCGCCGGGCTCCCCCTATGGCACCGAAGGCGAGGTGTGGGAGGACGACGGCCTGGGCTCCCTCACCGCGACGCTGTACCCCGCCGCCGACGAGGACTGGTACCACTTCACCGCCATGGAGGCCGCCCACCTCACCTGCAGCTGGGGCACCGACCAGTGCTTCATGGTGGAGATCACCCTGGCGCTGCCGCAGGATCTGACCCAAAGCGATGTGCTGGTCACGGTGATGCCCGACTTCGACAACGACTGCTCCAACGGCTCCACCGTAAGCTTTGATTCGGCCCTCGACGGGACCTGGACTTCCCCCGGCACCGGTGACGAGTGGACCATCGGCATCCAGTGGGATGGCGCCTGCGATCCCATCTTCTCGGACAACCTGGACTTTTTCGTCACCGTGGAGGGCCTGTCGGGTGCGCAGTCCTGCGAGGACTACACCCTCTCCTACGAGATGATCTACGTCAGCCAGGGCACGCCCTGCCCCTAAGAAACGGGCCCTGAACGCCCAACCTCTTCCTGCACACATTGCGCGGCCGGCCCGCGGCGCGCTATTGTCCGGCTCGTGACCTGGTCAAAGCCACCACTGAACCTCGTCGGCACCGAGATCGCCGGACGATTCAAGATCGTCGAGCTGGTGGGCGAGGGCGGCGCCGGGCAGGTGTACCTCGCCGAGCACAAGGTGCTGGACCGCAAGTTCGCCATCAAGGTGCTGCAAGAGGACGTGCGGGACGACCAGCGGTTCGTGGAGCGGTTCCGGCGGGAGGCGCGCACCGCGAGCCTCCTGGACCACCCGAACATCGTGCGCATCACCGACTTTGGTCGCACCCCAGAGGGGCGGCTCTACCTGGTGATGGAGCACGTCTCGGGCGAGTCCCTGGAGGAGCTCATGGAGACCATACGCCCCGCGCCGCTTCCCCTGGACCGCGCCATCCCCATCCTGGCCCAGGTGTGCAGCGCGGTGCAGGCAGCCCACGCCAAGGGGATCGTGCACCGGGACCTCAAGCCCGACAACGTGGTGCTGGGCAGGACCATGTCGGGGGACGAGCAGGTCAAGGTCTTGGACTTCGGCCTCGCCAAGATCGTGACGAGCGCCAAGGGCGACAAGGCCATGCGCATCACGGGTCGGGGCGAGATCTTCGGCACGCCCGAGTACATGGCGCCGGAGCAGGCGAGGGGAGAGCCCGTGGACCGGCGGGCGGATGTCTACTCCCTGGGGGCCATCGCCTACGACCTGCTGGCCGGAAGGCCGCCCATCGAGCACGACACCCTCCCTGCCCAGCTCCAGGCCATCCAGCAGGACCTGCCCGAGCCCCTGTCGACTCTCCGGCCGCCCTCGGAGCCGCTGCCCGTGGACATCGAGGTCCTGGTGCACCGCTGCCTGGTCAAGGACCCGGACCAGCGGCCCTCCACCGCCGACGGCCTGGTGAAGGTCTTCGAGGCCCACCGGGAGCATCTGCCCCAGCGGCGCGCCACCTCCATCCCCGGCATCGAGGTGGAGGCGATCCTCCGGGACACGGATCCCGACAGCGCGGCCCGGTCCCCGGCGTCCGGGGCGACCGCGGGGGGAGTCGACACGTACCGCGATGCGCCCTCGACGCTGGTGTCAGGCTCCGCCCTGGCGCCCGGCACCGTGGAGGACAAGGCCTGGCACTGGTCCCAGGCCATCAAGAGGGCCGAGGTCCTGGTGGCGCGCCTGGCCGCCCTCGGGCAGGCCACCGACACGTTGCTGGCCAGCCTCGCCCTCCAGAAAGAGGCCGTCGAGCGGTTGGTCGCCGTGGAGACGGAGCTGGCCGTGGAGCGCGCCAACCTCGATGAGCCCGACATCGGGGAGCGGGAGGCGGAGACGCGGCTGCGCTTCGCCATCATCGACCTGGGCATCGCTCGGGATCGGCTCGAGGACGAGGGCCCAGCCGACCTGCGCGACCTCGAGGACCTCGACTATCAGATCCGCGTGCTGGAGACGAGCCTGGGTGAGGTGTACCGGCAGACCGCCCAGCGCCAGACCGTCCAGGAAGACACCGTGCACGAGATCCAAGCCTACGCCGAGCTCTGCGAGACGCAGCTTCGTGACGCCGAGGCGCAGCTCATCAAGGAGGTCTTCGGCGCCCGTCCGGCGCCCTGCCCCGAGGACCTGGCGACGACCTACGGCGACCTCGCCAACACCCTCCGCGCCTTCGACTCCGCCGCAAGCTGATTCGCGGGTCCGCGACGCGGTCACCGACGATCGGGCTCTGGGCTGCTGCCTGCAAAATTGCTCGCATGCGCCGCAACCAGAGAAGATAATGCACACCCATGGCAGTCGGTCGAACCAGGATTGCGGGCATCGCGCTGATCGCGGGTCCCCTTGGGGCGCTGGGACTCTACTTCTTCGCGGACCTGCACCCCGGACATCCCCAGGTGACGTATACCGCAGCGGTGGCCCTGCTCATGGCGATCTGGTGGATGACCGAGGCCGTGCCCCTGGCCGTCACCGCACTTTTGCCCATGGTGCTCTTCCCGGTGCTGGGCATCATGGACGGCAAGCAGGTGGCGCCGGTCTACTTCAACCACATCATCTTTTTGTTTTTGGGCGGTTTCATCGTGGCGCTGGCCATGGAGCGATGGAACCTTCACCGCCGCATCTCCCTCAGGGTGCTGCTTTTTTTCGGCACCAAGCCCAGGAACCTGCTCCTGGGATTCATGGTTGCCTCGGCCTTGCTCTCCATGTGGATCTCCAACACAGCCACCACCATGATGATGGTGCCCATCGTGCTGGCCGTGATCCTGAAGTTCGAGGAAGAGGCGAGCCCGCAGCGCATGCGAAAATGTGCCATCGGGCTCCTTTTGGGCGTGGCCTACGGAGCCACACTGGGCGGCATCGCCACCCTGGTGGGCACGCCGCCCAACCTTGTGCTGATCCGCATCTTCGAGATGCACTTCCCCAACGCGCCGGAGATCAGCTTCACCCAGTGGATCATCTTCGCGCTGCCCATCTCCGTTGTTTTTCTGCTCATCGTCTGGGCGCTGCTTTCATTCTTCTTCCTGAGAGGAACGTCCACCAGCCTGCGCAAAGACATGCTCAAAAAAACGTATGACGAGATGGGTCCCATGACCTACGAGCAGAAGGTGGTGCTCATCGCCTTCTCTGCGCTGGCGCTGCTGTGGCTCACTCGTTCCGATCTCGAGGTCGGGGCCTTGACCCTGCCGGGGTGGTCCAACCTCTTCGCCCATCCCTCGTTCCTGAACGACGGCACCGTGGCCATCGGCGTGTCGATCCTCCTGTTCATGGTCCCGGCCCGCGCAAAGAAAAAAACGAGGATCATGGACTGGGCCCTGGCCAGGCAGCTCCCGTGGAACATCGTGCTGCTCTTCGGCGGCGGATTCGCCCTGGCCAAGGGCTTCGACGTGTCGGGGCTGTCGCAGTGGCTCGGCGATCAGCTCAGCGGTGTGGGTGGGTTTCACCCCATTCTCATCATCGTCCTGGTGAGCCTGCTCATCATCTTCCTCACCGAGCTGACCTCCAACACCGCCACGGCCCAGATCCTGCTCCCCATCATCGCGGGCCTGGCGGTGAGCCTCCGGTTGAATCCCCTGCTCCTCATGGTGCCGGCCGCGCTCTGTTGCTCGCTGGCTTTCATGCTCCCCGTGGCCACGCCACCCAACGCCATCATCTTCGGATCGGGGAAGCTCCACATCGCGGACATGGCGCGCATCGGTCTGCTGCTGAATCTGATCGGCGTGGTGGTGGTGACGCTGGCCATGTGGATCATCGGACGGATGGTCTTCGACATCGACCTGAGCCGCCTTCCCGGTTGGGCAAACTGAATGGCCCCTCTGGGGGCGCACCGGAGAGAGGCTCGACCTCGCCCACAGCCAATCCATCGGTGCGCCCTGGTAGCATCGCAGCAATCAAGCCCGTCCACCATCTTCGGGCCGCTTCACCATCGGGCGACGAGAGTGCATCTCACAACCCCGACCACAGGGGTCATGAGATGTACTCTACGCCATGGGGTCACCGACAGCGGTCCGCGATGCACGCCTCGCTCTGGGCGCGGCACCTGGTGCGGGTGCAGCCATAACACGCCGGGGTGGGGCCGCGGATGCACTTCCAGAGGCAACGGCGCTGGACGCAGTCGGTCAGCTCCTGGCTGAGCTTCCGGCCCGAGGGGCAGCCCCGGGCTTTGCACCGCTTGTCGCAGTTGAGCATGCAAGGGTACTTCTTGATTCCAGCCGGGCAGCGGCGGGCGCATCCCTCGGAGCACTTGCCCACGGCGAAGCAAGTGAGCGCCGTGCCCTCGCTGATCTCGGGCCTCGGCGTGGGCACGAGCAACCAGGTGATGCCCGCTCCGAACACAAGCACCACCCCGATCCCAAGGACCCACAACCAGCGTCTATGGCGCCTCATGGCGGGCTACTCGTCGGCGCCCATGGCCGACGGCGACGGTCCGGGCGCCGGACCGCGCCCCCCCCCGACGGACTTGGTCACCACGCCCACCCGGGTCAGCCCGGCGGCCCGGGCCGTGTCGATGATCTTGATGAGTCGACCGGCCTGGGCGTCGTTGTCCGGACGGATCATGAGCTGGGTTTTGGGCTTGTCCGCCGCGACGCGGGACAGGCGCGTCTTGAGACCCTTGAGATCCAGCCTCTGGCCGTCTATGACGATCTCGCCCTTCTTGGTAATGGTCAGCACCAGGGGCTGCTGTGAGCTCGTGGAAACCGCGCTGGAGGCCTTGGAGAGCTTCACCGGGATGTGCGGGTTCTGGATGAAGTTCGCCGTGTAGAAAAAGAAGATCAGCAGCTGGAAGATCACGTCCACCAGGGGCGTGATGTCCAGCGTGGTGGCGAGCCACGACTTTCGCCTGCCGTCGGGCCGGAAGTTCATCCGCGCCGCTCCTGGCTCGGCTTCCCTTTTTCGCCGCCGCCACCGTCGCCGTCATCGCCGTCGCCGTCGCTGCCATCGCCGCCGCCACCGTCGCCGTCATCGCCGTCGCCGCCGTCGCTGCCATCGCCGCCGCCGCCACCACCATCGTCATCGTCGCCGGACTCAGGGGGGGACGCCTTGTCCGACCCAGTCGGCGCGGCGAGGTCGAAGCCGGCGTCGACCTCACCCTCCTGGATGCGAATGAACAGATCCGTGAGGTCGCCGGCGCTCTCCTCCATCTCCAGGATCATGCGGTTGATGCGGGTGACGAGGTACTTGTAGCCCACGAAGGTGGGGATGGCCACCACCAGGCCCGCGGCCGTGGTGATGAGCGCCTTCCAGATGCCCGTCGCCAAGAGCCCCGGGTCCACCGGGGCGCCGGGGTTGGCCTTGGTGTAGTCGTCCACGATGCGGAAGACGTCGATCATGCCGAGCACGGTGCCGAGCAGCCCCAGCAGCGGCGCAATGGCCGCGATGGTGCCCAACCCCTCGATGAAGCGATCCAGCCGCCCTGCCTCGACGCGCCCGCGCTCCTCCACCGCCGCCTTGATGCGGATCCGCGGTTCCCCCTGGCGGATGAGCCCCGCCGAAAGGATGAGCGCGATGGACGAGCCGTTCTGCTGGCAGACCGTGAGCGCCTCGCTGAACCGGCGGGCCAGAATCAGCTCCCGAACGCGCAGCACGAGCCCCGTTGGAAATACCTTGATGCGGCGCAGGGTGAACACCCGCTCGAAAAAGAGGCCGAGGGCCAGGACGGAGACGGCGCCGATGGGGATCATCACCCATCCACCCTTGGCCAGCTCGTTGTAGAAGTCGAACATACGGTGCTCCCGGTGGCTCGGCCATCCGAGCCTCGTGAAAAACTGCAACGAAGATAGCTCAGAGACCCGGCGAGTCAAGCAAAGGCGCTCGGGAAAACACCATTAAACACACCGAGCAACGGGTCGAATGGGTTGACTTCCGGACGAGCATGTGAATCAGTGTCCTGTGAAAAAACATGTTGGATGGCCAACATTAGCAAGCCCGGCGAGAGTGGCCTTCCGGTCGATTGTATGGGATAATTCGGCTAGATAACGTACCGTAGGGTTGCACGAGGATATAGCTGCGTGGCCTCTGAAGACTGGAAAACCAGAATCACAAAGGTGTCCGCCGTCTCCAAGCTGCCGGAGGGAGGCGCCTGTCTGGTGTGGGTCTACCCCGCCGACGCGGAGATCGGCAAGCGCGTCGAGCTCGATGGCGAGGAGCTGACCATCGGCCGGGGCAGCGAGGTGGACATCACCATCGACCGGGACTCGGTGAGCCGCCGTCACGCGAAGATCGTCCAGACCGGCAGCCAGTACGCGATCATCGACCTGGGCTCCACCAACGGCACCTACGTCAACGACGAGCCCGTGAGCGAGCGCACCCTGCGCGACGGCGACCTGCTCAAGATCGGCAACGCCATCTACAAGTTCCTCTCGGGTGGCAACGTGGAGTCCGCCTACTACGAGGAGATCTACAAGCTCACGATCTTCGACGGCCTCACCCAAGCGCACAACAAGCGTTATTTCATGGAGTTCCTCGAGCGGGAGCTGGCTCGGGTGAGCCGCACGGGCCGCCCCCTGTCGCTGGTGATGTTCGACCTCGACCACTTCAAGGTCGTCAACGACACCCATGGCCACCTCACCGGCGACGCCATCCTCAAGGATCTGTGCGCGCGGATTTTCACCACCGTGCGCAAGGACGAGCTACTGGCCCGGTACGGCGGCGAGGAGTTCGTCGTGGTCCTGCCCGAGGCCAACCGGGAGGGCGGCCTGGAGTTCGCCGAGCGGATCCGCCGCCTCGTGGAGGCCAAGCCCTTCACCTTCGAGGGCGACACCATCCCCGTGACGATCAGCGTGGGCTGCGCCACCACCATGGGCGAGACCGTCACCGTCGCCAAGTTCATCAAGGAAGCCGACGACAACCTCTACGCCGCCAAGCGCGGCGGTCGCAACAAGGTGGTCGGCTAGACGCCGGTGGTCACCTGACCACCAGGTGTGCTGAGCTCCAGTCACCGGGGCGGTCCTCGGCGTAGCCTGTGAAGCTGAGGCAGCCGTAGCTGGTGATGCGCACCCAGCCGTTCTTTTGGCGGTAGGTGTTGAACCGCGCGTTGGGCATCACGCGGATGGTGGGCCAGGCATCGTCCAGCTGGGCGTAGAGCTTGAAGGCCGACAGGGCGACCTGGCTCCCCGAGGTGCCTGCGGTACAGTTTTGCTGTCGATAGCCGCTGCCGTACCAGGGGCTGCCCCGCCAGCTCAACCGCTCGGTGAGCACCCAACCCCGCACATCCACGCGGCTGTAGTCGTACATGGCGATCTGGGACCAGCGTCCCATGACCCGCACCCGGTAGATGCGCCCCTCGTCCAGGGCCGTGGCGATGACCGCCCCCCCCGGCTTGGCGTGGATCGTCCCCGCGGTGACGTTCATCTGGCTGCCGCCGGGGTAGCGGCTGCGGATGCGGCCGCCGTAGCGGGTGGGGGCGACGCCGACCTTGCTGCGCTTGATCCAGCACCGCAAGGGGATGTAGCCGAGCACCTGCACCCGGGCCCACTTGCCCTTGAGCTTCTCCACGTGCACCAGGTGGCTGCGGCTGACCTCGCCGATGGACTTACCGCCGGCGCGACCGTAGACCTTGACCTTGTCCTGGACCCGTAGCCCCAGGACCACGTTGGGCACGTAGCCTGTCACGCGGATCTTGCCACCGGTCTCCACCATCGAGTGGGTCTTTCCCTTTTTGAGCACCCGCACCTTCACCCCGACGGGCAAGGCGGTGACCACTGAGCCCCCCGGCGTGGAGCGAAGATAGAGGGTCTTGCTCCTGCGGGTGGCGCTGTAGCGGCTGTAGTGCCCGTAGCGGGGCGGCGGCACCTTGGCGCCCTTCTTCGGCGGCTCCGGCGGCACCATCTGCACCACCAGGAGCATGTCCTTCTCGCTCGGCTTGGGCTGGGTCGCCGGCCGCGGTCGCGGTCGAGGCCGACGGGATCGGCGCGCCTCCACCGGCGCGTCCAGGATCATCAGGCCCGCCAGCGACAGGACCGCAAGCCAGACAGGTTTTTTCATGGTCACCTCACGGATGCGCCACCGGCGCGACACACCCCGCAAACGCACCAGCAGGGCCGGGGATCTATCGGGCCGACAACGGCAGTGTAGCACAAAGCATCGGCCCAGGCAGTCCGCCCCGGTAGTCCGCCCGGATCCGTCGGGTCCTTCCCCCGGCGACTCGTACGTCACGGCTCCGGTGGCAATTCCCGGCGCAGGCGTCGGGCCAGGGCCGTGTAGCGCAGGCGCACGAGGTCGTTTTTCAGGGCCCGCCGCAGGGCCCGGGGCGCGGCCACCAGCACCAGCAGCTGCCTGGCCCGGGTCACGGCCGTGTACAGCAGGTTGCGCTGGAGCATCATGTAGTGCTCCCCCAAAAGGGGCAGCACCACCGCCGGGTACTCCGAGCCCTGGCTCTTGTGCACGGTGCAGGCGTAGGACAGGACCAGCTTGTCCAGGTCCTCCCGCCCATAGGGCACCGTGCGCCCGTCGAAGGAGACCCTCAGGCTGCGCGCCTCGGTGTCCACGCCCACCACCCGGCCCACGTCGCCGTTGAAGACGTCCTTGTCGTAGTCGTTTTTGATCTGCATCACCTTGTCGCCAAAGCGCAGCACGTGGTCCCCCCGGGCGACCTCGGCTCCACCGACCTCGGACCCACCCGGGTTGAGCACCCGCTGGAGCTGCTCGTTGAGCCGCGCCGTGCCGGTGACGCCCCGCCGGGTGGGCGACAGGACCTGCACGTCGTCCACCGGGTCCAACCCGTACCGCCGGGGGATCCGCTCGACCACGAGCCGCTCGATGATCTCCGCCGCCCGCTGGGCGTCATCGGTCTGCACGACGAAGACCTCCCCCTCCCCGGTGGAGGGCGGCGGCTCGATGGCCCGCCCCTGGTTCACCTGGTGGGCGCACGCCACGATCTGGCTCCGGGCGGCCTGGCGGAACACCTCGGTCAGCCGCACCGTGGGCACCACCCCCGAGGTGATGGTCTCGGCGAGGACCGCGCCGGGCCCCACCGACGGGAGCTGGTCGGCGTCCCCCACCAGCACCAGACGGGTCTCGTCGGGCAGCGCCCGCACCAGGGCGCAGGCCAGGGGCACGTCGACCATGGACACCTCGTCGATCACCACCAGGTCCGTGTCCAGGGGGCGGTCCGCCGTGCGCTGGAACCCCCCGGCCGCGGGCACGTACTCCAGCATCCGGTGCACCGTGCGCGCGGGCCTGCCCGTGGCCTCCTCCATGCGCTTGGCGGCCCTTCCGGTGGGCGCGGCCAGCTCGATGCGCAGCCCCTCTTTCTCCAGCACCTCCAGGATGCCGCGGATGATGGTGGTCTTGCCGGTGCCCGGCCCGCCGGTGATCACCGCCACCTTCTCGGTCACTGCGCAGTGTATGGCGCGGGCCTGGGCAGACGCCAAGGCCAGGCCCAGCCGTTCCTCCACCCACGCACGACGCCGCTCCCAGTCCACGGCCGCGGCCCGCCCCGACGCCTCCACGAGCCGGCGCAGCCGCTCGGCCAGGATCCGCTCCTGGAAGTGCAGCGCCGGCTTGTAGTACGCCGGCCCCACCAGGGGGGCCGACGCGCTGAAGGCTGCCTCACGGGGGCCAGCCTCACCTCCTGGATGGACGCCCACGTCCTGGCGCACCACCTGGCGCGTGGCCGCCAGGTCCGGCAGCTGGGCCTCCACGAGCCCCCGGTCCACCTCCAACCGCTCGGCGGCCCAGGTCACCAGAACCTCCTCGGGCAGGTACAGGTGCCCCTCCTCGGTGGCCTTCCCCAGTTCGTAGACCAGCCCGGCCTGGATCCGGAAGGGCGACCGCTGCTCCACGCCCAGCCGCTCGGCCACGCGATCGGCGAGGAGAAAGCCGATGCCGAACACATCGTCGGCCAGCCGGTAGGGGTTCTGCTGGACCTGGCGCACGGTCTGGTCACCGTAGCGCTTGTAGATCTTGGCGGCCCGCCCGGCGGACACGCCGTGGCCCTGGAGAAACACCATCACCTGGCGCAGGTCCCGCTGGGCAGAGAAGGCCTCCTTGATGGACCGGGCCCGCTTGGGCCCGATGCCCTCCACCTCCACCAGCCGCTCGGGAGCGGCCTCGATGACCTCCAACGTGTCCGCCCCGAAGTGGTCCACCAGCCGCCCCGCCATGCCGGCGCCGATGCCCGGCACCATCCCCGACCCCAGGTACTTGCGGATCCCCTCCTCGGTGGTCGGCACCCGGATCTCGCACCGCTTCACCCGGAGCTGGGCCCCCCACTTGGCGTCCGTGGTCCACTCGCCCCACAGGTCCACCGGGTCCCCGGGCTGGATCCCCGGCATGACCCCCGCCGCCCGGATGGTCCGCCCCCCGCCCGACACCTCCACCCGCAGGGCGCTCCACCCCGTCTCCTCGTTGCTGAAGTAGATGTGGTCCACCACCCCAGCCACCCGCTCCTCCCCCTCGACCAGCCGCTCCTCCAGCCGCCCCTGCACCGGCCCCTGCACCGACCCACCCCGGCCGTCGGGCCCAATGCTGCGATCAGGCCCACCCCCGCGGCCAGAGCCGGCTCCGGGACGGCCCCGGCGAGAATTTCGCACATCGCTCGGCATGAGTCGGCCCAGTCTAACCGCAAAGCCCACCCAGGTCGATGCGCACGGCGACGTGTACAACACGCGACGAGGTGCGCCCGATGGCACAAGGGCACCTGTCCAACACGCGCCGGGACACGCCCGACGACACTGCTGGACGTATCCGATCCGTGCCGGTGCGCCCCCGACGGCTCCTCAGAACGTGTCCGATACGATAGGGGCTCGCTGATCTCGTACAGTGGAAGTAGGCGGGGCTAGAAGCCATCTCAACAACCCCGACCGAGGGATCCGCGGCACGGCCGGCACGGACGCAAGGCGTGAGGAGGACGAATATCGGGGATATTCAACCAACGAGCAACGCAGCAGACGTGCCGGGCTCGCCCGAAGACCGACAGAAGGGGTTTTTGAGATGGCTTCTAATCGCGAGCCTTGGCCAGCTCGTCGAAGTAGCCGAACACGAGCTTGTCCAGGTTCTCGGGAAGGCTCTCGTTGGTGCCGGCCTCGTCGGTCAGGGCGCCCCGGCAGCGGCCGATGATCCCGATGGCCCGGGCGCGCAGCACCATGGCGCCCGACCGGTCCCCCTGCGTCCCTTCCGACTCGCCGGTCTCCGTGGCCCGCTGGCTCATCAACGCGTCCAGCTCCTCGCCGCGCTCCAGGAAGTCGTTCACCCAGTCCAGCAGCGTCTGGCCGGACTCACCGGGCACGGGGAACAGCCGCAGGTCCGCCTCGCGCTCGGCCACCTGCTTGCGCCGTGCCTTGGCCCGCGCGGCCTCGTCCTGGTAAGTGGCCATCAGCTCGGCGAGCTTCGGAATGAAGGTCTCGCGCACGCGCCTGGCAGCCGCCTTCACGTCAGCCGACAGCCGCGGATGGCGCAACGATGAGCACCTGCACAGCGCCATCGGCTTTGTGACGCCGTCTGACCGCCACGCAGGCCGTGACGTGGACATCATCGCCAGGCGCAAAGAGGTCTTCGAGCAGGCTCGCCGGGCGCACCCGGAACGCTGGAGTGGCAACATCCGCAACCTGGACAGGGTCGAGGTCGTCAAGCTCAACCCGGACGCAGCAACCCACACCGCGGCCGACGCTCAAGCCGCGGCCGCATAGCAACATGTCAGGCGACAACAACCTTGACGCTCACCGATCTTGCGCAGCCTCGTTTTAAAGTAGCCAGCACCCTGGAGCACCCGCTCAAAGGCCTCCCAGGTGCCTCCCGCGATGGCGTCGGGATTGCGATACTTCGCCTGCGATCCGATGCTCGCCTTCACGCGCGGATACGCCGCCCTGACCGCAGCCCAATCGCCAAAAAACCACGCCTCCAGCTCCTCGATGGCGAGGCGGTTGACAACCCTGTAGCGATTTCGCTTCGAAGAGGACCTGGTGGCAAGCCCGACTTCAGCCGCCATGGCCTCCAGCCGCTCCTTGAGCTCCTCGCAGTCCTCGTCGTCCCGGTCGACGACCACGACGATCCGGTCCGTGTCGGGCAACCAACCACCGGCGTAGCCTCTTCGTCGATCTCCAGGTGGTACGTCGCGGGCTGCTGCTGGGGGGTCTCACGGTAGCGCAGCTCGAAGACAATGGGATTGTCGCAACCACGGGTACGCAGCTCGCGAAAACGTCCCCGCTTGTCCCAGGCCTTGCGCAGACCGAGCGTGAAGCACTCAGAAAGGAAGTCGAACACGTCGAAGATCGTGGACTTGCCGCTGCCGTTGGGCCCCAGCAATACCGTGAGTGGCGTGATGTCTCCCAGCTCCACCGCCTTGAGCGCGCGGTAGTTCTCGACCCGGAGGTACTCGATGCGTGCCGGGCCCAAGACCCGTAGGTGGCCCTTCGCCGCTTTGCCACTCTTCACTCTCTTCTGGGTTGCCATCACGAACCTCTTTCAAGCAGCAACACGATCGTCTCTACCAGCACGTGAAGCAGACCATGCTGGCTTTCGCTCGGCTGCCCAAGTAACAGGGACTGTGGCTCTACGATCAAGCAATGCGATCCAGCGGGGAAGACGTTGGGGGTTGCGGCGCGATCCAGCGGGGAAGACGTCGGGGGTTGCGGCGCGATCCAGCGGGGAAGACGTTGGGGGTTGCGGCGAGGGCGTTGGTTCTCTAGGATCGGCCTTGGTCGTCTACGTACCCTGCCGGGAGGAGAGGTCATGTCCCTTCGCTCCACGTCGCTGGCGGTGCTGACCGTCGTCGTCGCCGGAATCAACGCGGCTCTCGCGGGGCCGGTCAACGCGCAGCCCGTGCCCAATCCCTACGACGCGGCGGACCCACCGAGCCCCAGACGCGCGCGGGCCAGGGCCGAGCCCAAGGGACCGGAGTGGTCGGTCTTCGTGGGGGCCTGGGTGGAGGTGAAGCGCACGGACGGCACCGTGGTGCGTGGGCGGATGTGGCGGATCTCGAACCGGGTCATCGTGGTGAACCTGGGCAAGCGGTCCACGGTGATCCCGGTGACGCAGATCGTCACGCTCCGACGCTTGACCCACCGCCCGACCCACCGCCCGACAGCCAGACCGACAGCCAGACCAGAGGTCGAGGTGCCGCCGACGCGGCCGGCGTCCACGGTCCGACGCGCCGCGCCGCTGCGCAGCCTCCCCACCGCGAAGAAGCGATTCCACGTGGAGTGGCTCACGCTCTTCGCCTTTGGCGGGGGCGGCACCTTCGGCTGGGGATTCGAGGTCGGATCCGACGAGGACCGGTACATCGTCGGCGGCGCCGAGCTCGGCCTCTTCTCGTTCGTCTGGCGCCACGCCTACTTCGACATGCTGCGCCTTTCCGGGGGGGTTCCCTACCTGTTTTACCTGGGCACCGGGTTCGGGGTGCGCGGTGTGCTCGACAGTGCCGACAAGTACGAGCTCCGGCTGGGGCTGCACGTGACGTGCCCCTACATGTTCATGTTCATGCCGACCATGTCCGGGCTGGACCTCAAGCTGCTCATCCGCGTGGGGAGCAAGACTCGGGTGCACCTGGGGCTGAAGGTGTTCGCCTTCCCGCCGTCGGCCGCGGCGGGCGTGGGGATCTCCTACTGACGAGTGGGGGCCATCGCGTGGCAAATTCGGACCCGTGCCTTACGGACCCGTGCCTTATGGAACAAGGCACTAGACAGAGTCTGGTGCCGCCGCTATGTTCTGGCCCCATGGCCAAAGACGAGAAAAAATCTGGCGGTGAGACCCGAAAACGCGGGCAGATCGCGGACAAAGGCGAGGGCAAGGGCGCCGGACCGGCTGCGGGCAAGAAACCCGACCGCGGGATCAACAAGATCCCACGGTACCTGCGCCACGAGCTGGGGCTGCACGACTGGATCGCCAGCTCTGTGGTGATCGTCGGCGGCGGGTTGGCGATGACCCTGCTGGTATGGATTCTGTCGGTGTTCTGGCCCGGATAGGGCCAAAAATTCCAAGCTCGATGAAAAGAGGGCTAGCGGCGGGGCAGGCGCCTGGGTCGGTACCTGCGGGTGTACTTGAACCGCACGTTCCGCTTGGCCCGGCCCTTGCCCACCTCCACCACCACGCGGATCCGGTAGTGGCCGCCGACGACCTTGAGGCCGTGGATGCGCACGGGGACGGCCTCCCGGGCCCGGTTGATGCGCCGTTGGATCGGCTTGAGGCTCTGGAAGATGCGCACCCCGGACCGGGCGTCCACGATGTCGACGCGGATGGTGAAATACGCGCGCGCCTTGACCGCCTTGAGCCCGAAGCGGCAGTCCACCCACAGATAGGTGGAGGGCGGGTTGTATTTGCCCCGGTACTTTTTGGCCTTGGCGAAGTTGTTCTTCACCCACGAAAGGAAGGCGTCCTCCAGGGTGACCGGGTTGTTCAGCTGCCCGAAGACCCTGCGCAGCAGGTACCGGTCCCGGCGGAGCAACCGGTCCAGAAAGGAGCTGTTGGCGCGCAGGGTGGCGTACTTGGCCCGGAACTCCATGGCCCGGCGCATGGTGCGCTGCAGGTTCTTGAGCTTGGCCTCCAGCTTCTTGATCCTTCGCTCACGGGGCCCGGCCTGGGCCGGCGTGGCCCACAGCAAGCCACCGACCACCACGGCCGACAGGGTGAGGCTGAGATGCCTGTGCATGGCGCTACCTCCTCCCCGGGTTGGGCAGTCGCCGCGTGGGCAGTCGCCGCAGCGGCTTGACCTCGAAGCGCTTGTCCTGATAGGCCCAGTAGTTTCGGTACCGCTTTCCCGAGACCATGATCCAGATGCGGAGCACGTAGCTGCCCGGACGCAGCCCCGCGTCGAGGTCCTTGATGCGCGTGGTGTCGGCGCTGCCGAAGGTGCCCTTGGTGCGCTTGAGCTTCTTCCGGAAGCGGAAGGCCGTGCGCATGGGCATCTGCCGGTAACCCACCTTGGCGGCGGTGCCGAGGTCGTAGAGGCTGGCGCCGACGAGGAGCTGGCTGTCGGGGCCGGTGAAGGACTTGTCCACCTCATAGCGGCCGCGAATGAAGACGCTCTTGGGGTTGATCTGCCCCTTGGGGGCACCCCGGGATCTGACGTTGAGCTTGACTATCTTGACCATCTTGGGGCGCGTGTACTTGTACCACCGCGGCGGGGGGGCGCTGATCTTCGGGTTGACCCGGGAGATGTAGACGGCGCTGGCGAACTCCCGCCGCAGCCAGTAGGTGCGGTGGACCCGCATGGTGCCCTGCACGTAGTACCAGCCCGGCGTCAGCCCCAGGCCGGTGATCCGCCGCCGGAAGTTGGTGGCGGTGAACTTGAACCGCCGATACTCGCTGCGCCCCGAGCGGTGTCTGTACAGGTTCTGCAGCCGACCGTTGAAGTCGAAGCCGTCGATGGACCAATCGATGGCGTAGAACTTCTTTCCCACCAGGTCCTTGGGGACCGAGAAGGCCGAGTAGAGGTAGAAGTCGTCGCCGTCGGCCTGGTTCTTGCGCCGCTTGCACTGCTTCCAGTCCGTGGTGTCCGCCGTCCAGACCGACGAGATGCCGAATCGCCCGTAGATGTCGCTGTGCAGCTGCACCGGCGCCTTGCCCATGAGCCTGACCACCTTGCGCCACTTGGTCAGAAACACCGCCCGTCGCCGCTGATATCCCAGCGACCAGGTGCGCTGCCACTCCGCCTCGCGCATGGCCTTGGACTGGAGCTCGGGCACGGCCTTGCGCAGAAGCGCGATCTTCGCCTTGAGCTCCCGGATGCGGCGCTGCTGGGCCCGGCGGGCCCTACTGAACTTCCACCGGCGCACCAGCGATTTCTTGTGGGGCTGCTTGGTGCTCACCTCGTCGCCCGAGCCCGGTCCCGCCCACGCGTCCGGGGCGCCCGCGACCACCATCGCAATGGCGCCCCAAAACAGGGTCCATCGCACCTTGCGTCGTGTCATCTCATCTCCTGTCTGTGGGCGCGGCCGCCCCTGGGTCCGGTCTTCGGTCACGGTTTGACGCTCCGAGCACAGCGGAAGCCGAGGTACTGGTACACCGCCAGCCTCTTGCTCTTGGGGTTCTGGTGCGCGTAGTTGAACTCCCGCCAGGTAGCGGTCAGCTCCCGGGATTTCTTGGACTCCGCGCCGCCGCCCCGAATGACGTACTGCTTGCCATAGGCCGTCGCAGCCTTGGACCCGGGGTAGGGCTTGTACTGGTCGGCCACCCACTCCCAGGCGTTGCCCGACAGGTGGTAGAACCCGCCGATGGCCGCGCCGGACCGCACGGGCTTGAGCTCCGTTGGCTTGAGCACGCTGGAGACCACGCGCCTGGCGTCGAACTCGTCGCCCCAGGGATAGAGGGTCTTGTGCTGGGTCCCGCGGGCGGCGTACTCCCACTCCTTCTCTGCGGGCAGCCGCTTGCCCAGGGCCTTGCAGTAGGCGTCGGCCTCCCGCCAGGTGACCCCGGTCACGGGCAGGCTCCCGCCGAGCTTCTTGGGCATCCGCGCCTTGCCCCAGGGCGATCGCACCGCCTTGCCGGGTCCGGCGAGGTACCGGCCGTAGTCCGCGCTGCGAACCTCGGCGGCGTCCAGGTAGAAGTCATCCACCTTCACGCCCTTCTGCGGAGGCCCTTCCTTCTTGTTCCCTCCGGCGCGGCCCATGGTGAAGGTCCCTCCCTTGACGAGAACCATGCCCTGGGTTGGGTCGATCTTGGGACGAGGCGGTGTGGGCCGCATCCGGGCCGGGTCCATGCCCGCCGGGTCCATGCCCGCCGGGTCCATGCCCGCCGGGTCCATGCCCGCCGGGTCCATGCCACGCCCCATGCCCGCCGGGTCCATGCCCGCCGGGTCCATGCCACGCCCCATGCCCGCCGGATCCATGGCGCCGGGCTTCATCCCTTCGGCCACGGCGCCGCCCTTGCCGCTCTTTGGGCCCTTGCCCCCGGTGTCCCGGATCACGAAGAACCACAGGGCACCGCCGCCGCCGGCCAGCACCAGCAGGATCACCAGGACGAGCGCCACGGGGGACCCGCTCTTCTTGACGTCTCCCATGGTGACGTGCTGACCGATGGGATCCGGCGTGGAAAACGTGGCGCCAGCCGCGCCCCAGCCCCCCGAGGTGGTCCCCGGACGCGTCACGCCGGGGGACGAGGCCAGTCCCGGATCCGAGGCCGGCGTCAGCCCCGGGCTCGACCCGGGAACCAGCCCCGGGCTCGACCCGGGAATCAAACCCGGGGTCGAGACAGGCCCCGACGCCACGTCTTCTTGCGACAGGGTGGGACCCGTGCCGAAGCCGCTCGCCACGCCCGGGTAGGCCGGCTGCTCCCCGCTGGTGCCGAGCCCCGCCGTGGCCGCCGTGGAGGTCATGGTCCCACCCACGTGTCGCTCATAAAGAACGCCGATGGCCGCGTCCAGCTCGGCCATGGTCTGGTATCGCAGGTTCGGATCCTTGGCCATGCACCTGAGAATCACCGCCTCGATGTCCTCGGACAGGTCCGGCCGGCGCGTGCGCGGCGGGGGCGCCTCCTCGGTGAGCAGCTGCACGAGGATCTTCTGCACAGAGTCAGCCTCATAGGGCAGCCGGGCGGTGAACATCTCGTACATGATCGCTCCGAAGGAGTAGACGTCCGAGCGATGATCGAGATTCAACTCCCCCTGGGCCTGCTCCGGGGACATGTAGTGGGGCGTGCCGATGATCTGACCGGCCTGGGTGAGCCGGTCGCCGCCGCTGCGCACCTTGGAGATGCCGAAGTCCAGCACCTTGACGAAGTCGTCCGTCTCAAAGCGCGTCACCAGGAAGATGTTCTCGGGCTTGAGGTCCCGGTGCACGATCTGGTGCGCGTGGGCCGCCGTCAGGGCCCGGGCCATCTGGTGCAGGATCGTGAGCGCCCGCGGGACCTTCATGATCCCGTCCTCGGCAAAGGCCCGGGCCAGGCTCCGGCCGTCCAGGTACTCCGTTACGATGTAGTAGACCGCGTCGGGGGTGGAGTTGAAGTCGATGACGTCGAGGATGTTCTCGTGGCCGATGGCGCTGGCCGCCTCGGCCTCCCGCCGAAACCGCGCGATGGTTTGGTCGTTGGAGTTGAACTGCGGGTGCAGGATCTTGACGGCGTAGCGCTTGGACAGCCGCACGTGCCGGGCCTCGTACACCTTGCCCATGCCGCCCTCGCCGATGACCCGGATGATCTGGTACGCGTCGCCGAACTGGGTGCCGATGAGCGGATCGGTGCCCGCCGCGTCCACCGGGGCGAGGTTGGTCCCGTCATAGGGACACTTGACGAAGTCATCCCCCTCGTACTGCCGATTGCAGGTGGGGCAATACTGCAAGCCGAACCTCCTCGAATGCCGACCCCCCGCCGCTGGCAGACCCGATGGCTGGTGAATGGCTCCGCCCAGGGGGATATCCGCCAGATAGTATAGCGGTTGTGACCGGCGGCGACCACCGCTGAATCGATGGGCCGGCGCGCGGGGGCATTCCATTCAAACCGCCGGTTTGCAAGCGTTATGGGGGTATGATAGATCAGCGGAAACGTCCGGAGAAGAGGTGCCCGCTCCGGGCCGGTGAACATCGGGCACCCCGTCAAGAGGTTCGCATCATGTACAAGGTATCGCTCGCCACGCTCGCGTTGGTGCTGGCCGCCGGACTCGCCGGCTGCAAGAAGGCTCCCCAGGGCCCACCCAGGTCCGGTGACGACATGTCCCCTCCGGCCGCCATGGCGATGGACAGTGACATGCGCGCCGCGCCGAAGGCAGGCCCGGCGCCAACCAGCGCCGCCGCGGCGTGCAAGAAGGACGCCGCCCGGCCGGGCAAGTCCTACATCACCGGGGAGTACACCGTGACCGTGACGGCGCCCCCCGCGGCGGGCCCGGGCAAGACCGCTCGGGCGGTGGTCGCGGTGACCCCCAAAGGCGGCTACAAGATCAACATGAAGTATGATCACGAGCTGGCCATAAAGCGCATGTCCGCCGGGGTCGAGCCCGAGCACAAGACCTACGAGAACAAGCACGCCACGACCCGGAACAAGGCCGGCCTCGAGTTCGAGGTCAAGTACACGGCGTCGACCGCCGGCAAGAAGGTCGTCCAGGGCGTGCTGGACTTTTCGGTGTGCACGCCCAAGCTGTGCGTGAACAAAGACGACCTGTGCGTGTCCTGGGAGTCCACGGTCAAATGAGCGGGGCCCCAGGTGACGACACGGGCCAGCGCGCAGTGGACACCCTGGTCCAGGTGGGGGAGGAGCTGCACCAGGACTTCCGGCTCAAGCGGCGGGTCCTCTCCTTCGAGGAGTACTTCCGCCTGGTTGCCGAGAACCCAGTGGCGCACCTCCGCGACTCGGCCCGGTACCTCCGCGACACCTTCGACCACTTCGGCAGCTACGAGGTCCGACGCGCCAGGGGCCGGATCCGACGGTTCCGGCTCTTCGACTGCGACTTCGCCGGCGGCCGGGATCGCCTCGCCGGCCACGAGGAGGTGCAGAACGCCATCTACCGCATCCTGGGTGGCTTCGTGCGCCAGGGACGCCCCAACAAGCTGATCCTGCTCCATGGCCCCAACGGCAGCGCCAAGTCCACCTGTGTGGCGGCCATCGCCCGGGCTTTGGAGCACTACTGCACCCTGGACGAGGGAGCCCAGTACCGCTTCAACTGGGTCTTCCCGTCGGGCACCCACTCCAAGAGCGGCATCGGCTTCGGGCGCGGCCCCAAGGACGTGCGGCTGGAGAGCTACGCCCACCTGCCCGAGGAGCTCGTGGACGCCCGGCTGCCCGACGAGCTGCGGGACCACCCGCTGCTGCTCATCCCCAAGACCCGGCGCACCGCCCTGATGGAGGACATGCTCGCCGTCGACGGTGCGGGGTCCTCGCCCCCCGACAGCCTGCGGTATGGTGAGCTCAGCCACCGGAACCGCATGATCCTCGAGGCGCTGCTGACGCTGTACCACGGCGACTACCACGCCGTGCTCCGGCATGTTCAGGTGGAGCGCTTCTTTTTGAGCCGGAGGTACCGGACCGGCCTCATCGAGGTGGAGCCCAAGCTGTCGGTGGACGCCCGCACCCAGCAGATCACCGTGGACCGCTCCGTCGAGGCCCTCCCCCCGGCCCTGCAGACCACGGCCCTGTTCCGCTACTCGGGCGAGCTGGTGGACGCCAACCGCGGCATCATCGAGTTCTCGGACCTGCTCAAGCGGCCCCTGGAGTCCTTCAAGTACCTCATCAACACCGTGGAGCTGGGGCGGGTGGGCCTGGACAACGCCATCCTGTACCTGGACGAGGTGTTCATCGGCTCCTCCAACGACCTGCACCTGCGGGCCTTCCGCGAGATCCCGGACTTCCCGTCCTTCAAGGGACGCATCGAGCTCGTGCGCGTGGGATACCTGCTCGACCACCTGGCCGAGACCGAGATCTACGAGACCCAGATCACCAGCCGTGACCTGCACGTGGCCCCCCACGCGGTGACCGTGGCCGCCCTGTGGGCGGTGCTCACCCGGCTGCAGAAGCCCTCGAGCAGCGGTCACCCCGACCTGATCCGCACGCCGGTGGATCGGCTCACCGTCCTGGACAAGGGGTTGCTCTACGCCTCCGGGACGCTCCCGGCCGGAACGGAAGGCGAGGTGGCCAAGCTGCTCCGCGCGGCCGTCGAGCGCTTCGTCGCCGAGGGCGACCACTCCGACGAGTACGAGGGCCACGTGGGCGCCAGCCCGCGGGAGATCCGCATGGCGCTGCTCAACGCCGCCCAGGACACCCGGCGCGGATTCCTGTCGCCCCTAGCCGTCCTGGCCGAGATCGAGGACCACGCCAAGATGCAGGACGTCTACCCGTACCTGCGACGACCCGCCAAGCCCGGGGGCTACGACGACGCCAGCGAGTGCCTCAAGCTGGTGCGAGAGTGGTACTTCACGCAGCTCCAGGACGACCTGTGGACCGCCGTGGGGCTCATCCCGCCGGGGCAGATCGGCAACATGATCTCACGGTACGTGGACCACGTCTCCCACTGGATCAAGGGGGAGAAGATAAAAAACCCCATCACCGGCGCGCACGAGGACCCGGACCAGTCGCTCATGGAGGAGACCGAGGCCTACCTGGACATCGACGAGCACGACGCCTTTCGCAAGGACGTCATGGCCCGCATCGCGGCCTGGGCCATCGGGCACAAGGACGCGGCACCGGACCTGGATCAGATCTTCTCCAAGGAGCGGGCGAAGATCGTGCAAGGGCTCTTCGATGAGCGCCGCCAGTCCCTCACCGAGGCACTGGAAGACACCCTGGTGCTGATCGAGGGCCGGCCCGATCACCTGACCGCGTCCAGGCGTGAGGCCGCCGACAGGACCCTGGCCAAGCTCACCACAGAGATGGGCTACGAGCTGGCCAGCGCTGAGGAGGCCATCCGCCACTACCTCCAGGACCAGGCAGACTGATGGAACCATGACCGCAGGCTCGACATCGCGGTGGATGCGCAGGGGCGGGATGATGCTGGTGCTCGTTGGCCTGGGGGCCGGGCTGGCGGCCCCCACCGGCCGACCGGCGCCGGGGGCCCGCCGCAAGCCCCTGGCCATGGGGCCCACGGTGCAGAACGTGGATCGCACCGGCGCCACGCTCATGTGGGGGACCCACACCGAGTGTCTCGGCCGGGCCACCGTGCGACCCACCGACGGTGAGAAGCCCGAGCAGACGGTCCGGGAGACAGGCCTGCTGCGCATGGTCCACCGCGTCCGAATCGGCGGGCTGCGCCCCGACACGCACTATCAGTATTCGGTGCGTGACTGCGTCGGGCATTGGCACAGCGGGTCCTTCCGCACCGCGGTCAACCCCGACCAGCCCTTCACGTTCCTGGTCTATGGGGACTGCCGCTCCCAGCGGGATCAGCACCTGTCGGTGGTGGAGGCCATGGTCGAGGAGCGGGCCGCCTTCGCCGTGAACACCGGCGACATGGTCGCCGACGGCGCCAAGGTCCGGCTCTGGTATCAGTTCTTCCGCATCGAGCGGCACCTGCTGCGGCACCTGCCCATGTACCCTGTCCTGGGCAACCACGAGCTCCAGGGCTCCTGGGCGCGCGGCGTGGCCGCCTTCCGCCGCTACTTCGACGTGCCCACGGACGGGCCGGAGACCGGGGTCACCTACTCGTTTGTGTATGGCAACTCCTTGTTCGTGGTGCTCAACTCCAACGCCAGCTTCGTGGGCACCACCCAGACCGCCTGGGCCCGGGCCCTCCTCGAGGCGGCGGCCTCCAACCCGGCCATCCGTCACATCTTCGTGTTCCTCCACCACAGCCCCTACGCCTCGGGCATCCACGGGGAGAACGACGACGCGCAGATCGCCGGGCTCCCACGTATCCTGACCAAGTACGGCGTGGACGCCCTCTTCGCCGGCCACGACCACGTCTACGAGCGGGGCGAGGCGGACGGGCTGCGCTACGTCATCAGCGGCGGCTGCGGGGCGCCGTTGTACCCCCGCAGGAAGATCAACGACTACACCGCCTGGTTCGAGTCCACCGAGCACTTCGTGCGCGTGACCGTGCGCGGAGACGAGGTGGAGTACGCAGCCCTGCGCCCGGGGGGCTCCCTCATCGACAGCTTCAAGTATGTCAAGCGCCCGGGAGGCGCAGGCACGCCGGACCGGTTCGTGACCCTCGCCGACAGCCACCCTCGCCCCATGGTCGTCCCCGACGGTCGCTGGCCCACCAAAAAGAGGACCCCGAGCGAATCCGAATCCGGCTGCTCCAAGCCGGTCCTGGCCGCGACCCTGGTGCTCCTGGGACTCTCGGGGCTCTATTTCGCGAGGCGATTCCGGCGGCGCTAGCCCGCCGATCGGATCGGCACGAACGCAAAGCTATCTCAAGCTGAGCTCGTCCCACGCAAAGACGGGAGGTCCCCCCAACCGGGCCCCGCGATCACCTCGACCCTAGGCTACCAGTTGTCGCGCCGGCCGCCGCCACCGCCGCCGCGGCCGCCGCGGTCGGGACGCGGACGCGCCTCGTTGACCTTGAGGTTGCGGCCATCCAGCATGTGGTTGTCGAGTGCCTCCATGGCACTGCGGGCGGCGTCGTCAGCCATCTCCACGAAACCAAATCCGCGGCTGCGGCCGGTCTCGCGATCGGTGACGACCGCCACGGACTCCACCGCGCCGTGCTCCTCGAACAGGGTCCGGAGCTCATCCTCAGTGGTAGAAAAGGGAAGGTTGCCAACATACAATCTCATCGATCCGATGCTTCCTGCCCGAGTCTGTCCTTGGAATCTCCGCCGCTACCCGGGCCCATTGGCGGGTTCCTCGAAGCCCCGCCCCAGCGGGGTATTGCGATCGTCGACCTTTTTCATCGAAGAGTAATCAAGCAGACCGTAAAATCAAGAAGTCTTGCGAATGCAGCAGATTTCCCTGTCCGCATGGCTCGCCATGGGCTGTGGTGACCATTCCGGGCGGCTCACTCGAAGAGGGTGCGCAGGGTCGAGGACTCGGGCTGCTGGCGGAGCTTGCCGAGGGCCTTGGCCTCGATCTGCCGGATACGCTCCCGGGTCACGCCGAAGACCCGGCCGATCTCTTCCAGGGTTCGGGGTGTGTCATCGCCAATGCCGAAGCGCAACCGCAGCACCCGCTCCTCCCGTGGGGTGAGCCCGGCGAGGGCCCGGCGCACCTCGTCGGAGAGGTTGGTGGCCAGGCAGCCTTCGTCCGGAGCGGAGGCCGTGGGGTCCGGAAGGGCATCCACCAGCCGACGGTCCTGGGTCTCGGCCACCGGCCCATCCAGGGACACGGGCTCCCGGGTGAGCTCCAACAGCCAGTCCACCCGCTCGCGATCCACCTCCATGCGCACGGCCAGCTCTGCCGCGTCGGGCTCCCGGCCGAGCTCCTGGCTCAGGGTGTTGCGATGGTACGCCATCTTCTTGAGGGCATCGGCGGCGTGGACCGGCGTACGGATGGTGCGCGCCTGGTCGGCGATGGCCCTGGTGATGGCCTGACGGATCCACCAGGTCGCGTAGGTCGCGAACTTGAAACCGCGTCGGTGATCGAACTTCTCCACGGCACGGATGAGCCCGATGTTGCCCTCCTGGATGAGATCGAGGAACTGCAGGCCCCGGTGGCGGTACTTCTTGGCGATGGACACCACCAGCCGCAGGTTGGCCTCCACCAGCTCCCGGCGGGCGGTCTCGGTCAGGTGACGAGCCTCTCGGATCTCGCAGCACACCGACAAGAGGGACTTCAGCGGCGCCCGGGCCTCCCGCTCCACCTGCCGCACGACGCGCCGCGCCCGTGCCGCTTCGCGCTCAGCCACCGCGAGATCGGACTTGCGCAGCCCCAGCCGCCGGGCCACTCGCCGCTCGGCGTTCGGCGACGTCCGGCTCTCCCGGAGGAGACGCCGAACCTCTGCCGAGGACAGGCCCGTGGCCACCTCCATGCGCCGGGTGCCACAGAGGGCCTCCTCCCCCTGCGCCGCCAGGGCCAGCAGCTTCAGGGCGATGCCATCGATCCCCGCGTCGGTCATGGCAACGGTCCGCAGCTGCTCGACCAGCCGCGCCTCGGCCGCGACCACCGGACGACGCCCGCGACCGTTGCGCGAAGCGGCGCGCTGGCGCGTGTCCACCAGCCGCCGGTCCAGCAGCCGTGCGTGGCGGATCTGCCCGAGCACCCGCTTCTGCTGGATCTCGTCGGACTCACCCCGGTGCCTGACAAAGTGCCGGGACACGTCTCGACCGGAGAGCAACCCGGCGCGAAGCCGCTCGCCGAGATCCGTCACCACCGTCACCGCCAGGGGGGCGCCGAGCACCGCGTGGGCCAAGCGCTCCTTGCCGGCCTCGATGCGCGACGCCAGATCCACCTCGCCCTCCCGGGTCAGCAGGGCCCGGGCAGACATACGCCTCAGGTATGCCCGGACCGGATCCTCGGCAGCGCCGACATCCGCAGCCGCCAGCCGTACGCCGTTGCCGTTGCTGGCGCCGTTGCCGTTGCTGGTGCCGTTGCCGTTGCTGGTGCCGTTGCTGGCGCCATTGCCGTTGTCGTTGGCGCTGCCTTTTCTCTTTTTGACGATGTCACCCGGCGGCGGCGCCCGGTCCACCACCGTGATGCCCGCACCGGCCACCGCCGACATCCAGTCGTGGGTCTCCTCCAGGGAGAGGCCGTCAGGCATGGCCCGCTGCACCGCCTCGTGGGTCAAAAATCCCTGGAGGCGTCCCACGTCGATCAGCGAGCGAAGCTCGTGCGTCGCGACTCTGTTCTCGTAGTCGAAGATGCGAATACCTATATCCGGCTCGCCACCTCGGTCGCCGGAGGGCCGGATGCCGGGCAGAGAGATCTCCGAGTAATACTCCATGTAGGACACAAATGCGTCCAAAAACCGCAGGCCCCTGGACACGGGCGGGTGACGGGGGCCTAAAGCGGGCCTAGAAAACGAGCTCGTTCCGCTTGGGAAAGAGGCCGAAGAGACCGCCGGTATGCACGAAAAGAACAGTGCTTCCGGGATGATACCGCTTTCCCCGACGCAGCTCCTCCACCAGCCCCCGAAAGGCCTTGCCCGAGTACACCGGGTCGAGGAACAGACCGTCACCGCGGGCAGTGTCCCGAAGAAAGGCCAGCTCCTCGGCCGTGCTCAGGGCATAGCCGACGCCTTTCCACTCGTCGACCACGTCATAGGTGACATCGTCGGCGCCGGGCAGACCGGGGAACCTCTCGGCGGCCCTGTCGATGATCCCGTCGACCTTGTCGAGGAAGTACGCCACATCGTCGCACACGGCATAGGAGATCACCCGGGTGGCCAGACCAAAGGCGTGTGTACCCAGGACCAGCCCGGCGGTGGTGCCCCCGGAGCCGCAGGCGTGGACGATGAAGTCCGGGAGTCGCCCCCCGGGCACCTCCCCGGCCCGGTGCTGAGCGCCGAGCTCGTCCACCATGGCCACGTAGCCCATGGCCCCAAGGGCGGTGCTGGCCCCGGACGGGATCACGAAGGGGCGCTCGCCCGCCCCCACCAGCTCTGCAGCCCACCGCGCCAGGTGAGCCTCGATGTCTGTGTACTGGTCGGCGGTGATGTACCGGATCTCCGCGCCCACCAGCCTGTCCAGCAGGTGGTTGCCATCGGGCTCGGCCGGCGGCTCTCCGTCCGGCGTGTGCAGCAGCAGATACGGCCGCATCCCCAATCCCACCGCCGCGATGGCCGTGGCCCGGCAGTGGTTGGACTGCCAGCCCCCCGTGGTGATCACAGCGGTGGAGTCCCGGGCCAGGGCCTCGGCCAGGACGAACTCCAGCTTCCGGATCTTGTTGCCCGACAGCTCCATGCCCGTCAGGTCGTCCCGCTTGACCAGCAGGTCCACGCCCAAGTCCGCAGACAGCCGATCCAGCCGCTGCACAGGCGTAGGCAGCCGCGCAAGGGAAAGTCGCTGGGGGTAGTCAAAGTCAGCCATGGCCAGAGTATAGCGATGACACAAAAGGAGTGGTGAAGAGAAATGCGTCCTGGGCAGAGGCGGCGCCAGGGTGCTGGCAGCGGGGTGCTAGCAGCGGGGTCCTGGCAACGGCGGGTTTTGAGACGGCCGAATTCGCCGCTGCGAGCGCCGTGCGCCCCTTCCACACAAGTCGCAAGCCGTTATTGTCACCCAGTAATATGGAGCCACAGCTGTCCCACCCCATCGGTCCACGCGACTGATCCGTGATTGATCCGAGATTGATCCGAGATTGATCCGTTGACAGAAGTCCCCCATAGACGAGATGATCAGCTCAAATACCACAAGAATCGGAGGACCGGATGACCACGTCAGCCAAATCACTGTGCAGCATCGTCGTCGCTGCGCATCTCGGCCTCTTCGCGCCCTCGGCAGCAGCAGCCCCCGCCCCCCCCCCCCGCCCACTGCTGGGACAACGGGGAGACCCCGGGCAATTCAGGCTGTCCTAACACCGTCGATGGCATCAACTACATGGTCATGCCGTCACGGAATCAGTATCCATGTGGGCTATGTGATCTCTACTCCTTTGTGCATACTATGGAGCTCCAGTTCTCCATCGAGCTTGGATCGCCTGGGCTGGAGCTGTCTATCCAGCACATCATCGATTGTCTGGACGTGGAATGCATAAAACGCCAGCTTTGGGAATGCGTGGAGGCGACACATCCAGGTGTGGGCGTAGTTCCCGCGAGTCGCGAAGGCTTCTACAATTTGTACGGTCTCGTGCTGAAGAGCGTCTGGCCAGATCGACCTGATCAAGGGATCGACGACATCACCGTACGCTGTCCCAACTGCAGCGTTTTCTCGGGCGACTCGTCCGTTGAGTACTATCGGGGCGGCGCAGTCGATATCGGCTGTGGCGTTGGAGACGAGGCCGACAAGGCCCTGATG